>CABDZF010000263.1_pt1 | contig 40725 bp, 34 predicted proteins | sample 3421651 | NCBI WGS metagenome assembly CABDZF01 (sample SAMEA5534339, study PRJEB31848) | metagenome | biome: tundra; feature: field; material: soil | place: USA | collected 2013-05 | depth 0.45 m | reverse complement strand
GTCATCGTCGGAGGCGTCGCCGGTGGGATGAGTGCCGCGGCGCGGGCCCGGCGCCTGGACGAGCACGCCGAGATTGTCGTCCTCGAGCAGGGTGCCTACGTCTCCTTCGCCAACTGCGGCCTGCCTTACCACCTCTCGGGCGAGATCGCCGGCCGAGATGAGCTCCTGCTGCACACCGCCGAGTCGCTGGGCGCGTCCCTGAACCTGGACGTGCGCACCGGCCACCGGGTCACCGGCATCGACCGGCACGCCCAGAAAGTCACCATCCAGGCTGGCGAGGACACCTACGCCCTGGCGTACGACGCACTGCTGCTGTCCCCCGGTGCGACCGCCGTGCGTCCGCCCATCGAGGGCCTGGACCACCCAGCCGTGCACACCCTGCGCACCGTCCCCGACGTCGACGCGCTGCGGGAGCGCATCGACGATCTACTTGCCCACCATCGACCAAGGGAGCAACCCCCCCGTGCTGTCGTCATCGGCGCCGGATTCATCGGCCTCGAGGCGGTCGAAGCCCTCACCGCCCGCGGCCTACAAGTCCACCTCGTGGAGCTGGCCGACCACGTCCTGCCACCGCTGGACGCCGAGCTCGCACCGCTGCTGGCCGACGAGCTGGCCGCACACGGGGTAGACCTGCGTCTGGGCGTGTCGGCGCAAGCCATCACGGCGGCCGGCGCGATCCGCGAGTCAGGCGAGGACAGCTCAACCGGCGGTGTGATCGTCACCTTGTCCGACAGCGCCACCCTCGCCGCCGACCTTGTCATCGTCAATGTCGGCGTGCGCCCTGCAAGCGCGCTGGCGCTGCAGGCCGGCCTCGAGCTGGGTCCGACCGGCGCGATCAGAGTCGACGGCGACCAGCACACCTGCGACCCTCACATCTGGGCGGTCGGGGATGCCGTGGAGGTTACCCAGGCCATCACTGGGGCCCGGATCCCAGTGCCGCTTGCCGGCCCCGCCAACCGGCAGGGGCGCAGGGCAGCCGACTCGATCTGCGGGCGCCGGACAACCCCCCAGGCGCCGGTCCTGGGCACCGCGATCGTGCGGGTCTTCGGCCTCACCGCCGCCACCACTGGCGCGAACCAGGCGACATTGCGTCGGGCGGGCCTGGCCCACGAGGTGGTGCACATTCACCCGGGCCACCACGCGGGCTACTTCCCGGGATCCGAAGATGTGCACCTCGTCGCGAGCTTCGCCCCCGATGGCACCCTCCTGGGAGCCCAGGGGGTCGGCCGGGCGGGCGTGGACAAGCGCATCGACATACTCGCCACGGCCATCCGGGCCCGCATGTCGGCCGACGACCTCGCCGAGCTGGAGCTCGCCTACGCCCCTCCGTACGGCTCCGCCAAGGACCCGGTAAACATGCTGGGGTTTGTCGCCCAGAACGTCCTGGACGCCACCATGCCCCAGTGGCAGGCCCAGGACCTGGACACGGCCATGGCAACGACTCTCATCCTGGACGTGCGGTCGGGATCGGAGTATGCCGAGGGCCACCTCGACGGTGCCCTCAACATCCCCCACCTCGAACTGCGGCAGAGGCTGGATGAGGTCGCCGCGGCTGCCGGCGGGCGCAAGGTGAGCGTGCTGTGCGCCCGCGGTGTCCGCGCCTACCTCGCCACCCGTGTGCTGCTCAGTGAAGGGATCGACGCCCGCAACCTCTCCGGCGGATGGCTCACTCTCAAGGCTGTCCACCCCAGCCTCTGATACCCCTTTGTCCACACAAGGAGCAGGCAGCATGCGAACGCACCCCACCCGATCATGGTCCGCTGGATCGCTGCCGCCGCACTGGCCATAGTGGCTGTGGCGACCACCGCCGGAGTCAGTGCCTGCTCTTCCAGCAAGTCGGCCGACAGCACGACATGCCCCGCGACCGGACAGCACATGACCGCCAGCGGCTTCTCCACCGCCATGAAAGCACCCGGCACGATCGTGCTCGACGTGCGCACACCGGCCGAGTACGCCAGCGGGCACCTACCTGCAGCCCAGAACATCGACATCGAGACCCCAGACTTCACACCACGGATCGGCGCACTCGACAAGAACGCGACCATTGCCGTGTACTGCCGCAGCGGGAACCGGTCGGGCGCCGTGCTAGAACAGATGACTGCCGCCGGCTTCACACACGTCTACGACCTCGCCGGCGGAATCGGCGCCTGGCAGAACATCGGCGGCCCCATGACAACTGGCGGGCCGTGACTGCGACCGGAGCTCGATCAGCTGGTGTGACATACCTGCCGGGGTAAACGGGACCTATGGCACTGTACCAAGGTGAGAATGCTTCCTAGCGTGGTGGATGCCTAAGTAACACCACTACGAAAGAGCTGAGGAGCAGTCCGTGAAGAAGTTGCTCGTGCTGGGTGCCGGAACAGCAGGAACGATGATCGTCAACAGACTGAGGCGCCGCCTGAGCGCGGGCGAATGGAACATCACGGTGGTGGACCAGGACGACGTCCACCCTTACCAGCCGGGGTACCTGTTCTTGCCGTTCAACATCCTCGCCCCCGAACAGATCACCCGCTCGCGCCACGCCACGCTGCCCGATGGGGTCGAATACGTGATCGGCGACGTCGACCGCGTCGACGCGCCGACGAACACCGTGACGCTGACCGACGGACGACACCTGGGTTACGACTACCTGGTCATCGCCTCAGGCACCACGCCCCGACCTGACCAGACCCCGGGCATGCTCGGCGAAGAGTGGCAGCGCAGCATCTTCGAGTTCTACACCTTTGAGGGAGCCAAGGCGCTGGCCAAGGCACTGCAGACGTTCGACCATGGCCGGCTCGTCGTGCACATCACCGACATGCCGATCAAGTGCCCAGTCGCCCCACTGGAGTTCACCTTCCTGGCGGACGCGTGGCTGCGCGAACGCGGTCTACGAGACCGCGTCGAGATGGTCTACGTGACGCCACTGCCCGGCGCGTTCACCAAGCCGATCGCGTCCGATGCCCTCGGTTCGATGCTCGACGAACGCAAGATCGCAGTGGAAACTGACTTCCTCGTCGAGCGGATCGACGTCGAGAACAAGGCTTTGGTCTCCTACGACGAGCGCGAAGTGCCCTTCGACCTGCTGGTCACGATCCCGCTCAATATGGGCGCCGACTTCGTCGCCCGCTCCGGTCTGGGTGACGACCTCAACTATGTCCCGGTCGACAAGCACACCCAGCAGTCCAAGACCTACCCGAACATCTTCGCCTTGGGCGACGCCTCCGATATCCCGACATCCAAAGCAGGGTCGGTCGCGCACTTCTCGGTGGAGGTCTTCACAGACAACTTTCTGGAGCTCATCTCCGGCAAACCAATGACCGGTTCCTTCGACGGCCACGCCAACTGCTTCATCGAGACCGGCAACCGCAAGGGCCTGCTGATCGATTTCAACTACGACACAGAGCCGCTCAAGGGCAAGTTCCCTCTGCCGGTAGTCGGCCCGATGGACCTGCTCAAGGAGACCCGAGCGAACCACCTCGGCAAGGTCGCCTTCCGCTGGATCTACTGGAACATCCTGCTGCGCGGCCGCCCGATGCCGATCTCGACCCACATGTCCATGGTCGGCAAGACCAACAACACCACCACAAAGTAGGAGGAGACAGCGCCATGCCCGTGACCACTCTCAACGGCCATGAGATCCACGTCAGCGAAGAGGGCTTCCTCACCGACCCGACCGAGTGGGACGAAGGACTCGCGAGCACTCTGGCCACCCAGATCGGCATCACGCTGACCGACGAGCACTGGAACGTGATCCGATTCCTGCGCAAAGACTTCGAGGAAGTGGGCGAGACCCCGACCCTGCGCCGGGTGTCCACCGTCGGCGGCATCCCGATCAAGACGCTGTTTGGCCTGTTCCCGCAGAAGCCTGCGAAGAAGATGGCCTACGTCGCCGGCCTGCCCAAGCCGGTCGGCTGCGTCTAAGCCCACCCCCGAACACAAAGGAACACACTGACATGACCAGCACAGACGCCACCCCGGCGATCGTCCCCAGCTTCGACTCCGAGGTCGGCCCCGGCCGCAAACTAGCAATCATCTGCTCCAAGGGAAGCCTCGATATGGCGTACCCCGGGCTGATCCTGGCCAACGCAGCCCTCGGCGAAGGCGCCGAGGTCCACCTGTTCTTCACCTTCTGGGGCTTCGACATGATCAACAAGAAGACCATGGGAGACCTGAAGTTCACCATGCTCGGCAACACCGCCACCCACATGCCTCAGGGCCTGGGCGGGCTCCCGGGAATGACTGGCATGGCAACCTCAAAGCTGAAGAAGTCCATTGCGGACCTTGATGTGCCCGAGGTCCCCGAGTTCCTCGAACAGATCGTGGCCTCCGGCGGCCATCTCTGGGCCTGCCGCATGTCTGCGGACATGAACAAGCTCACTATGGAAGACCTGTACGACGAGGTCGAGGACATCATCAGCGCCAGCGACTTCATCGAGAAGACCGAGGGCGCCCAGCTCCTCTTCATCTAGTGAGTTCGTCCAGCCAGCTTCATCTCGTCAACGGGCAGCCCGCCATCCAGTTGAGAAGGGCGACGGGCTGTGCTGCGCCCACACTGGACGCTGAGATCGGTGGACCTGGCAGGAATGTCGGTCATCGATAACGCGTTGATACCCCACGAGGTATTATCCAGACATCGAAAAGGAGCCTCATGGCCACCCAAACGCTGACCGCAGCGGCCTTCGAGCAAACCGTGCTCGACAATGACATCGTGCTGGTGGACTTCTGGGCGTCCTGGTGCGGACCGTGCCGCACGTTCGGCCCGATCTTCGAGAAGGCCAGCGCCACTCATCCCGATATTGTCTTCGGCAAGGTCGACACTGAGGCCGAACAGTCGTTGGCGGGCGCAGCACGCATCACGTCCATCCCCACGCTGATGGCCTTTCGAGAGGGAATCCTTGTCTTCAGCCAGCCAGGCGCACTGCCTGCTGCCTCCCTTGAGCAGGTCATCGCCGGCATTCGCGAACTGAACATGGATGACCTGCGGGCCCAGACCGCCGAGTCCCACGCCGGCGAGCCACCGGCCGCCAGCGCCACGTCCTGACGCCCCAACAGAAACGAGAACCAGCGTGTCCTACGCACTGACCACGACAGTCCGCCGTTCCTTCGCCGACACCCTCGACGCCACGCGCGCGTCGCTGACCGACCAGGGCTTCGGCGTCCTGACCGAGATCGACATCCAGGCCACGATGAAAGCCAAGCTGGACGTCGACGTTCCCGCACAGGTGATCCTCGGGGCCTGCCGACCACCGCTGGCGTACGCCGCACTTCAGGCGGAACCCTCGGTCGGGCTCCTGCTGCCGTGCAACGTCGTCGTCCGATACCTGGACGATGAGACGACTGCCGTCGAGGCCCTCGACCCGAAGGTGATGGTGACCCTGACCCAGAATGAGGCATTGTCCGTGGTCGCTGATGAGGCCGGGCGCCGGCTCGCCGCGGCTCTGGACACACTGACGCCCGCACTCGCAGAAAGCTGAGGCCGCGAGATGGACAAGCACCTCGCGCAAGGACCCACTCAAATCCCAAGGAGCAATCATGGTTGAGCTGAACCCCGAAGAGATGGGCGCCGTGATCAACCGGCTTCGTCGCGCCCAAGGTCAGATCGGCGGCGTCCTGCGCATGATCGAGGAGGGACGCGACTGCAAGGACGTCGTCACCCAGCTCGCGGCGGTGAACCATGCCTTGGACCGGGCTGGTTTCGCGATCATCAGCAGCGGTCTCAAGCAGTGCCTGACGGAGTCCGGCGGTCAGGAGTCTGTGGACATCAAGACCATGGAGAAGCTCTTCCTCTCACTGGCCTGAGTGTCTAGGTGTCGCGCTTGGGCTGGGGTCCGACGACGACATTGGTGGCTGCCACCTTGTCGTGGATGGCCTGCTTCTCGTCGTCCCACAAAGGCCACAAGCTGTCGAGCATCCCGAACAACGACGCCAAGGTGCCAAGAACCGGTACTGACCCGAAGAGGTTGCCGCCCTCCTTGACCAACGTCCTCTTCAGGACGGCGACCAGCGGCGGCGGGCCGGCCTTGTCCCGCAACCGGACGCTGATGCCGACGACCATCCTGCCGATCGTCGCACCGGTCCGGGTGAGAAACGTGATCTCATAGACCAGGTAAAGGGCCAGCGTGATCAAGCTTGCCTGCATTATCGGGCCGGTGAGCTGGGCTGTGGGCTGCACGGGCATCGTCGTACTACCGGCCTGTGTGGCGGTCATCACTTGCTGGATGTAGTCGCCGAAGATGTTGGCCGCCTGCTTCATCGGGGCAAACGTCAACGGTAGAGCTACGATCCCGATGATGATGCCGTCCAGGATCCGAGCGAGGACGCGCTTCCACCAACCGGATAGCACAACACCGTCCGGGGTGGTCGCGGGGTGCGACTGCCAGCCCAGGTCTTGCTGCCCCGGGCTTTGCCCGTATGGCGATCGCCCGCCAGGTTCTCCCTGGCCCCGTTGGGGTGAGCCGTAGCCGTCTTGGACAGTGGGGGCGCCTTGGGCCCCCTGTGAGCCGGAGGACTGCGGACGTGCTGAAGCCGGGATGACGCCGTACGGCAAACCAATGGTGGACTGCCCCACGGTCGGCGAGATCTTCGGCGAGACGTGCTCGGACCAGACGACCCCATCCCAGTAGCGGAGCTGACTAGCGTCCTGAGGGTCGTCGTACCATCCGGCTGGCTGCGTCATGGGGTCTACCTTGCCACGAGTTGACAACAAGCCACGCCACCCGAACCAGCCGGAAGGTCAGGCCTCGACATACGCTTTGAGACCATCGACCGTGCTGTGGACGAGGCCCTTGATAACGCGCCCTCGCAGGAAACCGGGCAAGGGCAGGTTGTGGTGGATCGTCAGGTCAAACGTCACCTCGGTCTTGCTGCGGCCGAGGCTCCGGAGTGTGTATGTGGCGTCCTGACCAGTCTGCAGCCGACCCTTGACCAGGCTCCAGCTCATGGCATCGGAGGCGTGCTGGTAAGTCAGCGTGTACGTGTCCTTGCCGACCGGTGAGGTGGCCGAGAAGTGCGCCAGGGCGGGCGTGCCGTCGGGGTACTCCTGCAGGACCTCGGCCTCGAGGATCTCCTTGACCCATTTCGGTTGGCTCTCCACATCCCGGATGGTGGTCAGCACCCGCTTCATCGGTGCGGCCACGACAACCGTCAAAACTGCATGGTCAGTCGGCATGGTCTCCTCCTTTCCGCCCGTCAGGCGCCGTTAGCCGCGATACGTAAGAGCTGGTCCAGGTCCTCGTCGAAGGCGTGTACTAGCTTCTCGACGTCCGGCACCATGGCGGCGTCGACCTTGAAGCCAACGCGCACGACTCCGGCCAAGCTGAAGATGCAGACTCCCAGGGTGTGCTGGCCAGAGCCGGGCACCCAGCCGACGGCGCCGGCGATCGGCACGCCGGCGATGTAGCGCTGCTTCTGGGGGCCGATGACATTGGTCGTCACCCCGATGGCCTTGTCCGAGAAGAAGCCGACGATGGAGTTCGCCACATGCGGCTCGATGCTCCCGATCACCCTGTTGAGACCGAACGTGATGATCGCCTCGGGGGAGACCTTGATCCAGTCCATCCGTCTCTTGGTCTCAGAAACCCGCTCTAGCGGTGCCCTCACCCCGGTCGGCATCTTCAGATAGACCAGGGCGAACATGTTGCCCAGCTCGCGTGGCAGTGGCTGGTCGGGGGGGCGCACATTGACCGGGATCATGGTGGTGAGATCGACCGGATCGGCGCCGCGGTCGCGCAGATAGGTGTTGACGGCTCCCGAGACCGCCGCAACGATCACGTCATTGACGGTGGCCCCGGTGAGCCGACTCACGGCCTTGACCTCCCTGATCGTTCGCGGCCCGGACCAGACCGCACGCTTGTCGACGCCCGGCTTCCCCCCCGAGAACAGGTTCGGGGGGTTGTGGCCCAACAACAGCGTGTTCACGACCTTTCCTGTTCGCCAGCCGAGCTCCAGCATGTCCGCGGCCCGGGACGGGTTGGCCAGCTCGGGGAGCAGGGAGATCGCGTGCAGGCCGCCGCGGACTGTGTCCACTCCCGTGTCCCGCAGCGCCCGTGCCGCGCCCATGAAGCCGCCTGCGTGCTGCGAGGATGACTCATGCGCCTCGAGCTCCTCGAGGTCGACCGTGGGTGAGGCGTCGGTCAACGAGAGCAGCACCTGCGAAAGAGCGATGCCATCGGCGAGTGAGTGGTGGAACCGGGACACCAGCGCACAGCCACCGAGGTAGCCATCGACAAGTAAGAACTCCCACATCGGGTGGGCGCGGTCGAACGGCACGCTCATCCGATTCTCGACGAAGCGTTGCAGCGCCACCTGGTCTCCGGGCGCGGGCAAGGTGGCCCGTCTCAGGTGCCGGCTGAGGTCGAAATCTGGGTCATCCTCCCAGTGCGGCATCCCGAACGGGATGGAAGGCGCCACCGGCCGCTGTGAGAACACGGGGTAGCGGTTGAGAAGCCGGCGCTGGATGACCGGGCCCAGCCGTTCGAGGTCGATCATCTCGTCGAACCACATCACCCCGTCGATGACCATCAGGTTGGTGGGCTGGTCCCTGTTCAGCCACATGATGTCCACCGGTCCGATGGATCGTCGCTCAGACATCGCGCACTCCCAGCACCTAGTTCTCAGATGCAGTTTCGCACCGAGCGGCAGCCAGAGGGTAGGGCCAGAGGTCACGTTTGTAGAGGGCCCAGGGGCCGGGGACCCAGAGCCTCAGCGACGGCCGACGAACCAACGCCGGATCATCTCGACCCGCTGGGCGACCTGCGCGGCACTAGCCTGGTCCAGCGCCGGCCCGCCACAGCTCTGACGTAGGTCAGCGTGGACGACGGCGTGCGGTGCGCCGGACTTGCGGGCGTACGCGGACACCAGCGAGTTGAGTTCCTTGCGAGAGGCCGCCATGGCACGGTGAGTCGCCATTTCGGGATCAGCCTTCCTGCGAGAAGACCCTTTCTGCGCCGATTGGCGCGCCCGCAACAACGTGGCCACTTGGTCGAGCTCGAGCAGTCCGGGCAGCCCCAGGAACTCCTGCTCGTCAGCGCTGCCCACCTCGGCGTTGAGACCGAACTGCTGGGCGTCGAAGAGCACGTGGTCGAACTCGGCATCGGACTCCAGCGCCTCGAACGACAGCTCATCCAGGTCTGGCGTCGACCCGGTCCGGTTGGCTGCAGCCATGAGGCCATCCTCGGCTGACCAGAGGGAGACTTCGTCGCCCGGCTTGGTGACCCGGTCCAGAGCGTGGTCGCGCTCATCCTCCAGTCGAGCTGCATGCTCGAGGATCAGCGGCACGCTCGGTAGGAAGATCGACGCCAGCTCGCCACGACGTCGCGCGCGAACGAAGCGGCCGACGGCCTGGGCGAAGTAGAGCGGCGTGGACGTTGACGTGGCGTAGACGCCGACACACAACCGCGGAACGTCAACGCCCTCAGAGACCATCCGGACCGCAACCATCCAGCGCTGCTTGCCCTCTGCGAACTCCTCGATCTTGCCCGAGGAACCGGCATAGTCCGAGAGCACGACGATGGGATTCTCGCCCGAGATGCCGTGCAGGATCGCGGCGTAGGCCCGGGCCTGGGTCTGGTTCGACGCGATCACCAGACCCCCTGCGTCCGGCACTCCGCGCCGCACCTGTGTCAGCCGCTTGTCAGCTGCCGCCAGGACCGACGGGATCCACTCGCCCTTGACGTCCAGTGCGGTGCGCCATGCCTGGGCGCTGGCATCCTTGGTCATCGGCTCCCCCAGCCGGGCCGACACCTCGTCGCCAGCCTTGGTGCGCCAACGCATCGAACCGCCATAGGCGAGGAATAGCACGGGGCGGACAACCCCGTCACGCAACGCTTCGGCGTAACCGTAGGTGTAGTCGGCCTCGCTCCGGCGGATCGAGTCCTTTCCCATCTCATAGCGCACGAATGGGATGGGGCTGGTGTCGGAACGAAAAGGTGTGCCGGTCAGCCCGAGGCGATGGGTGGCCGGCTCGAAAGCCTCGCGGATCGCATCGCCCCACGACAGGTTGTCGCCGCCGTGGTGGATCTCGTCGAGGATGACCAGGGTGGGCGCGGCCTTGGTGCGCGCACGGTGCAACAGCGGCTTGCTGGCCACCTGGGCGTAGGTCACGGCCACCCCGTGGAACTCCGCGCCGTGACGGCCTGCCGCGTTGGTGAAGTTCGGGTCAATCCGGATGCCGACCCGGGAGGCCGCATCGGCCCACTGGGTCTTCAGGTGCTCCGTGGGGGCGACCACGGTGACCCGGCTGATCAGGCCCATGGCGAAGAGCTCGGTCGCCAGACGCAGTGCGTAGGTGGTCTTGCCTGCCCCTGGGGTCGCCACGGCCAAGAAGTCACGAGGAGTGGAACGTAGGTACTGCGTCAGGGCGTCCGCCTGCCAGGCGCGCAGCTTGGACGCTGTCCCCCATGCGGCTCGTTCCGGGAATGCTGGTGAGAGATGGGATGCCGCCGCGGTGCTCATAGGCCGCTAACAGTAACGGGATCCGGCCGACGACATGCCCGGGCAATGTTCCTGAGGCGATGGCGTCCAACCGTCGCCGCGATGTGCTAGCGCCCGCCGCAACGGTGCCTTCGTGCTTACTTCTGGCCGTCCTGCGGGGCGCGCAGGCCCTCGAAGATCTCCTTGCAGGTGGGACACACCGGGAACTTCTTGGGGTCGCGTCCCGGCACCCAGACCTTGCCGCAGAGCGCCACCACCGGCTCTCCCGACATGGCGCTGTCCATGATCTTGTTCTTGCGAACGTAGTGCGAGAAGCGCTCGTGGTCCCCGGGCTCAGTTTCTTCCTCGACCTGCTCGCGCTCGATCACCGTAGTTGATGTCGAGGGACCAGAGGGCTCCCTCTGAGGTGCGAGGGGGTCGTTCGGGTCATCGAGTCCGTTCACAGGAATCCACAAGTCGCTCATGCATCAAGTCTAGCCAACGCCGGTATGCCGCCGCCTTCAGTTCATCGTGGGGTCTTCGGGCAGAGTCGCGGCAAATGCGAGATTGCCGCGTTGTCGACGCAGAACGGTGGCCCACAGCGTCTCCGGCTCCAACGTGAACGCGTCTCGCGCCTCGGACTCCACGACATACCAGCCCCCCTCGCGGATCTCCTGCTCAAGCTGACCATCGGACCAACCGGCGTACCCGGCGAAGATCCTCAGCCCGGCCACCCCGGGCATCACCACCTGCGGCGGAACGTCGAGGTCGACCAGTCCTAGCCCGCCGAACAGCCGCCGCACACCTACCGGCTCCTGCTGATCTCCGGGCACTGTCACCAGCCCGAGGGCCGAGTCCATCGCCACCGGGCCGCCCTGGAAGACGTTCGGCGGATCGGTGACGTAGTCCTGCCACGAAGGCAACACCGCCGAGACGGGAGCATGCAGAGGGTGGTTGAGGACGACGCCCTGCGCGCCTGCCTCATCATGCTGCAGTACGAGCACCACACTTCGCCGGAAGACCGTACCCCCGGTCCGCGGCGTCGCAACCAGCAGTTTGCCAGTGGCGTTGTCGATGCTCACGTCGCCATTCTCGCTCAGGTCGGATCGACGTGGCTTCCCCGGGGTGGCTCATGACCCCTATCCCCATGTCGGCATGAGAAACCAGAAGGTCCGACCCGCTGGTGCCGGTCGGACCTTCTGGGTAGTGCTTGGTCAATCAGTCGCGCGAGCCACGATATCCGCGCGCGCCGTCGTTGTTGCGACGCGGACCGCCACCCTGGCCTCCGCGACCGCCACCACCGAAAGGTCGACGGTTTGGCCGCTGCGGAGCCTCGAGCAGACGACGTGACTGGCTGGCCGGGATCGGCACGCCACTGGGCGGATAGGCACCGGTCGAGGTCAGCAGCGCGTCCCCCGGGACTGCCCGGGTCGCCACGACATCCACCCCGGCGTCACGGGCCAGTCGCTCCATGCCCTTCTTCTGGTGCGGGAGAGCCAACGTGATGACAGAGCCTCTCTCGCCCGCGCGAGCCGTACGGCCCGAACGGTGAAGGTAGTCCTTGTGATCGGCCGGCGGGTCGGCTTGCAGAACAACGCCCACGTCGTCCACGTGGATACCACGGGCTGCAACGTCCGTGGCGACCAGAACGGGCAGGCTGCCGTCCTTGAACGCACTGAGTACCCGGTTGCGAGCGCCCTGGTTGAGGCCACCGTGCAGCGCGGCGGCGAAGACTCCCTGCTCACGCAGCTGCTCGGCCACGCGGTCGGCACCCAGCTTGGTGCGCACAAACACCAGGGTGCGGCCTTCGCGGTTGGCGACCTCTGCGGTGATGGACTTCTTGTGCATCGGGTCGATCAGCAGGATGTGGTGGTCCATCGTCGTGACGCTGGCGGTCGCGTCATCGGTGGAGTGGGTGACTGCGTCCGTGAGATAACGCTTCACGACCACGTCGATGCCGCGGTCCAGGGTGGCGGAGAAGAGCAGTCGCTGACCGCCCTCGGGGAGGCCATCAAGGATGGCGGTGATCTCGGGCAGGAAGCCCATCTCGGCCATGTGGTCGGCCTCGTCGAGGATCATGATCGCGATATCGGTGAGCTGGACAGCTCCGCGGTCTATAAGGTCGTTGAGCCGGCCCGGCGTGGCGATCAGCAGATCGACCCCACGATCGAGAGCCATCAGCTGGGGCGGGTACGGCATACCGCCCGCAACCAGTTTGTGACGCAGGCCCATGACGTGTACGAACGGCTCGAGAGCGTCACTGATCTGCATCGCCAGCTCGCGGGTCGGGGTCAGGATCAGGGCGCGGGGGCGACGAGCCAGGGCTCGATCACCTGCAGCGAGTCGGGTCAGCGTCGGCAGACCGAAGGCGAACGTCTTGCCCGAGCCGGTCTGGCCGCGACCGAGCACATCGCGCCCAGCCAGTGCGTCCGGGATGGTCGCCGTCTGGATCGCGAACGGAGCCGTGATCCCGTCGCGCGCCAGGCGCTCGACGAGTGGAGCGGGCAGCCCGAGAGCCGCGAATCCGTTGTCCTGGGAAATGATCACGGGCGTCGTGTCGATGACCGGCACAGGGATGTGCTTCTCATAGGTGCGGGCTGGACGATCCGTGCGTTTGCCGTAGTTCGCGTCACGCTTGAAGTCCGAGCGGGCTGCGCCCGGCTCGCGCTTCTCATACGTGCGCGCCGGGCGGTCGTTATTGGTGCGCGGTGCCCGGTCGTCACGACGATCAGAAGAGCGCGGCGGGCGGTCATCACGAGCACCATATGTCCGGGCCGGACGATCGTTGCCAAACGTCCGAGGAGCGCGGTCATCACGACTGTCATTGGAACGGGCAGGACGATCGTTGCCATATGTCCGGGCCGGACGATCGTTGCCATATGTCCGGGCGGGACGATCGTTCCCATACGTGCGGGGTGCCCGGTCGTCACGACTGTCATTGGAACGGGCAGGACGATCGTTGCCATATGTCCGGGCCGGACGATCGTTCCCATACGTGCGGGGTGCCCGGTCGTCACGACGATCGGAGGTACGAGGTGCGCGGTCGTCAGATCCGCGAGGCACCTGGGTCTGTCCGCGGTGAGCCTTCTTGGGGCCCGTCTTGGCGTCGATCTTCTTTGCGGTGGACCAGCGAGCCTTCTTAGGCGCGCCGGAGTTGTTGATGTGCTTATTCACTGAGATATCCACTTCGGTGCTCGAGGTAGGAACGCCTCGGGATCACCGGTCCAACGGCAACAATGAGAACGAACCTCAGGCGCGATGGTCTGACTGCGCCCGGCGGGCCGACGATAACGGTCGTTATCCGGCAGGGCCCGATGATTCTCAACTGCTGTGTCTGTGACGCTAGTGCGCGCCGTAGCCATCGGGTATGGGCAAACTTTATCAGGACTGGCGACGGTTCCAGACCAGACAGGCCAACCCACCGGGCGCGATGCCCCCAAGTCGGGCATTACATCGAACATGTCACTACTGACACGGGGCAGCCCATGGCGCTGGATAAGCTCGCCGACGGGTGCCTGTATCGCGAGTATGCCGAGTGCCCACGGGCCGATCAGCTATACGGCCAGGGCAACCCCGAGGGCCACTCGCCACGAAACGTTTGGCATACGGTCAAAGGGCCCGACAGCCCGACCGGGCGCGCTCTCGGGCAGTCTCATCACTCGACCGAAGTCTTCTTGGCCTCGATCGCCGCAACCCGAACTGCCGCGGCAACCACCTTGGCGACATTCGGGTTGAATACGCTGGGGATGATGTAGGTGGGGTTGAGCTCGTCCTGACCGATGATGTTCGCCAATGCGTTGGCTGCCGCGACCAGGACATCGTCTGTCACGACATTGGTCTGGGCATCGAGCAGTCCCCGAAAAATGCCGGGAAAGACCAGGACGTTGTTGATCTGGTTGGCGGCATCACTACGCCCGGACGCCACCACGGCCGCGTACTTGGAGGCTGCTGCGATGTTCACCTCGGGGGTGGGATTGGCGAGGGCGAACACGATCGAGTCGTGGTTCATCGTGGCGATGTCATCACCGGTGAGGAGATCGGGCGCTGAAACCCCGATGAAGACATCCGCCCCGGCGATCGCCTCCTTGAGTGTGCCGGTCACCCCTCGCTTGTTCGTGCGTTCGGAAAGCCAGACCAGGTTCTCTGCGCCGTCACGGACGATGTCCTCGCGGGCCGCGTGAATTGCCCCGTGAATATCCGAGACCACGATGTCAGTGGCACCGGCCTTGATCAGCAGCTTCAGAATGGCGGTGCCGGCGGCCCCGGCGCCGCTCTGGACGATCTTGACGTCGGCCATCTTCTTGCCGACCACCCGCAAGGCATTGCGTAACGCGGCAAGCACCACGATCGCGGTGCCGTGCTGGTCGTCATGGAAGACCGGGATGTCCAGCTCGGCGCGCAGCCGGGCCTCGACCTCGAAACAACGCGGGGCCGAGATGTCCTCCAGGTTGATGCCGGCAAAGACGGGCGCAATGGCCTTGACCGCAGCCACGATCTCGTCGACGTCCTGGGTGTCCAGACAGATCGGGAACGCGTCGATGTCCCCGAACCGCTTGAACAGGGCCGCCTTGCCCTCCATCACCGGCAGCGCAGCCAGCGGGCCGATGTTTCCCAGACCCAGCACCGCGCTCCCGTCGGTCACCACCGCGACCATGTTGCGCTTGATGGTCAGCCGGCGGGCATCTTGGGGGTTCTCGGCGATCGCCATGCACACGCGAGCGACTCCCGGGGTGTAGACCATGGACAGGTCGTCACGGGTTCGGATCGGCACGGTGGACTCGATCTTGAGCATTCCGCCCAGGTGCATCAGGAACGTACGGTCACTGACCTTGCTGATCTCCACCCCGTCGACCGTGCGCATCTCGGCCACGATCTCATCGACGTGCTCGCTTCCCCGTGTCGCTACGGTCACATCCACCTGCAGCCGTCGCGGCCCGGAAGCCGTGACGTCCAGACCGGTCACGAGCCCACCGCTGCCCTCGATCGCGGTAGTGAGCTCACTCACAGCGGTGGCACGGGCCGGCAGTTCGAGCCGGACGGTGATCGAATTCGAAACGGAGGGAGCAATGTTCATGGCCCCATACTTCCGCGTGCCTACCCGCAATCCGAAGCCGGGTCATTCCGCGAGCGCGCGCCATCCCCCGGCGCATCGTCACAGGAAGTGCTACTTGATGTAAGTCATTGGCAGACAGTGACAGAGATCTCGCCGGTTCTGATCATCATGTGCATCTGTTCACAGCCAATCCTCGAATAGGGTGACCACCGCGTTGCCTGCTGGACGTACTTCAGGGTTCGACGACCAGACCAACCTTGCGAAGACACCACTGCCGGGTGAACCATCTGCACCTGACCTGCGTTTTACCGGCAGGAGGACTAGTGACCAACAGCCAGGCTGATCTCATGCAAGAGCTGCACGACGAGCACGCGGCAGCTCTGTGGGGCTACTGCGTGCGCCTGACCAACGGCGACCGCCCGCGCGCTCAGGACGTCGTCCAGGAGACGCTGCTGCGCGCCTGGCGCAACCCCAAGATCCTCGACCAGACTGAGGGATCGGCCCGGGCTTGGCTCTTCACGGTCGCGCGGAACCTGGTCATAGACGAGTGGCGCACGCGCCGCGCGCAGCTCGAGGTGACCACGGCTGAGCCCCCAGAGCGGGCGCCGGTCGGGGACGAGACAGACCAGCTTCTGCAGTCCTGGGTCGTTGCTGACGCCTTGAGCCGGCTATCCGAGGACCACCGGCTGGTCCTGATGGAGTGCTACTACAGGGGGCGCTCGGTGGCCGAGGCGGCGCGACGGCTCGACATCCCTGAGGGAACGGTCAAATCTCGGACACACTATGCACTACGGGCCTTACGCCTGGCACTGGAGGAGATGGGGGTGGGACCATGACCACGGACGAATTTGCCCTGTTTGACGCGGCGTACGTCCTGGGCGCCTTGTCGCCGGCCGATCGACGCGCGTTCGAAGAGCACCTCAAGGTCTGTGCGGCGTGTGCCAGCGCTGTCAGTGAGCTGGCGGGTCTGCCCGGCCTGATGTCCAGGGTATCGATCGATCAGCTCACGGCAGAGCCCGAACCCGTACCCGAGACGCTGCTACCGTCATTGGCCCGGGCGGTAAGGCGCGAGCGCGCGCGACATCGCCTGGCCGTAGGGGCGGCGGCTGCAGCGGCCGCGTGCCTGATCACGGTGGGCGCTGTCGGGATAAGCCGGCCGGACTCCCCCTCCCGACCACCGGTCGCGTCGTCCGCCTCAACCCCGTCTGGCACCGCGAACCTGGCGCTGACTGCCGTCGTTCCCTCGCCGGTCGCCGCCAGCGCGCGGTTGGTCGACATGGCCTGGGGCACCCGAATTGACATGACCTGCTCCTACCGCAGCCGGGGGCTCTACCCGGCCAGCGGGGTCCCCTACGCAATGGTCGTCATCGACCGCCACGGCGCCGCCGAACAGGTTGCGACCTGGAACGCGCTGCCCAACCGCGAGCTGACGGTGATGGGTGCAAGCTCACGGGCTCGCCGGGACATCGGGGCCGTGGAGATACGAACCTTGGACGGGCAGACGATATTGCGGCTCTCGACCTGAGCCTGCCGCTCGCGAATCGTGGCAAGCAGTCCACCCCAAACGAAGGCAGACGACTTCGGGTCGCGAGTAGCGAACGGGTCTGGTCATAGCGAAGGATTGTGGGTACTCAGACCCATAATCCTTCGCTATGGCGCTTACGGCTCAGCGGCCGCTCAGTCGTGCGCCTCCGTATGTGGCTCAGTAGCCGTAGCCGCCCCCGCCGCCCGAGCCACCGCTGCTGGTCGCGGCCGGAGCAGACGTGGCAGGCGCCATGACGGGGTGACCCGACGGCGACACCGCGTACCAGGTCCCGCCGAACTTCTTGACTCCCTCCCCCGCGACGTCGCCAGGACCCTTGTCCTTGACGAATGTGTAGAGGGGCCAGCCACCAGCTGTCACCATGGACGCGCCACTGGTCGCCTTCGTGGTTGCGAGCGCGGCGCTGATGCCCTGGACTTGGGGCACCCCAGTCCCGGCGGCAGGCACGAGGGGCCAGAACGTCAGGCACTGTGCCGAGCAGGTCGAGTGCGCCGAGGTGTCAGCCGTGAGCATGTAGACCGTGAGGCCCTTGCTGTCGACCAGAACGGGGCCCAGTGAGGTCGTGGCCACGCCCAGGACACCACCGGGCGCGGATGTGGCGGCACTCGTCGCTGCGCCAGAGGTGACCGTTCTGACGCTGCTGCCGGGACTGGCAGTGCTGTTGCCGCAAGCGGCCGCGAGCATGAGCGTGGCGGTGGCTCCGAGCAGGCGGACGATGAAAGTGGAACCGGACATGGTGACCTCCCTGATGGGCTACCTGGGAGAGACCTCCCAGTGGACTACCCGGGGAAACGGATGCCGCGCCGATCCGGTTCATCGCGGCCTCTTCCACGGCCGACGGCGAAGGGCTTGCATCGCGACCAGGCCGCACGCACAGCCGTCACCGCCACCCGTGCGCTGACGCGCAGATGGGTCTGGTGACCAACAGCGCGCACTCACGCGTCTTCATCCGGCTCTTGGCCGAACACCCACGCGGCGGGCTTGCTGCCTGGCCCATGCGCGATGGATACCCGCATGGGGGACAGGAACGGTCAATCCCCGCCTGCTCATCGCCCACAGCCCGTATTGGTCGCGGGAGGCTCCCCGACCGATCCAGGCGCCCAGCTTGGCGGCGGCAATCGCATCCAGTGTCCCGGTCTGTGACGGTGCGGGTTGCGAAGCGGACCTTCCCAATCCGATCCACGAGCTGGAGCGGCCGACATTGGGTCGGCGCTGCCACGAAGGTCAGCCGACGGCCCATGGCAGCGCTCTCGCTGCACCCGTGCCGCGATGAGCCCCGTCAGCCGGCACGCGGTCTCCGTAGATGGCTGTGGCGATTCTGGGGCCGCCTCTGTCGTCGGTTGCCCCAACTCGGGATCGTGGTCCGGTGGCACCGTGCAGCAAGAAGCCGTGCGCGAGCCGGTGCAGGAGCCCGCGACGTTCGAGCGGGCGCGTCTCCTGCCGGGGATGGGCGTATGCCTCGGCGAGACTGTTCGTCCGGATCGTCCGCAGAAGCGCGCTGGCTACGAGTCGGGCAACAGGAGCTTCGCGTTCACTGAGCTCAGCTCGTACTGCGCCGTCAGAGCGTGCACACTTCATCGCAACGAACGACAAGAGGCCCGATCTGATGATCGGGCCCTTCGTCATGACTGTCTTAAGCGCGACGTGCCCATGGTGGTGGAGGTGGCGGGAATCGAACCCGCGTCCGCTGACGGTAAACCAGGACTTCTCCGGGTGCAGTGCGCTATGGATTTTCTCGGCCCCAGTGCTCGCACGCACACGTCCACTGACAGGCCCAGTCGTGTAAGAGTCCCGGGCAACCCCCACGACAAGGGCGCCCAGCAAGCTTTCTAGCTGACGCCAGGTACTAGGCCGAAAGCAAACCTAGGCTGACGGACTTCGGTGCTCGCTCAGGCGGCGAGGTCGAAGTCGGTGCTTTTAAGATCGGCACCTATTAGTTTGCAAGGATCGTTAACGAGTTAACCCTGCGTCCTCGACCCGCTTCTCCTGGAATGACGATCAACGTCGAAACCGATCACCCCCATGGGGTGGCACACGTCGCACTGTTCACTTGTCAACACCGACCTGACGGTCAGTCTTATCTCAGCCTATCGGTCCAACCCGGTGGCCTGCGAATTCATTCCGGAATGAACTAAGCAAGCGCTCGGTTACCCGACTGGCGCCTTCCGACACGGACCGTGCCACACGACGACCCCAAGGACGGCCCTGATGACGACTAGCAACGAATGGCAGCTCACCCGTCGTCCCGAGGGAGTCCCCGTCGACGAGGACTTCGCCCTCGTCGAGGTCGAGCTCCCGGCACCATCCACCGGAGAGATCCTGGTCCGCAACACCTTCCTGTCGGTCGACCCCTACATGCGTGGCCGGATGAGCGACGCGAAGTCCTACGTCCCACCGTTCCAGCTCGATCAGCCGATGGACGGCGCCGCGGTCGGAACCGTCCAACAGGTGGGAACGGACACCGTGGACAGCAACGGCGCCCCGATTGCCGTCGGCGACACGGTGGCACACGCGCTGGGCTGGCGCACAGTCTCTCTGGTTCCGGCCAGGTCCACCCGCGTCCTGGACACCAGCCTTGCGCCGGCCCAGGCCTACCTCGGCGTTCTCGGTATGACGGGCCTGACCGCATACGCCGGTCTGCTCCGAATCGGTGAGCTCGCCGAAGGCGATCGCGTCTTCGTCTCTGCCGCAGCCGGAGCTGTCGGCTCGCTGGTGGGCCAGCTTGCCCGCCTCAAGGGTGCATCTTTCGTCGTCGGCAGCGCCGGAGGTCCCGAGAAGACCTCCTGGCTCCTGAACGAGGCCGGATTCGACTCGGCCGTCGACTACAAGGCCACACCGATCCGCAGGGGCCTTGCCGAGGCGGCGCCCGAGGGCATTGATGTCTATTTCGACAATGTCGGAGGCGACCATCTCGAAGCCGCCATCACGGCGCTACGCCCACGTGGTCGCGTCGCGATCTGCGGGATGATCTCGGTCTACAACAACACCGAGCCGGCCCCCGGTCCCCGAAACATGCCGCTCATCATCGGCAAGCGTCTGACCCTGCGGGGCTTCATCGTCTCCGACCACGCGGATCTTCGTCCACAGTTCGAGGCCGAGGTCGGGCAATGGCTGACCGACGGCAAGATCGTCTGGCGCGAGACCCTCGTTGATGGAATCGACAATGCTGTCAACGGCTTCCGAGATCTGATGGCTGGCGCCAACACCGGCAAGATGCTTATCCGCCTCTGATCTCGGCGAGCACGGTAACGACCGGCCGCGCACCCGACCACCCGTGATACGCGGTGGTCGGGTGTGCGTACCCCCGTGCCTTGTGTCCGCATGACAAGACTCGGGTTTCGCGCAATGGTCGCCTGCTTAGGCTGAAGGTGACCTGACCTCAGACGTCCAGCCCCCACCGGAGGCGCCGTGTTCCGCAAAGTACTCGTAGCCAACCGCGGTGAAATCGCCGTCCGCGCCTTCCGAGCGGCGACCGAGCTGGGTGCCCAGACCGTTGCCGTCTTTCCCCACGAAGATCGCAAGAGCGAACACGTGCTGAAGGCTGACGAGGCCTACGAGATCGGCGCAGCCGGACATCCTGTCCGCAACTACCTCGACGCCGCGGAGATCACCCGGGTTGCAATCGAGGCCGGAGCGGACGCCATCTACCCGGGCTACGGCTTCCTGTCCGAGAACCCCCTCTTGGCTGAGGCATGCGACGCCGCAGGCATTACCTTCGTCGGCCCGCCAGGAGACGTCCTGCACCTGACCGGCAACAAGACGCGCGCCATCGCAGCAGCCAAGGCCGCCGGACTGCCGACGCTGCGTGGCAGCGAGCCCAGCGATGACGTCGCCACCGTGCTCGCGTCCGCCGAGGCGGTCGGCTTCCCGATCTTCGTCAAGGCCGTGGCCGGGGGCGGTGGGCGCGGCATGCGCCGGGTCGAACGCCGCGAAAACCTCGAGGAGGCGCTACGTGCTGCGATGCGCGAGGCCCAGTCCGCCTTTGGCGACGCGACCGTGTTCCTGGAAGAGGCCGTGATTGACCCACGGCACATCGAGGTGCAGATCCTGGCGGACAAGGCAGGCAATGTCATCCATCTGTACGAGAGAGACTGCTCCGTCCAACGACGGCATCAGAAGGTCGTCGAAATCGCCCCGGCACCCAACCTTGACGCGTCCCTGCGTGATCAGATGTGCGCACACGCCGTGATGTTCGCCCAGGCCATCGGCTATGTCAATGCCGGAACCGTCGAGTTCCTGCTGTCTCCTGATGGCCGCTACGTCTTCATCGAGATGAACCCTCGTATCCAGGTCGAGCACACCATCACCGAGGAGGTCACCGACGTCGACCTCGTCACGGCACAGCTCCGGATCGCGTCCGGCGCGACACTGCCCGAGCTCGGACTGACCCAGGACGAGGTTCAGCTGCGCGGAGCCGCCATCCAATGCCGGATCACCACGGAGGACCCGACCAACGGCTTCCGTCCCGATACCGGACGGATCACCGTGTACCGCTCGGCGGGCGGCGCCGGGGTGCGACTTGACGGGGGCACGGTCTTCGTCGGTGCCGAGATCGGCGCCCATTTTGACTCGATGCTGGTCAAGGTGACCTGTCGCGGCACTGACTTCGCCACTGCGATCCGGCGCTCCCGTCGAGTGCTCGCCGAGTTCCGGATTCGTGGCGTCGCCACCAACATCCCATTCCTGCAGTCCCTGCTCGACGAGCCCGACTTCGTCACAGGTCGCCTGTCGACGTCGTTCATCGACGAACATCCCGGTCTACTCACCTCGCGTATCCCCGCCGATCGCGGCACCAAGCTGTTGACATATCTGGCAGAGGTGACGGTCAACAAGCCCTACGGGCCACGACTAGCGACGACCTCTCCTCACGGCCGACTGCCAACGGTCGACCTCGAGAAACCCCCGACACCGGGTGCACGGGATCTGTTGCTACGCGTCGGTCCCGAACAGTGGGCCCGCGACCTGCGCGCTCAGAAGACCGTCGGCGTCACGGACACGACGTTCCGCGACGCCCACCAGTCGCTGCTTGCCACCCGAGTTCGCACCCGTGACCTCATTCACGTCGCGGGCCACGTAGCTCGGCTGACGCCGCAGCTGCTGAGCGTCGAAGCCTGGGGCGGTGCCACATATGACGTCGCGCTGCGCTTCCTGTCCGAGGACCCCTGGGAGCGGCTGGCGCTGCTGCGGGGCGCCATGCCCAACCTGCCGTTGCAGATGCTCCTGCGCGGCCGAAACACTGTCGGCTACACGCCGTACCCGAGCGCCGTGACGGACGCGTTCGTCACGGAGGCGGCGAGCACAGGGGTAGACATCTTCCGCATCTTCGACGCTCTTAATGACGTCGACCAGATGCGCCCGGCGATCCAGGCGGTGCAAGCCACCGGCACGGCCGTAGCAGAGGTGGCCCTCTGCTACACCGGCAACCTGCAGGACCCCGGCGAGACGCTCTACACCCTGGACTACTACCTCAAGCTCGCCGAGCGCATCGTCGATGCCGGCGCTCATGTCCTTGCGATCAAGGACATGGCCGGACTCTTACGGGCGCCGGCGGCCGCAACTCTGGTGCTTGCACTCCGGAGTCGTTTCGACCTGCCGGTGCACCTCCACACCCACGACACCGCAGGCGGCCAGCTCGCGACCCTGCTGTCTGCCATCAACGCCGGCGTCGACGCGGTCGACGTGGCCAGCGCGCCAATGTCCGGAACGACCAGCCAGCCATCGATGTCGGCGCTCATCGCCGCGACCGACGGCACGGACCGCGAGACCGGTCTGGGCCTTCAGGAGGTGTGTGGCCTCGAGCCATACTGGGAGGGCGTGCGTAAGTTGTACGCACCCTTCGAGTCCGGGCTCACCTCCCCCACCGGCCGGGTCTACACCCACGAGATCCCCGGAGGTCAGCTCTCCAACCTGCGCCAGCAGGCAATCACGCTGGGCCTTGGCGACAAGTTCGAGTCGATCGAGGACATGTACGCCGCAGCCAACAAGATCCTGGGAAACATCGTGAAGGTGACGCCGAGCTCCAAGGCGGTCGGTGACCTGGCGCTGGCTCTGGTGGGCGCCAATGCCGATCCGGCTGACTTCGAGGCGAATCCAACCAGACACGACATCCCGGACTCAGTCATCGGGTTCCTCAACGGAGAGCTCGGCGACCCGCCCGGTGGGTGGCCGGAACCGTTCCGTTCCAAGGCGCTTCGGGGCCGCAAGGCCCGCCCGCGGGTCAGCGAGCTCAGCACCGAGGACACGGCAGCCTTGGCGGCGGACCCGCGTAACACGTTGAACCACTTGCTGTTCCCCGGGCCGAGCAAGGAGTACGCCAGCTCCCGGGAGACGTACTCCGACCTGTCGGTGCTCAGCACGAGCGACTTCCTGCACGGCCTGGAGGTGGGCACCGAGCACGAGGTCATCCTTGAGCCCGGCAAGCGTCTTCTCCTGGGCGTGCAGTCCGTCAGCGACCCTGACGAGCGCGGCCTGCGCACCGTGATGTGTACCGTCAATGGTCAGCTGCGCCCGGTGCAGGTCCGCGACGAGTCGATCGCGGTCGACGTGCGGCAGGTCGAAAGAGCCGACGCCTCACAGCCCGGCCAGGTTGCCGCACCGTTCGCCGGTGTCGTCTCGCTCGCGGTCGAGGTCGGCCAGGAGGTCAAGGTCGGAAGTACCGTCGCCACGATCGAGGCCATGAAGATGGAGGCCGCAATCACCAGCCCGATCGGCGGCACGGTCCAGCGCCTGGCGATCGGCGCACAACAGCAGGTCGAAGGCGGAGACCTCCTGATCATCGTCGCCTGACGTGGGCTCCGTCACCTCTGCCGTCGGGCCGAGACCGCCCGCTGAGCCTCGCGCTCATCCTGCTGTGCGCGCAGCGTCTGCCTTTTGTCATAGGTGCGCTTGCCTTTGGCAAGAGCGATCTCGACCTTTGCATAACCATCCTTGAAGTACATCGACAACGGCACGATGGTGTAACCGCTCTCCTTGTCCTTCTGGATGAGCTTGGCGATCTCCGCCTTGTGCAGGAGCAGCTTGCGCCGACGGCGAGGTGTGTGGTTGTTCCAGGTGGCCTCGGTGTACTCAGGGATGTGGACGCCCTCGAGCCAGATCTCTGCATCGCGCACCGTCGCGAAACCGTCAACCAGCGAGGCTCTGCCGGCGCGCAGCGCCTTGACCTCGGTGCCACTCAAGACCATGCCAGCCTCAAAAGTGTCCTCAATGAGGTAGTCGTGATAGGCCTTGCGGTTTCGCGCAACGACCTTCAGACCCTTCTCCTTGGCCACGGTCGTCATCCCTTTCGTCAAGTCATGTATGCGCCGCACGCGTGATCCAGCCGTCGTCGCCTCTCAGGCGATGATCAGAGGATGGTGTGCGACTGAGGACCCAACGTTACCTGCTTGTCATAACCAGAGGCGCGGGTTGACCGGGGTGCCGTCCTCACGGGTCTCGAAGTGAAGATGACAGCCGGTCGAGAACCCGGTCGTGCCGGAGTAGGCCACGATCTGTCCCCGGGCCACGTGCCCCGCGGTGACGACGAACCTCGTCAGGTGGTTGTAGGTCGTCGTCAGGTCGACACCGCGCCGGAGACCATGGTCAATGATCAGCCGGTTGCCGTAGCCGCCCGACAGCGACTCCGGCGTCGCCATGATGACGTCGCCGGCCGCCGCGGCGTAGACCGGCGAGCCACAGTTGGCGGCGAAGTCGATACCGGGGTGATAGCCCAAGGGGTCAGAGCGCGGCCGGAACTCCTGTGACACAGGGGCGCTGAGCGGATAGCTCAGGAATCCGCCGCTATTGCCCTGCGGACTCTGGGGGGGCGGCCCGTGGGCTCCGCCGGCCGCAGCTGTACGAGCAGCAGCCTCGCGGGCCGCCAAGGCTCGAGCCGCCAGCACTCTCGTCAGGGAGTCCGACTCTGCCTGCATCTTGGTGAGGTTCGTTATCTCTGTGGCCTTCTTGGCGGCCAACGTTGCCTCATTCTCGGTCTGGGTGGCGTACAACAGATCGAGCCTGGTCTTGGCGGCCGCCGCGGTCTGGCGGGCTGCCCTGGCCCTGGCCAGGGCAGCCTCGGCTTCGACCTTCAGCGCCGCCACCCGCCGGCCTACGGCCAGGAGATGAGACTGGCCGGCCAGGCCTTGGGCCCGCATGGTGTCCAACTCACGCAACGTCGTACGACGGACCTGCATCACGGTGTCCATCGTGATGATGCGGTCGGTGAGGTCCTCGGGGCTGGTGGCCTCAAGCGCGATTGACAGGCCAGTGACCCCGCCCTGCTGATAGTCGTTGCGGACCAGGTTGCCCAGCATGTCCCGAACCGCCTGGCTGTCACGGGCATTCTGCTTGAGAGCATCCGTGGCCTTGGCCGCGTTCGCCTCAGCGACAGCAAGGGCCGTTGCCATGGTCTGGTTGTCGCTGTCGGCCACAACCTGTGCGGCGTCGGCGGCAGTCAGCGCCTGCCGCGCGCCGGGCAGCTGTGCCTGGGTGAGTTGCAGCTCCACCAAGGCTTTGGCCTGGTCCTTGGAGGTGCCCTCGATCGCGGTGCTCAGCCGAGCGATGTTGGCATCGAGCTTCTTCTTGTCACCTGCGGTGTCGGCCGAGCTGACTGGCACCACTCCCACGCTGAGCGCGGCGACGATAGCCACACAAAGGCTCACCGTCCGCGCCCGTGTGTGATGGCGGAAAGGTCGTGGCGCAGTCAGGAATTGCTTCACCTTTTCATTGTTACCACAGCCAAATCGGCCACCGCAGAACATCCGGCATGTAACCAAAGGTGTGTCTGGATGTACTAGGTGTCATATCCTCTAGACGTTGTCTGGACTAGACCCGCAGATAGCGACGCAGCGTGAGCCAGGCGGTCAGGATGGCCAGTCCGGCAGCAGCCCCCACGAGCCAGGGCGTCACCGTCCACAGGTCGGCAGTCGTGATGAAGTTGATCGGCAGTTTCTTGCCCAGATAGCCGATGCCATATCGCACCATCGCCCACAGGACGCCGATCGCCAAAGCCGAGCCGAGGACTGTCGCGATCAGGGTCTCGAGGATGAACGGCAGCTGGATGTTGAACGCGGAAGCCCCGACCAGGCGCATGATGCCCGTCTCACGACGGCGACCGAATGCCGTCTGACGGATAGTCGTGGCGACAAGCAGTGCCGAGCACAGCACCATCAACCCGGCCAGGCCCAGCGCCCCGAAGGACAGACCCCTCAGCACGTTGAACAGCGGGTCGAGGATCCGACGCTGGTCCTGGACGTCACCTACCCCCGGCGCGCCGACGAACGCACTGGTGATGACGTCGTACTTGGTCGGGTCCGACAGCTGCACCCTGAAGCTCTCAGGCATCTGGGCCGGCGTGATCTCACGATAGGTCAAGCTGTCCTTGGACTGCGACTTGAGCCGGTCGTATGCCTGTTGCTGTGACTCTGGGAAGACGTTCTTGACCAACGGCTTCATCGCGTCAAGCTGGCTGCGAATCTGGGTGCGCTGGGAGTCGGTTACCGCACCCGTGATGCAGTTGGGCAGGTCTGACTTGGCGGTGCACAGAAAGATCGAGACCTGGACGCGGTCATACCAGTAGTCCTTCATCGTGTCGACCTGCCGCTGGGCCAGCACCCCGAGCCCGAGAAACAGCACGGACACCATCGTGACGAGCGCGACCGAGATGGACATCGACAGGTTCCGGCGCAGAGCGACCCAGATCTCACTGAGGATGAATTGCAGGCGCATGGCTCTCCTCCCGTCCCTTCGTCGGCTACAGCATGACGTGTCGTGGCTAGAGCTGCCCCCCGTACACGCCTCTCATCTGGTCGCGGACCAGCGCGCCGTCGTCGAGCTCGACAACCCGCTTGCGCAGCTGATCGACGATGCCGTTGTCATGGGTGGCCATCACGATCGTTGTGCCGGTGCGGTTGATCCGGTCCAGCAGGCGCACGATCTCCAGACTGATGGTGGGGTCGAGGTTGCCCGTCGGCTCGTCCGCCAGCAGAATCGGGGGCTTGTTGACGAAGGCACGGGCTATCGCCACGCGTTGCTGCTCACCTCCGGAAAGCTGGTGCGGAAGACGCCTCTCCTTGCCCGCCAGCCCGACCATCTCAAGGGTCTCCGGCACGACCGCCTTGATGCTCTGGCGCGACTTGCCCAGCACCTGGAGGGCAAAGGCAACGTTCTGGAAGACGTCCTTGTTGGGCAGCAGCCGGAAGTCCTGGAAGACGCAGCCGATCTCGCGCCGCAGTGCCGGCACCTTGCGTCTGGGCAGTTGCGACAGCTCGCGGCCAGCCACAAGCACGTTGCCGGAGGTGGCTGACTCCTCGCACAGGATCAGGCGCAGCAGGGTGGACTTGCCCGAACCGGACTGACCCACCACGAACACGAACTCGCCCCGTTCGATCTCGAGGGAAATCCCATCCAGCGCCGGTTCACTGGAGCGCTGATAGGTCTTGGTGACGTTCTCGAAGCGAATCATGCGTGCCGTGCGCCTCTGCATCTTGGGGACAGGACACCCGCCAAGCGGGACTGCCTGCGGCCCCAGAACCTGCGCCGCAGCTGCACTGCCAGCCTACGACGGGTCGGCAGACTTCCGGGACAATGCGCGACAACGGCGTTGCGGCCCTACGCCTCGTCGCGTTCGGCGCTGCGTTTCCAACGGATCCCAGCCTCGATGAAGCCGTCGATGTCACCGTCGAACACTCCGCTGGTGTTGCCGACCTCGTACTCGGTGCGTAGGTCCTTGACCATCTGGTAGGGGTTCAGCACGTAAGAGCGCATCTGGTCGCCCCAGCTCGCCTTGACGTCTCCGGCCATGGCCTTCTTCTGTGCGTGTTCCTCGGCCTGACGCTGCAGCAACAGCCGGGACTTCAGGACTCGCAGGGCCGCGGCCCGGTTCTGGATCTGGGACTTCTCGTTCTGCATCGAGACGACGATGCCGGTGGGAAGGTGCGTCATGCGGACGGCGGAGTCCGTGGTGTTGACCGACTGGCCACCGGGGCCGCTGGAGCGGAATACATCGACTTTGATCTCGTTGTCCGGGATCTCGATGCTGTCCGTCGGCTCGATCAGCGGGATGACCTCGACCGCAGCGAACGAGGTCTGTCGGCGACCCTGGTTGTCAAAGGGAGAGATTCGCACAAGGCGATGGGTGCCAGCCTCAACGGCGAGGTTGCCATACGCGTAGGGGACCTTTACCTCGAAGGTGGCCGACTTCAGGCCAGCCTCCTCGGCATAGGAGGTGTCGAGCACAGCGACCGGGTAACCGTGCCGCTCCGCCCACCGCAGGTACATCCGCATGAGCATCTCGGCGAAGTCGGCTGCGTCCACCCCGCCGGCGCCCGACCGGATCGTGATCACGGCCTCGCGCTTGTCCCACTCACCGTTGAGCAGAGTCCGGACCTCGAGCTCGCCAACGGCCTTCTTCAGGCTGGCCAGCTCGGTCTCGGCCTCTGTCATGGTGTCGGCGTCGGCCTCTTCGGTGCCCAGCTGGACCATGAGCTCGAGGTCGTCGATGCGGTTGTCCATCCCGGTGATCCGCTCGAGCTCGGAGTTGGCGCGCGACAGGCGGCTGGTCACCTCCTGGGCGGTCTCTGGGTCATCCCACAGGTCGGGCGCCCCAGACTGCTCCTCGAGCTCCGTGATCTTGGTGCGCAGGGAGTCCAGATCGGTCACCTGCCGCACTGACTCCATGGTCGCGCGCAGGTCCTTCAGCTCCAGTGCAAAGTCAACAGCCATCAGCATTGAGACTACGCGACCCCTGGCGCAGTCCAGACCGAGCACGTGACTCGACGGTGATCTGTACCGAGCCGCAGAAGGCTGACAAGACCGAGGCCGCGATAGGGATGTCAACCGTGCCTCGCATCAGGATGACCGCCGGCGATGATCGAGACAGTGGCGGGATCCGCTCCAACAACCCCTTCTGGAGTACCGATGAGCCAGCCGACCCTAGATCCAGAGGTAGTCGCCAGCGGCCCGCTACGGGAACTGTTCGCGCGGGGCCGGAAACAGTGACCCACGACCGGTCAGGGCGGGTTCTCGTGCTCGTTGCGCCACCACGAAACCCGGCTCAGGGTTGCGCCGCGATCCTGCCCTCTTGTACGACTGCCCCGATGCCGACGACCGCGCTGGCAAGAATCAGCACGCCGACCAGCCCTCTGTCAGCCTGGACCATTGCCCACCCTACGGGCAGGAGCATCACGAACCAGACGACCGCGGCTGTTCGTGGCCAGCTCAGGCCCCGCCACAACCCCCGGGCCACGAAGCCAAGGCCGACCGCGAAGAGAACCGTGAACAGACTGAACATCAGATGACTAGTGACACTCAAGCTTGCGCGATCGGACGCCACAAGGAGGAAGAACACTGCCAAACCCGCGCATCCGAGAGCCTGCAGCCCGATCGTCGCTGCAGCGACGAGGCCCGGCAACCCAGCTTGGTGTGGGGGGTTTGGCACGGGGATGATCGACGCCGACGGGCTCACAGCAGCTCAGACTATCTGCCCCCAACGGGTCAAAAGACCCACCGACTCCTGACGTATGTGACAAACTTGTCAAGATGTACGCCCCAGATCGTCGGAATCACTAGTCAGACCGTGGTCGGATCTGTGAGGATTGGAACATTGAGCCCTGCCAGATCGTTCTAGTCCATGCTCGTTCCGCTGTTCGCAGTTCGAACGCGCGCCGACGACCGTAAGTGAGTATGATTCTCATGCTTAGGCGGTATGTCAGAACTCCGCATGACCACAACGAACCTGAAACAACCCCAGCGTCACCGACACCGATGCGCTGCCGAACTGACTCGCGCCATGCTGATCCCCCCAAACCACTGATTCAAGGGAGTCCAATCTGATGACCTGGCGCAACCGCGCTGCCTGCCTGGACGAGGACCCCGAGCTGTTCTTCCCGATTGGGAACACCGGCCCCGCGCTTCTCCAGATAGAAGAAGCCAAAGCCGTATGCCGTCGATGCGAGGTCGTTGAGACCTGCCTGAAGTGGGCTATCGAGTCCGGCCAGGACGCCGGAGTCTGGGGCGGACTGTCCGAGGACGAACGGCGCGCCCTCAAGCGGCGCAATGCCCGGGCCCGTCGCGCCGGGTGAGCTAAGCCCCGTCTTTGACGGAATCGACGGACTTGATCGACCGAAGCCGCGCGACGAACCGGACAGTGGTTCCGTGCGGCTTCGCGCTGGCCCAGGTGATTCGTCCGCGCAGGTCCTGAACCAGCGACGTGACGATTTGAGTGCCCAGACTGGAGGCGGCCGGGTCGAACCCCTCCGGCAGGCCTGACCCGTCATCGGTGACCGTCACGGTCAGGAGCTCGTCGTGCTCATCGTGGCTGCGCACCGCACTAACCGTGACGACTCCCCCGGTACGCGCCAGCCCGTGCTTGATCGCGTTGTGCACCAGCTCGGTGACCACCATGGCGAGCGCTGTGGCATCCTCAGACCGCAACCGGCCGAAGGACCCGCTTCGCTCGGCCCGCACCGGCACATCACCGGTGGCGACCTCGACCATGTCCGCCAACCCCCGTGCCACGATCTCATCGAAGTCGACCGTCTCGTCGAAGCCCTGGCTCAGTGTCTCGTGGACCAGCGCGATGGTGCCCACGCGGCGTACCGCCTCATCGAGCGCAACCCGCGCCTGACCTTCGGGGAGCCTGCGTGACTGCATCCGGAGCAGAGCCGCCACCGTCTGCAGGTTGTTCTTGACCCGATGGTGGATCTCACGGATGGTCGCGTCCCTGGTGAGCAGCTCGCGCTCGCGCCGGCGCAGCTCGCTGACGTCCCGCAGGAGCAGGATCGCGCCTGTGCGCTGACCTGCCTCGGTCAGCGGGATCGCCCGAAGAGACACACTCGCTCCGCGCGACTCCACCTCGGTGCGCCACGGTGCCCGCCCGGTCACGACCAGCGCGAGCCTCTCGTCCACAGGTCCCTCGTCGCGCAGAACCTCGGTGGCGATCCTGCTCAGGGAGGTGCCGGTGACATCGCCCACATGCCCCAACCGATGGATGGCCGAGACAGCATTGGGGCTCGCATAGTTCACGGTCCCGTCAGCGTCGAGGCGGATCACGCCGTCACCGACCCGGGGCGCGCCGCGCCGTTGGCCCGTGGGAGCACCCAGGGTGGGGAACTCTCCCGACGCGATCATCCGGGCGAGAGCATCTGCGCTCGCCCGGTACGTCAGCTCAAGGCGGCTGGGGGTTCGTAGCGTTGCCAGGTTGGTATGGCGGGTGATCACCGCCAAAGCGCGTCCCTCGCTCACGACGGGGATGGCCTCTTCGCGAATGGGCGAGTCGTCACGCCACTCAGGGTCGCGTCCTCGCACGATCCTCAACTCGTTGAAAGCCTGGTCCAGCAGCGGACGACGTCCCCGGTCGATGAGTCGGCCCACGATGTCGTCGAAGAAGACCATCGGCCCGGTGGTGGGCCGGACGTGGGCCGCCGCATACCACCTGCCTGCGGGCGCCGGCACCCACATGACCAGGTCCGCGAACGACAGGTCCGACAACAGCTGCCAGTCGCCGAGGAGCAGATGCAACCACTCGACATCGGCGGCGTCCAGATCGGTCTGCTCACGAAGCACGTCGTTCAGAGTGGGCACAGCTCCGAGCGTAGTCCGGCGAGCTCGCGCGGCTCGTGTTCCCCCTGCTCAGACGCTCGCCGACCCGCTGCGGATGACTCCACGCAAGATGCGCAAAGCGACCGAGAGGGCAGAGATCCCTGGGTTATCCAGTCGCTGTATCCCGGCGAGCGCCGCATTGGCCCGGGCGAGGGACTCGGCGTTGGTCTGCGACCAAGCCAGGGTGCGCTCCTTGGGAGCCAGGTCGGAGGTGCTGCTGTCCAGCACCGAGGTGGTGAGGGCCTTCAGCACTGCATATAGGTCATAGCGCAGCGCACCACGAGCCAGTGAGTCCCAGCGGTCGTCGCGGGGCAGCTTGGTCACCCGGGTCAGCATCACGTCGATGCCGAACTGCTCTGAAGTGGCGAAGTAGACCGGCGCGACCTCGGCGGACTCACGCTCGGTATCGACGCTGATCTCGACGATGTCCAGCAGCGAGAACTGGTCCAGCAGGCCCGCCGCCCGCACTGCCATCTCCTTCGGCGCGCCCAGCTTCTCGAGCTGGTTGATGCGGACTTCGAGACGTTTGCGTTCGGCACCCTGCAACAGCGTGGACATCTGCGGCCCCAGCTCGGCGACCACCTTGCTGAAGCGCTCAACCTCCGAGGCGACGTTGATGGTGGAGGGACGGTTCACCAGGAACCAGCGCACGGCCCGGTCCAGCAGCCTGCGGAACTCGAGGTACAGCGCCGTCTGGGTCTCAGTGGAAACGACGTTGTCCAGCGCCTCGACACTGGCGATGAAGCCGACCATGTCGAACACCTCGCGGCACACGACGAAGGCGCGCGTCACCTGCTCGGCCGTGGCCCCCGTCTCCTCGGAGGCCCGGAAGGCGAACGTCATCCCGCCGCGATTGACCATGGAGTTGACCACTGCATTGGTGATGATCTCGCGGCGTAGCGGATGGCTGGCAAGCTTGTCCTGGTAGTTCTCGCGGATGGGGTTGGGGAAGTACTTGGTGAGCGTTGCCTGGAACCACGGTTCGTCGGGCAGCGCACTCTGAAGAAGGTCCCTCTTGAGCGCGAGCTTGGCATAGGCCACGAGCACCGAGAACTCTGGGCTGGTCAGGCCCAGGCCGGCGTCGTGGCGACGCTCGATCTCGGCGTCGCTGGGCAGGAACTCCAGAGCGGGATCAAGGTCGCCGCGATCCTCCAGCCAGTGGATGAGGCGCCGGTGCACCGGCAGCATCGCGTGCTCCTGAGCACGGGCGTTCCCGAGAAGGGCGTTCTGCTCGTAGTTGTCGCGCAGGACCTGACGCGCGATGTCTTCGGTCATCGAGGCCAACAGCGCATTGCGCTGCTTCAGCGTCATGTCACCCTCGCGTGTCATCGCCGTCAGCAGGATCTTGATGTTGACTTCGTGGTCGGAGGTGTCTACCCCTGCCGAGTTGTCGATGGCGTCAGTGTTGATGTGCACACCCGCCAAACAGGCTTCGATGCGTCCTAGCTGTGTGCAGCCAAGGTTGCCCCCCTCACCGACCACGGTGGCGCGCAAGGCACTTCCGTCGATGCGAATGGCATCGTTGGCCCGGTCCCCAACCTCACTGTTCACCTCGACAGATGCCTTGACGTAGGTGCCGATGCCGCCGTTCCAGAGCAGATCGACAGGAGCCGCCAGGATGGATTTCATCAGCTGAGCGGGCGTCATCGCCTTCGTGCCCGGGGGCAGTCCCAGCATCGTGGCAACCTGTGCGCTGATCCGGACGGACTTGGCCGTCCGCGCGATGATGGCACCACCCTCGCTGATCTGAGACTTGTCGTAGTCCGCCCACGAGGATCGGGGCAGCTCGAACATCCGCTTGCGTTCCAGGAACGATGTGGCCGCAACCGGATTGGGGTCCAGGAAGATGTGACGATGGTCGAACGCCGCGACCAGCCGGATGTGCTCGGACAGCAACATGCCGTTTCCGAAGACGTCACCGGACATGTCCCCGACGCCGACCGCTGTGAAGTCAGTCGTCTGGATGTCGACCCCGATTTCGCGGAAGTGCCGCTTGACCGACTCCCAGGCCCCGCGAGCCGTGATACCCATGACCTTATGGTCATAGCCGGCCGAACCTCCCGAAGCGAACGCGTCGTCGAGCCAGTACCCGTAGGACTGTGCGACCCCATTGGCGATGTCGGAGAAGGTCGCGGTGCCCTTGTCGGCGGCGACGACCAGGTAGGAGTCGTCCGCGTCATGACGGACGACCGAATCGGGGGCGACAACCTCGGTTCCGATGCGGTTGTCGGTCACGTCCAACAGGCCCGAGATGAACAGCTTGTATGAAGCGATGCCCTCTGCCAACCAGGCATCGCGGTCGACACTGGGGTCGGGCAGCGCCTTGGGGAAGAACCCGCCCTTGGAACCGGTTGGCACGATCACGGCGTTCTTCACCATCTGTGCCTTACCCAGGCCGAGGACCTCGGTACGAAAGTCCTCCCGCCGATCACTCCAGCGCACGCCACCGCGGGCAACCTTGCCGAAGCGCAGATGCACGCCCTCGACGCGAGGGCTGTAGACCCAGATCTCGAACATCGGGCGCGGCGCCGGCAGGTCCGGTACCTTCTGCGGGTCAAGCTTGATGGACAGATACGACTTGTATCCCACTTCGTCGCCCGTCGCAGGCTCCCCCACCTTCGCTGCGCGTTGGTAGTAGTTGGTGCGCACCGTGGCCTGGATAACGCCGAGGAAGCCTCGGATGATCCGGTCGTGGTCGAGGCTGGCGACATTCTCCAGGGCGCTCGTGATCGCGTCCACGATCTGCGCCTCGGCAGCTGCCCGTCCGCTGTCCTCCGCGCCCTCAGTGCCTGCGAGCGCGGCCGGGTGGGCAGGGTCAAGCCTCGTCTCGAAAAGCTGAACCAGCTGTGCCGCAATGGAGACGTTCGCAACCAGCGTGGCTTCGACATACGCCTGGCTGAAGGTGGACCCGGTCTGGCGCAGGTACTTGGCCACGGCCCGCAGGATCACGACCTGACGCCAGGTCAGCTCGCCACCCAGGACCAGGGCGTTGAAACCGTCGCTCTCGGCACGACTCTCCCAGACGGCTGAGAACGCGTTCTGGAACAGCTCCCGCAGTCCCTCGCGGCGGCTGCCGACCCAGGCCTCCGGGCCCGAGCCCTTGAGCCCGAAGTCATAGACATACACCACAACCCCGTCGGAGCGGTCGATCTGGTACGGGTGCTCGTCGATGACCTCGACGCCGAAGTGGGTGAAGAGCGGCAGGACTGCGGTCAGCGACAGGCGACCGCGACGATACAACTTGAATCGACGTTCACCCGAGGGGCTGCCGGGCTCGTGGTAGAGGTTCAGCCGAGTCGAGTCCTTGTTCTCGAGTAACTCGAACTGGCGCAGGTCCACGACGCCGACCCGAGGGCTGAAGTCCTCCTTGTAGGCCTCCGGGAACGCCCGGCCGTAGAGCCCGATGAGGCGAGCCCCCGCCTCCTCCCCGTTTTCGAGGCGGGCGACCTCGCTGAGGTCCTCGTCCCACGTTCGGGTGGCCTCGATCAGACGCTGCTGCAGATCCTTCTCGTCGACTACCGGGATAACCTCGCCCGGAGCGACCCGAACGACGAAGTGCAGGCGAGCAAGTACCGACTCCGACACCCGCGTCGTATAGTCCACGCTCGAGCCGTGGAAGGCGCTGCGCAGGATCGACTCCATCTTCAGCCGGACGGCCGTGGTGTAACGGTCACGGGGAATGTAGATCAGACACGACACGAACCGGCCGTACTCGTCCGCGCGCAGGAACAGCTGACTCTTTCGGCGCTCCTGCAGATGCAGCACCGTCGTCGCGATGTCATAGAGATCGTCCGCGGAGGTCTGGAACAGCTCGTCCCGCGGATACGTCTCCAGAATCTCCAGCAGGTCCTTGCCGGAGTGGCTGTCGGCGGTGAATCCGCTCGTCGCCAGAACCTTGTGAACCTTGGTGTCGATGATGGGAACGCGCAGCACCGACTCGGTGTAAGCCCTCGCGGTGAACAACCCGAGGAAGCGCTTCTCGCCGGTGACCTCTCCGTCGGAGTTGAACACCTTAATGCCCACGTAATCCAGATGGGTCGAGCGGTGCACCGTCGCGCGCGCGTTGGCCTTGGTGAGGATCAGCAGATGCGGCTCGCGGGCCTTGACCCGACCTTCGGGACTGAGGCGCCCGAAGCTGTCGGAATGGGGCTGGTCATAACGCAGGAGGCCAAGGCCGGTGCCGGGGATGGCACGCAGGACATCCTCACCGTCCTGGGTGTCGAGGGTGTACTCCCGGTAGCCGAGGAAGGTGAAGTGATCGTCGGCCAGCCATAGCAGCAGGCGTCGGGTCTGGACGATCTCCCCCGGATCAACCGACTTCGGCGGGTCCGTCTCCAGATCAGCGGCGATCTGCTGGCAGTCGAGCTGCATCTTGGGCCAGTCCTCGACCGACTCACGCACGTCTGACAGGACACGTTGAAGCCCCTTGGTCAACGCCTGCTGCTCGGCCTCGCCACCCTGGCGGTCTATCTCGACATGCATCCAGGACTCGATCCCCGCGCCGAACTCGGCGTCTTTGAGCGCTTTGGTGTCATTGAGCGCATCTACATCGAGGATCTCCTTCAGCTGACCAACCGCATCACGACGAACGACGAGCTGCGGGTGGACGACCAGATGTACGGCCCGATCCTGACGTGAGAGCTCAGAAATCACCGAGTCCACAAGGAACTGCATGTCGTCGGTGACGATCTCGATGACCGTGTGGCCGCAGGACCAGCCATCCTCCTCCACCGTCGGGGTGAAGACCCGCACGTTGGCTGTGCCCACCGGACGGCTCTGCGCAAGGTCCCGGTGGGACAGAGCCGCGCCCAAGAGGTCCTCGGGGCGACGCGCCAGGAGGTCCTCAGTGGCCATGTGCCGGTAGTAGAAGCCCAGGAAAGGCTCGAGTGCCTCTCCGCCGACCTTGAGAGCCAACTCTGCTGCGGAGTAAATGACCTGCGATCGAGACTGCTCAAGCAACGCCGACATGGCTGAAATCCTTACCAAAGGTATGCCCTAATGCACGCCTTTGTGCACTCGTCGAGCCTATCGCTGTGCAGAGGTCATGCACGATGGGGTCATCCCATCGACACTTCCTTCAGCCACGCTCGGCTTGCGTGACTTCACGATCCGTCGGTCCCCGGGCCATGGGCTGTCAGCATGCTCGCCGGGCAACACCTGGACCCAACGGTGATGGACGTCCTCGCCGCCGTGTCGACCCGGTCGAGCACAGCTCCCACGAGGCCTCCCATGAGCTGCTGGCTCGCCAACGCCGACACCAGTGATGCCCCCGCCCAGCCAGTGGCGGACACCGTGATCGACCATGGCGCCGAGGCCCTTGGGGCACTCACCGACTTCCTCACGGAGATCTCGCGCGAGCTCCGGGCGACCGCGAGCGCGCCGGCCACGTTCCACATAGCCAAGTCCAGATACTCCTCGACCGATGGGTCCTGCGCTGGACCCCGACCCAGGCGCGAGCGCGGCCGGGGCCTCATCCACGGCGCCCGTGTCTCATGCTCGCCGTTCGGCGGGGCAATGCGCCGCGAGTACTCGCGGCTGGGCCAGCATGCGCAGTCGCCGGTGGATGCGCTCAGTGACATCTCCACCTCAGAAGGGTCGGACACCGAGGCCGCGATGGAAGCCAGCGGAGCCAGGGGAGCCAGGGGAGCCACCGCGAGCGTCTCCACTCTTGCGGGCTCTGCAAGCCACCGCCGATGATCTGAACGACGCAGGGCAGCTCTGCAGCGTTATGCCACGAACCTGGCCGCGAGGGCCACGAGCTGGCACGACGAGCCAAGCGACGCGACCAGGGAGCCGGGCTGCTGCCCAAGGGACGCGGGAGGTCGAGCCATGGGGCCCGGCCAGTACCCAAGAGGCAGAGCGCAGGCGCGCCCAGGTTCCAGAGGTCCAGCGAAGGGTCAACCTGGCAACAACGCACGTCGGTCGTGCCCAGGGTCGCTCGCAGCGTGAGATGACACGGCTCAGGGAAGGATTCTCGGTACACCCGCAGGAGGTTCGCTGGCTCGGCACATACCTCTGCCCCGGCGCGTGACCCGGCCAACATAGGTTGGGACCATGAAGATCAGCGCCATCATCGACTATGCCGGGACCCCCTTCGAAGTCTTCGCCATGCTTGCAGACGAGGACTTCCAGAACCACAAGTGCGCAGCGACCGGAGCCCTCCGCCACACCGTGTCCATTACGGAGCAGGACGACCGGACCATCATCCTGACCACCCGTGACATGCCCTCAGACAGCTTCCCCTCGTTCGTCAAGAGCATGGTTGGCGACACTCTGGCCGTTACGGAGACCCAGGACTGGGGCCCGCCCGGTGCCGCCGGGGTTCGCCACGGCAGGCTTACCGTCGAGATTGCCGGTGCGCCCGTCGCACTGGACGGAACCGTCGCGCTGGCATCGGGTGGCCAGGGCTGCGTCGAGACGATCGAGGGCGATCTCAAGGCAAGGGTCCCATTGATCGGTAGCAGGATCGAGCAGGCCGCAGCACCGGCCATCCAGTCCGCGATCAGGGTCGAGCGCGAGAACGGCAAAGCCTGGCTCGAGCGCTGACCCCCGTCAAGGGCAGTGCTCAGCCCATGTGTGGGTACTCGTGCGTCTTCGCCGGCACGAAGGTCTCCTTGATGGAGCGGGCGCTGGTCCAGCGCAGGAGGTTCTGCGCGGAACCGGCCTTGTCGTTGGTGCCCGACCCACGGCCACCACCAAACGGCTGCTGTCCGACGACTGCACCCGTGGGCTTGTCATTGATGTAGAAGTTGCCCGCAGCGAATCGCAGCCGATCCATGGCGTCGGCGATTGCCGCGCGGTCCCGGGCAATGATCGACCCGGTCAGCGCGAAGGGCGCCGCTGACTCCATCTGGTCGAGCATCTTGTCGTAGTCGCGGTCAGCGTAGACGTGGACGGCCAGGATGGGGCCGAAGTACTCAGTGCTGAACATCTCATGGGCCGGGTCATCGATCTCCAGGATGGTCGGGCGCACGAAGTAGCCAACCGAGTCGTCATAGGTGCCGCCGGCGACGACCTTGACGCCCTTGTCGGCGTGGGCCTTGTCGATCACGTCCCGGTGCTTGGCGAACGCGCGCTCGTCGATGACGGCACCCATGAAGTTGGACAGGTCAGTGACGTCGCCCTGGCTGAGGCCATCGGTGATCCGAGCGATGTCCGCCTTGATGGCCTTCCAGAGACTGCGTGGCACGTATGCGCGCGAGGCCGCGGAGCACTTCTGACCCTGATACTCGAAGGCACCGCGAATCATCGCGGTTCGCAACACATCGGGGTCGGCAGAGGGGTGGGCAACGATGAAGTCCTTGCCACCGGTCTCGCCGACCAGACGTGGATAGGTGTGGTACTTCGGAAGGTTGGCGCCAACCTGCTGCCAGAGGGACTGGAAGGTTGGGGTCGAACCGGTGAAGTGGATCCCGGCCAAATCGGGCGAGCTCAGCGTGACCTTGGAAACGTTGCCACCGTGGCCGGTCACCATGTTGATGACGCCGGGCGGCATCCCGGCCTCTTTGAGCAGGTCCATGGTCAGCTGGGCTGAAAGCTGCTGGGACGTCGACGGCTTCCAGACCACGGTGTTGCCCATGAGCGCAGGGGCGGTCGGCAGGTTGCCGCCGATGGCAGTGAAGTTGAACGGCGTGATCGCGTAGACGAAGCCCTCGAGCGAGCGGTAGTCGACCCGGTTCCAAACACCCCTGGAGTTCGCAGGCGGCTGCTGTGCCATGATCTGCCTGGCGAAGTAGACGTTGAAACGCCAGAAGTCGATCAGCTCGCAGGCGGCGTCGATCTCGGCCTGGTAGCAGCTCTTGGACTGGCCCAACATCGTCGCGGCGACGATCCTGGCCCGCCACGGCCCGGCGAGCAGGTCAGCCGCCTTGAGGAAGACAGCCGCCCGGTCGTCGAATGACAGGGCGCGCCAGGCGGGTGCCGCCGCCATGGCCGCAGCGACCGCAGCCTCGGCGTCGGCCACGGTCACGTTGCGCATCGTCCCGAGGACCAGCTTGTGGGCATGAGGCTGGCGTACGTCGATCTTTTTGCCGGTGCCGATGACCCGCTTGCCGCCGATGATGTGAGGCAGATCCATGGGCTTGCTGCCCAGCTCGGCGAGAGCCACCTGCAGCTCAGCGCGTTCTGGACTGCCCGGCGCATAGTCCAGAACCGGCTCGTTGACTGGGGCGGGAACCTGGGTCACAGCATCCATTACGGCGAACATCTCCTAAGGGTCTCTCGGCGTTGAGTTCGCCGCCTATCGTGTCACGCATCACAGAAGGGCAAGGACCACGGGCAGCTCAGTCACGTCGTACCACAGCAGGTCGTCGTCGTGCGCGGCTTCGCCATCCACATGGAAGGACGCAATCCGCTTGAGAGCAACAGAACAAGAGATCGACACCGCAGACTCGACGTCGGAGTCGCCAGGCTCGGCCGAGCCCACAAAGTCTGATGACACGTCGGCCGCCGCCACGATGCGACGGCTCTCGCCAGCCGTGAGCATCGCTGCCGAGGTCTGGGCGGCGTCGTTCAGCGCGGCGTACTCCTGTTCGTCCTCGGCTGCGCTCGGGTCGGAGTCCCTCATGGCCTGCGTCACGGCGTGCGCAGCGAACGGCATTCCCGCCACGACGCCATCGGTGCTGAGGCTGCGTAGACCGGAAGCGTTAAGTGGTATGTAGATCCGGGTCATGGTCGGCCGGCTTCCTTCGTTCTGGTGGCGGGCAGGAAGGGGATCAGGATCACGCAGGGCGATCGCTGAGGTGCGCAAAGAGGTCTCGATGACCAAGGGCCGACGAGACAGGTCCATGAGGTTGCCGCCCATGGCTTCGAGGTCTTCCCGCCCGGGGCCGAGAATCGTGACCTCCGTGCCATGACGATGGACGGTGGCCGCCTCTCGCAGGACCCTTCTGGTCACCCGGCTGCGCCACTGCCGCTCCAGACGAGTCGCCCACTGGGTGGGTTCGTCGGAGTCGAAGCTGGCCTGCGGGGCGAGGACGAACACCTCGTCCAGACCCTGGTCTGCAAGTAGGTCGAGGTTGGTGGAGGACCATGCACCCCCATCGATGAAGCGGTGGTCGCCGATCCTTACCGGCTGGTACCACCCCGGGATCGCACAGGAGGCCATCACCGCCTCGGGCAGTGCGGCCGACCACACGCCTGGCCACCCGAACGGCACTCGCTT
>CABDZF010000242.1_pt1 | contig 43090 bp, 38 predicted proteins | sample 3421651 | NCBI WGS metagenome assembly CABDZF01 (sample SAMEA5534339, study PRJEB31848) | metagenome | biome: tundra; feature: field; material: soil | place: USA | collected 2013-05 | depth 0.45 m | reverse complement strand
GGCTGACCGGAGATGTTGGCACTGGTGACGGCCATCGGACCGACCTCGGTCAACAGCCTCAGCGTGACGTCATTCTGTGGCATCCGCAGTGCGACGGTGCCGTTGGTCTCACCCAGGTCCCAGATCAGGGAAGACTGCGCGTGCAGCACCAGCGTCAACGGACCGGGCCAGAACGCTTGGATCAGGTCGCGCGCGTAGGCAGGGACGTCGGCGGCCAAGCCATCGACCGTCTGTGGGTTGGGGACCAGGACAGGCAGCGGCATCTCACGGCCCCGACCCTTGACCGTCAGCACGGCGGCCACGGCATCGGCAGCGAACGCGTCGACGCCCACGCCGTACACGGTGTCGGTCGGCAGCACCACCACCTCTCCGCGACGAATGGCCTCGGCCGCAGCGCTAATTCCTTGGGCCAGGCCTTCCTCGCTCGTGCAGTCAATCACCGGACTCATGCCTGCGATGGTATGCAGCGAGATGAGCAGCGGCGCCCGCGCCCGGCCGGCAACGCCTGGCTGAGCGACACCGCGCCGTCCCCCGACGGCGAGTCCCGGTTCACCTGGGGCAGCGTGAGCCCTGGATGTTCGGGCAGCAACGCCTTGATGTTGCGACCAAGAGATTCGCGACCAAGACGTTCGCGATCTCGCCGAACGCATCCACCACGTCGGCCGGGCGACCGGCCCGGCTTCGCTCATCTTCAGGAACCCGCGCCTCAGGTCGTCCGCCGTGGCGGCATCGGTGATCGGCTGCAACCCGCTCGCGGCCACGATGCTCAGATCCACCTCTGATCCATGTTTGCCCCACGGGGCCTCCCATGACTGCGTCTGCCTGCGCATGGCACCGCAAAAAGGACTGCGAGGGCATTCCGCAAGCGCGGGGCACCCAAGGCGGGAAGGCAGCCAGGACAGACGGCAGACTGGAGCCTCCCACCAGCGACCAAGGGACGTGCGTTGTGGCCAGCGAGCCTTTGCAGGACCTCGATCTGCACGGCACCTCGCTGCGCGAACGCCCAGAGCTGGGCGCCTCCCCGCTGACCCTGGTGCGCTGCGATCTGTTAGGTGCCGATCTGCGAGGACTGGATCTGCCCGGCTGGCAGTTCCATGACTGCAACCTCGACGAGGCAAAGCTGAACGGGACGCGGCTTGATTCCGCACTGCTGAAAGGTGGCAGCGCACGCAGCGCAGCTTTCCTCGGCTGCGATCTCGCAGGTGCGCGGTTCGAGATGGTGGACGCCTCGGACGCGCGCTTTGGGGGCGCTCTCATGAGCGAGGTGGAGTTCCACGGTTGCCGGCTGATGGGGACGAGCTTCGAGGGCACGCGAGGCCTTGGCATGCTCCTGCAGAACAGCAACCTCTATGCCGCGAACCTGAACGGCTGCGCCCTGGGCAATGCCGCACTGACGGGCTTGCGCCTGACCGAGGCATCCCTGCGCGGGGCGGATCTGCGCGGCAGCGACCTGGCCGGATCTGTCCTGCTCAATGCCGACCTGTTCGATGCCAAGCTCAACGACGCCGATCTGCGCGGAGCCGACCTTGGGCCGGTCGACCTCGACCGGCTGCGCGCGATGTCCGGCGCCATCATCAGCCACGCTCAGGCCGAGCGAATCCTGGTCGAGCTGGCGAACGTCGTGGTGACGGACTGATCACTGCCCCTGATCAGCGTGCGCGGACAGCCGTGACGGCGCGCGGGCGCCCGTTGAGGTCTTCGTGATCCTGGATGTCCTGCCACAGTCCGGTCGTCGCTAGGGCTGCCGGCAGTGAGCGCCCTTGCACGTCAGCGTGTTCCATGACGAAGAGACCCCCGGGTCGCAGCAGGAACCCGGCCCGTGCAGCAACCTCCAGCGGGATCCGCAGACCGTCATGGCTGCCACCGTAGAGAGCAATCTCAGGGTCGTGGTCGCGGACCTCCGGGTCATTCGGGATCGCGCCCACCGGGATGTATGGCGGGTTGCACACCACCACATCCACGTCCCCCTCAAGATCGGGGAACGCCGCCGTCGCATCGCCCAGCCGGATGTCCACATCGAGCCCGAGGTCGTCGCGGTTACGGATCGCCCACGCATGTGCCAGCTCGGACAGCTCGACCCCATAGACCTGCGCTGCAGGCACCTCGTCCTTGATGGCCAGGGCGATCGCCCCCGACCCGGTGCACAGGTCCACCACTACGGTCCGCACGCGGGAAGCCTGGCGAAGATGCGCGATGGCGAGGCCGGCCACGAGCTCGGTCTCGAAACGGGGCACGAAGACGCCCGGCCCGACGCAGAGCTCGATCCGGCGGAAGCCTGCCCTGCCGGTCAGATGCTGCAGCGGCACCCTGCGGGCGCGCTCGGCCACCAGATCATCGAAGCCCGCCGGGACCGGCGCGCCCATGATCATCAGCTTGTGCACCTCGCTGGTGGTCGTCTTGAGCGCACACGCCGCCAGCGCCACGGCATCAAACTCGGCACTGCTGATGCCGGCATCAGACAGGGCCCGGACAGCCTCGCGAACGGCGTCGCGCAATGACACCACCGAGCCCGAGGTCACAGACCCGATGACCCGTCCGCAACAGCCGACATCCGGGCCGCGGCGTCGGTGTCCACGGCCGACTGCACGATCGGGTCGAGGTCACCGTCCAGAACCACGTCCAGGTTGTAGGCCTTGTATCCCGTGCGGTGGTCGGCGATGCGGTTCTCCGGGTAGTTGTAGGTCCGAATCCGTTCCGACCGGTCAACGGTGCGGATCTGGGACTTGCGCTGGGCCGAGGCCACCGCGTCCGCCTCGTCCTGGGCGAGCTGGTGCAGGCGCGCCCGCAGCACCCGCATGGCCGACTCCTTGTTCTGGAGCTGGGACTTCTCGTTCTGGCAGGACACGACGGTGCCCGTCGGCAGGTGGGTGATTCGCACTGCCGAGTCGGTGGTGTTGACGCTCTGGCCACCCGGCCCGGACGAGCGGTAGACATCGACCTTGAGGTCGTTTGTGTCGATCGTGACCTCGACGTCGTCGACCTCGGGCATCACCAGGACGCCGGCAGCCGACGTGTGGATGCGGCCCTGGGACTCGGTCACCGGCACCCGTTGCACGCGGTGCACGCCACCCTCGTACTTCAGCCGCGCCCACGGCGCGTCACCAGGCTCGGTGGCGCCGCGCGCCTTCACCGACACCTGCACATCCTTGTAGCCGCCGAGATCGGACTCGGTGGCGTCGATGATCTCGGTCCGCCAACCACGACGCTCGGCATAGCGCAGGTACATCCGCAGCAGGTCGCCGGCGAACAACGCGGACTCTTCCCCGCCTTCGCCGGCCTTGACCTCAAGAATGATGTCGCGGTCGTCATCGGGGTCTCGGGGCACCAGCAGCCGGCGCAGCTTGTCCTCGGCTACAGCCAGCACCCCCTCGAGCGCGGGCAGCTCCTCGGCGAACGCCTTGTCCTGGGTGGCCAGCTCCCGGGCCGCCGCCACATCATCGCGTGCGGTGTGCCACCGGTGATATGCCGCCACGGTCGGCGCCAGCGCGGCATACCGCTTGTTCAGCTTGCGCACCAGTGCCTGGTCGGAGTGCACCGCGGGGTCGCCAAGCTGGGCCTCAAGGTCGGCATACTCCTGCACCAGGGTCGCGGCGGACTCCAGCATCCGGGGCACCTTCCATGAGTGGCTCTTAGCGAGAACGGACAGACAACAACGCCGGCCCCGCGACCATCACAGTCGGGGACCGGCGTGCAGGCAAGCTACTTGTCGACCTTCTCGTCGGCCTTCTTGCCGTAGCGCGCCTGGAAGCGGGCGATGCGGCCACCGGTGTCGAGGATCTTCTGCTTGCCGGTGTAGAACGGGTGGCACTGAGAGCACACGTCAGAGGAGATCTTGCCGCCCTGCACGGTACTGCGGGTCTGGAACGTGGCACCACAGGTGCAGGTGACCGTGGTCGGTACGTAGGTGGGGTGAAGGTCCTTCTTCAACGTGTGCTCCTTGAGGTTGGGGCAGTGCCGGATCGTGTGCTCAGGACTCCCTCGCACGCGGGAACCGGCCGCCAACACATCAGTGTGCCAGATCAGGCACCTATGCCAAAAACGTCGCCGGGGTCAGGGTCATTCCCGACGGTGTCATCTGCGGCGGCGCGCGGTGTCACTCCCAACAGCCCAGAGGCTGCCCGAAGACTGCGAAACCCGTTCAGAGTCACTCTGAACGGGTTTCGCCACACCATGTCAGCGGATAACTCGTGTCACCGCAGTCAGGTCACCGGATGCATCCGAACCGGTCGTCAGTCGTCCTCGTCCATCTGAATCGAGGACGTCTTCTGGACCTGCATGAGAAACTCGACGTTGCTCTTGGACTTCTTGAGCCGGTCAATGAGCAGCTCGATGCCCTGTTGCTGGTCGAGGGCGGAAAGCACCCGGCGCAGCTTCCAGACGATCTTGAGCTCCTCGTTGGCCATCAGGATCTCCTCACGGCGGGTACCCGAGGGATTGACGTCGATGGCCGGGAAGATCCGGCGCTCCGCGAGGTGACGCGACAGGCGCAGCTCCATGTTGCCGGTGCCCTTGAACTCCTCGAAGATCACCTCGTCCATCTTGGAACCCGTGTCGACCAGGGCGGTGGCCAGGATGGTCAGCGAACCGCCGTTCTCGATGTTGCGGGCGGCACCGAAGAAGCGCTTCGGCGGGTAGAGCGCGCTGGAGTCAACACCACCGGACAGGATCCGACCGCTCGCCGGGGCGGCGAGGTTGTACGCCCGGCCCAGTCGAGTGATCGAGTCGAGCAGTATGACGACGTCATGACCCATCTCGACGAGCCGCTTGGCCCGCTCGATAGCCAGCTCGGCAACCGTGGTGTGGTCGGTGGCCGGCCGGTCGAAGGTCGAGGCAATGACCTCTCCCTTGACCGCCCGCTGCATGTCGGTGACTTCCTCGGGGCGTTCGTCCACCAGGACGACCATGAGGTGAGCCTCAGGGTTGTTGGTCGTGATCGCGTTGGCGATCGCCTGCAGGATGAGGGTCTTGCCGGCCTTGGCCGGGCTGACGATCAAGCCTCGCTGCCCCTTACCGATCGGGGCGATGAGGTCGATCAACCGGGTCGAGAGAATGTTCGACTCGGTCTCCAGACGCAGCCGCTCCTGCGGGTAGAGCGGAGTGAGCTTGGCGAAGTGAACGCGATTCAGGGACTGCTCCGGCGTCAGGCCGTTGATGGTGTCCAGGCGAACCAGCGCGTTGAACTTCTGGCGGGCCGGGATCTGCTCGCCCTCGCGCAGGGCCCGGACAGCGCCGGTGACCGCGTCGCCCTTGCGCAGGTCGTTCTTCTTGACGATGCCCAGCGGCACATACACGTCGTTCTCGCCTGGCAGGTAGCCGCTGGTGCGAAGGAACGCGTAGTTGTCGAGCACCTCGAGAATGCCGGCCACCGGCACCAGGACGTCATCCTCGTGAATGGCCTCGACGGTCTCGTTCTGGCCCCCGGAGCCTTCGCCCGGACCGCCCCGACGCTTACGGTCGCGGCTGCGCTGGCGGTTCCGTCGGCGACCGCCGGGTGAGTCCTCGTCCTGGTCATAACGGCCACGGTTGTCGTTCTGGCCGCCCTGGCCACGGTTGTTCTGTCGACCGCCCTGCTGGCGATCATTCTGCTGACCGCCCTGCTGGCGATCATTCTGCTGACCGCCCTGCTGGCGATCGTTCTGCTGACCGCCCTGCTGGCGATCATTCTGACGTGGTGAGCGTCCGTCATCGTCGGCGCCGCCCTCACGTGGAGCGTTCTGCGGGGCAGTGGCGACCGGCGCAGCCTGGTCAACGGCGACCGGCGCAGCCTGGTCAACGGCGACCGGCGCACCCTGGTCAGTGGCGGCTGGCGCGGCGATCTCATCGGCCGGTGTGACTCCGACCGGACGCTGCGCCCGACGGGAGGTGCGAGCCGGTTGCTCGGTGGCGGCGGGCGCGGACTCATCCGCGGATGTGGGCGGGGCAGCGAGCGCGGCTTCAGCCGGGGCCGACGTCGTGTCGGCCGAGCTCGAGCCGGTCTGCGTCGTGTCAGCCGAGGTTGAACCGGCCTTCGACGAAGCGCCGGACTGGCGACCCCTGATCGCGGTGACCAGGTCGCCCTTGCGCATCTTGGCGGTACCAGTCAAGCCCAGGCTGCCGGCCAAGCCCTGGAGCTCCGCGAGCTTCATCGTGCTGAGGCTGCCAGCACGCTTAACAGTCTCGTCGGCGCCGTTGGCGAGCACGCTGGCGAGATAGGTGGTGTTTGTCACGAAGGACCTTTCCCCTCGTTTTCGGTCCACGCAGAATGCCGGACCGGGGATGTGGTGTCAGGAGAACCCTGAATTGGGGTAACACTGACTTTTGGGAAACCACTGAGCGGCATGAAGACGCCGCGTGCATCATCAAGGTGCACTTGCGTAGTGGTTGACGCACCTGCGGTGATCTCCTCGATCCAACACGATCGCCGGTGACTACCGGGGTGCAACGTCAATATAACACCGTTCGCTGAAGTCTTGTGCTTCCCCACCGCGCCTGGCGAGTCAGGCAACGGCTCAGGCAACGGCTCAGGCAACGGCTCAGGGCGGGAGCCTCTCCAGGCTGGCGCCGGTGACCGGTATCCCCGGCTGGAGCACCTGCCATACGGACCGGTCGCCCTGAGCGCGTGCTTCCTGAAGCTGCGCCGCCGTGGTGAGGACGAGCACGCTGGGTCCGGCGCCGGAGATCACAGCCGCATGTCCCTTGCTGCGCAGCGCATCCAGGAAGGCCATGGAGTGCGGAAAAGCCGGACGCCGCTGTTCCTGGTGCAGCCACTCACGCGTGGCCGCGAACAGCACGTCAGGGCGCCGGGTGACCGCCTCGACGAGCAGACCTGCCCGTCCGGAGTTCCGGGCAGCAACGGCATGGGGGACCTGAGCAGGCAGGACCGCACGTGCGGACGCCGTGGACAGCTTCGCAGCAGGGACGAACACCAGCGGAATGACGTCCGCGTTCACCTCGAGTTGCACGGTGTGGATCTGGCCTGGCTCGAGGTCGTCGGTCCACGACAGCGTCATCCCTCCGAACACGCTTGCGGAGGAGTTGTCAGGGTGGCCCTCCATCGCAGCGGCCAGGTTGTTGGTGAAAGTGCGGTCGAACCCGTCGTCGACCTGCTCTCGCCCGGTCGCGACGTCGCACAGTCCTTGCGCCGCAACGACTCCAGCCACGATCGAGGTGGCGGACGACCCCAGGCCTCGGCAGTGCGGAACGGCGTTGTGACACCTCAGGTGCAGGCCGGCCGGGGTCTGGACCTGCAGCCGCTGCCAGGCCGCAGCCATGGACCGATGGATCAGGTTCAGCTCGTCGCGGGGCACCTCCCCCGCACCTTCACCCTCGACATCGATCCGCAGACCGGGCTCAGCGGTCACGGTCACGACGCACTCGTCCCAGATTCCCAGTGCGAGCCCGATGGAGTCGAACCCCGGGCCGATGTTGGCACTGCTGGCCGGGACCCGGACGCGAACCGACGACCCCACGGCCAGACTCAACAGATCGACCACGTCTGTCAGCCCCCGAGCCCAAGTGCTGTGGCTGCGGTGAAGGCGTCGACCGGCACCCGGGTCGGGACGACCTCGACCCCGTGTGCGTCCTTGAGCGCCCACTGCGGGTCCTTGAGCCCGTGACCGGTCACGGTGCACACGATGAGCGCACCCGCCGGGACCAGACCAGCGGCATGGGCTGCCAGCAGCCCGGCGACGCTGGCGGCAGAAGCCGGCTCTACGAAGATGCCCTCACGGGACGACAGGAGTCGGTGTGCGGACAGGATCTGCGCATCGGAGACGGCATCGATGCGACCTCCCGATTCGTCGCGTGCCTCTTCAGCCTGCCGCCACGAGGCAGGGTTGCCGATCCGGATGGCCGTGGCAATGGTCTCGGGGTGGTCGACCGGGTGGCCCTTGACGATCGGCGCCGCACCCTCGGCCTGGAAGCCCCACATCTTGGGCAGTCGCGTTGCGGGGCCAGGCTGTTCACTTTCGCGGTGGTACTCGCGGTAGCCACGCCAGTAGGCCGTGATGTTGCCGGCGTTGCCGACCGGAAGGCAGTGGATATCGGGTGCATCGCCCAGCACGTCGACGATCTCAAAGGCCGCCGTCTTCTGGCCCTCGATCCGGGCCGGGTTGACGGAGTTGACCAGCTCGACCGGGTACGCCTCGGCCAGTTTGCGGGCCAGGGTCAGACAGTCATCGAAGTTGCCATCCACCTGCAGCAACGTGGCACCGTGGGCGACGGCCTGGCTCAGCTTGCCCATCGCGATCTTGCCGTCCGGCACCAGCACGCCGCACGTCATGCCGGCCTTGGTGGCGTAGGCGGCCGCCGATGCGCTGGTGTTACCGGTCGAGGCGCAGATCACTGCCTTGGCGCCGTGTCGTGCGGCCACCGATATCGCGGCCGTCATGCCGCGGTCCTTGAACGACCCGGTCGGGTTGACCCCCTCGTACTTGACGAAGACCTCGGCGCCGACCAACGCGCTCAGGTGGGCCGCCCGGATCAGCGGGGTCCCGCCCTCCCCCAGGGTGACTATCGGCGCGCCGTCCAGGGAGGGGAGCCGGTCGGCATACTCGTGGATCACTCCGCGCCACAGGTGGGCCATCTCACTCGCCTTCGACGCGCATCACCGAGGTGACACCACGCACTGTGGACAGGGCGGCCAACGCATCAACGGTCGCGGAAAGGGCGGCGTCTGAGGCCGCATGGGTGACCACGACAAGGCTCGCGCGCCCCTCGTCCGGGTCCTGCGGATCGGGTGAAAGAGGTTGCTGCCGAACGGTTTCGATCGACACGTTGTGTTCGGCGAAGGCCAGCGCAACCTGAGCCAGCACACCTGGGCGGTCGGCCACGTCGAGTCTGATGTGGTAGCGCGTCACGGCCTGACCGATCGAGAGGATGGGCAGGTCCTGGTACGTCGACTCCCCCGGTCCGCGACCGCCGACGACCTTGTGCCGGGCCACCGCAACAACGTCACCGAGGATGGCAGAGGCGGTCGGGTCACCACCGGCACCCTGACCGTAGAACATGAGCGAGCCCGCGGACTGCGCCTCGACGAAGACGGCGTTGAACGCTTCCCGGACCCCGGCCAGCGGGTGGGAGCGCGGGATCATCGCCGGATGAACGCGCACCGAGATGCCGCCTTTGGAGTCACTGCCCTTGGCCCCATCACCTTTCATACGCTCGCAGATGGCCAGCAGCTTGACGACGCAGTCCATCTCGCGGGCAGCTTTGATATCAGCGGCGCTGACGTCCGTGATGCCCTCGCGATAGACGTCCTTGGCACCGACGCGGGTGTGAAACGCCAGCGAGGCCAGGATCGCGGCCTTGGCCGCCGCGTCGAAACCCTCGACGTCGGCGGTCGGGTCTGCCTCGGCGTAGCCCAGGGCCTGTGCCTGCTCGACCGCGTCGGCAAAGCCCGCCCCGGTCGTGTCCATCTTGTCCAGCACGTAGTTGGTGGTGCCGTTGACGATGCCCAGGATGCGATGGACGTCATCGCCGACCAGCGACTCACGCAAGGGGCGCAGCAAAGGGATGGCACCGGCGACCGACGCCTCGTAGTACAAGTCGACACCGCAGTCCTGAGCCGCCTGGTAGAGCCGCGGTCCGTCCTCGGCGAGCAGTGCCTTGTTCGCGGTGACGACGCTGGCGCCGTGCTTCATCGCGGCCAGGATCAGGGTGCGAGCAGGCTCGATGCCACCAATGACCTCGATGACGACGTCGGCCTTGGTCACGAGGTCGTGAGCGTCGGTGGTGAACAACGAAGCGTCGACACCGGTCTGGGAGCGGTCCTTGTCCGGGCGCCGGACCGCGACGCCGACGATCTGCAGAGTGCGACCGACCCGCGCGGTCAGGTCCCCCGCATTCTCGGTCAGCAGCCGCGCCACGGCCGAGCCGACGACTCCGCATCCGAGCAGGGCTATGCGCAATGGCTGGCTCTGCTTGTCGCTCTGGCTCACGATCGCTCCCTTGGTCCGCTTTCGGTCCGGACGCTCCTGTTCATCCTGCCGGTGCTCCACCTTGTGAACCCCGGTCGTTCCGCCATGCGGTCATTCAACGTCCAGCGCCAGGAGGTCCTCGATCGTCTCTCGCCGCACGATCTGGCGCGCTGCACCCCGTGCAACGGCGACCACCGGCGGACGTGGCGTGTGGTTGTACTGGCTGGACAGACTCCGGCAGTAGGCGCCCGTGACGGGAACGGCCAGCAGATCCCCTGCCCGGATGTCAGAGGGCAGGAACTCGTCCTTGACCAGGATATCGCCGCTCTCGCAGTGCTTGCCGACGACGCGGGCCAACGTTGCGGGGGCCTGGCTGGCGCGGCTGGCGATAGTGCATGAGAAGTCGGCGTCGTAGAGCGCCGGGCGGATGTTGTCGCTCATCCCGCCGTCAACGGCGACATAGGTACGAGAGGCATCGCCGTCAAGGAGCACCTCCTTGACCGTGCCTACCTCATAGAGCGTGAAGGTCGACGGTCCGGCGATGGCGCGGCCGGGCTCGACCGAGATCCGTGGGACGGGCACGCCCTCGTCCTGGCAGGCCCGCTGCACGATCCGGGCCATGCCGGTGGCCAGGTCGCGCGCAGACATCGGGTCGTGCTGGGTGGTGTACGCGATGCCGAAGCCACCACCGAGATCAAGCTCTGGCAGCTGGATGTCATGTTCTCGAGCGACCTCTAGATGCAGCCCGAGGACGCGGCGGGCCGCTACCTCGAAGCCGCTGGTGTCGAAGATCTGGCTGCCGATGTGGGAGTGCAGACCCAGCAGGGACAGGCTTGCCGGGTGGCCCAGGATGCGACGAACCGCCTCGGCCGCCTGCCCGCCGGCCAGGCTGAAGCCGAACTTCTGGTCCTCGTGCGCGGTGGCGATGTACTCATGGGTGTGCGCCTCGACACCGACCGTGACCCGGACCATGACCGGTGCCATGACACCGAGTCGCTTGGCGGCGCCGGCCACCCGCTCGATCTCCTCGAAGGAGTCGACCACGATGCGGGCGACCCCGTGACGAAGTGCCGCCTCGATCTCGGCGACGCTCTTGTTGTTGCCGTGTACACCGATCCGCCCGCCGGGCAGGCCGGCGCGGATCGCCACGGCCAGCTCCCCACCTGAGCAGACGTCCAGGTTCAGGCCGTCTTCGTGGATCCACCGCGCCACGGCGGTGCACAGGAAAGCCTTGCCGGCGTAGTAGACATCGGCGCCGCCGCACAGATCCTGGAAGACCTCGTCGAAGGCCGCTCGGAACTCCCGTGCCCGGCAGCGGAAGTCCTCCTCGTCAAGGACGTAGGCCGGGGTGCCGAACTCACTGGCGAGCTCACGTACGTCCAGGCCGGCGACCGTCAGCGCGCCCTCATCCGAGCGCCGGACTGAGCGCGCCCACAGCACCGGTACCAAGGCATTCACGTCCTGCGGGGGGCTCAGCCACGATGGGCCGTGGTGTCCACCCTCGGCGTGCAGGGCGCCGGCCTCATGGGCCGGCATCAGAGCCGCTCCGGGGCCGACACCCCGAGTAGGCCAAGGCCATTGGACAGGACGATCCTGGTGGCCTCGTTGAGCCAGAGCCGGGTGCGGTGCAGGTCGGTGACCTCCTCGCCGGCCTCGCGCGGGCGGACCCGGCAGTCGTCATACCACTTGTGGTAGCGGCCGGCGAGGTCTTCGAGGTAGCGCGGGACCCGATGCGGCTCGCGCAGCCTGGCCGCCTGGGCGACGGTCCTTGGGAAGTCGCCCAGGATCGCCAGGAGCGCCGCCTCCGACCCGTGGGTCAGCAGCGACGGGTCGAACCCGTCGCCCAGATGCACGCCATCCTGCCCGGCCAGCCGGGTGACGTTGCAGGTCCGGGCGTGGGCGTACTGGACGTAGTAGACCGGGTTCTCGTTGGTGTGCTTGCGCAGGAGGTCCAGGTCGATGTCGATCATGGAGTCGGTCGAGGACCGGGTGAGCGCATAGCGCGCCGCATCCACTCCCACGGCCTCGACGAGATCCTCCAGCACCACCACGGTCCCGGCCCGCTTGCTCATCCGCACCGGCTGGCCGTCCTGGATCAGGTTGACCATCTGACCGATGAGGATCTCGAGGTTCTCGTGCGGGGTGTCGCCGAAGGCCGCGCACATGGCCATCATCCGGGAGACGTAGCCGTGGTGGTCGGCCCCGAGCATGATGAACGCGCGGTCGAAGCCGCGCTCCCGCTTGTTCAGATAGTAGGCAAGGTCACCGGAGATGTAGGCCGGCTGGCCATCGGACTTGATGACGACGCGGTCCTTGTCGTCCCCGTAGTCGGTGGTGCGCAGCCAGGTGGCGCCGTCCTTCTCGTACATCACGCCCAGCTCGGTCAGCCGGGCGACGGCACGCTCGACGGCACCGGACTCGTGCAGGGTGTTCTCGTGGAAGTAGACGTCGAACTCGACGCCGAAGTTGTGCAGGGACGCCTTGATCTCGGTGAACATCAGGTCGACGCCGAGCACCCGGAAGCGTTCCTGTGCCTGTGGGTCGGGTAGGTCGAGGATTCCCGGTTCCTGCTCCATGACCGCAGTGGCAATATCGTCGATGTAGGCGCCGGCGTAGCCGTCCTGCGGGGCCGGATCGCCCTTGGCTGCGGCCAGCAACGACCGCGCGAACCTGTCTATCTGGGCGCCGTTGTCGTTGAAGTAGTACTCGCGGGTCACCTGCGCGCCGGAGAACTCGAAGATGCGCGCCAGCGCATCGCCGACGGCAGCCCAGCGCGTGCCGCCGAGGTGGATCGGGCCGGTCGGGTTTGCCGAGACGAACTCGAGGTTGATGATATGACCGGCCTCGGAGTCGTTGCGGCCGTAGTCCCCCGCCGCCGCCACGATCGTGCGTGCCAGCTCCCCGGCCGATGCGGCTTCGACGGTGATGTTGAGGAAGCCAGGCCCTGCGATGTCGACAGCCTTGATGCCCTCGACCGTGCCGAGACGGGTCGCCAGGCGCGTCGCCACCTCGCGGGGCGGTACACCGGCTCCCTTGGCCAGCTGCAGCGAGACGTTCGTGGACCAGTCGCCATGCTCGCGGTTCCGAGGCCGTTCCACGCGCACCTCATCAGGCACATCCACGGCAAGCTCGCCGGCGGCAACGGCGTCGTTGAGGGCGTTACGGATGGCAAGCACGAGTTGTTCGGGGGTCACCCCGAAGATTCTAGCCAGGGACCTGCCCGTGCCGGCCCGGCCCCGTGTCAGGCGTGGTGGATCCCGGCCAGGGCCTCGATCTTGGTGAGCAGCTCCTGCGGAGCGAACGGCTTGGCCACGAACTCGTCGACGTCAGCCCGCTCGGCATGGGCTCGATCACTGTCCTGGGTCGAGGCCGTGACCAACACGATAGGGATGTGCGCCAGTCTGGGGTCGGCCCGGATCGCGGACACCATCCACCACCCGTCCCGCCGCGGCATGACGACGTCCACAGTGATGACGTCGGGCAGCGGCTGGGTGAGGTCCTGGAGCATCTCCAAGGCCGCAACACCGTCGACCGCCTCGACGACCTCGTAGCCGTCGAGCTCGAGGTTGACCCGGATGAGCCGCCTGATCTGCTCGGTGTCGTCGCAGACGAGAACGCGCCCGCTGACACCGCCTGGGCCGCCGCTAGGCCCAGCCGCCGGCTCAACGCCCGGCACCGGGTCACCTTGGGTGGAACCGCCCCATTCCATGGTTAGCAGCCTAGGCTGCTAACCTCAGCGACGCGCCAAACCACGAAGAGAATGTCAACAACCGTGGCCATTGGCCCCCGTAGCTCAGGGGATAGAGCGCCGCCCTCCGGAGGCGGAAGCGCAGGTTCGAATCCTGCCGGGGGCACCAGAATTATGCACCCCTGCCGTGGCAACAGATTCCGGCGTAAAGTTCTTGGCAGAAGTTCTGAGTTTGCTGCCAGTTTTTCGAGTTTCGCCAAGACTCGAAGGGAAACCAGATGGCCCCGCAGACGATGGGGTTCGAAAGCCTGCTGGAGGCGGTCCCTGATGCCCTGGTGGGGGTGGACACGTCCGGGGTGATCCGGTTCCTCAATCACCAGACGGAATCGATGTTCGGCTATCAGCACGACGACCTCATCGGCGCATCCCTGGAGACGCTGGTTCCAGGGTCTGCCCGGCAGGTACACCCGGCGCACCGGCAGGCCAACAACCCGGCGCCCAGGACTCGACCCACGGGGACCGACGTGAGGCTGAGCGGACGGCGAGCCGATGGCACCGAGTTCCCGGTCGATATCGTCTTGTCCCCCATGGACGGCGGGGGCGGCGCCTTGGTGCTCGCAGCAATGCGCGACATGACCAACTACCGCAAGGCGGAATGGGATCGTCGCCGCCTGGCTGCCACTGTCGAGCATTCCGACGATGCCATATTCAGCCAGACGCCCGAAGGGGTTGTCACGACCTGGAACCCGGCCGCCGAGAGGATCTACGGCTACTCCCGCCAGGAGATGATGGGCAAGTCCGTCGATCTCCTCAGTCCCAAGGATCGAATCGAGGAGACCAGCTCCATCCTGGCCAGGATCCGGGGCGGAGAGTCTGTCGACCACGTTGAGACGGTCCGTATCCGAAAAGACGCAACAGCGGTCACGGTCTCGCTGACCGTCTCACCGATCCGCGACGAGAACGACGCGATCGTAGGCGCATCGGTGAACGCCCGCGACGTGACCGAGCACAGGGAGGCGGTCAGGGCCGCCCAACGCATGGCATCGATCGTCGAACACTCCGACGATGCCATCATCAGCAGCACCCTGGACGCCATCATCACGAGCTGGAACCCGGCCGCCGAGAGGTTGTACGGCTACGCCAGCGACGAGATCATCGGCAGGTCCACCCAGGCAGTGACTCCCAAGGATCGACCCGACGAGATCAGGAACATCCTGAGCAGGGTCAGGGCCGGTCAGCCTGTCGAACACTTTGAGACCATGCGTGTCCGAAAGGACGGGACGGTGTTCCCGGCCTCGCTCACCGTCTCACCGATCCTCGATACGGACGGGACGGTCGTCGGCGCATCCGTGATCTCCCGCGACGTGACCGAGCAGATGCAGGCGCTGCAGGCCGCCCAACGTTTGGCGGCGATCGTCGAGCACTCTGACGATGCCATCATCAGCAACACACTCGATGGCGTTGTCGCCACCTGGAACCCGGCCGCCGAGAGGCTATTCGGCTACCCAAGCGACGAGGTCATCGGCAAGTCCGCCGGCATCATCATGCCCGCCGGTTACGACAACGAGATCCCCGACTCCCTGGCCAAGCTCAAGGCCGGCCAGCCTGTGGTGCGCCTGGAAAGCCCCCGGGTCCGAAAAGACGGAACGGTGATACCCGTCTCGCTCACGGTCTCTCCCATACACGACATCCACGGCCAGATCGTCGGCGCATCGACGATCGCGCGCGACCTGAGCGAACAGAAACGTACGTTCGAACTCGCCCGGTCCATGATCGAGGCGAGCCTGGACTCATTCGTCGCGATCAGCCCCGAAGGCAAGATCACCGACGCCAACGAGGCCACAGTCAAGCTCACCGGGGTCCCCCGCGACAAGCTCATCGGCACCTCCTTCTCCGACTACTTCACCGACCCGAAGAAGGCAGAAGAGATCTACCAACAGGTGTTCACCGAAGGAATGGCCGTGGACTACCCGCTGACCCTGCGCGGCCGCGACGGGCACAAGACGCTCACCGAGGTTCTGTACAACGCCTCGGTCTTGCGCGACGAGCGGGGAAACGTGGTCGGCGTCTTCGCCGCCGCCCGCGACGTGACCAGACAGGTGGCCGCCCAGAGGGAGCTCGTCGGGCAGCAAGCCAGGGAGCTGGACCGGCTGGCAGAGCTCGAGCGGTTCCAGCGGTTGACCGTCGGACGTGAACTCAAGATGATCGAGCTCAAGAAGGAAGTCGAGTATCTCAAGGAGTATGGCCAGGCCGATGGAGGTGAGCCAGGTGACCACCGCTGAGACGACTACTCAACAGCACACCCACGCAGCCCAGGCACTCGAGGCAGCCGACGAGGCGAGCTACACGCAGGCAATCCTCAACATTCTGAGCGACGCGGGAGAAGAGCAGAAGAGACAGGGCGACAACCAACGCGCCATGCTGAACATCCTGGAGGATCTCGAGACCGAGAAGACCCGACTCGAATCCACCCAGAAGGCCCTCATCAACATGCTGGACGACCTTGCAGTCGAGCGGAACAAGGTCGACATGACCAACATCGAGCTGCGGGAGGTCAACGAGGCCATGCGGAGCTTCATCGCCACCGCCGCCCACGACCTGCGCTCGCCGCTGGCGTCGATGGTTGGCTTCTCCTCGCTCCTGTCGAAGAACTGGGCAACGCTCAGTGAGGAGAAGCGGCTACAGTTCGTCACCACGGTTGACCGTCAATCCCACAAGTTGACCTATCTCGTCAACGACCTACTGACTTTGTCGAGCATCGAGGGCGGTGTGTTGAGCACCCAGCCGGAGCTGATCGTGTTGTCGGAGGCCATCAGCCAATGCCTCGTGGCCAGCGGCAGGGACACCGCGGGCGTGTCGGTGTCCTGTTCACCGGATCTGGTGGTCTGGGTCGATCCTTCCCACCTGGGACGGATGATCGACAACTACCTGCAAAACGCCTTGAAGTACGGCGAGCCGCCGGTGCGGATCGAGGCGAGCCAGCTGGAGGACATGGTCGAGATCAGGGTCGTCGATCATGGGCCGGGCGTGCCGGGCGAGTTCGCGACCAAGTTGTTCGGCAAGTTCGCCAGGGCTGACATCCCGAGCACGAGGAGAAAGAAGGGCACCGGCCTGGGGCTGTCGATCGTGCGCGGACTGGCCGAGGCCAACGGCGGTCGGGCTACCTTCCAGCCCAACGTTCCCCACGGCTCGTGTTTCATGCTCTTGCTGCCCAAGAACCCTGGGACGCGCCCGACAGAGGAAAGGTAACGCCGATGAAATCCGTCGTCATCGTCGAGGACGACCCGGACATCCAGTCCCTGATCGCGACCATCTTCTCCATGGATCCCCGCTTCTCGGTGGCCGGGCTGGCCGACTCGGCCGAGCAGGCCGTTGAGCTTGCACGAACCAAGGAACCGGAGATCATCGTCCTTGATGACCGTCTTGCAGGGGAGCTGAGGGGCCTCGAAGCCGTGCCGCAGTTGAAAGCGGCGGCTCCAGGGGCGAAGATCATCCTTTTCACCGCCCACCCCGACCTCCAGGCCCGAGTTGTCAATCAGCCGGCCGTAGACGCGTTCTTGCTCAAGACCGAAACCGGTGAATTACTCCCCCTGGCTCAGCAGCTGACCAACATGTTGTCACTACTGTGAGAACACAGTGAAACTCCCCAGATGAACCCAGCGAGACCGAACGAGGCGAGTCCGATGAGCAGTGTCGATTCCCGGGATGTGGACAAGGACGGTGTCGACTCGCCGAAGTCGCCGAACTCCGCGAAGATCCTCGTCGTCATCGAGGACGACCCTGACGTCCAGTTCCTCATAGAAGCCATCTTTGGCATGGATCCTCGTTTCGGCCTCCTTCACGTCACGGAGTCCGCCGAAGAGGCCCTCGAGGCGCCACCCACATCCGAACCGGGGATCATCGTGCTGGATCACGGCCTGGCCGGACCACTGCCCGGCCTCGCCGCCGCGCCATTGCTCAGAGAGCGGGCTCCGCAGGCGAAGATCATCATGTTCACGGCCCATGCCGCGCTCCAGGCCCGCGCCGACAATGAACCCTCCATCGACGCGTTCCTGCTCAAGACGGAGTCGGAGAAGCTCCTGCCCCTGGCCCAGCAGCTGACCGGCCTGGGTCCGGCGCCCGCCTCATACTGACCGACCACCGCGGGGGCCGGGGTCAGCGCCGGCTGGAGTCCGTCACCTCGCCGACCAGCTCCTCCAGCACGTCCTCCAGGAACACCACGCCACTGACATTGCCCTCGGGGTCCACGACCCGGGCCAGGTGGGCTCCGGTGTGCTGCATCGTCGCCAGCACGTCCTCGACCTCATCGCCGGAGCGCACGGTGGCCAGGCTCCGCACCCGTTTGAGGGGCACCGGCGCCCTGCGCTGAGCTTCATCGGCATACAGGATGTCCTTCAGGTGCAGGTAGCCGACGACCTCGCCCGCCGCATCGGTGATGACGAAGCGGGAGAAGCCGCACTTGGCCACCAGCCGCTCGACTTCGTCCGGGGTCGCGCCGAACGACAGAGTCACCAGCGCACTGAGCGGCACTGCGACGTCCCCGGCAACCCGGTCGCTGAACTCCAGGGCCCGCCGCGCAAGACCATGGCGTTCGAACTCGATCAGGCCCTCACGATGACTCTCGGCAACAATGAGCTGGACCTCATCGGCGGTGAAGGCCGAGGTCAGCTCGTCTTTGGGCTCGATACCCAGAGCCCGGACCATTGCCTTCGACAGACCCACCATCAGCCGAATCACGGGCCTTAGTGCTCTGCTGACGAACAGCAACGCGGGCGCCAGCAGCAGGGCCGCCTGCTGGGGACCGGCGATGGCGAGGTTCTTGGGGACCATCTCACCGATCACGACGTGCAGGTAGGCCACGATCAGCAAGGCGACCAACAGCGCGATGATGCGGCTGAGCGAGTCTGAGAGGCCAAGCCGGAGCAACGTCGGCGAAATCATCTCGTGCAGCGCCTGCTCGGCCACGGCTCCCAGCCCCACCGAACAAAGCGTGATCCCCAGCTGAGCGGTGGCCAGCAGGGACGCCACCTGCTCGAGGGCCTGCAGACTGACCTTGGCGCGTTTGCTTCCGGCCTGCGCCAGCGGCTCGAGCCGCGAGCGCCGGGCGGTCATCACTGCGAACTCGGCGCCGACGAAGAACGCGTTGCCCAGGAGCAGGAACAGCGAGAGCCATAGCGCGGCCGCGTGACTCATCCGGGCTCGCCTCCACCCAATCGCTGGCTCGACCGGTCATCGCCGTCCTCGCCAGACCCCTGCGGCAGTGGGGTGAGCCGAAGCCGATCGACGCGACGGCCGTCCATGACGTGGACCTGCAGGCTCCAGCCGGTCACGAAGACCTCGTCGCCGACCACCGGCACCCGCCCAAGACATGCCATGACATAGCCGCCGATCGTCTCGTATGCCGGCCCGTCCGGAACCGGCGCGCCCAGCCGGTCGCGCACCTCGTCGGGCCGCCAGAGACCAGGCACCGTCCAGGACCCGTCGGTGCTGATCCGTCCGGTGGTGCGGGTTCGATCGTGCTCGTCGCTCACCTCACCGACGATCTCCTCGATAACGTCCTCCAGGGTCACGATGCCTGACGTCCCGCCATACTCGTCGACGACCACGGCGATCTGGTGCTTGGCTCCGCGCAACATCAGGAGCAGCGGGTCGAGCCGGATCGTCTCTGGCACCATCAGCGCGTCGACCATGAGCGCCGAGACCGGCACGTCGCGGCGGCGTTCGTGAGGAACGGCGATGGCACGCTTGACATGGACCACACCGTCCACGTCGTCCCAGTCATCGCCGGTGACGGGGAAGCGCGAATGACCGGTGGTTCTGGCCAGCCTCACCACGTCCTCCGAGGCTGCGGTTCGTTCGATGGAGGTGCAGCGAACCCGAGGCGTCATGACGTCGGCCGCGGTGCGGTCTCCAAAACCCAGCGATCGGGTCACCAGCCGCGCCGTGCCCTCGTCCAAGGTGCCCGCCTCGGCCGAACGACGCAGCAGCGACGCGAGTTCCTGAGGAGTTCGGGCAGCGGAGAGTCCCTCGCGTGGGGTGATGCCAAATGCCTTGAGCACCAAGTTCGCCGAGCCGTTGAGCACGATGATGAGCGGCTTGGTGACCACCGAGAAGACGCGCACCGGCACGGCGACGAGCTTGGCACTTCGAAGTGGCGCGGAGATACCGAGGAACTGCGGCAGCAGCTCGCCGAACAGCATCGAGAACAGGGTCGCAATGACCAGGGCGATGGCTGTGGCGGTGGGCTGGACCGCCGACCCCGGGACGCCCACGGCGCTCATGGGGCTGCGCAGCAACCTGCCAAGCGAGGGCTGGGCGAGGTAGCCGAGAACCAGGGTGGTCAAGGTGATGCCGACCTGGGAGGCGGACAGCTGCGTTGAGAGCTGAGCCAAGGAGGCAAGGACCGGCCTGGCTGCGGTGTCCCCCGCGTCGATGGCCTGCTGGACGGTCGTCTTGTCCAGGGCCACGAACGCGAACTCCGCGACGACGAAGACGGCGGTCCCGATGGTCAACCCGACGCCGGCAAGAACCAGCAACCACTCCGTCATAGTGCCTCCATCCTAGGGCGGGGAATTCGCCCGGTGCCCCTGAGCGGCTACCGTGTGCCCCTGACTCCACTCGTGCCCGGTATCCAGTTGGGCTTGATATCTCTTCTCCCAAGGCTGGCTACATGAGAACCGACACGATTCCGGCACCGAGCATCCCGACACCGAGCTCGGTGTCGGGACCGAGGTGGCGCGCCATGGTGATGGCCCTGATGTTGTTGGCCGGCGGGTTCTCCATTGCGGGGATGGCTGTGCCGACCACGGCCAGTGCCGCCACGATGGCGGTCGAGCAGTGCAACGGCCACGGGCCGGGGGCTGCGGGCGCGACGACGGCGATGAAGTGCACCGTGACCGTGGTCAACACGATCAGTGGCACGACCACCTACTCCCGCACGACCGTGACGCGACTGTGCACGCTCGGCCCCTGCTCCACCCCCAACGGCACGTTCACGGCCGACTCAGTCAGCCTCGTGACCGACATCAAGCAGTGCAACACCTCGGACAACGATGCGTCGCACGCGATCAAGTGCTATGTCAACGTCGTCAACAACATCGGCAGGGACACCCCCAATGCACAGCCCCTGGCGGCCCCGACGGTCAACCAGTGCGTGGGCTCAGGCACAGGCGGCGGAGGCGTGGTGAACTGCGCCCCCTCCCATGTCACCGGTGGCATGCTCACCCAGTGCAACGGCTCCGGCAACGGTGGAGGCGGCAAGGTGCACTGCACGGTCGACCCCCAGTCCAAGGTCAGCGGCGCGATCCCGATCAAGATCAGCCAGTGCAACGGCAGCGGGAACGTAGGCGGATCCGCGGTGACCTGCAATGCCAGCGTCATCACCAGGATCAGCGACATCGCCGCGACCGCGATCCCGACGGCGACCTCGACCCCCACCCAGACCACGACCGCGTCCGCGGCCCCGACCTCAGCCCCACCGACGTCCTCACCGGCCGTGTCCGGTGCCGCCAACACCGCGGCTGCCTCGACCTCTGGCGGGCAATCTGGTCTGCTGATGCTCGGCGCCGCCGTGGTGCTCGTCGCGGCCGTCGGCACACTGCTCTACCGCAGGTATGCTCCAGCCGGTTTCTTGCGGCGGTTTGCCCGAAAGCACTAATCGCCGGGCGATCCACCGGTGCTCACCAGAGGTAGCCATGATTGGCTGTCCACATGAAGCGCTCGGGGTGGACTCATGACGGATGACTCGAAACCGCAGATGCGCGTCGAGGTGGCCGACCTCACCAAGAAGTTCGGCTCACTGACGGCGGTCGACAACCTCAGCTTCTGCGTCGAGCCTGGCCGGATCACCGGCTTTTTGGGACCGAACGGAGCCGGAAAGACCACGACGTTGCGGATGTTGCTGGGCCTGGTCCGACCGACCAGCGGCAGCGCGACGATCGGCGGCCAGGCGTACGGCCACCTCCGGACGCCGCAGCACGTCGTCGGCGCGGCACTCGAGGCCACCAACTTCCATCCGGGCCGCTCCGGACGTGACCACCTTCGGGTGATGGCCGATACGGCCCACGTCGACACCAAGCGCGTCGACGAGATGCTCGAGCTGGTCGGCATCCCCGCTGCAGCGCGCCAGCGGGCCGGCGGCTATTCCATGGGGATGCGCCAACGGCTGGCGCTGGCGGGCGCACTGCTCGGCGACCCCCAGGTGCTCCTGCTGGACGAACCCGCCAACGGCCTGGACCCCGAAGGCATCCGTTGGCTTCGGATGCTGCTGCGCCATCTGAGCGGTCAGGGCAAGACAATCCTGATCTCCAGCCACATGCTCGCCGAGGTGGAACAGACCGTCGACGACGTCGTCATCATCGCCAACGGCAAGCTCATCCGGCAGGGAGCCATCAGCGACCTGCCGACCGAGCACGTCTCGACCGTCCGCACCAGCGAGCCGCAACAGCTGATCGCGGCACTGACCACGGCCGGTCTGCAGGCCACAGCGGCCGACGGCAGCATCCAGGTGATCGGGCGGGACCTCGTCCGTATCGGCGATATCGCCCTGCGCGCCGGACTGCCGATCCACGAGCTGCGAGCCAACGAGAACGACCTCGAGAAGCTCTTCTTCGAGCTCACCAGCGCCGAAGTCAACCGCAACACCGAAGGTGGCGCCTGATGGGCGGCGCGATCACGGCGGAGTTGCGCAAGTTCTTCACCACCCGGATGTGGTGGGGCCTGGCGACCGGTGTCTTCCTTTCCGGCGGCGCGCTCGCGGCGGTCTTCGCGCTGCTGGTGCCCGGCTCCAGAACCCAGGGTCCCGGCGGTCCGGGCGGCCCGCGGTATCCCGGCCTGGACGACCCCACCATGGTCACAACCGTCTACACCGCGGGGCTGAGCATCGCCTACCTGCTCACGCTGACCGTCGGGGTCATGTCGATCGGCTCGGAGTACCGCCACATGACGATCACCAGCACCTTCCTGGCCACACCCAAGCGGGTGCGGGTCATGGTTGCCAAGGTGACCTCGCTGCTGGGTATCGGCGTGTTCTACGGGCTGGTGTTCCTGCTCGGCTCCGTCGGGGTCGGCGGCACCACCATCGCCATCAAGGGTTACTCCCTCTTCCCCGAGATTGGCACGATCAGCCGCACTCTGGCCCTGAGCCTGCTGGTCCTGGGGTTGTGGAGCCTCATCGGGCTGGGCGCAGGAATCCTGATCCCGAACCAGGTGGCCGCGATCCTCATCGCCGTCGGCGCGGCCTGGATCGTGTTTCCGCTGGCGGGGGTCTTGCTGGGTTTCGTCAGCTGGGGCAAACCGATCGTCCCGTACCTGCCCAGTGAAGCGACATCGGCAATGGTCGGAGCGCTCAATACCAACAGCAATGTCGAACTGTTGTCGTGGTGGGCCGGTGCGCTGGTTCTGGTGGCCTACGCCGCGGTCCTGGCCGGCATCGGCTCGCTGCTGACGATCCGCCGCGACGTGACCTGACCCGGCCCGACCCAGCGTGGGGTCGTCTGCAAGGGCCGGTTCCGGGCCCCGACCAAGTCGCGGTCACCCCGCAGCTGGGTCGACGGCCCCAGTGGGTCGTATCTTCCCCGCGAATAGGGATGGGGCTTCATCCGGGGATACAGTCTCGCCTCTGTGGCTCTTGCCAGAGGCTGAACCAGCAAAGGATCGGAAATGGCCTTCCCACCAAACAGGCTGCACCTGCCAAACCTGCGTTTCGGTATCGCGGCGGTTGCGGCCCTCGGCCTGCTTGCCGCGATCCCGGCAAGCGCCCAGGCGGCGTCAGCGCCGGTGCCGCTGGGCAAGGCAGACAGCTTCGTGGTCCTGGCCGGCAAGACCATCACCAACACCGGGGCGACCACCCTCAACGGGGACATCGGGTTGACCCCCGGCTCAAGCATCACCGGTATGCCGCCACTGGTTCTGCACGGCGCCTCCCACGCGGCCGACAATGTTGCGCTTCAGGCCCAGGCCGCCCTGAAGACCGCCTTTGACAACGTCGCCGGCCAGAAGCCGGCCACGGCGATCCCCAACGAACTGGGCGGTTCGAAGCTGGTGCCCGGCGTCTACAGCTCGGGGGTATTCGCGATCCACAAGACCCTGACGTTGGACGCCGCCAATCACCCGAACGCCATCTTCGTCTTCCAGTCCGCCGCCACGCTCGACGCCGGCGCAGGCAGCCAGGTCAAGCTGATCAGAGGCGCCTCGCCCTGCAACGTCTTCTGGCTGGTCAGGAGCTCAGCGACCCTGGAAACCACCGCCAACTTCAGCGGCAACATCCTGGCCTTGACCGACATCCACCTGCGAACCGGCGCGACCGTCGTAGGCCGGGCACTGGCCCGGACCGGCGAAGTCACGCTGGACTCGAACACCATCACCAACTCGTCCTGCAGGGCGATGCCCGTGTCGTCGGCCGCCAAGCCAACCGCCCAGGTCACACAGGTCCCGACCGGGCCGGTTCGCACCGGTGACGGCAGCACCAGCGGTGGCGGCAATGACACGCGGGGCCTGTTGGCCGGCGCGCTGCTGCTCGCTGGGGTCGGCGCAGCCAGGGTCGTGGCTGTACGTAGGCGTCGTCGCGTGGACGCCTGAGGAACCGCGGCCTCGTGCGGCACCACTTCGTGAGCAGCCGCCCACCCCTGGCCCGCTGCAAACCGATGGTGACGGCGGCGGCGCTGCTCGCCACCATCACCATCGGTACCACCGCATGTTCGGGTCAAAGCGGTGCCGCGGTGGCACCGCCGGTTTCGTCGACAAGCCGGGTTCGGGGATCAACCCCGCCCGTGCCCAGTTCCAGATCGTCGCGGGCCGTCAAGGCCTCGTACCTGGCTAGGTCCTCGCCGGTCCGCCTGCAGATCGCCTCGATCGGCGTGGACTCCGCCTTGATGGCCCTCGGCCTGCGCGCTGACGGATCGATGCAAGTCCCTCCGGGAGGCTTCCCAGCCGGTTGGTACACCGGTGGGCCGACCCCGGGCGAGCTGGGTCCGGCGATCATCGCGGGCCATGTCGACTGGAACGGGCCAGGGGTCTTCTTCAGATTGCACAATCTGAAGAACGGCGACGAGGTCAGCATCACCCGAGCAGACGGCAGCAAGCCGGTGTTCCGCGTCACGCGGGTTGCCCAGTTCCGCAAAGACCGGTTTCCCACCAAGCTGGTGTACGGCAACATCGACCACGCTGGACTGAGGGTGATCACCTGTGGTGGATCATTCAACAGCCAGTCGGGCGGTTATGAGGACAACATCGTCGCCTTCGCCGATCTCGTCGCACCCACGCGATAGTCATGTGAGCAGGCTGTGTGGCCCTGACCACAAGGCGCTGATCTGGAATGCGCGGGGCGCCCTGAGCGTTAGGCTGGGCATCACGTCTGACTCTCGCCATCGCGTGTTTCCCACCATTGTCGACGCTACGAAAGAGGCGTATTAGCTGTGCCTGCCCAGCCACCCAGCAACAACCCCATGGCGGACTTCGGCCCGAACGAGTGGCTCGTGGATGAGCTCTACCAGCAATATCTGGCAGACAAGAACTCGGTGGACCAGGCCTGGTGGGAGTTCTTCGCCGACTACCAGCCCAGCGATGGCGCCAAGAGCAAGGGCAGCGGCAACGGTGCACCAACGGCCCCGCGGAGCGTGGAACCCCAGCCCTTCGTCACCCCTGCTGCGCCGGTTGCGGGCCCTGCACCCAGCCCGCCGGCACCCGCCAAGAAGCCAGCGGCCAAGACTGCCCCCAAGCCGCGTGACATCCCCCCGGTCAAGCCCACCGGCCCGCTCACCGACGACGACGTGCAGCCGTTGCGGGGAGCCGCCGCCCGCACCGTGACCAACATGGAAGCCAGCCTGAGCGTGCCGACCGCGACGAGCGTGCGCGCCATCCCGGCCAAGCTCCTCATCGACAATCGGGTGGTCATCAACAACCATCTGCACCGCAGCCGCGGTGGCAAGGTCAGCTACACCCACCTGATCGGTTTCGCGCTCATCAAGGCCCTGGCCCTGATGCCGCAGATGAACCGAGGCTTCGTCGAGAAGAGCGGCAAGCCGGCCCTGATCACCCCTGCCCACATCAACCTCGGCCTGGCGATCGACATGGCCAAGCCGGATGGCACCCGTACCCTGCTCGTGCCCGCCATCAAGGCGAGCGAGGCGATGGACTTCGCGCATTTCTGGACGGCATACGAGGACGTGGTCCGCAAGGCGCGTACCAACAAGCTCACGGTCGAGGACTTCCAGGGGACCACGATCAGCCTGACCAACCCCGGCGGCATCGGCACCGTCCACTCCGTGCCCCGTCTGATGTCCGGCCAGGGCGCCATCATCGGCGTCGGTGCCCTGGAGTACCCAGCCGAGTGGCAGGGTGCCAGCCAGGAGACACTGAACCGCAACGCGGTCAGCAAGATCATCACGATCACCTCGACCTACGACCACCGCATCATCCAGGGTGCGGTGTCCGGTGAGTTTCTGCGGGTCCTGCACCAGCTTCTCCTGGGCGAGTACAACTTCTACGGCGAGATCTTCGAGTCGTTGCGGATCCCCTACGAGCCGATCGCCTGGGTTCAGGACATCACGGCCAGCCACGACGAGGACATCAACAAGACGGCTCGCGTGCAGGAGCTCATCCACGCCTACCGCGTGCGCGGCCACCTCATGGCCGACACCGACCCGCTGGAGTACCGCCAGCGACATCACCCCGACCTCGATGTCTCCACCCATGGCCTGACTCTGTGGGACCTAGAGCGCGACTTCGCCACCGGCGGCTTCGGCGGGGCACCGCTGATCAAGCTGCGCAAGATCCTGGGCATCCTGCGCGACGCCTACTGCCGGACCGTGGGCGTGGAGTACATGCACATCCAGGACCCTGAGCAGCGCACGTGGATCCAGGCCAACGTCGAGACCCCCTACGCCAAGGCATCCGCCGACGAACAGCTGCGGATCCTGAGGCGGCTCAACTCCGCCGAAGCCTTCGAGACGTTCCTGCAGACCAAGTTCGTGGGACAGAAGCGCTTCAGCCTCGAGGGTGGCGAGTCGGTGATTGCCCTGCTCGACCGGATCCTGTGCCGGGCCGCCGGCGAGGGCATGGACGAGGTCTGCATCGGTACGTCGCACCGTGGCCGCCTCAACGTGCTGGCCAACATCGCGGGCAAGTCCTACAGCCAGATCTTCCGTGAGTTCGAGGGCACCCAGGACCCCAAGTCGGTCCAGGGCTCGGGCGACGTGAAGTACCACCTCGGCACCGAGGGCATGTTCGTCTCCGAGGACGGGGCCAAGACCAAGGTCTACCTTGCCGCGAACCCCTCACACCTGGAGGCCGTCAACCCGGTTCTCGAGGGCATTGTGCGCGCCAAGCAGGACAGGCTCGACCTCAAAGGCGAGGCGTTCACCGTCCTACCGTTGCTGCTGCACGGTGATGCCGCGTTCGCGGGTCAGGGGGTCGTTGCCGAGACGCTCAACCTCTCCCAGCTGCGCGGCTACCGCACCGGCGGCACGATTCACGTCGTCATCAACAACCAGGTCGGATTCACCACCTCGCCGTCAGCATCACGCTCCTCGGTCTACTCCACGGATGTGGCGCGGATGATCCAGGCGCCGATCTTCCACGTCAACGGTGACGACCCCGAGGCGTGCGTGCGTGTCGCCGAGCTGGCCTACGAGTTCCGCCAGAAGTTCAACAAGGACGTCGTCATCGACATGATCTGCTACCGCCGCCGCGGTCACAACGAGGGTGACGACCCCTCGATGACGCAGCCGCTGATGTACAGCCTGATCGAGGCCAAGCGCTCGGTGCGCAAGCTCTACACGGCGTCCCTGATCGGTCGCGGCGACATCACCGTCGAGGAGGCCGAGGAGGCGCTTCGCGACTACCAGCAGCGGCTGGAGGCGGTGTTCCTGGAGACCAAGGAAACCGTCAAGGGTCTGGACCCGGTCGACCCAGCCACCCAGGCCGCCCACTCCGCCCATGCCGGCGAAGTCCCCGGCACCGACACCGAGGGACATGGCGGGCTCGAGCGGCCCAATGCACAAGAGGTCGACGAGCACACGCCACATCCGTTCATGAACACCGCGATCTCCGTGGAGAACATCCACCACCTGGGCGACGCCTTCGTGAACAAGCCCGAGGGCTTCACACTGCATCCCAAGCTCGAACAGCTCATGCAGAAGCGGGCCGCCATGGTCCGCGAGGGTGGCATCGACTGGGCCATGGCCGAGCTCCTGGCCTTCGGCTCGCTACTGCGGGAGGGGGTGCCGGTCCGGTTGTCGGGTCAGGACTCACGTCGAGGCACCTTCGTGCAGCGTCACGCGGTTCTCATCGACAAGGTGACCGCCAAGGAGTGGACGCCGCTGAAGAACCTCGACAAGGACCAGGCCCACTTCTGGATCTATGACTCGCTGCTGTCCGAGTTCGCGGCGATGGGCTTCGAGTACGGCTACTCCGTCGAGCGGCCCGACGCGCTGGTCCTTTGGGAGGCGCAGTTCGGCGATTTCACCAACGGCGCCCAGACCATCGTCGATGAGTTCATCAGCTCCTCCCAGCAGAAGTGGGGCCAGCGCTCATCGGTCGTCCTGGTGCTCCCTCACGGATACGAGGGCCAGGGCCCGGACCACTCCTCAGCCCGCATCGAGCGCTTCCTGCAGCTGTGCGCCGAGGACAACATGAAGGTGGCCTACCCCTCGACGCCGGCGTCCTACTTCCACCTGTTACGTCGTCAGGCCTACCGCCGGCCGCGGCGTCCGCTGATCGTGTTCACGCCCAAGTCGATGCTTCGCCTCAAGGCCGCTTCGTCGGCCGTGGCGGACTTCACGTCGGGCTCGTTCCAGAAGGTGCTACCCGACCCGGCTGCCCTGGCGGCCGAGGCAGTGACCAGGGTGCTGCTGGCATCGGGCAAGGTGATCTACGACCTCGAAGCCGAGCGAACCAAGCGCTCCGACACCACGACGGCGATCCTGCGGGTCGAGCAGCTGGCACCGGTGGCCACTGACGAGATCCTGGCGGCCATCAAGGCTTATCCGGGCGCCGAGATCATGTGGGTTCAGGACGAGCCGGCCAACCAGGGCGCCTGGCCGTTCATGGCAATGAACCTGCCCCAGGCGCTGGCCAGCCGCGGCGAGACCCGGGTCCTGCAGGTGGCCTCCCGCGAGGCCTCGGCCTCACCGGCCACCGGATCGAGCAAGGAGCACGCCCTGCAACAGGCCGAGCTGATCGCCAAGGCCTTCGACCGCTAGAGACCCGGTCTGCAGACAAACCCGCGCGCAACGGGGTATACATGGGCACGAGCCAACGCAAATAGGGCAGAATGCGGAGCGTGTATTTCACGGATCGGGGCATCGAGGAGCTGGCGTCGCGCCGGGGCGGGGAACAGGTCAGTCTCGACTGGTTGGCCGACCAGCTTCGCACCTTCGTTGACCTGCATCCCGACTTCGAGACACCCATCGAGCGCCTAGCCACCTGGCTCGCCCGACTCGACGATGATGAGGACTGAACCAGTGTGAGCTCCGTAGACAACACCACTGTCAACTCCGGCGACGTCGATGCCCATGGCGTTCCGACCGAGTTCAACCCGAGCGCGCAGTTCCAGGTGAACGAGGGGCCGCGTGACATCGCGCTCGTGTTCATCGGCGACGCCTACGTCGCCGGATATGGCGACCCCAAGGGCTCCGGCTGGGTCTCGCGCGTCGTCGGGCGCACCGAGCACCCCGACGTGGACATCACGGCCTACCAGCTGGGAGTTCGGGGCGATACCTCCGCAGACGTGCTCAGTCGCTGGCGCGACGAGGGTCCGCCCCGATGGAAGGGCCGCTCGGAGAAGCGCCTGGTCGTAGCGGTGGGGCACAACGACGCCGCGAAGTTCATGTCGATCGCGCGCGTTCGGCTGAACCTGGCCAACATCCTTGACGACGCCGCCGCGAGCGGGGTCGCAGCGTTCGCGGTGGGACCGCCGCCGACGCTGGACCCGGAGCTGAACGGGCGGCTCGAGGTCGTGGTCGAGGCACAGGCTGACGTGTGCGCCCGCCGGGGTGTGCCGTATGTCGACTGCTACCGGCCGCTGAACGGTCACGAGCAGTACCGCTCGGACCTGGGCGCATCCGGCGACGGCATTCACCCTGGCCAGGCCGGGTACGGGCTGATCGCATGGCTGGTGCTGCACGGCGGCTGGGATCGGTGGCTGGACCTCGGCCGCTGACGTCAGGCACTGACTCGGGCCTGTGTGCGCGGCGACGCGGGGGCAGATGTGGTTTGGGTCTTGCACACGCGATACAACGCGTTATATCGTGAGTAGATAGAACGCGATATAACGCGTATGGCGAGTGTCGCCGACGCCCCGTGAACAAGCACGACGCAAGGGAGCCACCATGGCACAGGAATGGCAGATCGACGGACCGAAGGTCCTTGACATCGGCAACGAGAACGAGACCGTCGGCAAGCTCAAGCTCGGCTTGGTCGCCGGGCGGGTGGACATCGTCACCCATGACGACTCCCCCACGGCACGACTGGAGGTGCATGAGGTCACCGGGCAACCCCTCCTGGTCAGCTGGGACGGCTGGACCCTGAAGATCAGCCACGTCAAGGACAAAGACGGCAACCTCTGGGAGAACATGTTGTCCCTCGGCCAGGACAAGGGCAGGCGCAGGGCCCGGATCAGTATCTCGGTACCGGCCACCACCGACATCAACGCGAGCACCGTCAGCGCTGAGGCTCTGATCAACGGCGCCCGCGCCAAAGTCAAGACCAACACTGTCACCGGCTCGCTGACCCTCGATGACATCGTCGGGGACGTCGACGCCAACACCGTCAGCGGAGACATCGAGTGCCACGGCCTGCAGGGTGACTTCAAGGGCGCCTCGATCTCCGGCGCACTCACGGTGCAGGCCAGCCGTCTGCGTCAGATCCGGCTCAACACTGTCAGCGGGGACATCACCCTCGACCTGACCAACGGCGGAGCACAGATCCAGTCCAACTCCGTCTCGGGTGACGTCACCGTCCGGATCCCCCAGGGCGGCGGCTACGACGTGGCCGCGCGCACGGCGTCCGGACACATCGTCATCGACGGGCAGTCCATGGACGGCAACGCGCCCCACCAGCACGGCGGGCGACTGATCGAGGGCGACAAAGCTCTTGTCATCAAGGCGTACTCAGTGTCCGGCAACGTCGTCGTCCTGCGCACGACGGACATCCAGGACACGGTGCCCGACACCCAGGACGCGAGCTGACGATGGCTGTCTTCGCCCACGGGCAGCTGCGTCTCTACCTCCTGGCCCTGCTGAACGAGGGACCACGCCACGGATACGAGGTCATCCGGGCCCTGGAGGAGCGCTTCAACGGGCTCTACTCGCCCAGCGCCGGGACCGTGTATCCACGGCTGGCCAAGCTGGAGGAGGAAGGTCTGGTCGAGCGCACCGACGACGGCCGCAAAGCCACGTACGCGATCACGGATGCGGGCCGAAGCGAAGTCGCCGCCAGGGAGCTCGACCTCGCCGACCTTCAACAGGATCTCGACCACTCGGTCAGAGAGCTGGCCCAGCAGGTGCGTCAACGCGTCCACGGCGGCGCCACGGATCTGCGTGCCGAGCTGCGGGAGGCAGCCAAGCAGGCACGGGCCAGCGCGACACCGGCGGGTATGTCGTACGAGACCCAGTGGCCGGACACCGCGGGACGCGATGGCAGCGGGAGCGGAGCCACGACCGCGCGCGACATCGAGTCCGCCATCAACGCGTTCCGCTACGAGGCCCGAGATGCGGTACGCCGGGTCGCGGACGAGTCGGCGCGCCAAGAGATCCTGGACATCCTCTCCGATGCGGCAAAGAAGATCCGCACGGTTCTGCGTCGCCCGTAGGTGCCAGCACCAGTGAGCGCGAGCTGCTCAGGGCGTGAAGACCACTTTCCCGAACACGTCCCCGGCGGCCATCTTCGCGAAACCCGCACGCGCATCGGCCAGGGCGAACGTCGAGTCGATCACCGGCGTAATCCCTTTGTTGACAACGAACTTCGTCAAACGCTCGAGCTCGGCCCGGTTCCCCATCGTGGACCCGACGACACGCAGCTGCTTGAAGAAGATCTTGGTCAGCTCAGCCTTGGCCGGCGCATCACCTGAGGTGGCGCCGGAGATGACAACGGTGCCGCCGGGCTTCAGCGAGTTGATCGAGTGGGACCACGTGGCCGCGCCGACGGTTTCCATCACCGCATCGACCCGCTCGGGGAGTCGCTGGCCGGGAGCAAACGCCTGGTCAGCGCCTATGTCCACAGCTTTGGCCCGCTTGTCCTCGTCGCGCGAGGTAGTCCAGACCCGGTAGCCGGCCGCCGAGCCGAGCTGGGTCAGGGCGGTCGAGACTCCACCGCCGGCGCCCTGGACCAGGACGGTGGCGCCAGGGGTGAGCCCCGCATTGACGAACAACATCCGGTAGGCGGTCAGCCAAGCGGTGGACAGGCAAGCCGCCTGTTCGAACGAGAGCCCGGCGGGCTTGGGAACCAGGTTGTTCGAAGGCACGGCGACGAGCGCGGCCAGCGTCCCGTCATACAGCTCGGACAGCAGGGTGCGCGCCGGGTCCAGGGTCTCGTCGCCGACCCAGCCATCGGAGGGCACCACGGCGTGGATGATGACCTCGTTGCCCGCCTCATCGACCCCGGCACCGTCGCAACCCAGGATCATCGGCAGCCGGTCGGCGGCCAGGCCGACGCCCTGCAGGGACCAAACGTCGTGGTGGTTCAGCCCCGCGGCCCGCAGCGTGACCAGAGACCACCCGGGCCGGACGACCGGGTCAGGTCGCTGACCGATGACCAACCCTGACAACGGATCCGAGGACGACTGACTGGCGGCGTAGGCACAGAGCATGCTCAGACCTTAGGCCAGGGACGCCGGTGACGGCACAGGGCCCGGTACGTCTGCCACGTTCGGCCCGGATCCGTCTGCGATATGGCCGATCGCGGGGTCGGGTCTGGCCGATGTGGCGGCTCTGGGACCTGGCCGCGACAACCGGGGGCAGGCCTGATGTCGCACACCCGGCCTCGGGACACGAACGCCCTGGCGGGTCGGCGCCTGTTATGATTTCCACCGGAATGGGCAGAACCGAATCGATGTCGAGGCTTGCCATTTTCGCACTGGAAAAGTCCAAAATACTCGCGCGACTGCATCCGATGTCGACCAGCCAGAACGGAATGGCACCAGATCTGCAATTGAGGGAGTATCCGTAGGCACGACAGCCACGATCACAGCCACGATGACGAGCAGGATTCGAAGCACGAGAAATATACGGTTGCGGGTCTATCTCACCATCGCACTGGTCGCGGTCCTTGCGTGGGGTACGGCGTTTCTTGCTCCAGGGTCCCGATTCTGGGACGACTGGGTTGTCGACCACGAGATCCTGAAGTCCGCCCAGGAGGCCGGCCAGCCCTGGGCCGGTTACGTTATCGTTGCGCTCAGCGCCATCGGGATATGGGTATTCAAGGTCGTCGCGCTCGGCACCACGATCGTTGTCGGATGGATGACCTACGAGATCTCCGGCCGCTCTCTGGGCCTGCGCCCCAGAGAGCGCTTGCTGCTTGCGATGCTCATGGTTGCCCTTCCGCTCAACACAGCGAGAATGATCGCGGTGCTTGACATCTACGCGTGGAGCCTCGCACTTTTCTTTGTCGCGTGGTACTTGCTGGTCAGTAAGAGCCCTTCAAGCCCAGGTCGAGCTCGCTATGTAGTCGCGACGCTCATCTTTCTCGTGAGCTACGGCACCGGCTCCCTGCTTCTATTCACCCTGCTCCCTATCGCCCACCTCGCCTACCTCGCGCTTTCGCGCAACGTGCCGTTGTGGCAAGGGGCACTTCGGTTCGCGCTGCGGTTCTGGTACCTATTCCTGGCGCCTGTTGTCTTCTGGGTTGTTCGAACGCTCTTCCTTCAGCCCTATGGTCTTTACAAGGGCTACAACAGAATCGGACTTGCGGGAGGGCTGTCGAACCCCCACACCGTGGATGCTCTCGCCCTGTCTGCGACGCTGGTTTTCGTTGTCCTCGTTGTTGCCTCTTGGCTATTCGCCCGGGCGACAAGTCACGCCCGGATTGCGCGACGCCTGTCTCTTGGGGCGCTGGCCGCCACGACTGGCGGAATGGGCTATTTTCTGCTGGAGAACAGAGCCTCCGTCGCGTACACGGCGCGAGTGATTCCTGTGACTCTCCTGTTGTGCGCCCTGATTCTGCTTGCCACCGCCATCTTCCCCATCGGCCACAGCCGCTCACCGGACGACGATATGAGGATCGAATCGGGCGACCGCGCGGTGACCCCGCTTCTCGCGGTCGCTCTGGTGGCACTCATTCTTGCCATACTCCCGTACCTGTTGGTCGGCAAGCTCCCATCGTTCCACCAATGGGAGACCCGCCACCAGCTCCTGATGCCTCTCGGGGTTGCGATCATCATTGTGGCCACTATGCGGGCATTGTCAGGGATCTTCCCACTTTCGGCGGTTCGACTTGTCGCGCTGGGGCTCGTCACCGTCTTCACTTTCGTATCCTTGACCGTCTCCCTCAAGCTCGTCGCAGATTGGCGGAAGCAGGCTCAGGTTATCGAAGCACTCGCCAAAGATCCGCTCGTGCGGAGGGCGAGCATCGTCGTTTTCTCGGATCGGGCGCCCAGATTGAACTACGACGCGCGAGGGTTCAATTTCTATGAATACACGGGGTGGCTCGACGAGGCATTCGGGACTGAGTCGCGTCTGGGAATTGACCGGACCTCTGTTCCTTCATTTCTCCGTGGGGATTTCCAGCATTTTCAGGACGCTGCCTCGCGCTACGGTTTCGCCGAGTACAGGAAACCCACACACGGAGTCCTCATACAAATCATCCCCATCGAGGGTGCATCGTGGTGGACTCTGCTGGCTGGTGAGCCAGGCGTCAGCCTCCGGGTGACACCCATCGCCAGCTGGACCAAGCTGGCCGCAGAAAGCAGATCGGCTTCGGCTACCCCCGTGCCCACCGGCACGGGTTAGCCGTTTGGGGCAGCGACCTGCCAGCAGATGTTGGTGGGTCGCCGGGCGCGAGGCCGATCAGCGCGGGGCGACCAGCGGCAGGGCGCTGGTCAGGGACTGGCGCCAGGAGGGCAGCGGGTCCAGGGCGGCCCCTCGCCAGGCCTCATGCCCGAGCACGCTGTAGGCCGGCCGGGGAGCCGGCAGCGGGAACGCGTCGGTGCTCGTGGCCTTCACCCGCGCGGAGTCCAGACCCAGCTCGGCGAAGATCGCCTGGGCAAAGCCGAACCACGTCGTCTCCCCCGCGGACGTGCCGTGATAGGTCCCGAACGGCGCGCCGGCCTGCACGAGTCGCACGATCGCGGCCGCCAGGTCGACGGTCCAGGTCGGCTGGCCACGCTGGTCGTCGACCACCATGACCGTGTCCCGCTCGGCGGCCAGTCGCGCCATGGTCTTGACGAAGTTCGGCCCGTGGGCGCCATACAACCAGGCGGTGCGCACGATCCAGGACTGCGGGCACAGGGCCCGGACGGCCCACTCCCCTGCCGCCTTGGTCCGGCCGTAGGCCGAGCGCGGAGCGGGAGGCGCGTCCTCTGGATACGGTCTGCTGGCGTCGCCGGCAAAGACGTAGTCGGTGGACAGCTGCACCATCGGGATCCGGGCACCCGAGCAGGCGCGGGCCAGGTTCGCCGCCCCCACTGCGTTGACAGCAAAGGCCTCGCCCTCGTGGGTCTCGGCATCATCGACCGCGGTCCAGGCTGCGACATTGACCACGAAATCGTGGCCGGCCACGGCGGCAAGACAAGCGTCCGGGTCAGTGATGTCGAGGGCGTCGCGGTCCACAGCAGTCACCTCGTGAGCGCTCAGTGACCCGTTGGGCGCGCGACCATCGACGTCGCCGTCACCGAGTTCGGCGACCAGGTCCTGCCCGAGCATCCCGCCTGCGCCGACGACCAGCCAGCGGCTCACGGGTTTGGTACCACGGTTGGGTTGGGCATGCAGCGAGGCTACCGGAAGCGGCGGCGGCCAGCCGGGGCCGGCAGCAACCATCGGGCACGATAGCCTGCCAAGCATGAAAGGAATCATCCTCGCCGGGGGCTCCGGGACAAGACTTCACCCCATCACCCGCGGAATCAGCAAGCAACTCATGCCGGTCTACGACAAACCGATGATCTACTACCCGCTGTCGACGCTACTGATGGCCGGCATCCGCGAGATCCTGATCATCACCACGCCGCAGGATCTTGCGCAGTTCAAACACCTCCTCGGAGACGGCTCCGCCTGGGGCATCAGCCTCTCGTACGCGGTGCAGCCCAGCCCCGATGGTCTGGCGCAGGCCTTCATCATCGGCGCCGACTTCATGGGCCAGGACGCGGTGGCGCTGGTACTGGGCGACAACATCTTCTACGGCACCGGGCTGGGCGCCTCGCTGCGCAGGCACACCGACCTCAAAGGTGGTCACGTGTTCGCCCACCACGTCTCCGAGCCGAGCGCTTATGGCGTGGTCGAGTTCGACCAGGACGGCACGGTGCTATCGATCGAGGAGAAACCGGCCCGGCCCAAGTCGAGCTACGCCGTCCCCGGGCTTTACTTCTACGACAACGACGTCATCCAGATCGCCGCGAACCTGGCGCCCAGCGCCCGCGGCGAGCTCGAGATCACCGGGATCAACGAGGACTATCTGTCGCGGGGGGAGCTGAGCGTCACCGTTCTGCCCCGTGGCACGGCGTGGTTCGACACCGGCACGTTCCAGGGTCTGCTGGAGGCCAGCCAGTTCGTCCACGTCGTGGAGGCCCGGCAGGGAAACAAGATCGGGTGTGTCGAGGAGATCGCCTGGCGCAACGGGTGGCTGAGCGATGCCGAGTTCTCCGACCTGGCCGATCCACTGGTCAAGAGCGGCTACGGGGTCTACATGCACTCCGTGCTGGCCGAGGCCAGGGCCCACACCTGATGGACATCAGAGCGCTGGACATCGCAGGCTCCTTCGAGATCACCCCGCGGCAGTTCTCCGATGACCGCGGCTTGTTCCTGGAGTCCTTCCGCGGCGACCGGCTCGCCGGCGCCATCGGGCACCGACTGGACGTCATCCAGACCAACGTGTCCGTGTCGTCGCGGGGAACGGTCCGCGGCGTGCACTTTGCCGACGTGCCACCGTCCCAGGCCAAGTACATCACCGCGCTATCGGGGTCCTTCATCGACTTCGTCATCGACATCAGGGTGGGCTCCCCGACGTTCGGCCAGTGGGAAAGCGCCCTGCTCGACACCGTCGACCGGCGCGCCGTCTACCTCGCCGAGGGCCTGGGCCACGCGATCTGCTCCCTGGATGACGACTCCACGGTCATGTATCTGTGCTCTGCCACCTACGACCCGGCGCGCGAGCACGCCATCAACGCCCTGGACCCGCAGCTCGCCCTGGCCCTGCCTGAGGGGGTCACCCCGTTGCTGTCACCCAAGGACGCCGCGGCCCCCTCGTTGAGCCAGGCCGCCGCACAAGGACTACTCCCCCGGTATGACCAGTGCCTTCGCTACTATGCGGAGCTCACCTCAGGAGCAGTAGAGACTACCTGAGCGGCCCCGCAGCTGGCTTTGCGCGGGTTGGCGCAGCCTCAGCGCCCCAATCCCCTGCGACGCCCAGATCCGGGCGGCGATGTGGAAGAGCTACGGCCGCCCGGAGCTCGCCGGTGTCATGGACCTGCACCCGGTCGCGCTCAGCGACCTGCTGGCCGTGAGCGGCCCGGCCACCCTGCCAGACGAGTCACAGATCAGCGGGGCCATCGCCGTCGACCATGGCGTCGCCGGGCAGATGGTTCATCCCGGCGCCAATCAGTGCCTCGATGAGACGAAACTCGTAGTCGTCGTCTATGGAGAATGCCTGCGACTCCGGGATCACGAATCCCCTGAACGTGCCTTCGTCGAACCAGCTCGTCTGCAGGCGCCGAACGAACTCGGATCGCCAGACGTAGAAGTTGCCGTTGATACGAAGGAAGGGCGCAACATCCTGGCGCCGCGTGATGCCGGCCGCTTCGGGGAACAGGCGCTCCAGGGCGCCTTCTGGTCCCACCCGCACTCCGACCCACAGCGGGTTGAAGACGGGCTCCGACACGGCAATAACACCATCGGCAGCCTCATCGAGCGGGTCACCAGAATGGAGCTGGCGTATGGCGCGCCCCAGGACCGATGGGTCGCGGCACGGACTGGTCGGCTCCATGAGGATGACCGCGTCGTACAGCTTCTGATCCTCACGCTCGGCATGTTCGAGAGCGTGACGGACGACAGCCGCCATCGGGGTGTCGTCGCGCGCAAGTTCCTGCGGACGAAGGAAGGGAACGTCCCCGCCCAGATCTTTTGCGACGGCAGCGATCTCGGGGTCGTCCGTGGAGACGATGGCACGGGTGACTTCTGGGATGAGCGTCGCACACCGAATCGTGTGGCCGATCAACGGAATGCCCGCCAAGGAGCCGCAAGTTCTTGCCTGGCAGCCTCGTGATCAAGAGCCGGGGCACGGAGCACTCCAACCAGGTCCGCGAGTTCGTCCTGACCAAAAACGGCGCCGAGCTGCTCGACGTGTACGTCGGGCCGCAGGGTGTGGTGACCGGTTCGGCGCGGGTGAGCCTGGAGGCGGGGGTGCGGGCCGACACGGCCAGGCGCGAGCAGGACATCGAGGTGCGGCGTGCGGCGATGGCCCGGCGGTCCGCGGAAGTAGACGCGCAGATCGCGGCGCTGCGGGCCAAGTTGGCGGACGAGGCTGCCGCACTGGACCGGCAGATCGCCCAGGAGTCGCATCAAGAGGCTCTGGCCACCACGGCCCACACGGCGCTGGTCGACGCGCGCGGAGATGGCGGCACGGCCCAACCGGACCAGGAGGGCCACAGATGACTGCCGGTGGGACGTCCGGCAAGGGACAGGCGGGCTCCGACGGCCGCGACCAGGAGAGGTTCGAGCTGCGGCTGTACGTGGCCGGGCAGAGCCCCAAATCGGTGCAGGCCATCGAGAACCTACGCCGGGTGTGCGAGGAGTATCTACCCGGGCGCTACAACATCGAGCTGATCGACCTGGTGGAGCACCCTCGGCTCGTGCGGGGCGATGAGATCATCGCGGTCCCGACGCTGGTGCGCCGCTTGCCCGAGCCGATGCGCAAGATCATCGGGGATCTGTCTGACACCGACACGGTGCTCGTCGGCCTGCAAATACGACCCAAAGGGGGGAGAGCGCCGTGAGTGAGGAAGCCCACCGAACAGCCCAGCCCGAGCCAGGAACAGATGGTGTCAGTGGAGTCGCGGCGCACTGGTCTGAGCGGGAGACCGCTCTGCTGCGCGAGATCAGCGACCTGAGCGCGGCCCTGGACGTGATCCGCGCCAGTGGCGTCGACGCGGTCATGATCCCCGGCCCCGAGGGCGAGAACCTCTACACGCTGACCAGCGCGGACCGCCCCTACCGGGTGCTCGTAGAGGAGATGGGCGAGGGCGCCGCGACGCTGTCGCAGCGCGGGACCGTGCTGTACGCCAATCAGCGCTTCGCTGATCTCCTGGGACGCGACCGGGCCCGGCTCCTGGGCCTCAACCTCACCGACCTCGTCCAAACCCGTTACGCCACCCTTCTGGGCGACCTGCTCGCCACCGCGCCGGGCACCAGCGCCCACGAAGAGCTGACCCTCGTCCACCCCGACGGCTCGACCACGCCAGTGCTCGCCTCCATCACCGGACTCGACCTCGACGGCACCGTCGTCCACTGCCTGATCGTCGCCGACCTCACCAGCAGGGTGGAAGCCGAAGAGCGGTTCCGGCTCACGATGGAGAACGCCACGATCGGCGTGACCCTGGAGTCCCCCGAGGGACGCTTCCTCCTCGTGAATCCGGCACTGTGCCAGATACTTGGCCGCGACGCCAAGACGTTGATGGCGATGACCTGGCAGGACGTGACACACCCGGATGACGTGGCGGTCGGCGAAGGACTGATCGCTGATCTGGCAGCGGGGAAGATCCCCTCGTTTCGCGTGCGCAAGCGCTACCTGACCCCTGATGGTTCGGTGCTGTGGGGAGACCTGTCGGTGTCGTGCGTGCGCAATGACGACGGGTCGGTGCGGAACTTCATCGCACAGATCATGGATATGAGCGAGCAGATACAAGCTACCCAGAGGCTGGCCGAGTCAGAGGCGCACTACCGACTCCTGGCGGAGAACGCCTCGGACTTCGTGGCACAGGCCTCGCTCGATGGTGCGGTCACGTGGGTGTCGCCGTCGGTGACCCGCACGCTGGGATGGGCGCCGGAGGACCTGTTGGGGACCCAGCTGGACGATCTGGTCCATCCAGGCGACGTGATCGCCACGGCGGCCCAGGGGCAAGAAGTGGACCCCGAGCATGAGGGCTCCACAAGCGCGGATGGGTCCAGGGTCCGGATACGTGGCAGGTCCGGAGAGTACCGGTGGATGTCGGTATTTGTCACTGCCATGCAAGACGAGTCTGGTGTCGACGTGGCTGTGATTTCGAGCCTGCGGGACGTCGATGATCTGGTCCTGGCTCGTGAGGCAGCCCAGGCAGACCGGGCAATCTTGCGCGCAACGGTGAACTCCCTGCTGGATCCGCAGGTCCGGTTGGACCCGGTCCGCGACCAGAGCGGGCAGATCGTGGACTTCGTGTATGTCGATGCCAACCCTGCCGCGTGCACCTACAACGGCATGGACTACGAGGATCTGGTCGGGACTCGGTTACTTGACCTGCTTCCGGGCCATGCCGGTGCCGGACTGATGGACCAGTACCGACAGGTGCTTCAGACCGGCGAACCCCTCGTGCTCGATGACTTCGTCTACGCCCAAGAGCTCATGGGCGGCACGGCACGCCACTACGACATTCGCACAGCGCGTGTCGATGGCGGACTGACCTACACGTGGAGGGACGTCACCGACCGGCATCTTGCCGCCCAGAGGCTGGCCGAGTCCGAGGAACAGTACCCGCTCCTGGCTGAGAACGCCTCAGATGTGGTCATGCGCCTGAGCCCGGACCGGAGATTCGAGTGGGTGTCCGGCTCGGTCGCCGGCGTCCTGGGCTGGCGCGTGCCCGACCTGGTCGACCACGTCATCGACGAGTTCATCCACCCCGAAGACCTGCCCCGGTTCCAGCAAGGAGTCGCAGATGCCGGCCTGGAGAACCCGGCGAGCCAGGAGATACGGTTCCGCCACCCGTACGGCGCCTACCGGTGGCTGGCCTGTCGGACCCGGATGAAAGTGGACGAGAACGGCACTCCTGTGTCCTTGATCGGCGGTTTGGTCGACATCTCGGACCGCAAAGCGGCCGAGGCCGAGGAACGTCAGCGGCTCCAGGAGCTCGAGCGCTTCCAGCGACTGACCGTCGGACGTGAGCTCAAGATGATCGAGCTGAAGAAAGAGATCGAGTTTCTCAAGAAGTCCATCTCAGCCGAGCGAAGCAGTCCCGGCAACGAGTTCTGAGACGTGAGGTGGGCGAACGCTGGGCCCCCCGGTGGCCAGCGATGGCAATCCTCGGCCTGGCCGATCAGTGACCCAGTTCGTACGCCAGAACCGCGCACCTACTGCCGGGACTGGAGCGGGTGTTGAACGTCCGAAACCGCTTGATCGATGCGCGCAGTGGTCGTCACGCCCGGCTCCTCACCGTCTGCCCGTTGCCAGTTGTCAACCGCCAGGATCTCTCACAACGGGAGGGCTCACCGGACAAGAACGCACACCCGTCACGGCATCGAGGATGTGCCCCTAACGCGGTGCTCGTCGCTTATGCGAGAGAGCGAAGGTAGCGGGCGGTCATCCGGTGCTGGGCAAGTCGGCCGAGGGGCCCGGCCACCTTGGCCAGATCCGAGGCGGGCCTTGAGAAAGCGGTGATGCTGAAACTGACGGTGTCATCGTCTGCCCTCTCGATGACAAACGCCTCTTCGCCCGATTCGGGGTGGCCGGGCAGGGTGCCGTAGGCGAAGCCCTGCCTATTGGGCTCATCAATGATGTTGACGACCCGACAGGGTGCGCTGAGCGTGAAGGGCCCGGGGCCGATGCCCAGCACCACGACCGCGTCGTGTGTCACCGTCGCCGATGAGGTCGAGACCTGCAGACCCGAACGCAGGTGCATCTGCCAGCCGAGTAGCGCCTGTGCGGCATCGGCGAACCGTGCTGTTCCGAGGCCAATGATCATTTGTCTGTTCAGATGGTGGTAGCCATTCGGTAGCACGCCAGAGGTTCTCCCGACGTGGTCGTAGGTCACGTCGGCTGCGCGAAGGTGAGCCTCGACGTCAGGATCCAACCGGGTTACCTGCATGGGTTGGTCTTCCACCTCATGGAGGCACTAGCCACGGCATGTGCGTGCATGGGAGTTCGCCGTCGCTGGCGGTGTCTCTTCCCTTTCTCTCGGTTGTACGCCTCGACTGCCCGCCGGGAGCTGCGCCACACCCCGTCCGATCGTTGGACCGCGTCGAGCTGCCTCGCTGCGCGGCCTGACGAAGCGCAGCCAGGCTGTATGCCTCGGGCTCGCCGCCTTGTTCTGTTCCGCGTGATCCGCCTCTTCGCGAAGCAGCTTCTCTAGTTCACTCATCTCGGTCCTGCTCCCGGTAGCGCCTCTGGTCACTGCTGTTCGCTACCCATCCGTTCACGCCATGAAGCCGGTCGTTGTCGACGAGCGTGATCACGGTGATGATCAGGTTTGCCGTGTGTGACTGTCAAGGGCCAGTAGGAACTGCCCAGTCGCGGTCATGAAAACTGCCCGCTGGTGGCCATGGGATCTGCCCAGTGGCGGCCACCAACGGCGTTCGGTCAGGTGTGGGGCATCGCGGTCTCCTCGGGTTGGGTGGTGATCAGGTCAGGTCGGCTTGGGCGACTGGCTCGTCGCAGTGCGGGCAGGACCCTCCGGGGCCGATACGGCGGGTGAAGAGGTTGCAGTCAGGGCAGCGGCGCTCGTCGAGGTAGCGGGTCTCGCACTCGGGGCATTCGTAGATGACGCTGGCGGGGGCGTCGGTGCTGGCGCTCATCGGGTGCCGCCCAACGGGGTGACGCCGTCGCCGGCCAACGCCTGGGATAGGCGCACGGACTCGCCGCTGGTCTGACAGACGTGGGCGTGGTGCAGGAGCCGGTCGACCGTCGCTGTGGCCAAGGTCTTGGGCATCAGCTCGTCAAACGCGGCGGGGTGCAAATTCGACGAGATCGCGACGGAGCGTTTCTCATAGGCGGCATCGACCAGTCGGTACAGGCCTTCGGCCGCGTCGGAGGCCACCGGGAGCAGGCCTATGTCATCGACGACGACCAGATCTGCTCGCAGGACCCGGGCGATGGCCTTGGTGACGGTGTCGTCGGCGCGGTGGCGGCGCAGCAGGACCCCGAGGTCTTCGAGGGTGAACCAGGCCACGCGTAGTCCTTGCTCGACGGCGTGCTGTCCGAGGGCCTCGAGCAGGAACGTCTTGCCGGTCCCGGACGGCCCGCACACCACGAGGTTCTCCCTGCGGTGGACCCATTCCAGGGTCCGTAGCGCCTGTTGGGTCGGGGCCGGGATCGAAGACGCTTCGGGTAACCATGCTTGGAACGTCTTGCCGGTGGGGAACCCGGCGGTGGCGCGGCGGGTGGCCAGGGCGGAGCGTTCCCG
>CABDZF010000173.1_pt1 | contig 51883 bp, 54 predicted proteins | sample 3421651 | NCBI WGS metagenome assembly CABDZF01 (sample SAMEA5534339, study PRJEB31848) | metagenome | biome: tundra; feature: field; material: soil | place: USA | collected 2013-05 | depth 0.45 m | reverse complement strand
GTCCCGGCACCATCCTCATCTACGAGCTAATGAACATCAGAGCGAAATCGGCGTCCCGGACGGCCGCACCCCCATTTTCCCGCCTCCACGGCGGCCAAGCGAAGCGGCCAAGAATCCTCATCAGAAATCGATCCCTCCATTGGCGTGGACCACAGTTGCGTTGATGTAGGAAGCCGCGTCGCTGGCGAGAAACGTCGCGATGCCGGCAATCTCCTCCGGGTTCGCGCCACCACCCAAGATCTTGGCCAGCTTGGCCTGCTGGATCTCGGGGGCAAGCCGGGCACCCATACCGACATCGATCAGGCCGGCCGCCAGGACGCACGCGCTGATACCGCGACCTGCGTACTCCTGAGCGACAGATCGGGCCAGCCCGTCGAGCCCCGACTTGCTCGCCGCGTAGTTGGCCTGCCCCGCGTTTCCCATCACAGCGGAGACCGACGAGATGTAGACCACCCGGCCTGCCCGATGACGGAGCATCTTGCGGACCGCGTGCTTTGACACCAGGAAGGCACCACGCAGGTTGACGTCCTGCACGGCCTGCCAGTCGTGCAGGGACATCTTGACAAGCAGGCCGTCGCGCGTGATGGACGCGTTGTGGATGACCGCCTGCGGACCGCCGAGTCGGGCAGCCTCGTGAGCCAGCTGTTCACTGGTGGACTCGTCGCAGATGCTGCCCTTGACCGGTACGAGACGCTCAGCGCCCACTTCGGTGACGCGGTCGTTGAGCAGATCACCGGAGGTGGCGTAGTTGGCGATCACCCGCTCACCCTGCGCGAGCAGCGCCTGGGTGATGTGCCACCCCAGCCCCGACCCGGCGCCTGTCACGATCACGACACGGCCTGTCATCGGGTGACCAATGCCCTGGCGAACGCGGGGGTCCGCGCCGCGAACACCTGACGCGCCGCTTGCAGACAGCCCGGGGCCGAGACCGCCCGAGCTGTCCTGCGGGCGAAGAGGAGGTTGGCGTCAGCCACCCCGACGTCCATGATCAGCGCGGGGAGCAAGGCCTCAGCGGTTGTCCGGACCAGCTCGTCGGTGCGGGCGACGAAGTCGCGGCCATGGGCTGCCAGAGGCTCGGGAAGCCAGTCGAGCACCGGTACCGACAGTTCCAGCAGCGGGTCGGACTCGATGACATTCTCGAATCGGTCGAGCTCGGTGGCCACCTCGCGCCGATACACGCTCACCGTAGCTGGGCCATGGCCCAGTAGCACCAGCAACGGATGCCCGGCAACGAGGCGCTGCAGCAGCTCTTCCTGCTCCTCACCGGTTGGCCATAACCCGCACAGCAGCCACTGGTCGGCTCCTGGGTGGCTCCATCGCAACCGTGCGACTCCGTCCAGAACGACGGTCATGTCCCCATCGCGTAGCACGGCCGCGTCCATCTGCCGATTCATCCACGTTGTCAACTGGCACCGACCGGGACGCGTTGGTCGCTCTCGATCTGCGGGGCGGATGCGGGGACCACCTCGGCGCGTCCCCAGACCTTGGGACCGATCACCCGCAGCACCGCGGGCATCAGCAGCACTCTGACCACTACCGCGTCCAGGGTCACCGCGGTCGCCAGTCCGAGACCAAGCTGACGGACGATGCTGATCTCGGCTGTCCCGAAGGACGCGAACACCGCCACCATGATCAGGGCGGCTCCGTTGACCAGTCCGGCAGTGCGGTGAAGCCCGCCGGCGACCGCCTCAGTGTGGCTGTGGCCGGCCAGGTAGAGCTCGCGCATCCGAGAGATCATGATCACCATGTAGTCCATGCTCAGGCCGAACATGATCGCGAACAGCAGCAGCGGCGTGACGCTGTTGACCGGGCTGTTGAACATCCACTGGAACACGACGGTAAGCACGCCGAGACTGGCTGAGACCACCAGCGCGTTGAGTGCCAATGCGAGCAGCGGCAGCCGCCAGGACCGAAATGCCCAGCTCAGCAGCAGCAACGTCGCGAGTGCGACGAGGGCGAGGATTGCTGGCACCGAGCCCACAACTACCTTGTCGAAGTCGATGCCCTGGGCGGTCGCCCCGGTCACCGCCGTGCCTACCCCGCCGCCGACCGCCAGCGGAATATCGTCGCGCAACGCCCGAACCAGGGTGTGCGCCGCGGCGCTGTCCGGATCGGCGCGGGTGAGTACCACCACCCTTGCCACTAGACGGCCGCCGTCAGCGGTCCACATTTGCCGGAAGGGCGCCGACGCACACCGTTGACCGCGCTGTGCGGATTCCTCTACTCGTGGTGCAGATACTGACCGACGCGGTCGAGTCCGGTCGCGTTCTCCCGTCGGATGACCGTCCGATCCCGCGGCCCCTGCACGCCGACCTGAAGTCAGTCCGTGACAGGGTGGCGCCGATGCTGAGCGATCAGCACCTCGCACGCGTGCTCGAGGCGTGGACCCAGCTCGTCGGCAGCATCGGCTTGGAGCTGTTCGGCCATCTCAACAACGTCATCCACGACCACGAGGCGTACTTCAACTACCAGATGCGCGGTATGGCCCAGAACCTCGGGCTGATCGACTCGAATCCCCCACCACGGGTGCACAGATCCGATCGTGCTGGTTGACTGCAGCCTGTCAGCGCCAGCGCGTGGTCATCAGGAAGCCGCTGATCATGAGTGCGAAGCCGATGATCAGGTTCTTGTATCCGAAGTTCGGGATCGGGTAGTTCCCGGCGCTCACGTAGAACGTGACGACCCAGAGCAAGCCCACCAGCATCAGACCCAACATCACAGGCACGAACCACGCCGGGTTGGTCGTAGGCTTCTTGGGTCGGCGCTGTGGCGGGGGGGTGTGCGTGGGGTTCGCGCGTCCCTTGGACTCGGGCACCGGGTGGCTCCTTCGATGGATGGTTCAACGTGCGGCAGGTCTTTGCCCTAGCGTAGAGGCTCTGAACACCGAGTCGCAGGCAGGAGGTCCCCGTTGTCGCCCCGACGCTTCTTTGGCGTGCCCAAGCGCCGCGCGCGCTGGGCTCTCATTGTGCCGCTGGTTGCCGCCGCCGCCGGCCTGTTGTTCGCGACCAGCGCGCAGACCTCGCATGGTACCGACCTTCGCTCTTCCGGACGCTCCGACCTGGTGGACGTCGTTCGCGCCCAGGACCGCACGGTGCGCTTACACGCCGCGGCCGTGCAGCAGCTGCAGGCCCAGGTGGACGCGCTGACCGCGCGAGCGGCTCCGGGCAACAACACGGTGGCCCGCCTGCGTGCCCAGTCCACTACGCTTGCGCCCATCGTCGGCACCCAGGCCGTCATGGGTCCGGCGATCTCGGTCAGTCTGGACGATGCCAAACGCTCCGCCGCGAGCTTGCCCAAGGACTTCACCGCCGATGATATCGTCGTCCACCAGCAGGACGTTCAGAGCGTGGTCAACGCGTTGTGGGCAGGAGGCGCTGAGGCGATGATGTTGATGGATCAGCGGGTCATCTCAACCAGCGCCGTGCGGTGCGTGGGCAATACGTTGATCCTTCAGGGACGGGTCTACTCACCGCCATACGTTATCCAGGCGATCGGTAACGTGCAGGCCATGCAGGCGGCGTTGGACCAGAACGAGCAGGTCAAGATCTACCGCCAGTACGCCAAGCTGCTCGGATTGGGCTATGACGTGAAGACCATGGACACGGCAACCTTCCCGGCATACCAGGGAAGCCTGAGTCTGCTGAACGCGAAGATCCAGCGATGAAGGGCTTGCGCTGGGGGGTCCGCACGCTCGGCGAGGTGCTCATCACACTCGGTCTGTTGACGTTCCTGTTCATGGCCTGGCAGCTGTGGTGGACCGACGTGACTGCCAACCGTGAGCAAGCCATCACCATCCATGCCCTAGAGAGGGGTTTCGGCCCGGCGGGTCGTCCCGAGCACGGCGCTGCGGCCCCTCTGGCCACTCTTACGAAGGTCCCGTTCGGGGAGGCCTTCGCCATTATGCGCATTCCCCGTTTCGGCGCCGACTACGCGAGGCCGGTGCTGCAGGGTATCGACCACGACTCGTTGACCAAGGGCATTGGGCACTATCCAGGCACAGCCTTCCCCGGGCAGGTCGGTAACTTCGCCGTGGCCGGCCACCGCACGACCTACGGCAAGCCCTTCTCAGACATAGACCTGCTTCAGAAGGGAGACGTCATCGTGGTCGAGACCAAGAGCAGCTACTTCGTGTATGCCGTGGACCGGCATGTGATCGTCACTCCGGACCAGGTGGAGGTGATTGGCCCCGTGCCGCAGGACCCGGGTGCGCACCCGGGTCAGGCCTGGCTGACGATGACCTCCTGCCATCCCAGGTATAGCGCGAACCAGCGGTATATCGTGTTCGCCAAGCTCGTGAAGCGCTTGCCCAGGGCCAGCGGTCTTCCGGCGTCGTTCATGGCTCTTCCCGCGGGGACGGTGGGCTGAGATGTACGGGCTCCTGTGGCGCCTGCTCCCCGGCCCGTGGCCGGTCAAGGTCGTGCTGTCGCTGATTCTGGTCGTCGCCGTGGTCGCGATCTGCTTCCTGTGGCTGTTCCCCGCGATCGCGCCCTACATGCCGTTCAACGGCAATTCGGTCCAGAGCGGACTGCCGTTCCCAGGATTCATCACCTCTGTCACGTGAGGGCCGCACCCCAATGAAGAACAGCGCCGCAACAAGTAACAGCCCAACCACGAGGGGCCCACATGGCCCTCACATACTGGTGGTCGACAACTACGACAGCTTCGTCTTCACCATCGTGGGCTATCTGCAACAGCTTGGTGCCGACTGTGAGGTCGCACGCAACGACGCCGTATCGCCGGCCGATGGTGCCGACTTCGACGGCGTTCTGATCTCACCTGGTCCGGGCACCCCTGCTGAGGCCGGGGTCTCGATAGCGATGATCTCGGCCTGTGCCGAGCGCAACCAGCCCATGCTTGGTGTCTGCCTGGGACATCAGGCGCTCGGCGTCCTGCTCGGTGCCACGGTCAACCGCGCGCCGGAGCTCCTGCACGGGAAGACCTCGTTGGTGTACCACGAGGGCGCCGGCGTGCTGCAGGGTCTGCCGTCGCCGTTCACCGCGACGCGTTATCACTCGCTTACCATCGACCCCGCCACGGTCACCGGTGACCTGATCACGACGGCGCGCACCGACTCCGGTGTGATCATGGCCGTTCGTCACCGCACCCTTCCGCTGGAGGGGGTGCAGTTCCATCCCGAGAGCGTGCTGACCCACGGTGGGCATCGGCTTTTCGCCAACTGGTTGGTGAGCTGCGGCCTCGTGGACGCGGTCAGCCGGTCGGAGGGTCTGAGCCCGTTGGTCCACGACGCGACCGGTGTGGCCCGGATGGTCGCCGCGACTTAGGTGCGTCAGGCCATCGCCAGCGCAGATGGTCCGTTAGGTTCGCTGGTATGGGTCACCGCGTGGGCGTTTTCCCGGCGTCACTGGATCGATGTCTGTGATGGCCGACGTCACCATCGCGGCCATTCACGGGGAGCTCCCGGCTTACCTGGCCGTGCCGTCCGGCGCCGGACCGTGGCCTGGGGTGGTTGTTATCCGTGACGCGCTGGGTATGAGCCATGACCTGCGCCGCCAGGCCGATTGGCTTGCCGGTTCGGGCTACCTTGCGGTAGCGCCGGACCTGTACCGCGGAGGCGGGAAGCTTGCCTGCATGCGCAAGATCATGCGCGACGCTCGAGCGCGGCGTGGGCCAACGTTCGACGACATCGAGGCTGTGCGCACCTGGTTGACCGATCGGCGGGATTGCACGGGCCGGGTGGGAGTGATCGGCTACTGCATGGGCGGCGGGTTCGCTCTGATGCTTGCTCCGGCCGGCGGGTCTCCGCCTCGAGCGTGAACTACGGCACGGCCACCGGGGATGTCTACTCGGAGAGCTTCCTTGCCGGCGCCTGCCCCATTGTTGGCAGTTACGGGGCTAGTCGCAATACCGTTCAATTAGATCACCACGGTCTGTTCTGGAAGCCGAGACGCCGATCGCAAGGCAGCGACCAAGACCACCACCACCGACGACCAGCCCGCCCACAGCTTCACCAGCCTGCTGGAACACCTCGCAACCCTGACCCGCAACCACCTACGCGTCGCCGGCCACGACCAGTCCGGCTTCGACCTGCTCGCCATACCCACCCCCACCCAACGCCGAGCCTTCGAACTCCTGCACCGATCCCCCTGACCCTGAAGTAGCCAGAACACCTCACCGCCAAAACAGTGAAACCCCTGCTCAACAGGGGTTTCACGCGTCACACGGCACGTAACTTCGGGCTAAGGACCGCGCCAACCGGGGAACCGGGGAGCGACTCGACGAGGTCCTCACGGCAGTCGGGGTCGATCACGACATCAAGACGTATCCCGACGCCGGGCACTCGTTCCTCAACGACCACGATTCCGCAGACGCCCCCGCTCTCATGGCGGTGCTGGGCCGGATGACCGGGTCGAAGTTCCACGAGCCATCGGCGATCGACGCCCGCCGCCGCATCGCCGAGTTCTTTGACCGGCACCTGAAGTCATAGTCGAGCGAGGCGACTGGGGGATGTTCGAACGACGGGACCGTGGGCGACGTCAAGCTGCCCCCGGGTCGGCCAGGAGATCCTGCATCCAGCCGCGCACGGGGGAGTCCGAATCGCCGTAGCCGGCGTTGACGTCCCGGGTGGTGCGGCACGCCATGACAATGCCCGGGTTGCCGCGCCAACTCGCCGCGCGACGTTGATCAGGGCGATCAGCTCCGAACGTGGTGCGTACGGGGTGAACGGCTCCAGGTAGCCATCTCGAAGCTTTCCTGTTGGTCTTGGACTGTCTGGCCGTCGTTGCCTTCCGGTCCGCCGATGTCAGACGCCGATGTCAGACCGCGGCCGTTGGCGGATCCTCTGGCCCGCGGCGATGACGGCGAGGCCGAGGTCGGTGCATGAGTGGGTCACCTATGCTCCGGCCTCGCCCATCCTCAGGGAAGGGGAAGGGTTGTCACAGCCGGGGGTGTTGAGGTGGGCGGTGTTGTGGGTGTGGTCGGTGGCGGCGTCGTAGTGGGCTTTGGCTGGGGAACCTGTGCGACCGTCAGGACGATCTGGGTACCGACGTCAACGGTCTCGCCGGCGTGTGTCTGCCCCAACACCGTTCCTTCCGGCTGGCTGCTGTCGACGAACTTCGTCGTGGTCTTCAACCGGGCGTTGGTCAGAGTCTGCTGAGCATCACCGCGGTTGGTGCCAACGACATAGGGCACCTTGACCTTGCCACTGGACACCCGCAGCATCACTGCCGACCCGGCCGCTACCGTTGAGTTGGCCGTGGGGACGGTCTCGATCACCTTGCCCTTGTCAACGGTGGGGTCGTCCACAGAGACGACCTGTCCGACAGTCAGACCGACGGTCTTGATCGCTGCCGTTGCCGAGTCCAGGTTGAAGCCGGTGACGTCCGGCACCGGGACCTGGCCCGGACCGCTGGAGACGGTGATGGTGACTGTCGTCTTCGCGGGGTGCCGCTCGCCGGCTGAGGGGCTCTGGTCGATGACCTTGCCCTTCTCAACCTGGCTGGCGGCAGTGGAGACGCTGACGGCGAACCCCGTGGACTTCAGCTTGGCGACTGCGTCGGCCTGGGTGAGGCTCATCACCGACGGCACGGTCAGCATGGGTGCGGCTGCGGTGCCGCCGAACATCGCCTTGCCGGCCAGACTGACCAGGACCAGGGCGGCAACGACGGCCAGAGCGAGCAGGACGTAGGTGGCCTTGTGGCGTTTGGGCGGCTCATCGGCGGGGTCGTGCCCGACGGCCGGCAAGCTCGCGGTGTTGTGCTGCAGATCGCGTCGGGTTCCGACGACCTGGGTTGGATCGGACTGGGCCCCTGTCTGCGCCATGGCCATCGTCGGATCGCCGGCCAGCGCAGCCGCGCCGAGCGCTGCACCGGCGGCGGTCCCGTGGGCCGCTGAGCTGATCGGTCGTCCGCTGCGGGCTGCGGCGAGGTCGGAGCGGAACTGTGCCGCGTCCTGGTACCGCGCGTCCCGGTCCTTGACCAGAGAATGCAGCACCACGGCGTCGAGATCGGCGCTGAGATCCGGTTGGTACACCGACGGGGGTTTGGGCGTTTGGCCCACATGCTGGTATGCGATGGAGACAGGCGAGTCTCCGACGAACGGCGTACGGCCCGTGAGCAGCTCATAGAGCAGGCAGCCCGCTGAGTAGAGGTCGGAGCGGGCATCGACCGGATTGCCTTGGGCCTGCTCGGGTGAGAGGTACTGAGCCGTTCCGATGACGGATTGGGTCTGGGTCATCGTGGCGGCCGTGTCGGCGATGGCGCGGGCGATCCCGAAGTCCATCACTTTGACGTCGCCGGCGGGGGTCAGCATGACATTGGCCGGCTTGATGTCTCGGTGGACGATGCCCATCCGGTGGCTGTATGACAGGGCGTCCAGAACGCCTTCGGTGACCCTGGCCGCCTCGTCGGGCTCCATGACCATCGCCTCGTTGAGGATCTCGCGCAAGGTGCGGCCTTCGACGTACTCCATGACGATGTACGGCAGGGTAACCCGGCCACCACCGCTCTCGGTGTCCTCGTCCTCGCCAGAGTCGTAGACCGCGACGATGGCGGGGTGGTTCAGCCCAGCCGCGGACTGCGCTTCGCGGCGGAATCGTGCCAGGAAAGCCGGGTCGCGGGCCAGGTCGGAGCGGAGCATCTTGATGGCCACGGTGCGGCCGAGCCTGGTGTCGTGACCTGCGTGGACCTCGGCCATTCCGCCGCGTCCAATCAGTGCGCCGACCTGGTATCGCCCGCCTAGCAGACGAGTTGCACTGTTCACTGCGTGCCATCCTTATTGTCGTTGTGGCCTCTGGCTCTGCCCCTGGCCCTGTTCAGGGAGCCGGGCATGGCTGAGGTGTCAGCAGGAGGCGCGATCACAGTCGCGCTGGTACTGGGGGCTGCGTTGTTCTGGTTGGACGTCGGTGGTGTGGTGGTCGTGACCACGGGAGTCTGCGTGCTGCCGCTGCCTCCAGGTAGGGCGAACACCGCGAGACCGACTAGCGCTGCGGCGGCAGTCGCTGCCAGGAGCCAGGCCGGACGGAGCCGGGATCGCCGACCCGCAATGCCGGGTGGCTCGGTCGCAATCACCGGTGCAGGCATGGCCCGCGTTGGTGCTGGCAGACCCAGCGACGCCATGGCTTGTGTTCGAGCGGCTAGGGCCACCGCGGGCAAAGCGATTGCTGCCGCGACCGGCGTGCCCGGGTCGAAGACGGCATCCGGCAGACCGAGGGCATGGGCCATGGCGGCTGCAGTTGCCGGACGATCCGCCGGATCCTTGGCAAGCGCGGCACTGATCACGTTGCGGATCCCGGCGGGCACAGTGTCGGGCAGCTGTGGTGGCGGCTGGTTGATGTGGGACATGGCGGTAGCCACGATCGTGTCGCCGTCGAACGGGCGCTGACCGGTGAGCATCTCGTGTCCGACAACCCCGAGGGCATAGATGTCGCTGGAGGCGGTTGCACTCTGACCCATGACCTGCTCCGGGGAGAGGTACTGGGCAGTTCCGAGTAGCTGGCCGGTCTGGGTCAGAGGTGCGGCGTTGACCAGGCGGGAGATGCCGAAGTCCGTGAGCTTGGCGGTGCCATCGGAGGTGACCAGGATGTTGGCCGGCTTGACGTCGCGATGTACCACGCCGCCCTGATGGGCGGCCTCCAGTGCGGTGGCTGCCTGGATGAGGATCGACGCCGTCGCCCGAGCCGGCAACGGTGCGCGTTCGGCGATGATCTGGCTCAGCGGCTGGCCGGCAACGAGCTCCATGACGAGGTAAGCCGAGCCATCGTCCTCGCCGTAGTCGAAAATGGTGGTGATGTTGGGGTGGTGCAACCCGGCGCTGAGGCGGGCCTCTGCCCGGAAACGCTCGAGGAATCCGCTCTGCTCGCTGAGGGCGGGACTGAGGAGCTTGACCGCAACGGTTCGATCCAAAACGGTGTCGGTAGCCGCCCAGACCTCGCCCATGCCACCGGCGGCGACACGCTCGGTCAGGGCGTAACGCGCACTCAGTACGCTCCCTGCGGCGGCGTTCATGGCTTCAGCACCGCCTCGATAACGGCACGCGCGATCGGTGCGGCGACTGTGCCACCGTAAGCCTCACTGCCCGCGTTCCCGCCGTTCTCCACGACCACCGCGACGGCAATCGTCGGGTCGTTGGCTGGTGCGAACGCGGTGAACCAGGCGTGCGGGTTGCCACCCTTGAGGTGCTGTGCGGTTCCAGTCTTGCCTGCGACCTGGATACCCGGTATCTGGGCTGGAGTACCGGTGCCTGACTGGACGACAGCGACCATCATCCGGGTCAGCGCTGCTGCCACGTCCGGGGTGATCGCCTGCGAGAGCTGTTCGGGCTGGCTCTGGTCGATGATGTCCAGACTGCTGTTGCGGGTGTCCTTGACCAGGTAGGGGCTCATCACGGTGCCCTTGTTGGCGATGGCAGCGCTGACCATCGCCATCTGCAGGGGGGTCACCCTGACGTCGTACTGCCCGATGGCGGCCTGGGCAGACTGTGGCTTGTTCAGCTGCGCCGGGACGGTGCTCGGCGTGACCCGCATCGGCACCCGAAGGGAGTCACCGAAACCGAACTTGGCTGCCTGCGCACGCAGTGCCTCGCCGCCAAGGTCCATCCCCAGCCAGCCGAACGCGGTATTGCACGAGATCTGCAGAGCGTGGGTCACGGTCGTCTTGTCGCCCGGGCCGCAGGGCTGATGGTCGTCGGTGGGCAAGTTGACCGTCGACTGGGGCAGGACCAGCGTTGCCGGCCCGGGGATCTGCGACTCCTCGGTGAACTTGCCGGAGGACAGTGCCGCGGCGGCGGTGATCAGCTTGAAGGTGGAGCCCGGCGGGTAGAGGTCGCCGGCGATCGCCCGGTTGAGGGCGGGGCGTCCAGGATCGGCGTTCAGGGCCGTCCATGCCGCCCTGACGGAGTTGAGGTCGTGCCCCGACAGGGTTGTCGGGTCGTACTGAGGGTGGCTGACCATGGCCAGGATGGCGCCGGTTTTGGGATCCAGCGCCACAACGGCGCCACGCTGGTTGCCCAGGGCCTGGTCCGCAGCCTGCTGGGCCTTCGGATTGATGGTGAGCTCGAGGCTCGCTCCGCTGGGAGGCTTGCCGGTCACCATGTCGAGCACGCGCCGGTAGAAGAGCTTGTCCGACTGCCCTGACAGCAGCGAGTCGTCGGCACCCTCGAGGCCGCCGCCGGCGCCGTACGTGAAGGAGTAGTAGCCGGTGACCTGCGAGTAGAGCTTGGCCGAGGGGTAGGTGCGGACGAACTTCAGCTCGTCCTTGGTCGGGACGGACTTGGCGATGGGTGACCCCGCGACCAGGATGGCTCCGCGTTCGCGCGAATAGCTGTCCAGCAGGGTACGGCGGTTCCCCGGACGACTGTCGAGGCTCTTGGCCGTGACGAACTGGATCCAGGTGGTGGAGAAGAGCAGCGCGCAGAAGAGCAGGGCGACCACGAAGGACAGCCGGCGGATCGGCTTGTTCACTGAGTCCTCACCACCTGGGTGCGGGCTTCTGACGCCATCGCCAGCTCCTCGGAATCGGGCAGTGGCCGTCTGGCCTGGTCGCTGATCCGCAGCAGTATTGCCACCAGGGACCAGTTGGCCAGTAGGGAGGAGCCGCCGTAGGAAAGGAAGGGCATCGTCATACCGGTCAGCGGAATGACCCGGGTAACGCCTCCGACGACCACGAAGCATTGCAGAGCAAAGGAAAAGGACAGCCCGACCGCCAGCAGCTTGCCGAAGCCGTCCCGCACGCCCAGGGCGGTGCGCAGGCCACGCTCGACCAGTAGCACGTAGAGCAGCAACAGGGCGAACAGACCGATCAGCCCGAGCTCCTCGCCGAAGCTGGGGACGATGAAGTCACTCTCCGGGAAGTAGGTGAACTCAGGGTGACCACGGCCCAGCCCGCTGCCGAGGAGCCCGCCCTTGGCCATGCCCATCAGGCCCTTGACCAGCTGGTCACTGATCGCCAGAGCCTGGGCGCTGAACGGATCCAGCCACAGTACGACCCGCGCGTGGACGTGTCCGATCACGAGGTAGGCGAAGTAGGAGCCGGCACAGAACAGGATCATGCCGATCGCGATCCACGCCCGGCGCTCGGTGGCGACGTAGAGCATCGCGACGAAGACACCGAAGAACAACAGCGACGAACCCAGGTCACTCTCGAAGACCAGGACTCCGAGACTGGCCAGCCAGGCGATCAGGATGGGACCGAGGTCCTTCGCCCTGGGCAGGCCGAGCCCCAGGAACCGGCGTCCGACCAGCGAGAGGACGTCGCGGGTCTGCACCAGGTAGCCGGCGAAGAAGATGACCAGCAGGATCTTGGCGACCTCGCCGGGCTGGAACGACATCGGCCCGATCCCGATCCAGATCCGCGAGCCGTTGATGTTGCGGCCGATGCCGGGCACCAGCGGCAGTAGGAGCATTCCCAGGCCGGTCGCCATCGCGGTGAACGTGAAACGACGAAGCTGGCGGTGGTCGCGCAGGATGATGACGACCCCTGCAGCCATGAGCACGGCCAACACGCTCCAAATCATCTGCTTGGGCTCGAGAAGCCTGCTGCCGGTGCGGCCATAGGCCAGGTCCAGACGGTGGATCATTACCAGACCAAGGCCGTTTAGCAGAGTCGCGATCGGCAGCATCAGCGGGTCGGCATAGGAGGCCCGCCAGCGCAGCACCAGGTGGAAGCCGACCGAGAGGACCAAGAGTCCGAATCCATACTTGATCAGGTCAGGCGGGAACTTCCCATCCATTGCCAGGCCGACGTTGAGGTAGGCAACGAGCACGATCGCGACAGCCAGCAGCAGCAGCACCAGCTCGACATTGCGCCTGGTGCGAGGACGAAAGGAGGTGACTGTGCTCATGGGTTGGAGGTCCCACACGTGCCGCCTGCGGCTTTGGTTGTCTGGCATTGGATCGCCTGCACGCGCAAATCGGTCACGAGTCGGCGTGCGTCTTCGATGCTGGCGCTGCTAACGGTCGAGTCGACCTTGCCGCGGTAGAAGTCGGGCAGATCGCGCAGTGAGATGTCGCTCTCGTCGACTACGTGCGAGAGCTTCCATGGGCCGGCCTGCTGGTCTACTCCTTGGTAGACCGCGACGTGACCATTCGCCTCGCCCACGTAGTACTGCTGTTGGGACCAGCGGTATGCCGCGTAGCCCCCACCCGCCACGGCGACCAGGACCAGAACAACCAGGACCAGGACCTTGAGCCATCGCCAGCGACCGGAGAGTGGTCCCGCGTCGGTCAGGTGACGGGCCTCATTTTCCTCCACCTCGCTGAGATCCGTGCCCAGAGCCTCACGGGACAGGGCTGCCGCCTTTGCGGCAGGGGTGACCGGTATCGCACGGGTGGTTGCGATCCTGCGCTCGGCCGCTGCGCCCACGACCTCCTGTGCCGTCGATGGCGCCTCCTTGTCGAGGTCGACGACGTCGCCGATGATGCAGGTCACGTTGTCGGGTGCCCCGGCGCGCATGGCCAGCTCGACCAGAAGGTCGGCCGTCGCGCCCGGTGGCCGAGCCTTCAGAAGGATCTCTTCGATGGTGTCGCGTGCGACGAAACCGGAGAGGCCGTCGGAGCAGACGAGATAGCGGTCGCCGATGTGTGCTTCGCGCATGGCCAGGTCCGGCTCATCGTCCTGTTGCCCGGTGAGAACCCGGGTGACCAGTGAGCGCTGCGGATGTCCCTCAGCCTCTGCCTCGGTGATCCGGCCCTCATCGATCAGACTCTGAACAAAAGAGTGGTCGTGAGTGATCTGGGTGAGCGTGCCATCGCGAAGCAGGTAGGCGCGGGAGTCGCCGATGTGCGCGACGGCGATCTTGTTACCCGTCCGCAACAGTGCGGTGACCGTTGTGCCCATGCCCTGGAGCTCAGGCTGGCGCTGCACAGCCTCCCGCAACTCGTGGTTTGCCGTGCGCAGCGCCTCAGCGAGCAGGTCCAGAGCCTCGTCGGCGCCGGGGTTCTCGCCGTCGAGGCTGACCATTTCACCGATCGCGATCGAGCTCGCTACGTCACCTGCAGCGTGGCCGCCCATTCCATCGGCGACGACCAGCAGGTGGGGCCCGGCATACCCCGAGTCCTGGTTCTCCTGACGTACGAGTCCGACATCCGAGCGGGCAGCGTAGTGCAGCGCGATGGCCAAGACAGGCCCTACTTCCGCAGCTCGAAGATTGTCTTGCCGATCCGCAGGGTCGAACCGACCTCGAGAGGCCTGGGTTCGGTCAGCTTGCTGGACCCTAGGAAGGTGCCGTTCGTGGATCCCAGGTCCTCCACGAACCAGCCTTGGTCACGACGGAAGATGCGGGCATGGCGGCCGGAGGCGAAGTCGTCGTCCAGGACGAGGGTGCACTCGGGGTTGCGCCCCAGCAGCACGCCACTATCCATCAGGGACAACGTCGTTCCTGCCAGGGAGCCTTCGGTGACCGTCAGTGTGCTCGGAATGCGCCTGCCGGAAGCGCGGGATGCTTTGGGCATGTCCGGACTGTGGGCTGGCGAGGTCTGGGTGACTGGTTCGCGGGCAGGGCGACGTGGCGCCTTGGGCTTGCCACGGGTCAGGACCCTGGTGCCGTACAGGTCGCCGCGCAGCACGCCGACAACGCTGAAGACGAAGATCCACAGGAGTGCCAGAAGCCCGAGGCGGATCACCGCGAGGGTGAGCTCACTCATGGGTGGGGATCACCGGCGTTCCGCGCGGAAGATAAGGACGGTCCGGCCCACGTCGACCCGGTCACCATCGGCCAGACGCCGGCTGGTGATGCGTTCGCCGTTGACGAATGTGCCATTCGTCGAGCCGAGGTCGCGGATGTTTGCGATCAGGTGAGGGCCGTCGCTGGTCACTCGTATCTCTGTGTGCTGCCGGGAGATACCCGGGTCGTCAAGAATGACGTCGGCGGTGTTGTCGCGTCCCAGAATGGTGATAGCGGCCAATAGGGGGTAGTGATCACCGTCGACTTCGAGCCAGGGACGCTGGGCCGGGTGGCTCCGCGGGCGCTCCGACGCCACGGGTTCGTGATGTGTGACGGGTGAGGGGGGCAGAGCCACACCGAGGGCCGACGCGGCATCGGCAGCCACCGGTCCTGCGACCTGCGGACCGGATGCGGACGCCGGGGCCGGGGGTATGACAGGGGGTGCTGCGGGAGTCTTGGCCGTGGCCGGACGCACACGGAACACCCCGGTATCGAGGTCCTCCTTGGACAGGAAATGCACCTGAATCGGCCCGCCTGGTTGGTACCGCTGGGACTCCGCATGCTCCTGCGCGGAGGCCACGAGCTCATCGGTCAGCATGTCCGAGAAGCCGGTGAGTCGTTCGAAGTCGCTGGGCGCCAGCTCGATGGTAAACAGGTTGGGGACGAAGGTGCGCCCATGGCCGATGGTCGTGGCCCGGTCATCCATCGCGCGGCGCATGGCGGAGGCGATCTCCACCGGCTGGACCTCGGACTTGAAGGCCTTGGCGAAGACACCATGAACCGCTCGTTCGAGCCCTCGCTCGACACGATCGAACACTCCCACAGTCTGCTCCTTACTAACGTTGGTCTTTTGATCGTAACGGGCCATGGTCGGTCAGCCCGAATGTCGTTGGACTTGGAGCCAGATTTCCCCGACTGGACGGCCGGTCCGGTTTGGATTTCGGGGTGGTCGTCCCCCACACTGTGTGAGCGCGCGCGAGTGGCGGAATGGCAGACGCGCTGGCTTCAGGTGCCAGTGTCCGAAAGGGCGTGGGGGTTCAAATCCCCCCTCGCGCACAGAACCCCGGGAGATCTCCCAAGGTCAGCATGAGCCGGGAACCACAGGGTTCCCGGCTCTTTCTGCAGCCGGCCCCCGGGCGCCCGGCTCGCCTGCGTTCACCCCGGCCTCGGTCCGTTGACGGCCGGTTCGGGGGGCTGGGGTCACGGGTCCTGCCACCGGCATCGGGTGCGGGCACGAGGGGCAGATAGCCAATCGCACGTGCTGCCGCGTACGTTTTGAGCATGGCCAGACCCCACGCCGCATCCCTCATCGAGGATGCCTTCCATCGTCGCTCAAATGCCCTGATGCGCGGGCGAGGATGGGGCACCCGCACGATCAGCCACACGGGGTATGGCAGTCAAGACTTTGTACGGGTGCTTGGTCGGGTGCTGCTGAGCCGTCAGACGCAGACGCAGGGGCCGGCGGTCAGCGAGGCGGAACGGAACATCCGTGAACTGAGAGATACCGCGGGCGAACAGCGTGGCTGGCGGGCCTTCGTCACTGCAGGGGCAATGCACGTGCCGGTCCGTGTCGTTGCCGGCGCGCGCACGAAGCAGACCTTCTCAGACCGCAGTGGCTACATCGATGTGGTCATTCCGGCACCAGGCCTGGAGCCGGGCTGGCATGCAGTCACGATCGAGGCAGAGGGCGGCAAGCCCGTTCAGGCCGCAGTGCTGATCATCGATCGCGAGGCCCGCTTCGGACTTGTCAGCGACATTGACGACACAGTCATCTCCACCTCTTTGCCGCGTCCGTTGATTGCGGCCTGGAACACCTTCGTGCGGCAGGCGACCGCCCGTCACCTCGTGCCCGGGATGGCGCCGATGTATCGGACGCTGATCGAAGAGAACCCCGGCGCGCCGACGTTCTATCTGTCCACCGGTGCCTGGAACACCGCGCCGACGTTGACCCGCTTCCTGAAGCGCCACGGCTACCCGGCCGGTCCGATGCTGATGACCGACTGGGGTCCCACCAACACCGGTTGGTTCCGCAGTGGGCAGGAGCACAAGACCGAGGCATTGCACCGCTTGGCTCGCGAGTTTCCCAGGATCCGGTGGGTTCTCATCGGCGACGACGGTCAGCACGACCCGAAGATCTATGGCGACTTCGCCAGGGATCGCCCTGACGTCGTGGAGGCGATTGCCATCCGGGAGCTGACCCCGACCGAGCAGGTGCTCTCGCACGGCATACCGGTATCCAACGAGGAGTTCGCCCGGCGGGTGCGACGGGACGTGCCGGTGTGTCGCGCGCCCGATGGCTACAGCCTCCTGCGTCAGCTGAAAGCCGTTCGGGGCTAGGACGGGGACATCGGTGGTCCTCACGCAGGCATGGCGCCGGGCACCCAGCACTGAGCGAGAATAGGAGCGTGCCCGAGCTCCCCGAGGTTCAGGCGCTCGTCGACTTCCTGCGCGAGCGCACCAGAGGCATGGCCATCGTCGCGGTCGAGCTCGGGTCGATCAGCGTTCTGAAGACCTATGACCCACCCCCGACGGCGCTGCGCGGACTGCCGATCAACAACGTCGCCCGTCACGGCAAGTTCGTCGACATCGAGGCCGAAGGTCTGCACCTGGTGTTCCATCTGGCCCGGGCCGGCTGGTTGCGCTGGTCAGACGCGCTGGCTGCTACCACGGTCCGGCCTGGCAAGTCACCCATTGCGTTGCGCTGCAGGCTCTCTGATGGCAGTGGTTTCGACCTGACGGAGGCCGGGACGCGCAAGCGACTCGCGGCATACATCGTGCAAGACCCAGCTCGGGTGCCCGGTATTGCGCGCTTGGGACCTGATCCGATGGCCGAGGACTTCACAGAGGCCGACTTCGCGGCTTTGCTCGAAGGCCGCCGAACGCAGGTCAAGGGCCTGCTGAAGGATCAGGGATTCCTGGCCGGCGTGGGTAACGCCTACTCGGACGAGGTGCTACACGTCGCTCGGCTCTCACCGTTTGCGCTGGCTTCGAGCCTGGATGAGGAGCAGGTCCAGAGGTTGTATGCCGCGTTGCGCGACACGCTGGCCGGCGCGGTCAGTGCCGCGTCGGGCAAGCCGGCCAAGGAGCTCAAGGACGCCAAGCGCGCAGGGATGCGGGTGCATGGACGCACGGGCCAAGCGTGTCCGGTCTGCGGCGATGTCGTGCGCGAGGTCTCGTTCGCGGAGTCGTCCCTGCAGTACTGCGCCACCTGTCAGACCGGCGGCAAGCCGCTCGCGGACCGGCGGATGTCGCGACTGCTCAAATGAGGATGGTCTAGCTAGCGGCAGCAGACGCAGCTGATGCGACACGATCGGCGTGTCTCAGTATGTCTCACGAAAACGCGATACAGGCGGATAGCCTGCGATCGTGGACCCGATCCGAAATCCCTATGCCCCCGGCGCGGGTCAGCGTCCACCTGAGCTCGCCGGTCGTGACGACCAGCTGCGAGCCTTCGCCGTGGTGCTTGAGCGCATAGCCAGATCCAAGCCGGAGCGCTCCATCGTCCTGACCGGGCTGCGGGGTGTGGGCAAGACCGTGCTGCTGAACGCATTGCGGTCAGCAGCGGTCCGGGCGCACTGGGGCACCGGCAAGCTCGAGGCACGTCCCGACCAGCGGCTGCGACGGCCCATCAGCGCGGCCCTGCACGTCGCCGTCCGCGAGCTGGGCCATCCCAAGAGCGAGGATGTCGACTACGTTCTGGGTGTTATCAAAGCTTTCGCCCAGCGTGAGTCGGCGACGAGCACGAGGCTTCGTGATCGCTGGAATCCCGGGATCGACGTGGCCGCGGTGACGGGGCGAGCCGACTCGGGGGACATCGAGATCGACTTGGTCGAGCTGCTGACCGATATCGGCGGGCTCGCAGCGGATGTGGGCAGAGGCGTGGCGATCTTCATCGACGAGATGCAGGACCTGGAGCCCGAGGACATCTCCGCCCTGTGTGCGGCCTGCCACGAGATCAGCCAGAGCGGCCTGCCGGTCATCGTCGTGGGAGCCGGACTGCCCCACCTGCCAGCGGTTCTGAGCGCCAGCAAGTCCTACAGCGAGCGACTGTTCAAGTACTCACGGATCGACCGGCTCGACCGAGCGGCTGCCGACCTGGCGCTCCAGGCACCAGCCAAGGACGAGGGTGCAGAGTTCCACGACGATGCCCTTGAGGCTATGTATGCCGCCACCGGCGGCTATCCGTACTTCATCCAGGCCTACGGCAAGGTCGCCTGGGACAGTGCGCCCGGCTCGCCGATTACCGGTGAGGACATCAGGGTGGTAGCACCGGAGGCCGAGGCCGAGCTTGCCGTGGGTTTCTTCGGTTCCCGGTACGAACGGGCGACACCCGGCGAGCGGGAGTACCTGCGGGCGATGGCCGATGCGGCCCAGATCGTCGATCAGGACGTCAACGGGCCCGATCTGGACGACAGCGAGTCGGTGACAACTGCGTCAGTGGCAGCGGTTCTGCGTCGCAAGCCGCAGTCACTGTCGGTGGCCCGCGATGCCTTGCTCAAGAAGGGTTTGATCTACAGCGCTGAGCGTGGGCGAATTGCCTTCACGGTCCCGCACTTCGGCCGGTACCTGCGCGCCACAGGATAAGGTCCGGTGCTACGGCATGCGCGGGGTAGTCCGGTGGGCCACCCGGATTGGACAACCAGCGCGACCGGCTCCAAACTGCACCTGTGACCACAACAGATGGTAGTGGACAGACAGAGCCTGAGGTCGAGGTCGAGGCGCAGCATATTACTGAGGTGCGTCGCCGTCGGGCCGAACTGCTCGAGTCGATCAACGCGCTGGAGCAGGCACTCGCAGCGCCGGTGCCCAGCGGGCAGATCCGCTGGGTCCAAGGGGCTTCTGACGCCCTGCTGGAGCTGTCCGGTGACTTCCACGACCATGTTGAGCTCACCGAGGGACCAGCCGGTCTCTACGCACGGGTGATCCGCACGTCGCCCCGGCTGGCCCACCAGGTCGAACGACTGACCCAGGACCACGCAACGCTGACCGAGCTCATCTCAGAGCTCCTCACGGTGGTGGGCAAGGCGGCCGGGACGTTCGCCCGCGGCGACTCGATGCTGGTTTCGCTGGACGAGGTGCGGGATCGCGGCACGACACTCATCGCGGCCTTGGTTCGCCACCGTCAGCGTGGCTCCGACCTTATGTACGAGGGTTATTCCGTGGACATCGGTGGCCAGGACTAAGCACGGATCAGCTTCCGGCAGCGTCGCGTCGGGCAGGCGTTTGCCATGGGTGTCCCTTTGATCCGCTAGACTTCTGGCAGCGGTCCGCACTGTTCTGCCTCGGACCTGCTTTTTTATGTCGATAGCCACGCGCCGCAACCGCATGGGTCTGCGCCGGGCAGAACGACCACTTAACGTATGGAGTACCCACCTGTGTCGTCTGACACGACTTTCGCCAGCCTTGGCGTGCCCGCTTCCCTGACCACCGTTCTTACGGCGGCAGGTATCACCATCCCGACTCCGATCCAGGCCGCCACGCTGCCCGACTCCCTCGCGGGTCGCGACGTTCTCGGTCGTGGCCGCACCGGCTCGGGCAAGACCTACGCTTTCCTGCTTCCCCTGCTCACCCGACTGGCAGCCAGCAAGACCACGCGCCAGTCCCGCAAGCCGCGCGCGCTGATCATGGCACCCACCCGCGAGCTGGTGAACCAGATCCAGGCCGCGATGACTCCGCTGGCCAAGCCACTGGGGATCAACAGCCTGACCATCTTCGGTGGCGTCGGCCAGAACCCCCAGGTCAGTGGTCTTCGCGGCGGTATCGACGTCGTCATCGCCTGTCCCGGCCGGCTCGAGGACCTCCTCGGCCAGGGCGCACTGACCCTCGACGCCGTCGAGATCACCATTCTGGACGAGGCCGACCACATGGCCGACCTCGGCTTCCTGCCGGGTGTGCGCCGCATCATGGACCGCACGCCGCGGTCCGGTCAGCGGATGCTGTTCTCGGCCACCCTTGACGCCGGCGTCGATGTGATCGTCAAGCGTTTCCTCACCAACCCGGTGACGCACAGCGCGGACTCGGCTCTGTCGCATATCTCGACGATGGAGCACCACATCTTCCACGTGCGCGCTGACGCCCGTCTGCCCGTGCTGGTCGACCTCACCTCGGCTCCTGGCCGAACGATGATCTTCACCCGCACCAAGCACGGTGCCAAGAAGCTTTCCAAACAGCTCAACGCCTCCGGGATCCCGACCGTCGAGCTCCACGGCAACCTCTCCCAGAATGCCCGCACCCGCAACATGGACGCGTTCCAGGCCGGCGCGGCGAGCACCCTGGTTGCCACCGACATCGCGGCTCGGGGTATTCACGTCGATGATGTCAACCTGGTCATCCATGCGGATCCGCCGGTCGAGCACAAGGCGTACCTGCACCGCTCCGGACGCACCGCTCGAGCCGGCGCCGAGGGCATCGTCATCACGCTGATGACCGACGACCAGGTGGCTGACGTCCGCGACCTCACCCGCAAGGCCGGGATCAAGGCGACCACGACACGTCTGGACGCCAACCACCCCCTGCTCAGACAGCTCGCCCCAGGTGAGCGAACCTTCACCGAGCCCCTGGTTCTCGTTGTGGACGAGGGCAACACGCCCCGGCGCAGTGGTGGTGGGCGCAGTGGTGGTGGTCGTTCCGGTGGCGCACGCTCTGGCGGCCCACGCACGGGTGGCGCACGCTCTGGTGGCGGGGCAGCAGGCGGTCGGGCGACCGGCGGCCGTGGAGGTGCGCCCGGCAACGGAACAGGTCGCAATGCTGCCTCTGGTGGTGGGTCGTCGCGTGGTGCCGCAACGGGTGAGACCAAACAGCGTTCCTCGGGTTCCAAGCGCTCGTCATCGCAGGGCGGCGGCCGTTCCGGCGACCAGGGCGGTTCGTCCTCGGTCTACTCGACGTCCTCGTCGCGTGGCGGCGCTGCGGCATTCTCCGCCGGTTCCAGCCTCGGCAGTCGCTAACTTCTCCCGGCGGACGACCGTGCCAGCCGGCGACCACCGGTGAACGCCAGAGCCACTTCCGCCGGGTCGACATCTGCCAGTGACCGATGTCGCCAGATGGGTGCATTGTCGCGGTCGACCAGCAGGGCGCGAACACCCTCGACGAAGTCGACCGAGTCCGCCATCGCGGCGCCGAGCGTCAGGTCCTGCTCGAGCACTTGCTCCAACGTGTCCATCCGGCTGGCCCTGCGGATGGCTTCCAGGGCTATGGACACAGCCAGGGGGGAGCGAGTCGTCAGAACGTCGGCGGCATGCTGGGCCCCAGACGCCGGATGTGCCCGAAGGGCGCGCAGAATGCTGACGGCATCGTCGCCGGCATAGCAGGGGTCTATCCATTCCCGGGCAGCGGCAAGCTCGCCCACAGCCACGGTGCTGCCGACGGTGGCGTCAAGCGACTCACCGGCGGCCAGGCGAGTGATGATCCCGGGGATGTCCTGGCTGGCGATCTGGGCATCGGCCAGGCCGCAGCCGATCGCATCCGCGCCGCCGACCGGCAGCCCGGTCATGGCCAGGTGCGTCCCGATCTCACCCGGTGCGCGAGAGAGCAGGAACAGCGAGCCGACGTCAGGGGAGAAACCGATGGCGGTCTCCGGCATGGCGACCCGCGAACGCTCAGTGACCAGTCGCAGACTGCCGTGGGCTGAGATACCGACCCCACCGCCCATGACAACGCCGTCCATGAATGCCACGAAGGGTTTGGGGAAGCTGTCGATGGCGGCGTTCATCCGGTACTCATCAGCCCAGAAATGTAGCGCTTCGCCCGAACCCGCCATGACGACAGAGCGCAGGGCACGGACATCGCCACCGGCACACAGACCGCGCTCGCCGGCGCCCTGGATCGAGACCGCGAACACGGCGTCATCCTGAGACCAATCCCGCAGCTGCGCCTGGATCGAGGTGACCATGTCGTCGTTGAGCACGTTGATGACCCTGGGCCGGTTCAACAGGATTCGCCCGAGGTGCCCGTCCCGCGCGTAGAGCACCTCGTCGCTCATCCCTGGTCTGGCTGCAAACTCCGCTTCCCTCACCCGCTCAATCCTGTCAGAGGCCGATGGGGTGCCGTGCCCCGGTTCAGGGGCTGGACTCCAGCGTGAGCAGGTACTCCTTGGCGGCCAGCCCACCGGCATACCCCGTGAGAGCGCCCGACGAGGCGACCACGCGGTGGCAGGGCAGGATGACACACAGCGGGTTTGCGCCAAGGGCCGCTCCGACCGCACGAGAAGCGCTGGGCCGTTCGATCTCCTTGGCCAGCGCGCCGTATGTCGTCCGGCGGCCGTAGGCGACCGACCGCGCCAGATGCCCGAGGACGATGCGCTGGAACGGTGTCGCCAGGACCAGGGCGGTCGGCAGATCGAAGTCCCTGCGCTCACCGCGCAGGTAGGCATCCAGCTCGTGTCGCACGTCGTCCAGGGCTTTTGGCGCACGCAGGATGCGGGGCGAGACCCGTCGGGCCAGACGGGCAAGCAAGACGTCCTCGGCATCGGCATCCGGGACGTATGCCGATGCAATCAGGGGGCCAGACTCCTGGCGGGCCAACAACATACGCCCAACGGCGGTGTCTTCCACGACGTAGGAGATGTCCGTGATGGGCAGTTCGGGGGGCATCACCGGCAGGGCAAACGCCAACAGTCGCGCGGCCAGGGTGTGTTCGGACATGTCAGATCACCTTTCTCAAGGTGGCTAGGGCGTCACTGACCAGACGCCGGCTCATGGTCGGGGTCGTGCCCAGCGCTTTGGCGATGCTCGGATGGTCGAGGTCCGCCACGTACTTCAGGACAACGGCATGGCGCTGGCGCTCTGGCAGATCTGCGACATGGGACCACAGGATCTCGTCCGGGCGATCCCTGTCCGGACCCTTGATCAGCGACCGACCTGAGACTGCACCGATGGCGACAATGTCCTGCGCCGGTACCGCTCGCCGGCCCCTGGAGCGATGAACGTCCATCGCACAGTGGGACGTGATGGTCAGCAGCCACCCCCGCAGGTTTGTGGTCGAACGCAGCCTCGGGTAGGCCGCGAGCGCCTGGGTCCAGGCCTGCTGGGCCACGTCGTCCCCGTCGACCGGCCCCGCCAGGGCTTGGGCGAGCCGAGAGACGTCGCGCCAGTGGGCGTCCACCAAATACTGAAAGGGTGGCAGTGTCACAAGAAGTCAACGTTCCCAGGGGCTCGAGTGTGAGGCAGGGGAGTGAGGCCTCGCCTGTGGGGCATGCAGCGTGAAGGCCCGCTGTTGGAGGCCGGACCATTCTCATGACGGTATCCCCAGCTCTGACCAAGGCTCGTCCGACACATTAGAGCCGTGGATGACAGGATGGTTTGGTGCAGGATGCCGTCATGCCCACCACTGAACGGACTCCTCGGATCATCGCCCACCGGGGATCCAGCGAGTCCCTGCCCGAGCAGACGCTCAAGGCCTACGTTCGTGCGATCGCCGAGGGTGCCGATGCCCTCGAGTGTGACGTGCGACTCACTGCCGACTCGCACCTGGTGTGTGTTCATGACCGTAGGGTTGATCGGACCTCGAACGGTCGGGGCCCGGTCTCCACCCTTGAGCTGGCCACCCTGCAGGGTCTGGACTTCGGTTCCTGGAAGCAGGCTCACAGCACCGACGTCGAGATGCCGGACGCGGACCGCGAGCGGGACATGCTCCTGACGTTGCGTCACCTGATAGACGCTGTGTTGAGCTGCGGCCGCGAGGTGGGGCTGGCGATCGAGACCAAGCACCCCACGCGGTATGCCGGTCAGGTCGAGCGGGAGCTGGCCAAGGTGCTCAGCGAGTTCGGGCTGGATGGCGCCTACGTGCAGGGGCGACCTCACGTGTGCGTGATGTCCACTTCGCAAGTGGCGATTGCTCGGATGCGACAGCTCTGCCCGGAGGTGCCGCTGGTCTACGTCGTCAGGGACTCAATGCCCCTGCGGTTCCGTGATGGGAGCCTGCCCAAGGGGTCGAGGATCGTCGGTCTGGACAAGGCGATCATCCGTCGCTGGCCCAAGACGGTGAAGCGACAACACGATCACGGTCACGAGGTCTATGTCTGGACGGTTGACGACGAAGCCGATATCGATCGGTGTCTCGAGCTGGAAGTGGACGGGATCATCTCGAACCGTCCCGCTTTCGTCCGTGCATATGTCTTCGGCAGGGACTAACCTCAGCACAGGGGCCGGAGCACGAACGCCGGTGACATGAACAGCGTTTTGGAGCAGGGGGATGGGTTATGTCAGCGCAGACCCTGCGGGTGCCGTGGAAGCAGAGCTCCGGGCGGGAAGCACGCCGTGCGTTGGTCGCCTCGTTGCGTGATCTCGACGTGGACGCGATCGTCGTTGGTGAGGCCGAGATCGTGATCTCCGAGCTGGTTGGCAACGCGGTTCGCCATGCCAGACCACTGCCGGACGGAACGATCCGGGTGAACTGGACGGTCAGGGCCGGCGTGGTCGAGGTCGAGGTCACCGATGGCGGAGGACCCACCACCCCGCGCCCCGCGCCCCGCTCCTTGATGGCTGCCACCGGCCGGGGACTGCGGATCGTGCGAGGATATGCCCACGAATGGGGTGTCCATGAGGATCGTGGAGGCCGCACGGTCTGGGTCTCGCTCGGAGGCCCGTCTCGCCGTAGAAGTCATTGACCAATCCGGCATTGATTCCTGGCCTCGACCAGCCCGTCCCCGCCGCGACTCACCGGTCCAGCTCTCGTCATTCCAGCGGGGCAGTAGGGTTGGCGACCATGGGCAAAGCATCCAGGCGCCGCAAGAACGGCAGCGACAACGTTCACGGGACCCGCACCAGGGATACTTCGATGTCAGCCGCTCCGTTTGTGGCCAGACCCTTTGAGGGCCTGACCGGCGAGACGGACTGGGTGGCGATCCGTGAGGTTGTTCCGGCGGCCACTGCAACCGTGACTTTCGCCGCCGGCGTAGTTGCCGCCGACCGCCCCCAGAGCGCAACAGTGGCAACGGTTCTGCCCCTCAGCTGGTCTGGCTTGCGACGCGCCGACGGCGCGGTGATGGTGGCGCTGCAGTCCGGTTCGACCACCGGTGACGCCAGTCGTGATGTGGCCCAGGTGCTCCTGGCTACCGCGGCCGCGGAAGTCGGTATGCCGTTGCCGTCCGCGCCGCTTGCCACCGCGGTGACGCCGCGGCTGCAGGATGTTCTGGACCCGGCGGCCCCGTTCGAAGTCACCGTGCACGATGGATTCGACTTCTGGGTGCCGGACACCGGCGACCTCGATGACGAGGGCAAGGAGGCACTGGAGCGCGCGAACGCCGCGGCGATCCCGACGACCAAGCTGGAGTCGGCGCCGGCTGCCTACTGGTGCCGGGTCGGTGAACGCTCCTACCTACGTTGGGTGCTGCCCCACGACGAAGATGCCGCGACCGATGCGCTGGCCCGACTGCACGCGGCGTCGGCCACGTCGATGGGCGAGGGCACACGTCTGCTCGGGGCCTTCCGGGCGTGCGGACTCCTGGTCCCGGTCTGGGACCTCGACCCCAGCCTGGCCGGCGCCGACTACGAGGACGCCTTGGCGCAGATGGTCGTTCGCCTCGATGAGGCACTGGCGCAAAGCGGTCCCCTGAGCGGGCAGGAACGGCGGGCCCGTTCGGGCCTGCTGAGTCGCCAGGTCACCCTGCGCTGAGACCGGACGCCATGGATCCCTTGACGCCGCTAACCTCGGTCGCGGCGATCATTGCGGCCAAGAACGAAGCCGCCCGGATCGCGGCGACGGTCTCCGCGGTACGCCGGATCGATCGTGTCGACCTGGTGATCGTGGTGGATGACGGCAGTTCCGACGCCACTGCCCGGTTGGCAGGTGAGGCCGGCGCAGTGGTGATCAGTCATCCGCGCAACCGGGGCAAGGCGGCGGCCATGGCCACCGGCGCGAGGGCTGCCGCCGATCTGGACCTGCGTGAGCCACTTGACTCCGGTCGTGGGCGTGAGCTGTTGTTCATCGACGCCGACCTTGGGGATAGCGCCGCCAACATGGCCGTCCTGATCGGGCCGGTCGCGTCCGCAGAGGCAGACATGACGATCGCGGTCCTGCCGCCACAGGAGACCGCCGGTGGTGGTCATGGGTTTGTGGTGCGCTTGGCGCGCAACGGTATCCAGCGGCTAGCCGGCTGGACGTCGGCCCAGCCGCTGTCTGGCATGCGTTGTCTGTCCCGCGAGGCATTTGAGGCCGCCTCACCGCTGGCGCGCGGTTGGGGCGTCGAGGTCGGGCTCACGATTGACGTTCTCGGCGCCGGGTACCGGGTGGTCGAGGTCCCCTGCGACCTACAGCACCGGGTCTCCGGCTCCAACTGGAGAGGCCAGGTACACCGCGGCAGGCAGTATCGCGACGTCTGGCTTGCGCTCGCGTTTCGCAGACTCCGCGCCATCCGCATCGTTCACCGTGACCAGGCACCCGTCCGAACCAGAGGCCGACATTAGGGTTCCTCGCTCCCACCGGTCACTGGGATGGCTGCGAGCCGGCGCGTTGGCCCTCTCGTTCGCCCTGCTTCTGCTGGTGGCGGCGGCTGGTCCCTCGGCGGCGAAGCCCGGCCTGGGCCCACGTGGTTGGGCTCCAGGGGATCTGCCCATCGCGTTGTCGTCGGCCGTGGTCACGGCGGTCCTGTGGACGGCATACCTGCTGGGGGCCTTCGCGGTTGCCCTGGGCTTGTGGCGCGGCGTGGCGGGCGATCGGTGTCCGCCGAGGGTCCACCCCTGGCTGTGGCCCGTGGCGCTGGGTGTTCTCGCGTTGCTGACCGCGCCGATCGGCTCGGCCGACCACACCAACTACGCGGCCTATGGGCGGATCGCGGCCCAAGGGGGCGATCCGTACCTCGTTGCGCCGAGCACCTGGGCGGGCGGGCTGGACCCGGTCACCAGTGCCGTCGAGCCCCCCTGGACGATGACGCCCAGCATCTACGGACCCTTCGGGACGGCGTTGCAGACGCTGAGCTCCCTTGTCGGACACGATAATCTGCGTCAGACCGTCTGGGTCTGGCAGTTGCTCATCGTGGCGGCCTGGCTGATGGTTCGGTTGGTGCTACGCCGCGCGGCCGTCGATGAGGTTACTCGCCGGCGGGTGGATCTGTTGTGGACGGCCAACCCCGTCGTGTTCGGTATTGCGGTGCTCGGTGCGCACGTCGATCTCATCGCGACGGCGCTGGCTCTGGCGGCGGTTTTTCTCACGGCACGCCGGCCCTGGATGGCTGGGCTGGTGCTGGGAGCGACGGTCAGTACCAAGGTCACGTACGGGATCGTCGCGTTGGCGATCCTGTGGTCCTGGCGTTCCCTGGTCCGCAAGGACCTGGTTCGCAACGTGCTCGCGCTCACCGTGTCGTCCCTGGCCGTCTTCGTATCGCTGCACCTCTGGGCGGGGCCCCATGTCTTCGATCAGCTGCAGAAGGCGAGCAAAGGGGTCTCCTTGGCGACAGCCTGGCGCCCGGTCGTCAACCTGTTGTCAGCGGTGATGCCGTTGGACGCGGCGCGCACGGTGGTGTCCGCGGCGTCGGCCGTCGCGGTCATCGTGCTGGCATGGTTGCTATCGCATCTGGTGGGTTCTCGCCCAGCCACGCCACAGAAGTCGTCTACCGAGACCTCGCTGACCCAGCGGAGGCAGTCGGCCATGACCGCGATGTTCGTGCTCGCCACGGCCTACGCGCTTGGAGCTCCCTACGCCCTGCCCTGGTACGACACCCTCACCTGGGCCACTCTCCCGTTGATGCTCGGCACGGCTCTGGACGCGATCCTGTTGGCACGGCTGACAGTGATGGCCGCGGCCTACGTCCCAGGCCGCGTTGTCGCCATGAGCCCTGACGTGGAGTCGCTGACCTTGGGCTTCCGTAAGATTGTGGGTCCGCTGGCAGCGTGGCTGGTGTGGCTGGCTATCGCCGGTGCCGCGAGGCGCGGGTCGTCACGGGGCGCGTCGCCATCTCGTCCTGGAACGCCCTGAGCGTGATCGCGATCATCAGCGGACAGGCCAGCGTGGCCCCGACGGCCGGGATCGCTGCCCCGGAGTCGTTTAGCACCCAGCCGATGACCGACATGACCACGATGGCGATGAGCCCTGGCCGAAGGAGGGGGATGTCAGCGAACGGCCGGCGCAGTGGTGCCGCGGCCCACCAGGTCGGCCGGGCCAGGATGTAGGCGGACAGGACGAGCACGACCGGGGTGAGCAACGACAAGGGGTTGCTGAAGAAGAGCGTGGCGTTCTGTGCAAGCTTGCCGGCGATGACGTCCCAGGCGCCACCGTCGATGGCAGTCTGCACGAATCTGCCCAGCTGCGAACGGGACTCGGGCGGACGGAGCCAGTCCAGCAGGCCCACGAGGGCGACGAACACGCTGGCCCCACCGCCGATAGCCAACGACACGCGCCAGGTCAGCTTGATCTTCAGAATTGCCATGACCAGAAGGATCACAGCCGGCAGTAGTGCCGTGGGCCCGTCAAGGTCGCTGCCCCACCAGGGCGACCCGTCCACGATGACGGCGCCCATCCCGATGGCGGCCACCGCGGCCGCAGCGTGGCCAGGCTGCCCGAGGGTGACGAGGTGGTTGCCCACAGCGGTGCAGAGCATCAGTGTCGCCGTGGCGAACAGCGTGAAGGTCACAGGGCCCATCCCGTAGAACCTGCCCCCTATCACCGGTTGTAGGCCCATCAGTGAGGAGAGCTGCAGTCGCGACCCGGTCATGACATCCAACCCAAGGACCGCCACCGTCATGACACACACCACGACCAGTGGCCCGAACCTCTGTCGGCGCCACGGTCCGGTCAGTGCCAGCACCGAGATCGCTGACCCGAAGAGCGCAACGGAGGCGATGACACCGACAAGGGGGACAGGGAAGCGCCACCAGGGCAGGAGGTTGGCCAGGAACGTCGACACCGGGACGGTCGCGGCGACGGTGGCCCACCGGCGGGTGTCCACCAGGAGCTGGTGGCGTTGGGCCTCAGTTCCCCACCCGCGCCTCCAGAGCAGGACCGAGGTCAGGTACAGCGCCAGCTGCAGCAGGACCCATCCGTAGAAGAAGGGCTCGACCGCGGCGTGGACCTCATCGGAGGACTGGTCGTAGTCCAGCAGTGCCCGCAGACGTATAGAGGCCGACTGATCTGAGCTCTCGGCTGCGGGCACGAACCGCAGTGGGGTGCCGGCCAGACTCAGCGGCCGTGGGATGCCCAGATGCTGGAGAATGCTCGGTGCCAGATCCGTGAGCTGTACCAGCCCGGGCGATCTGGTCGAGGATGACTCAAGGGTTCCGGCTCCGAAGTGCGGCCCCGTGATGGCAGTCATTCGCAATCGTTGGCTGGCTCCCGCATCGGCGAGGCTGACCACCCCGACATCCGTGCCTGCGGGCGCGACCTTCAGTACGGCGGCAACCCGGGCGTCGACGGCGCCGACCTGTTGGGCACGTGTGGTCGCCGGGCCTAGCTCGTCCTTGGGGTTCACGTCGCCCGGATCGCGGACCACATCGACGTCGATCAGAGTCACCGGGCAGGTGGTCAGAGCTGCGGGCAGCGTCGAGACGTCGTACGGCTGATAGTGGACCACCAGGCCGTCGGCTCGGGCCGCGCCCAGTGCGGCGCCGGGGCCAACGGCCTGGATGCATCCGCCGTGACTGGCGACCTGTTCGCCAAGCAGGCCGGGAGAGGCATCGAACCTGCCCTCACCTGCTGTCGCCCGGTACTCACTCCAGCCAGGCACGTTTCCGGGCGCCATCTGTGCGGGCAGCGCCCGACACGGGGGTTTGGCGCCGTCGGATCCGCCGCCGAACGCGTCGGGGGCTTGCTCCCCGGAAGACAGAGTCAGCCAGCCGTCCACCGGGCAGGTGCTGGCGTGAACCGAGCCGATCGTCATGCTGGCGGTGGCGCCGTCGCGCAGCAACGACCACAGCGTCGGGGTGCTCAGCGGCGAGACGTCACTCCACGAAAGCCCCCCGGTGCCGATGATGACGATGGACTCGCTGGCCTCCTTCCCGGCGGTTGGCGACGCGGGCTCGATGAGCGAACCGATCACCACACCGGCGAGCAGCACTGCTGCTGTGGCGGCAGCCAGCAGTCGACGTCGGGTCATCAGCGCAAGGCTACTGTCAGGGTTCAGCGCCTTACTGCGAGGTCCAGACCTGCACCAAGGACGCCATTGCCAGAAGCAGGCAGACGCCACCGCCGATCCGCCGGATGGTGGCCAGCCTCGTCCACCTGAGCAGGGTCCGACCCAGCACCGCGCCCAGTGCCGAGACCGTGGCCAGGGCCAGGAAGGCGCCGATTCCGACCGATACCGGATCCTGGTACTTCACGACCAGGCCCGCGGTCAGCAGCTGCGAGAGGTCGCCCCACTCGGCCACGAAGAGCACCAGGAAGCTTGTCCCGACTACCTGCCATCCGTGGATACCTGCCCGCGCCTTTGCCTCGAACTCGTGCTCGGTCTCGGGTTCCTGGGCGTCGGCTTCGCCGGCCCCGCGCAGCAGGACGACACCTCCGGCCAGGAACATCAGCCCGGCGAAGATCTCGACCGGCGTCCGTGGCAGCTGACCGATCAGGCCGCCCAGCGTCACCGCAACCAGGGTCTGCACCAGAAAGGCCGCGCTTACCCCAATCCAGACCGGCAGTGGCCTGTATCGCGTGGCCAACACCAGAGTCGCGATGAACGTCTTGTCGGGCAGCTCAATCGGGAGAAGCAGCAGGAAAGCGGTGGCTGCAATGACAAGGCTCATGGTGGGGCCACTTTAGCGACCAGCCTTCCCAAGCAGCGCCACCTCAGGTGCAGGTCTGCGCGACCGCCAGGGCGGCCAGGTTTGTCACTGCCCCGACGACTCCGGAGGTCGTGGCTGCTTCTCCAGCTCTGTCTTGAGGTCTGCCGGCGCCGCGACGTGGCGTTCGGCGTACTTGTCGATCCACCGATCGTGGATCAGCAGAATCGGCACCGCGTTGAGGAAGTGCGAGTTCTCCCTGCTGATGACCTGCTGATGACCTGCGGGTGACCACGAGGCCTGCGTCCTTCAGCAGCCGCAGGTGCTTCATGACCCCGAAGCGTGTCATCTTCGGGTCGGACTTGAACTCGGACAACGTGGCGCCGTCGCCCTCGAACAGCCGGTCGAGCAGGAATCGCCGGGTCGGGTCGGTGAGGGCCTTGAAGACGAGGTGATCGTCGGTCACCACCCGTAGACGAGTGACTAGAAGTCGCCTGTCAAGGATGATCTGACATCGCGCGTCGAGGCGGACTGCCCGCCTCTGCAAGAGCCCTTTGTTCGTGATCCAGGCAAGGACAGAGTCGGCCACTTAGCGCCATCCGTGGTCGATCGTCAGGCAGTGGCCACGGCCCTCGACGTCCTTGATCTCGGTCATGACCGAGGACTTATGGTACGGCTTGAATGTCGTTTTGGTGATCGCCTCGGCGACGGTGCGATCCGTCCCACCCAGGGTCAGTGACACAGGACCACGAGCCTGGCTGTCGACCTCAACCATGGTCTGCGAGTACGGGTTGAGGTTTGCCGTGGCGGCCTGGAACAGCGGCCCCGCCAGAGCAGGGATCGACCAGCGCCGCCGAGCGGATTCTCGCAGGACGACATCACGGATTTCTGACTCTGGGCGCCCGCGGCGCAAACCCCTGGTCGGTCACTGGGATCGAGCTCGGCGATGACCACGAGACCACCTGTTCCCCGGCGATCAGGTCGGGATACTGCGCGGCGAGGACTCCGCTCGTCATACGCTTCTCTGGTGGACCTGGGCACGAGCACCACTTCGACGCTGGTCGTCGTCGCGCTGGGTGTTGCGGTTCTGGCTCTCGCGATCGCTGTGGGTGCTCATCTGCGCCTGTCCGGAATTCAAGCGCGGTACCGCATCCTGTGGACCGGAGGCGAAGAGGACATGGTCGCCGTTCTCTCGCGGCAATCCGGCGAGATCGCCCACCTGAACGGCGAGCTCGAGAGGATCCGCGCACAGGTCCGCCGGACCGTTGGCGATGTCGAGCAGAGTCTGCGTCACGTTGCCGTGGTCCGCTACGACGCGTTCGGCGACATGGGCGGCCAGCTGTCCTTCTCGGCGGCGATCATCGACGACCGAGGAGATGGGCTGGTCGTCAGCTCGATCCGCGGCCGCAGTGAGTCCCGCAGCTATGCCAAGGGCGTGGTCGGGGGCAACAGCGAAGTCACACTGACACCCGAGGAGCAGCAGGCGCTCGCCGCTGCCCGAACCGGAAAGGGCGCCTCATGAGCACGCGATATGGATTCCTGGGTCCCACAGGCACATTCACCGAGATGGCCCTGGCCCAATGCTCCCCGCTGGCCAACGACGCGGAGCGCATCCCGTTCGTCTCCGTCGACGCCGCGCTCGCAGCCTTGCGCGCAGGCGATCTCGAGGCAGCGATGGTGCCGATCGAGAACTCCGTGGAGGGCGGGGTCAGTGCCACCCTGGATGCACTGGCCAGTGGGGACCCGCTCGTAGTGGTCGCCGAGCAGGTTGTCCCGATCACCTTTGTCCTTGCTGCCCCCGCCGGCATTGCGCTCGCCGACATCCGGATCGTATCCACCCACCCGCACGCGTGGGCCCAGGTGCGCGCCTGGATGGGTGTGCACCTTCCCGACGTGGACTACCTACCCGGGGCTTCCACTGCCGCCGCTGCCGCAGGGCTGGCGGGCGAGCGGCCGGCATACCAGGGCGCGGTCTGCGCGCCCGCGGCCGCGGCCAACCACGGGCTCACGGTCCTGCAGGAGGACATTGGCGACAACAGCGGAGCCGTCACCCGTTTCGTGCTCGTCGCGCGGCCCGGTCAGCTACCTGCGCCGACTGGGGCCGACAAGACCTCGGTCGTGCTGTTCCAGCGCGAGGACCACCCTGGTGGCCTGCTGGAGCTGCTCGAGCAGTTCGCCGCCCGCGGCATCAACCTGACCCGGATCGAGTCCCGGCCCAACGGTGGCCGGCTCGGAGACTATTGCTTCTCGATCGACTGCGAGGGGCACGTCAACGATGAGAGGGTCGGCGAGACGCTGATGGGCCTGCAACGGGTGTGCGCCCAAGTACGCTTCCTGGGGTCTTATCCGCGGGCCGACGGTGTCGAGGCGCAGGTGTTGCGTGGCACCGGTGACAGGGAGTTCATCGAGGCCCGGGCCTGGCTGAGGAGTCTGCGCCACCAATCGTCCTGACCCTGGACGACCAGGCAGGCAAGGTCAGCCCACCCGGATGACCAGCGCAAGAGGCTCAACAGTCGCGGACAGGGCGTGGGCCCGGCCGACGATGTCGCCGTCAATCTGGACGGCTTCGGAATGGTCGCAGCGGATGGTCACTGACCTCAGGCGGTGGTGGTCCACTCTTTCGTGGCCCTTGCGCTTCTGGGAGATCACGCGGCCAGCCAGGGCCACCCAGCCGACGAGACCGACGGGGGACAGGATGACTGCGTCGAGCCAGCCATCGTCGACCTGCGCCTGGGGCATCAGCACCAGACCGCCGGTGATCTTGCCGCAGTTGCCGATCACGACGCTGCGCGTGCGGCGGCTGAACTCGGCCTCGTCGTCGATTTTGATCCGGACCTTGAACTGTGGACCGCGCAGGTTCTTCGCGCCGGAGAGGGTGTAGGCCAGCGGGCCGACCGTCTTCTTCAGGCGCTCCGGTGCATCAGCCATGATCGCGGCGTCGAAGCCGATGCCGGCCATGATCAGGAAGATGTGCTTTTCGGGGTGCGCGTGCTCTCCGGCGTAGTGCACGGTGAGCCGACCCACATCGATCCGCTTGTTCTGGCCGGTCAGTGCCACTTTGAGGGCGTTGTCCAGGGAGTCCATGGGCAGGTTGAGGTTGCGGGCGAGCAGGTTCGCCGTGCCGCCGGGCAGAAGGCCGATGGGAGTCTCGGTCCCGACTAGCGCTGCGGCCACGGCTCGAACGGTCCCGTCTCCACCGAGCGGGCAGATCAGCGTGGCACCATCGATGACCGCCTGCCGGGCCTGGCCGGTCCCGGGGTCCTGTGCCGTTGTCTCGACCCACATCGGCTGAGCCCAGCCGGCGGCGACGCAGCCTCTGGCGACCTTTGTCCTGATCGCATCCATGTTGTCGAACTTGGTCGGGTTGACGATGATCGCGGCCACGCGCCTGGGTGCCTCGGACTCGCCTGCCCCCGCGGGGCGGAAGTGCGCGCGTGGCGGACGGCGCCGGCCGAAACGGCGGATTCCCACCGCCTGAGACATGGTGTCGCCCGAGGCCGAGCGAAGGAGCCAGGCGATCAGCAACAGCGCAGCGATAGCTGCGATGGCGATCCTTCCGGTTGTGTCTGTCACGTGGCGAGGTTACCGGAAGAGAACGAGTCACCGTCTTGAAGACCCGAGCGACCCGCCCGACGACCTGACCTGCGCGACCTGCGCGAGGATGGCCCCATGACCTCCTCCGCTGAACGTGCCGACCAGACACCCGATGACCAGGCGCCCGGCATCGAACCCGATGACAAGGACTGGACCTGGGTGTTGCAGCAACCCTGTCACGACTGCGGATTCGACGCCCGCTCTGTGGGCGGCCCGCAGGTCGCTGCGAGCCTGCGACTGAACGCCGCCCGCTGGCCGGCGGTGTGCTCCCGCGTCGATGTCAGGGCCCGGCCAGAACCAGGGGTGTGGTCACCTCTTGAGTACGCCTGTCATGTCAGGGACGTATGCCGCGTCTTCGAGTCGCGGGTGCATCTCATGCTTTCCCAGGTGGACCCGGCTTTCGAGAGCTGGAACCAGGACGACGCGGCGATCGCCGGCGCCTACGGCGCGCAGGACCCGGAAGTGGTCAGCGCTGAGCTGTCGGCGGCAGCGCAGGCTGCTGTGGCGTCCTTCGACGAGGTGGGCGACGGTAACTGGCAGCGCACGGGACGACGTACCAACGGCTCGATATTCACCATCGAGACCCTCGGCCAGTACTTCCTGCATGACCTGACCCATCACCTCCACGACGTGTCCGGCTGACCGGGTGCCTGCCCTACCGATGTGGGGTTCAGCCTTGCCGATGCGGGTTCGGCGGCCGTCGTGGTCGGCAACGGGCTCAATAGCGGGTACGGCGCGCAGATAGGCTCGGGTTCGTGATCGACATCAAGCTCCTGCGCGACCAGCCCGAAGCCGTCCGCGCCTCGCAACGTGCCCGCGGCGAGGACGAGGGGATCGTCGACGCGATCCTTGTCGCGGACGAACGACGACGCTCGTCCATCGCCCAGTTCGAGTCGTTGCGGGCCGAGCAGAAGTCGTTCGGCAAACAGGTCGCGGCGGCAAAAGGCGAGCAGAAGGCTGCGCTGGTGGCCGCAGCCAAGGCCACCTCTGACCGCGTCAAGGACCTGCAGGCTGTGGCCGCCGGTGCTGATGCCGAGCTCGCGGCGTTGATCCGCCGTGTTCCCAACGTCGTCATCGAGGGCATCCCCAGCGGTGGCGAAGATGACTACACCGTCCTGGAAACGATCGGCACTGCACGAGATTTCGCGACGGAGGGCTTTGAGCCAAAGGACCATCTCGAGCTCGCCGAAGGCCTGGACGCTCTGGACATGGAACGTGGCGCCAAGGTCAGCGGATCGCGGTTCTACTTCCTCAAGGGTGTCGGTGCACGTCTTGAGCTGGCCCTTCTCAACATGGCGGTCGCCCAAGCCGTCGAGAGCGGGTTCACCCCGATGATCACCCCCACCCTGGTCAAGGCCGACATCATGGCCGGGGCGGGGTTCCTGGACTCCCACGCCGAGGAGGTCTATCACCTGGAGGCCGACGACCTCTATCTGACCGGGACCTCAGAGGTGGCCCTGGCGGGGTACCACGCCGACGAGATCCTTGATCTCGGCAGCGGTCCCGAGCGGTATGCCGGATGGTCGGCCTGCTACCGCCGCGAGGCCGGGTCATATGGCAAGGACACCCGCGGCATCATCCGCGTGCACCAGTTCCAGAAGGTCGAGATGTTCAGCTTCTGTCGCCCGCAGGAGGCGGAGGCCGAGCACCAGCGGCTGCTCGACTGCCAGCAGCAGATGCTGGCCAAGATCGAGGTTCCCTACCGCATCATCGACACCGCGGCCGGCGACCTCGGTGGTCCGGCCGCACGCAAGTTTGACTGCGAGGCATGGGTTCCGACACAGGGCCGCTACCGCGAGCTGACGTCGACCTCGAACTGCACGACCTATCAGGCCCGCCGTCTCAACATTCGTGAGCGCGACCCGCAGGCCGAGGGCAACGCCACGCGGCACGTTGCGACCGTCAACGGCACGCTGGGTACGACTCGCTGGTTGGTGGCGATCCTGGAAAACCACCAGCAGGCCGACGGCTCGGTCCTCGTACCTGCCGCGCTGCGACCCTTCCTCGGAATCGACGTCCTGACGCCGACGGCTTAGCTGGACTCGGGATGGCAAGAAGGCTGATCGCCCTCGATCTTGACGGCACAATGCTGCGACGCGACGGCTTGATGTCGCCGGTGGTTCGTGGGGCAGTGCGCGAGGTCGCCGAGGCCGGTCTGCACGTGGTCATCGCGACTGGCCGAGGCATCGGGACCACCATGCCGATCGTTTCCCACCTCGGACTGGAGCGTGGTTTCGTGGTCTGCTCCAACGGTGCGGTGACCGCCGAGCTGGACCCCGACGAAACTAAGGGCTATCGGATCCTTGAGGTCGTGACCTTCGACCCGGGTCCGGCACTGGAGATGCTGCGCGGGTCTTGGCCGGACGCCGAGGTCGCGGTGGAGGAGGTTGGGGTCGGTTTCAAGGTGAGCGGTCCGTTCCCTGACGGCGAGCTGGTCGGTGAGGTGCGAGTTATCCCCTGGGCTGAGCTCTCGGCTTCACCCGCGACCCGGGTGACCTTCCGCAGCCCGACCGGCACCGCCCAGGACTTCCTGGAGCTGGTTGAGCGGATCGGCCTGCACTCGGTGAACTATGCCGTGGGATTCACGGCGTGGCTGGACATCAACCCTGAGGGGGTCTCGAAGGCCTCGGCCCTCGAGCTGGTCCGGCGTCGGTTGTGCGTCGAGCCCGCGCAGACCGCTGCCGTGGGTGACCAGCGCAATGACCTCGAGATGCTTCACTGGGCGGCTCGCAGCGTCGCGATGGGCAACGCTCCCGATGAGGTCAAGGCCATCGCCGATGAAGTCACCCTCGATGTCGACCATGACGGTCTGGTCCCCGTCCTGAAGTCGTTGCTGGGCTGACGATTGTCTATTGCTGCGAGCCGAGTACTGGCATGCTGTGCGGGTCATGCCTGAGCTCATCATCACCTCGCCGGCCAACGCCCGCTTGAAGCCACTTGTTTCCTTGCGTCGTCGTCGTGCGCGCGAGGATGCAGGGCTCACCCTCATCGAGGGGTATGACGAGCTGTCCCTTGCGCTGGACGCGGGTGTGGTGCCGCGAACCGTCTATTTCTGTCTCGAGCTCATGCTTGACCCCGTGGTGCAGCAGGACGTCGTGCGGCGGGTGCAGGCGTTGGGCTCGGACACCCAGCAGCTCGGGCGCGTGGCGTTCGAGAAGGTCGCTTACCGCGAGGGCCCTGACGGTTTCCTTGCCGTGGTGGACTCGGTGGTGCGTTCGTGCGCCGACCTGAGCGTCGGGCCGACGCCGCTGGCCCTGATCTGCCAGGGGGTAGAGAAGCCGGGCAACCTCGGCGCGATGTTGCGCACGGCCGATGCTGCCGGTGTTGAGGCCGTGGTGGCCGTCGATCCCGTTACGGACTGGAGCAACCCCAACCTGGTGCGCGCCAGCAAGGGCACGGTGTTCTCGGTGCCGGTCGCGTCCGCTGGTACCCCCGAGGCATTGACGTGGTTGTCGGAGCACGGTATCGCCCTCGCCGCCACGACGCCGGACACGGATCTGTACTACACGGAAGTGGACTACAGAGGGCCGATCGCCATCGCTGTGGGGGCCGAGAAGTACGGCCTGACCGACGAGATCTTGGCGGCCGCGACATACAGGATCCGTATCCCGATGGCGGGCCGGGCCAACTCCCTCAACGTTGCGACGTCGGCAGCCGTGGTCATCTACGAAGCGGTCCGCCAACGCGGGGGGCGTTGACGCCCACCCATGCGGATGACAACGCCACAGCGAGCAGAACGGACCCCGGTCAGAAACCCACTGTGTCGAAGTGTCACGATGGCGGTATGCGAGTTGACCATGTTTCATATGCCGCCGAAACGGATGGCCTGACAGCGACAGCCCAGCGCCTCGCCAAGCAACTGGGAGTAATGGCGGTCGATGGGGGTATCCATCCCCGCTTCGGAACTCGCAACATGATCATCCCCCTTGCCCATGAACGGTTTGTCGAGGTCGTCACGGTCCTTGACCATCCCGCCTCTGACAAGGCACCGTTCGGCCAAGCCGTTCGCGCCCGTTCCGAGGCGGGCGGTGGCTGGCTGGGATGGGTTGTCAGCGTCGACGATCTTTCCGAGGCGGAGCAGCGGCTAGGTCGCGAGGCCGTGGCCGGCTGCCGGCGCCGTCCCGATGGCGTAGAGCTCAAGTGGCGCCAGCTTGGTGTCAAGGGACTGATGGCCGACCCGCAGCTGCCGTTCTACATCCACTGGGAAGACAAGAGCGTTCACCCCTCAGTCGGGGCCACCGCCGACGTCACCATCAGCGGCCTGCAGATCGCGGGCGACCCCGACCGGGTCTGCGAGTGGCTCGGCCTGCCCGCTGACCAGACCTCGACAGTCATCGACTTCACCTTCGTCGCGCCGCACGGCACTCCGGGCCTGCTCACTGTCACGTTCGACACGCCCAAGGGTCCTGTCACCATCTGAGCTGGATCGGGCGGCGTGGTATCGGATCACGTGGCGTTGGATTGCGGCGCCGGAGCACGCCACTTTGGTCCGGTGAGAGCGCCACGGTAGGTTTTGTCTATGCGCAGCAGCTTCCGCTTCAAGGCCATGAATGTCATTCATCGCATCGTGCTCGCAGTCACTGGCGGGCGCCTGGGGTGGACCGCGATGGACATGCCGGTGCTGGAGCTCACCACCACTGGTCGCAAGAGCGGTCAGCCCCATTCGGTCATGCTCACTTCACCACTGCAAGAAGGTGCCGTTTTCGTCGTGGTGGCATCCGGTGGTGGCGATGTCCGCCCGCCCGCATGGTTTCTCAACCTGAGGGACGACCCTGACGTCCAGGTCAGGCTGCAGGGGGAGCCCAGGCACCAGCGACGTGGGCGCGTCGCGACAACGCTGGAGCGCGAGAGGTTGTGGCCACTGGTCATTGCCGACCACAACAACTATGCCGGCTACCAGGACAAGACCACCCGCGAGATCGCGTTGGTGCTCCTCGAGCCGGTTGGCTGACCCTTCGTTCATCGCTCGCGGGTGGCGATGAAGAGCGTGTGCCCACTGCTGCCCTTGGGCACGAAGCGCTCGCGGTCGATTGCGAGTCCGGCCGACTCGATCCAGGCTCGATAGGTCGCGGCCCCGGGGTGGCTCCATGACGTGGGGGTGCCACCCAGCCAGTTGTTGTCGGTGCAGCTGCACGCGGTGTGCCCGACGGTCGCGACGAAGAGCCCGCCCGGGCGCAGCCATCGAGCAGCCCGCGCGAGGACGCCGGGCTGGTCGGTGACCGGAACGTGGATCAGAGCGAAGAAGCTGACCGCAGCGTCGAAGCTGCCCACGTCGAAGGCGACCTCGTCGACCGAGGTCACGTCGCCTCGAAGAAACGTCCCTTCCGGCACTAGTTCTCGCGCCCGCTCGACCATGGTGTCGCTCAAGTCGACGCCCGTGACGCGAAACCCGTTGTCAGACAACCACTTCGCAGCTGGTATGCCGTTGCCGCACCCGCGGTCGAGCACATCTGCACACGCTGGAGCGCGGTCGCGGACATTTCCGAGCCACTCGGCATACTGCCCCTGTGTCGCGTCGTCAGCGATGTCGGCGCGGGACAGGACGTTATAGCCTGCGCGAACGAGGGCGCTTTGGCCCTGGCCTTCGCCCACGTCAGCCGAGGTAGTCGACGAGCCGTGCGGCCAACCCGACGTAGGTCTGGGGGGTCATCTCAAGGAAGCGGCGCTCGATGTCCCGGGGCAGGCCCAGGCTCCCGACGAACTCGCGCAGGTCTTCGCCGCCGATTCGGCGGCCGCGGGTGAGCTCCTTGAGCCGCTCGTAGGGGTTCTCCATACCCTCGACACCCTGAGCCCCGAGTGCACGCATCACGGACTGGATGGGCTCGCCGAGCACCTCCCAGTTGGCCTCGAGGTCGGCCGCCATAGCGGTCGGCACGGCGTCGAGCCCGGCCAGGCCTCGGGCGGCGTTGTCGATCGCGAGCAGCGAGTGGCCGAAAGCGGTGCCGATGTTGCGTTGCATGCTCGAGTCGGTGAGGTCGCGCTGCATCCGGGACTGCACCAGGGTTGAGGCGAGCACGTCCAGCAGAGCGTTGGAGACCTCGAGGTTGGCCTCGGCGTTCTCGAAGCGGATCGGGTTGACCTTGTGGGGCATCGTCGATGAGCCGACGGTGCCCTGGCCGCGCACCTGGGCGAAGTAGCCCATCGAGATGTAGGTCCAGAAGTCGGTGCAGAGGTTGTGCAGGATCCGGTTGAAGCGGGCGATGTCGCTGTAGAGCTCGGCCTGCCAGTCGTGACTCTCGATCTGCGTGGTCAACGGGTTCCAAGTCAGGCCAAGTGATTCCACGAACGTCTTGCTGATCGCCGGCCAGTCCGCGTCGGGCACCGCAGCGACGTGTGCGCCATACGTGCCGGTTGCCCCGTTCAGCTTTCCGAGGTATTCCGCGCGGCCGATCCGGGAGAGCTGCCGCTGCAACCGGTAGGCCAGCACCGCGACTTCCTTGCCCATGGTGGTCGGCGTCGCAGGCTGACCATGGGTGCGTGCCAGGAGCGGGACGTCGCGCAGGTCGCGGGCCATCGCTGCGACCGCGTCGACGAGGGTGGTGGCTCGTGGCAGCCAGACCTGCTGCACGGCCCCTTTGATCATCAGTGCGTACGACAGATTGTTGATGTCCTCGCTGGTACAGCCAAAGTGGATCAGCTCAGATATCGCAGCCAGGCCTGTGGCCGCTTCGCCGCCCATCGCGGCGAGGCGACGCTTGAGGTAGTACTCGACGGCCTTGACGTCGTGGACTGTCTCCCGCTCGAGCTCGGCGAGCTCGGCGATGTCGCCGGGGCCGAAGTCCTCCACGACGGCCAGCAGGCGTGTCTGCTCGTCGGCGGTGAGCGCGCGAACATTAGCGATGATCTGGGCTGTGGTGAGGTGGATCAGCCACTCGACCTCGACATGGACGCGCTCGCGGTTCAGCGCCGCCTCAGAAAGGTGGTCAACCAGTGGGGCGACGGTTGGGCGATAGCGGCCGTCGAGGGCGCCAAGAGCGATGGGCGGGGACGCGTCAGCAAGCGAGACCATGATGGCCATCCTCCCAGAGTCCGGGCTGTTCCTCGAACACTGGTCGGTCACGTTTGATGAGCCGCCGAGACAGTCTCCTGCACCGAAACCGTGTCTGAGGTTCCCGGTCGAAGGCTGATACGTAGCCGGGTGGGACGCCGGTCGATGGTGTGGTCCGGCTCACGTGCAGCCTCCCACTGGGGCCTGACAGCCGCCACCTCAACCACCACGGCACAAACCTCAGGGTGCCATGCCCTCCGGCAGAGGTGAGGCACCTTCCGGGTGCAGCGCGCCGGCCTCCTGCTCGGGCACAGAGGTGGCGGGCTGCCTGGCTGTCTCGGCCAGCACAATCCCAACTAGGACGACGACTGTCCCGACGATCTGGAGCGTGTTGAGGGACTCCCCGAGCAGCACCCAGGCGATCATGCCGGCGCCCACTGGCTCGAGCATCCCGATCAGACCCACCCGGGCCGGTCCGAGTCGGGCAACGGCCAAAAGCACGAGAAGGAACGGCGCGACGGTGCCGAGCACGATGATCCACAGGACCATCAGCCACAGCGGGGCACTGCCGGGTAGGGGGCCGGGCAGATCGAGCGTGTGAGTGAGCCGTGCGAACGGGAACTCCTGCCATGGCGAGACGATGGCCCAGAGGATGGCGGAGAAGCCAAAGCTGAAGCCCATCAACGAGATCGGGTCGCGTTCCCGCTGACCGTGCTCGCCCATCAGGTAGTAGCAGGCCAGCGCTGCCCCGGCCCCGACTGCGCTGATCAGGCCGACTGGATCGAGGGTTATGCCCTTCCAGAACTGGGCCACCAGGGCCAGACCTCCCAGCGCGCAGGCCAGGCCCAGCCAGAGCCGGGACTTCACTTGCTCTTTTTGGACGAAGCGCACCCACAAGGCCACCATGAGCGGCGCGGTGTACTCGAACAGCAGGGCGATGCCAACGGGCATCCGCTGGATCGCCACGAAATAGAGCCACTGGACCATCGCGATGCCGGTGACCCCATAGAGCGCCAGGAAGCCCAGCTCGCGCCGACTGACGCGCAGAGAGGCCGGGCTTCTCACGGCTGTAATGGCCATCAGTATCAGCGCGGTTCCGGCACTGCGCATGGAGACGAGCTCGAGGGAGGAGACGCCGTTCTGCAGTGCGACCTTGCTGACATTGCCGTTCACCGCGAACAGGAGGGCAGCGCCGATGGCCAGGAGCACACCTGTCGAGGTATGCGACCACCTCGTGTGCCAGCGATGCCAAGTCACCGGCCCATGTTGGCCTATCTGCAGACACCGCGGTCGTGCAGGGTCAGAGGACGGTCATCCGGTCGACTCTGCAGGAGCTCCTCGGACCTGTGAGTCTGTCGCAAGCATTTGACCCAAGGTGTCCCGAGGGCAACCGTGCTCGTTGTCACGGCTTTGTGAGACAACCTAGGCTCTCATGAACGATCGCGTCGGCGTGGTCGTGGTTCCGCTCCTCCTCGTCGCCGTCTGGCTCGTGCGGGCGCCGCGGCGTTGGGGGCGGTCTCGGCGTCTCCTTGAGCGCGACCCGTCTCGCTGTGGCGCACTGGCCGGACGTCGTGAGGCGGTGCGGTGGCGCTGGGCGGGCCTCGGGTTGGTCCCCGCCGACGACATCCTGGGCCGCCGTTCGGCCGAAGCCGTTGTCGCCGCCACCGGGGTGATGGTTGCCACTTTGCTGTTCGGGGTCGCCCTCAACGCCGGAGCCCCTTGATCGGCCTCTCCTGCTCGCTGGCGTCGTGGCCTGGTGTGGGCGTCGCCCCGCTGGTGGTCAAGGCGCTGATGTTGCCGCTCGCCGTCGGGCGCCTCGCCCCTGATGGTCGGCCCGCGCTTGTGTCCGCCGGAGCTGGGAGGGCCCGCAGCAGCAGGTCTGGCCGCCCGCCGATGACCCGACGCTGACCGTCACTCTCGATGACCCGACGCTGACCGTCACTCTCGATGACCCGACGCCTCGGTACGAGCAGCTAGCCCGTCAGCTGGTCGATCTGATCGAGGGCGGAGTACTTGTGCAGGGTGGGCGACTCCGCCGGCTACGTCAGCTCGTCGGCGACCTGGGCCTGGCAGTCGGCGCAGTCTCAAGGACATACCGCGAGCTGGAGGCCACCGGACTCGTCGGGTCCCGACGTGGTGGGGGGACCAGGGTCGCGGTCGCTGCGCGCAAGCCGTCCGCGCGGGAAAGGCGGGCGCGGCTGGCCAGTCCCACTGCGGCATACGTCACGAAGGCCCGAGCCCTGGGCGCAACCGACGCCGAGATCACCGAAGCGCTCCGGGCCCAACCCACCTGACGCGGGGCCTTGACACATGTAGGCTATGGACAGTAGCTTTTTGGCTATGGACAATATCAAGTCTGTAGAGCTTCAGCTTCTAGACGTTCCGGGCGGTCGGCTGGCCTATGACGTCACCGGACCCGACCATGCGGGGCTGGTTCTGTGCGTCGCCGGCATGGGCGACACTCGCGCCGCCTTCCGTTTCCTGGCCCCGAAGTTGGTCGAGGCGGGCTACCGCGTCGCACGTATGGACCAACGCGGTCACGGCGCGTCGAGCGCGACTTGGGCCGGCTACGGGAGCCCGGCGACTGGCGAGGACATGCTCGCGCTGATCCGCCACCTGAGCGGGCCCGCAACGATCATTGGACACTCCAACGCCGCCGCCGCCGCGATCTGGGCGGCCGCACAGGAACCCGGGCTGGTCAGCGGGCTCGCCCTCGTGGACCCGTTCCTGCAGGACGGCAAAATGTCCCCCATCCTGCGACTGGCCGAGAAGATCGTCACTGGCAGCCCCTGGCTCTGGAGCCGGTTCTACTACCCGTCGCTCTACAAGGCCGCCAAGCCCGCCGACTTCGACGAATATCTGGTGGCCATGAGGGCATCACTGCACGAGCCCGGGCGGATGGCCGCGCTGAGAGGTGTGGCGACCGAGCAGGAGCGGTGCCGTGCCCGAATTCCCGAGCTGCGTTGCCCGGTGCGAATCGTCATGGGTACCAAGGACCCTGACTTCCCGGACGCCGTTGTCGCAGCCACGAAGGGTGAGGCGCTGGTTGGTCAGTACGCCGAAGTCAGCCTCGAGTTGATCGAGGGTGCGGGGCACTACCCGCACGCGGAGGTGCCCGAGGTGACTGCGTCGGCGATCCTGCCGTTCCTGGCTGACGTCGTCAGTGCCTAGACCCCGCCTGTCCACGGCCTCTGTGGTCGACGCGGCGGTCGAACTGGTCGACGAACAGGGACCGGGGGCCCTGACTCTGGCCGCCGTCGCCCGCCGCACGGGTGTCGCCGCACCTTCGCTTTACAAGCACGTCCATAGCGTGGAGGCGTTGCAGCAGAAGGTCTCTGCTCGGGTGACGGCTGAGCTGGCCAACGTCCTGTCGGCTGCTGTGGCCGGCCGGGCGGGGGAGGACGCCGTCCGGTCCCTGGCCCACGCCTATCATGACTACGCACTGTCCCACCCCGGCCGATACCCGCTGACCCAACGCGTGCCCGACGCCCAGGATCCGGAGCACGTGGCCGCGAGTGAGCGGGCAGTGCAGGCCGTGTTCGCCGCGCTTCGTGGCTATGGGTTGGGTGGCGATGAGGCGATTCATGCCACCAGGGTGGCGCGCAGCGCCCTTCACGGTTTCGTCAGTCTGGAGCTCGACGACGGTTTCGGGTTGCCGCAGGATGTCGGGGGCACCTTCGAGCGTCTTGTCTCGGCGCTGCACGTGAACCTGCGCAACTGGGGAGAAGTGGCCCCATGATCCGCACGAGCAGCCTTGGCGTCGCCTTCCTGCTCGAGCTTACGGTGCTCTTCGCGGTCGGCCTCTGAGGGCGAACCATGACCCAGGGTTGGCCGGCTCGGCTCGTCGCCGGTCCGGGCGGGGTCCTGCTGATGGGGGTCATCTGGGGCATTCTTGCGTCGCCGAAGGCCTCCGCCCCCAGCACGGCGCGGCCGACGTGGTCTTCCGGATTGCGTGGTTTGGAGTGGAGTGGAGTGGAGGCACTTGCCTTCTGGGCGGCCGGCCTACCCTTCGCGGGCTTGGCGCTCCCGTGGTCTACCTCGTCAACGCCCTGATGCTGGGCAGCCCGTGACGTGATCGCCGGCTGACGGGGCCCGCGCCGACCAGGCTCACCCGGGAACGAGGAAGGGTCAAACCACGCTGGCCGGATCACCCATGTGCAGTGAGAGGTCGATGACCCGGTCAAAACCAGCGAGACCGTCGCGGCGGTGGGTGACCATGACTACCGACTGGCCCCTCGCGGATCGGGTGAGGTCGCCCATGACCGCGTCCGCGGTGGCGTGGTCCAGGTGGGCCACGGGCTCGTCGAGCAGCAGCACCGGGCGCTTCGAAAGCAGAGCCCGAGCCAGTCCGAGACGCGCTCGTTCTCCGCCGGAGACGCCGCGCCCGCCCGCACCGACGACGGTGTCGAGCCCCTGGTCGAGCTCCCTGAACCACTGGGTCAGACCCGCATGATCCAGGGCCTCGATGAGAACAGGATCGGCAGGCTCCGGTCGGGCCAGCGCAAGGTTGGCGCGCAGCGTGGAGGCGAAGAGATGCGGTTCGTCGTCCAGGACGGCGAACGTCCGGCGAACCTGCCCGAGCTCGAGCGCCAAGGCGTCCTGATCACCGAGCCGGTAGCTGCCGCCCGTGGGGTCCAGCGCCCGGGCTAGCACGGCAAGAAGGGTGGACTTTCCGCAACCGTTGGGGCCCGTGATGGCCAGCCGGGTTCCGGGTTGGATCTGCAGGTCCAGTGGTCCGACGTCGGGCCCGGTGCCGGACCAGGCAGCCGTCAGCTCGCTCACGCAGATATGCGGCGAAATACCCGCCATGGGTCCCGGTGATTGGACCCCGGTGGCAAGGACAGCCGACGGTTGATCCAGCAGCGCGGCCAGCCGGACGGCGCTGGCCTGGGATCGGGCGAGGGCGCGGACGGCATCGGGCAGAGTCGAGAAGGCATCACCCAGCGCGATGGGCGTCAGGACCAGGAGCGCGGCCACGGGCGTCGAGATCGTCGTGCCGACGCTCGGCAGGATGACGGCCGTCATCGCGACGGTGCCGGCGGCGGTCAGCAGGAGCAGGAGCCCTGCCGCCATGGCGCGACCACGGCTCTGTCGCCCGGCCGCTCGGGACAGGTCTGCATGGGCGGTGGCCAACCAGGCCTGGGCCCGGTCACTGGCACCGATGGCCTGGAGCTCACCGGCATTGCCGGACACCAGGGCGGTAACGCGGGAGAGCTCTGCACGGGCGCGCAGCAAAGTCTGTTGGGATCGCCTCTCCAACCGCCATCCAAGGACCAGGATGGGAGCCGTGAGTGCCGCCATGGCGGCAATGACAAGGCCGGCCGCAGGACAGAGAAAGACGAGGACGAGGGTGGCCACGGTACTTGCCACGACGGCCGCCAGTACTGGCACGGTGACCCTGACCTGCGCGTCCACGATGTCGCTCAGGTCGTCGACGACCCCGGTCAGAAGGTCGGCTCGGCCGCGACGTCCAAGTCGGGCCGGCGTCAGTGGGATGAGCCGTTGGTAGGCCGTGGTGCGTCGGTCTGCGAGGTCGGCGAGTGCGGCGTCGTGTGAGCGCAGGCGCTCCCAGTAGCGAAAGGTGGGCCGGGCCATGCCGAACGCGCGCACGGCCACGATCGCGGTGAGCAGCAAGAGAATGACAGGGCGTTGGCTGGCGCGCACGATCAGCCAGCCGGAGGTGGCGGTCAGGGCGATACCCGATGTGGTCGCAACACCACCGAGCAGGCCAGCGCCAACAATCGCCGCGGTCGTCTGTCTCGCCCGGGGCGACCGGATCCCTGGGCTCGCGCCGGCAGAGATCTTACGGGGGCTCGGAGTCTTCATGAAAGGAGCACCGCGAGGTTCGGGGCGGGACGTGGGACCAAGTGGATGTGCTCGTCGGCGAGGGCGAGCAGCTCGGGCCGGTGCGTGACGGCCACAACGGTGCGCAGCTCGGCCAGCTTCTGTATCAGCTGGTGTGCCAACGCCGCTGACTCTTCGTCGAGGTGGGCCGTGGGCTCATCGAGCAGCACCAGTGGGGCAGGCGACAGGGCGGCTCTGGCCAGAGTGAGACGGGCCCGCTGACCGGCCGACAGGCCGAAGCCGTCGTCACCGAGCCGGGTGTCCAAGCCGCGCTCAAGAGTGACGACCATGAGATCCAGCCCGACGACGCCCAGGACATGCCAGAGCTCGTCCTCGGTGCAGTCGTTCCCGAGGGTGAGGTTGTCTCGCACCGTCCCCGCTGCGAGGAAGGGGCGTTGGGTGACCAGATGGGAACGGGGTGCGGTGATGGTGCCGGAGGTCGGTCGGCGGAGCCCGGCCAGCAGCTCCAGCAGCGTCGACTTGCCGACCCCAGACGGGCCGGTCACTACTGTGAGCCCGACGGGGAGGTTGAAGGACACATCCTTGAGCACGTCGGTGGTCGCGCCCGGGAAGCCGTATCCCACCGCCTCGCCCACCACAGGACAGGGCTCGAGGGTCGTCTCGTTGTCGTCGAGCGCAAAGACTGTGTCGTCAGCGGCATCTTGTCCGGGGACGGCCGCGTCAATCTCGGCGAGGGCATCGTTGAGGGCTTCGGCTCCGTCCGCTGCGGAGTGGAACTCCGTGCCCACCCGACGGATCGGCCAATAGGCCTCTGGTGCCAGGAGAATGGCCAACATGGCGGTGTCCAGTGACATTGAGCCCGTTGCCAGGCGGATGCCGACACTCACCGCTACCAGCGCCACGGAGATGGTGGCCAGCAGCTCGAGCGCCGCAGAGCTCATGAAGGCCAGCCGCAGCGTCTTCATCGTTGCGAGCCGGTGCTGTTGGCTCACGGTGGCTATCGAGCCCACCTGGGCTTCGGCCCGCCCGTACGACGCCAGGGTTGGCAGGCCCCGCATCACGTCAAGGAAGTGTCCGGACAAGGCTGACAGCGACCGCCATCGACGCTGGGTCGACTCCTGGGTGGTGCGGCCGATGAGAGCCGCGAAGACGGGCAACAACGGGACCGTCAACGCCACGATCAGGGCGCTGGGCCAGTCGACGAACGCCAGGGTGCCGATGGCGAGCAGCGGCAGGAAGGCCCCGGAGACCAGCGCTGGGAGGTAGCGAGCGACATACGGCTCGATGCTGGTCATTCCCTGAGTCGCCAGGGCTTGTGCGCGTCCTGCCTGCGGGCCTGAGTCAGCGTCACGAACAAGCCAAGCTCCGATGAGATGCTCTCGCAGGACGGTCGACACCCGCATTCCGGCCCAGGTGCCGACCAGCTCGTTTGCCGCCGCCAGCAGCGCCCGGACGATGAACAGGCCCACCAGCCACAGGCTGGGTGTCAGCACCTGACGGCCCTCGACCACGGCCACCACCAGGGCGGTCGCGGCGAACGCGAGTGCGATCGTCGCGAGACCCTGCGCGACACCGATGGCCCCAAGGGCGAGCACCGGTCGCCGCGTCGCGGGGACCTGGGTCAGAAGCCGGCGGTCGAACGGGCGGGTCACAGCGTTGTGCCCACACTGATCGCCGGGATGTGCTGGGTGCCGATCCGCCTACGGAACGTCCAGTAGGTCCACGACGTGTAGACCAGGACGATGGGGGTGAACACCGCTGCCACCCAGGTCATGATCGTCAACGTGTATGCCGTGCTGCTCGCGTTCGTCGTCGTCAGGGAGTACGCGGCGTTGGTGGTGGAAGGCATCACGTTGGGGAACAGCGCCAGGAACAGGGTGGCTACGGCGGCCCCGATCGCGACGAAAGTCCCGACGAAGCCCCATCCCTCGCGATTACGGAATGCGGCGAACAACCCGGCGAGCAAGGCCATTGCCGCCACGACCGAGGCGGTCCATGACCACATCGAACCGGTCGACGCGTTGATGGTGACCAGCAGGACCACCGCGAGCACTGCCGCCACGGCGCCGAGCCTCAGCGAGAGCGCTCGTGCCTCGTGCCTGATATCGCCCTCGGTCTTGAGCGTGATGAAGATCGCGCCGTGGGTCAGGAAGAGCGCCACTGTGGTCAGTCCGCCGAGCAGCCCGACCGGGTTGAGGAGGGTGAACAGGTTGCCCGTGTACTCCTTGGCGGCGTTGATCGGCAGGCCCATCACAACGTTTGTCAGCGCGACTCCCCACAGCAGGGCCGGGAGCGCCGAACCGACAAAGATGGCAATGTCCCAGCGTTTGCGCCAGGTCGGGTTGTCTACCTTGCCCCGGTAGTCGAAGCCCAGGGCCCGCACGATGAGTGCGACCAGGATGATCAGCAACGGCAGGTAGAAACCGCTGAACATCGTGGCGTACCAGTGCGGAAACGCGGCGAAGGTGGCACCGCCGGCAGTGATCAGCCACACCTCGTTGCCGTCCCAGACCGGGCCGATCGTGTTCAGCAGCACACGCTTTCGCACCTCGCCCTGCTCACCCCGGCCAAGGACCGGCATCAGCATGCCGACACCGAAGTCAAAGCCCTCCAGGACGAAGTAGCCGGTCCACAAGACGGCGATCAGGATGAACCAGACGGTGGTGAGCTCCATGATGTCCCTCTATGTCTTGGTCGGCATGGCTTGGGCAGCGGTTGTCAGTAAGCCGGTTGTCAATGGGCCGGGTGCTAGTAGGCGAACACGAGGGGGGCGTTCTCGTCCCGGTCGGCAGGGTCAACGGGCTCTTCGAAGTCCGGAGCCCCCATCGCGATGAAGGCCAGCAGCAGTTTGGTCTCGACGATGGCCAGGACGCCATACAGCAGGGTGAAGATGATCAGTGAGGTCCACACCTCGCCGGCCGAAACGCTCGGGGAGACGCCGCTGGCCGTTGTCATGAGACCGAAGACGATCCAAGGCTGGCGTCCGGTCTCGGTGAAGATCCAGCCGAAGCTGTTGGCGAACAACGGAAGCAACGGTGTGGCCACAATCGCCCAGAACCAGAGGCGATGGCGCGGGATCCGGTCGCGGCGGGTTGACCACAACACGGCGATGGCGATCAGGGCACCCACCATCCCGAGCCCGATCATGATCCGGAACGACCAGTAGGTGAGTGGGATGGTCGGGGTGTAGCCCTGGCTGAACGTTCGGGCTGTCGGGTCCTGGCCGTACTGCTTCTCGTACGCTGCCTTGATCTGGTTGATGCCCTCGACGGAGCCGTCGAAGTGCCCCGTGGCCAGGAAGCTGAGCAGGCCCGGCACCTTGACGGAGAACTTCTCCTGACTTCCGTCCATCGAACCAATTGTCAGCAGCGAGAACGGTGCGTTGCTGCCTTCGGAGTTGTAGAGCGCCTCGGCGGCGGCCATCTTCATTGGCTGCACCTCGGTCATCACCTTCCCCTGGAGGTCTCCCGAGACTATGACGCCCAGAGCCGATACGAGGGTGACCCAGGCGCCGACCCGGGTGGCGCGGCGGTACATGCTGGCGTTCTTGCCGACGTCCGGTTTGCGCAGATGCCACAGACCCACTGCCATCACGAACGCTCCACCGACCATGTAAGCGCCGGTCATGGTGTGCGGGAATGTCACCAGCTGGACCTTGTTGGTGAGCACCGCAACGAAGTCGGTCATCTCTGCGCGCCCGGTCACCGGGTTGAAGCGGTAGCCGACGGGGTGCTGCATAAAGGAGTTGGCGGCGAGGATGAAGTACGCCGACAACAGGGTTCCGACGGCGACCAGCCACATGCAGGCCGCGTGCAGCTTGGGCGGGAGCCTGTCCCACCCGAAGATCCACAGGCCGAGGAAGGTGGACTCGAGGAAGAACGCGAGCAGGGCCTCGATGGCCAGCGGTGCGCCGAAGATGTCGCCGACGAAGCGCGAGTAGTCGCTCCAGTTCATTCCGAACTGGAACTCCTGGACGATGCCGGTGACCAGGCCCAAGGCGAAGTTGATCGTGAAGAGCTTGCCGAAGAACTTGGTGAGCCGCAGCATCTCGGGGTTGCGATGACGCAGCCAGGCGGTCTCAAAGCACGCAACGATGAGCGAGAGGCCGATCGTGACCGGGACGAAGAAGAAGTGGTAGACGGTCGTGATAGCGAACTGCCATCTTGCGATGTCCACGGCGCCCATGGTGCTCCTTCAGTCCACTGGTGATGCGGGGGTCGACCAAAATGCTATGGCCCCCGCT
>CABDZF010000165.1_pt1 | contig 52062 bp, 50 predicted proteins | sample 3421651 | NCBI WGS metagenome assembly CABDZF01 (sample SAMEA5534339, study PRJEB31848) | metagenome | biome: tundra; feature: field; material: soil | place: USA | collected 2013-05 | depth 0.45 m | reverse complement strand
CGTCGCGTACCGACACGCACGCCACGACATCAACCCTGAGCCGGCCAGACGAAGCGGCACCCGAGAAGCGATCCGGGCGCCGCTTCGTCCTGCCCCCTTGACAAACGGGACCACATATCAGCGGCGTACCCGTGACCTACAAGTCCCTGCGCAAGGCCGGACGGACCCGGCCAGCGCCGCCACCTGCGCACGGTCCACGGTCATCCCCGCCCAGTTTGGACGTGGGGCGGCCCCAGCTGCCCTGGCGAGAGCCGAGTCCGACTTTCTCAGTTCACGTCACCTAAATGGAAACCCCATCTGCTGCTGGTGCCTAACGTCGTGAAACGATCCCGCGCGCGATCCCCCACCGCACCGTCGATGGCCGTACTTCTGCTGCTCATCGGCATTTCTCCCCTGGCAACCGACATGTACCTGGCATCACTGCCGGCAATGGGCTCGTCTCTGGGCGCAGCGACGGCCACCATCCAGCTGACCCTGACCGGATTTCTTATCGGGCACGCTGTCGGGCAGCTCGCCATCGGGCCAATCAGCGACGGTATGGGCCGGCGACCGTTCCTGATCGGCGGCAGTGCCGCGTTCTTCAGCCGCTCGCCGGTGTGTGCTGTGGCCCCCAACGATCCGGTGCTGGTGGCCGTCCGGGTGGCTCAGGGCTTCGCCAGCGCGGCGGGCATCGTCTTCGGCAAGGCCGTCATCAACGACTACTTCCCTTGCCACCGGGCCGACCGCCGCTGCGCGATCGTCACACCCCTCTGTCATGGGCTCTCGTGGCCACAGCCGAGAAACGGGATCTGCTGTTGGGCGCCGGCCCACGTTTCGCCGTTCACGGTGGCCTTGAGCGGTCCCTGCGTCTGACCTGCACCCAAAGTCCTAACACGATGTGGGACGCAGTCGCACGCATGGCTGTCGCGTGGGAGGACGCCAAGGTCAACCGAACGGCGCGTGCAGGCCGAAGTCACCCGGTGGCGTAAGTCTTCCTCATCGTCTCAGTCGGTCGTATGCGCCGGGTCGAGACCGGGCGCGAACGGTCCGCTCTGCTACTGGCACGGAGCATCCGCCCAGGACGCGATCCGAGTGGGGGTTGCGCTGCGCCGGGTTGGTTGGTTGATTGGTTGGTTGACGAGCTCAGCTCTTGCGTAGCAGGGCGAAGAACATGGCGTCGGTTCCATGCAGGTGCGGCCACAGCTGGACGAAAGGTCCTTCCCCCAAGTGATCGATGGGGCGACCTTCGGTGTCCCGGAACAGGTCTCGGGCATCGACGATCTCGACATCCTGGCGCCTCTTGGTGACGTCGGAGACGACGAATCTGGTCTCGGCAAGGTGCGGGCTGCACGTCGCATAGCCGATGACCCCTCCGGGTCTAGTGGCCTCGATCGCCGAGACGAGCAGCGCCCTCTGCAAGGTGCCGAGCTCGACGAGATCCGCGGTCGTGCGGCGCCACCGGGCTTCGGGTCGTCGGCGCAGTGCCCCCAGACCGGTGCACGGCGCGTCGAGCAGCACCCGATCGTAGGTCTCAGGTTCATCCTCACCGATCTCGCGACCGTCACTGGTGCCGATCATGACCTCGATGCCGGAGTCGATTGCCGCGTCAAGAGTCTGACGCACCAGGTCCGTCCGGTGCTCGCTGATCTCGTTGGCGAAAAGAGTCGCACCTCGCTGCGCGCCCAGCGTCGACAGCAGCGCGGCCTTGCCACCGGGTCCCGCGCACAGATCCAGCCATTTCTCGTGCTCTGCACCGGTGTTGGCCTCGGCACCTGCCAAGGCGAGGGCGACAAGCTGCGAACCCTCGTCCTGTACCGCGGCGCGGCCGGAGCGCACCGCTGAGATCGAGCCGGGGTCGCCCGAGTCAAGCACTGCCCCCACCCGCGACAACAGGGAAGGTGCTGCGCCGGCCCGGGTCAGCTCCTGGACCTCGCACAGACCGGGACGTGCCACCAAAGAGACCTTGGCGGCAGCGTTGTCGCTGACGAGAAGAGCTTCCAGGTCGCCGTCCACGCTCTGAACGCTCGATACGCCATGTCCGATCAGAGCAGCCCGCAACGCCCGGACGATCCATTCGGGGTGGCTGTGCCTGGTTGCCAGGGCGGCTATCGGATCGTTGGCAGGCACGACCTGCGCGATCCACATGTCAAGGTCCTTCTCACTGATCCGGCGCATCACCGCGTTGACGAACCCACCGGCGCTGGCTCCGTTGACCAGTCGGGCCAACCCGACGGTTTGGTCAACGGCGGCGTGGGCTGCGACCCGCATCCCGAGCAGTTGGTGGGCGCCGAGCCGCAGCGTGTCGAGCACGTTGTCGTCGATCTGATCCACAGCCCGGCCGGCCGCAGAAGCGATGATCGGGTCATAGAGACCTCGAAGTCGCGTCGCCCCATAGGTCAGCTCGGTGGCGAAGGCCGCGTCGCGCCCCCGAATATCCTTGTCCCGCAATTCCTTTGGCAGTTCGAGGTTGGCGTAGGCCCCGCCGGCCACAGCCCGCATGACCGTATATGCAGCCAGCCGTGCCGGGTCTGTCGAGCGCGACCTCTCGGCCGGGCGTGTTACCGAACGCTCAAGGTTGCCATGTTTGCGATCAGGCCTCTGCCGACCGGCGGCGTCGCGCCGCCGCCCTCCAGACTGATCGCCACGGTCCGCCTCGGTACCTTCTTCACTCATCGGCGAACTTCTCTCCGCGTGCGATGCGAACGCCCCGGGCCCAGTCAGCGGCGTCCATGGGTCTCTTGCCCTGTGGCTGAACGGCGCCGAGGAGAACGACGCCGGACGCAGTGCCGACACGGACCGCCGTCTTGGTCGCGGCGATCTCACCGGACCCAAGAGCGTCGGGGGCACGAACGTCGGGCACACCGCTTCCGGGCGGCGTCACCTCGGGTGCCGTGGCCTCACCGCGCTCGGACACCGGAGCATCCGCGGAAAGCGTGACGGGGTGGATCTTGAGTCGCTCACCACGGAAAGTCGTCCAGGCGCCGGGCGCAGGCGTACAGCCACGAATGTGACGATCAACGGCCAATGCTGGTGTGCCCCAGCAGATTCGGGCGTTCTGTACGCTGATCTTCGGCGCCAGCGACACACCCTCGGCGGGCTGGGCGAGCGCGTGGAGCTCGCCGGCCTCGAGCGCGTCCAAAGTGGCAACGAGCAAACCCGCGCCTGCTTGGGCGAGCCGCCGGAGCAGCTCTCCAGAGGTGTCGTCGGGCTTGATGGCCTCGGTCATCACACCAAAAGTGGGGCCGGTGTCGAGCCCCCGCTCGACCAGGAACGTCGTGGCGCCGGTGACTTCGTCGCCCGCCATGATCGCGTGCTGCACCGGCGCCGCACCACGCCAGGCCGGCAAGAGGGAGAAGTGCAGGTTGATCCAGCCGTGGGTGGGAATCGTCAATGTCGACGATGGGATCAAGGCGCCATAGGCCACCATCGGACAAGCCTCCGGAGCCAGCTCACGCAGCCGACCCTGGAACTGCGGGTCAGCAGGACGAGCAGGTGTGAGGACTTCGAGTCCTAGCGCCAACGCCCGTTCCTTGACCGGTGAGGCCACCAGGGAACGACCGCGACCCGACGGGGCGTCCGGACGCGTCAGGACGGCGACCACGTCATGCGATGAGCTGGACAAGGCATCGAGACTGGGGACTGCCGCGTCCGGAGTACCGGCGAAAACGATCCGCACTAGGTCAGCGACCCGTTCCGAAAGTCGCGTGCGGGCTGACCTTGATAACGGGCGCCTCCTGGCCGGCCCACTCGGCATCGCGGATCGCCTTCATGGCCAGCTTGCGCTGCGCCTTGTCCATCCGGTCTATGAACAAGATGCCGTCGAGGTGGTCGGTCTCGTGCTGGATGCAGCGAGCCAACAGCTCCGACCCCTCACGTACGACCGGCTCGCCATGCTGATTGAAGCCCTTGGCCACCAGGCGCAGGGCACGGGGGGTGTCAAAGAAGATGCCGGGGAAGGACAGACAACCCTCCTCGCCGTCCTGCATCTCTGAGGACAGATCGAGGCTGGGGTTGATCAGATGGCCCAGCTCGTCGTCGACGTGATACGTGAAGACCCGCAGCCCCACGCCGATCTGAGGAGCTGCAAGGCCGGCGCCCGGCGCGTTCACCATGGTGTCGGTCAGGTCCTTGACCAGCTGACGCAGTTCCTTGTCGAAGTCGACGACCTCGATGGCGGGCGTGCGCAGCACGGGGTCACCGAAAATCCGAATGTCCATGATCGACACGAGCCTGGTTCCTTGCCGTTGGGTGCGCTGAGTGAGATCAGTCTATGCGGCAGACAACGGCAGACCACGCACCGACAGATCTTTACGAAGGTGGCCGGTGTCGGTGAAAAGGATGGTGTCCAGACCGGCCTCGCCGGCAGCCTGGATGTTGGCCGGGTTGTCGTCGATGAAGATACAGCGCTTGAGGCTGTGACCGATCCGTTCCCTGAGAATCTCGAAGATCGCTGGGTCAGGTTTGGCGACCCCCTCCTCGCCCGAGACGATGATGTCCTCGAAAAGGTCCAGGAAGTCGAAGCGGTTGCGAGCCACCGGGAACAGCTCGGCGGACCAGTTTGTCAGACCATAGAGCGGTATGCCGGCCGCGTGCAGCTCACGCAGGATCTGCACGGAGTCGTCGATCGCGCCCACCAGCGACTCCCCGAAGTTCGCGCGGTACGCTCGGATCGCCCCCTCCCAGTGCGGGTGCGACGTCACCGCGGCATCCTCGCCCCCGTCCCACGAGCGCCCGGCATCCTGCTGCTGGTTCCACGCCATGAAGTCGAACCCCTGGTCAGCAAGGAAGCGCGTTGCCTGCGCCGGTCCCACTGCTTTGGCGATGGCCGGATGCGGGTCCCAGGTGATCAGGACGTTGCCGAGATCAAAGACCACGGCGTCAACCGGGGCCCGCGCGATATCGCTTCCGGGCACCTCACTGACCCCCCTCAGATCGGGATCGGCGTCTGCGGGCTCGAACATGGCGGTCATGTGGTCAACATTACCTATGCGCGAGGAAGTGCCGTCCTCCAACTGAAACGCTCAACCGAGCCCGTCCATCGGGTCAACTCGAACACTGACCGGTTCCTTTTCCTTTCGCGCGCTGCGAACGGCCTTCATCCGCGTCAGAGCGGCGGTAAGCGCCGGACCGTCGTCCACGCCCACACGCAGCAGGAGCTGGATCTTGGCGGTGATCTCCTGGTCCGCGCCTGAGGCGCCGGAGGCTGTTGGGCCGACCGGAACCCACGGCAACGGACCGAGCTGCTCAACCGAGTCGGCCAGGCCGGCAGCCTCAACAGCACGCTGGACCGCGACCCGCGCGCCGACCAGCTGGGCCATCCGCACGGCAGGTGGCAGCGATAGCTCGACCCGCTCGGCAAGCTCTCGGGCTGCGAACCAGACCGGGTCCCACCGCACCAGCGCCTCGACCAGCGGCAATGTCGTGTGGGTCGGCGCGCCACACAGCACCGTCACACCCCCCAGCGACCCGCTTCGGGTAAGCGCCGCAGCAGCCATCCAGCGACGCAATGCTTCCTCGGAGGCGTCAAGCGTAGGCCTGTCCAGGGATGCCCACGCATCGAGCAGAAGTGTTGCGGCGTAACCGTTCTCGGCGAGGGGCTCGGCACCGGGCGTGGAGATGACCAGGCTTGGCTTGGCGGAGACCGACGTGAGCACGTCACCTGCCCCGGAGGTGTGGACCGTCACGCCTGGGAACGCGCGACCCAGTTCCTCGGCCGTTCTGCGGGCACCCACCACATTGGCTCGCACGGTGCGACCACCACAATTGCTGCACTCGAAGGCCGCAGCGAGCGTGCCGCACCACCGACATGCCGGAGCCGAATTCACGGCGTTCAACGCCAACGGCCCATGACATCGTGCACAACGCGCCGGCTCACGGCAGGTCTGGCAGGACAACGACGGCAGGTAACCCCGGCGCGGGACCTGGATCAGAACCGGTCCATGCTCCAGCGCGCTCTTGGCCGCCCGCCAGGCAGCCGAGGGCAGGTGTGCACGGGCAGCCGCACCATCGCGTTCGACGTCCGTGCCCTCGCCTGCGACGACGACACGCGGCGCAGCCAGCCGGCGAGTCGCCACGTCTGCGCAAACCGACCGCACCTCCCCCGACTCGACCCATCGCTGGACCGAAGTCGTCCTTGTGAAGGCGCCGGCCAACAACGCAGCACCCTCGAGCCTGGCGCGAGCCCGCAGAACCTCGCGGACATGGGGGTACGGCGCGCGCTGCTCGACGAGCAGGTCGTCGCCGTCGTCCCACCAGGCCACCAGGCCCAGGTCGTGAACCGGCGCGAACATCGCCGCCCTGGTTCCCACGACGCACCGGACATGGCCGCGCAGCACCTTCAGCCAAGCCGTATATCGAGCCTGCGGACCCTGCCCCGCGGTGAGGCGGACGTGCCGGCCAGGCCCCAGCGACAGGCTCAGTGCCGAATCGACCCGGTCGACATCGCGGTGGTCGGGAACCACGATCAGAGCACCCCGTCCTGCGGCCAGCGAGGTCGCAGCCGCCACGGCCATCGCCGCAGGCCAGTCGAGGTCCCCCGGCTGACCAGGCAGAACCAGCCACGACGCCGCCGGGGCGTCCCCCGCGGCAAGGTGCCGCAGGAACGAGGTCCCGGCCGGGTAGCTACCCCACGGACCCGGCCCGGGAGCGCCCAGCGCCGCGCCAGCCGCCGATTCTGCGTGCGCCCCGACTGAGTCCGGCGCCTCATTCGGCAAGTTCTTCTCGGCTGTGGCGTGCCTGGGCGGAACCGCGAGCCGGACCACGTCACCCAGCGTGCCAGCATACCGGGAGGCCATCTCACGGCACAGCGCGAGCACCTGCGGGGTAAGGACCGCCTCGGGGCTCACCACCTTGCGAAGGGGCGCGAGTGTGCCGTCGTGCTCAGCGGTGGCAGCCCGTGCCAGCACGTACCCGTCGACGTCCTGTCCGGCGAACCGCACCTTCACCCGGGCTCCTGGCACCGCGAGATCGGCCATGGAGTCGGGCACTGAGTACTCGAACGGGCGATCCAGATGGGGCAGTCCGACGTCCACGAGGACGAGGGCCACCGGATCGACATCGGCGGTCTGCTGCACCCTCGGACGAAGTGAACGCACGGAACGCCCGCGCGACGAAGCGCCGGCACCCGCGAGCGGGAGCTGCTCGCTGCCCCGGTCGGTCGCCTCGTCACCCATGCCCAAGGTCTACCTCATCGCGGCCGCGAACGTCACACGCAAGGACGTCGGATCCTTACCGCGTGAAGCTCAGCCGGCTACCGCGGCCAGAAGCTGCTCGACGCGGTCGGTGCGCTCCCAGGTGAAGGCGTTCTCGACGCCCTGGACCTCGGTGCGACCGAAGTGGCCGTAGGCAGCGGTCGGCGTGTAGATCGGGCGCAGCAGGTCGAGGTCCTCAATGATCGCTGCGGGACGCAGGTCGAACACCTTGGTAATCGCATTCTGGATCTTGTCCGCCGAGACGCTCTCGGTGCCGAAGGTCTCGACGTAAAGCCCAACAGGCTGAGCCTTGCCGATGGCATAGGCCACCTGAACCTCACAACGACGGGCCAGCCCGGCAGCCACGATGTTCTTGGCCACCCAACGCATGGCGTAGGCCGCAGAACGGTCCACCTTGCTCGGGTCCTTGCCGGAGAACGCGCCGCCGCCATGGCGGGCCATGCCGCCATAGGTGTCGACAATGATCTTGCGACCGGTCAGTCCGGCATCACCCATCGGGCCACCGATCTCGAAGCGACCGGTCGGGTTGATCAGCATCCGGTAGTCGGAGATGTCCAGCTCGGTGCCGGCAGCGACCAGCTCATCCAGGACAGGCTTGATGACCTGGTTGGCGATGTCGGGCTCGAGCAGACCCTGCAGCGAGATGTCGGCGGCGTGCTGGGTCGACAGGACGACCGTGTCGAGCTTGACCGCTCTGTCCCCGTCGTAGGAGATGGTGACCTGAGTCTTCCCATCAGGGCGCAGGTAGGCGACCTCGCCGGACTTGCGCACGGCCGACAGTCGCTCCGCCAGGCGGTGAGCGAGGTGGATCGGCAGCGGCATCAGCTCAGCAGTGTCCTGGCAGGCGTAGCCGAACATCAGGCCCTGGTCGCCCGCGCCCTGCTTGTCCATCGGATCAACGCCGCCGGTGCGGTTCTCGTAAGCCGTGTCGACGCCCTGGGCGATGTCCGGTGACTGCTGGCCGATCGAGATCGACACACCACACGACTCGCCGTCGAAGCCTTTGGTCGACGAGTCGTAGCCGATCCGAAGGACGGTGTCACGCACAATCCGCGGGATGTCCACATAGCCGGTCGTGGTCACCTCACCGGCGACGTGCACCAGACCGGTGGTGACCATGGTCTCCACCGCCACACGGCTGGACTTGTCCTCGGCGAGCATCGCGTCAAGGACCGCGTCACTGATCTGATCACAGATCTTGTCGGGGTGACCCTCAGTTACTGACTCGGACGTGAAAAGTCGTGCGGACACGTAGGTACTCCTTGGTTGCAGCGGCTGCTGGCTGTTGATTGCGTAAGAGACTATCCCGAGGACAGAACATCCTGTACGACGTCCCACAGCGTAGCGGCCACCGCGTCCTTGGGTGCCGGGCCCACCTGCGTCGCGGCATCGACACCGCGACGCAAGATGTGCACGGTATTGGTGTCGTGCCCGAAAGTCTTGTCGACACCCACCTCATTGGCCACGAGCACGTCGCACCCCTTGCGGAGGAACTTCTCTCGCGCGAGGTCGAGAACGGTGTGCTCGCCGTCGCCGGTCTCGGCTGCGAAGCCCACGATCACCGGCGAGGTGGCTGAGCCTCTGGACCGAACCAGCTCGGCCAGGACATCGGGGTTACGGACAAGCTGGATCGTGGGCGCCGACTGGTCTGCGTCGCGGCCATCGAGCACGGAGTCGTCAGCGTCGTCATGGGATTTCTTGATCTTGACGTCGGTGTAGTGCGCCGGCCGGAAGTCCGCCACGGCAGCCGCCATCACGACGACATCGCAGTCCTGCGCCGCCTTGGCCACTGCCTCGCCGAGCTCCACTGCGGTCTGGACCAGCACCACGCTCACGCCTTCTGGGACAGGCAACGCCACGTTGGCCGACACCAGGGTGACCTCTGCGCCACGGGCCGCAGCAACCTCGGCGAGTGCATACCCCTGTTTGCCCGAGGACCGATTCCCCAGGAACCGAACCGGGTCCAGCGGCTCGCGCGTGCCACCTGCACTGATGACCACCCGTCGTCCGGCCAGCGCGCCGCCCGGCGGGCTGGCATCCTGTGACAACAGGAGCTGTCGGCATACGGCGAAGATGTCCTCGGGCTCCGGCAACCGGCCGGGGCCGGTGTCGGTGCCGGTCAGGCGCCCCGAAGCCGGGTCGAGCACGTGCACGCCGCGGGAGCGCAACGTCGCGACGTTGGCCACGGTAGCTGGGTGCTCCCACATCTCGGTGTGCATCGCCGGGGCGAGAACCACCGGACAGCGTGCAGTCAGAAGGGTGTTGGTCAAAAGGTCATCGGCCAGTCCGTGGGCCGCTCTGGCCACCAGGTCTGCCGTCGCCGGCGCCACGATGACGAGATCAGCATGCTGACCCAGACGCACGTGCGGCACCTCGTGGACATCGGTCCAGACATCGGTCGAGACCGGATTGCCCGACAGAGCCGCCCAGGTGGCTGAGCCAACGAACCTCAACGCAGCCGTGGTGGGAACGACCGTCACGTCATACCCGCCCTCGGTGAACAGACGCAGCAACGAGCAGGCCTTGTAAGCGGCGATGCCACCACTGACCCCTAGAACCACCCGTTCGCGTGTCGCCCGCGTCACCACGTCACTGTCGGCCACCGTGTCCCGTCTCACCGCGAGCACCCCCGGTTACGTCGGCTCGGCCGCTCAGCCGTCGGTGGGCGTGGAGGTCAGCAGACCCTCGTTGATCTCACGCAGCGCGATGGACATCGGCTTCTCGTTGGCCTTGGTCTCGACGAGCGGGCCCACGTACTCCAACAGGCCCTCGGAGAGCTGGGAATAGTACGCGTTGATCTGACGCGCACGCTTGGCCGAATAGATGACCAAGGCGTACTTGGAGTCCGCCACCTTGAGCAGGTCGTCAATCGGAGGGTTGGTGATGCCCTCGGGGGCAGCCTGCGTTCCAGACACTGTCAATCTCGATTCGTCGGTGAGAACATGAATACAGCAGCGTACGGGACGTCTAGATAGATCACGCCCGTATCAATGATACGAGTTCTTCGCTCGCCCGCCGAACATCGTCGTTCACGATGGTGACATCGAACTCTTTCTGGGCTGCCAGCTCCTGCCGTGCCGTGCTCAGCCTCGACTGCCGCTCCTCTTCGGATTCGGTGCCGCGTCCGATGAGCCGCCGGACCAGCTCGTCCCAGTTCGGAGGGGCCAGGAAGACGAACAGTGCATCCGGGATCTTCTCTCGTACCTGGCGCGCGCCCTGCAGGTCGATCTCGAGCAACGCCGACCGCCCTGCGACCAGAGCCTCATCGACCGGCCCTCGCGGTGTGCCGTACTTGGCCCGCCCGTGAACAACGGCCCACTCCAGGAACTCCCCCGCCTCACGCAGCCGCTCGAACTGCTCGTCGTCCACGAAGTGGTAGTGCTTTCCGTCGATCTCGCGCGGACGTGGCTTGCGGGTGGTCATCGAGACGGACAGCCACACGTCAGGGAAGTGGCTGCGGACGTAAGCCGCCACGGTTCCCTTCCCCACCGCTGTGGGGCCGGCCAAGACGACCAGCCGGCTCTTGGTCGATGCCATGGACAGGCCGGTCAGGCCTGTTCGAAGCGTGCGATCAGCGCGGCAATCTGGTTGTTGCCGAGGCCACGGACCCGGCGGGTCTCGGCGATGCCGACCTCGTCCATGATCTGGCGGGCCCTGACGCGGCCGACGCCGGGCATCGACTCCAGCAACGCTGAGACCTTCATCTTGCCGACGACGTCGTTGTTCTTGCCGTCGGCGATGACCTCGGACAGCAACCCCTGGGCGTACTTGAGGCGGTTCTTGACTGCTGCCCGCTCACGACGAGCGACCGCAGACTGCGCAAGAGCATCGGCGCGCTGCTCAGGGGTGAGCTGGGGAAGAGCCACAGTCAGTCTCCTCAAGGGGACGAATCCGATGAAATCATCGTCATAGGGACCATCCGGCCGGATGACCCGTGCTGCCCGAACTTAGCGAGTCCGTGCGCGACCATGCAACCGCGCTGTCCTCAGGTGCGCAAGATGGCGTCCAACTGCCGGGCCGTACGGCGCGCCGCAGTCCTCAGCGTCGCGCCGTCAGGCCCGGCTCCGAGGATCTCACGACTGCTGCTGGCCAGGACGTTGTGCACCGCCGCGCCGAACACCATTCGCAGATCGTCCGTGGTCGCGCCTTGGGCACCCACCCCGGGTGCAAGCAGCGGTGCATTGGCTGCGGCCAGGTCAAGACCGAGCTTCTGGACCGCTTCCCCGACGGTGGCTCCGATAACCATACCGACGCTGCCGAGCGCTCCGGCACTGAGGTCGGAGGCGTTCTGGCTCGTCACGCCATCCACAATGCTGCCAGCCACGGTGCGGCCATCCCTGATCGCATGCTGCACCTGTGCGCCCTCGGGGTTTGACGTCAGGGCCAGGACGAACAGACCCCGCCCGGTCTGCTGGGCCAGATCCAGTGCCGGACGCAGGGACTCAAAACCGAGAAAAGGGCTGACGGTGATGGCATCCGCGCGCAGCGGGCTGTCGGGTGAAAGATAGGCGTGAGCGTACGCAGCCATGGTTGAGCCGATGTCGCCCCGCTTCACGTCGAGCAGGGACAACGTGCCGGCCTCGCGCAAGCCGGTGAGTGTGCGCTCAAGCACCGCGACCCCCGCAGAGCCAAAGCTCTCGAAGAACGCCGACTGCGGCTTGACGACCGCCACCGTCCCGGCGTACGCCTCGACGCACGTCATGGAAAACGTCTCCAAGCCCTGGACGCTCTGATCCAGCCCCCAGTGCGCCAGCAGTGCCGGGTGGGGGTCTATGCCGGCGCAAAGCGGGCCGAGCTCGTCCATGGCGACCCGCAGCCTTGCCCCGAAGGAGCCGATCATCGCCTCTGCTTCAATCTCGTGTGCGCGATCCCCACCGCATCGCTGAATCGGGCAAATCCCTTGTCCTGCAGCGCTGCTACCAGCTCACGGTGGACCCGTACCGGGGCCGTGGGGTCGTTGAACGTCGCGGTTCCGACCTGGATCGCACTCGCTCCGGCTGCAACGAGCTGCAAAGCATCGTCGCCGGTGCGCACTCCCCCGACGCCGATGATCGGGACCGTGCGAATGCGGCCTTCGATCATCGCGGCACGCACCTGCCAGATGGCGCGCACGGCCACCGGTCGGATGGCGGGTCCGGACAGTCCACCGGTCACGCCGGCGACCTGGGGCAGTAGCAGATCGGTGTCGATGACCATTGCGAGCAAGGTGTTTATCATCGTCAACCCGTCGGCACCGGCCCTCACACAGGCACGGGCGATCTCCACGATGTCGCTCACGTCGGGACTGAGCTTGGCGAACACCGGGATGTTGCGCGGGAGCTTCTCGCGCACCAGGGCGATGACCTTGCCCGACGCCAGCGGGTCGCAAGCGAAGACGAGTCCCCGATTCGCGACATTGGGGCAGGAGATGTTGACCTCAACGCCGACGACTGCGTCGAACGCCGGCGACTCACGCAGGGCCGCGGCCACGTCCGCATACTCCCCTGCGGTGTTACCGGCAATGGATACGAGCACTCGCGCCCCGACCGACTTGAGCCACACCAGATCGCCTCGGGCAAAGTCGGCGATCCCTGGTCCCTGTAGGCCGATCGAGTTGAGCATCCCGCTGGGTGTCTCGGCCATCCGTGGGGTACCGCGACCTGATCGGGGATCGGCCAGCACCGTCTTGGTGACGAAGGCGCCCAGTTCGGCGATGTCGAAAAAGCGGTGCAGCTCCCTCCCGTTCGCCGCGCAGCCCGAAGCAGTCATCAGCGGGTTTGGCAGGCTCATCCCGGCCAGCTCGATGCCCATGTCAATGGTGGCGGCCACCGTGGTGGTGTCGCTCAAGTTGGTCGTGGTCCCCTTCGTGTCCCCCCCAGTCATCAGTGACCTCCCATCGAGGCCGCGCCGTAGGCATCCTCAGGGACTCGGCACCGCCCGTCTTCGAATGCATCCCAACGGATCCGATCACCGCGAAAGACCGGACCCTCGGCACAGGAGCGCGCCATCCGGGTCAGCCCGTCCTTGCCCTTCACCGGCATCACGCACGTCATGCAGACTCCGATGCCACACGCCATGGACTCCTCGACCGCGACCTGGGCGATGGCGCCGTGGGCCATGGCGATCTCAGTGATGGACTTGAGCATCGGCATCGGTCCGCAGCCATAGACGACGTCGGCATGGCTACGGCGGATGACGTCAGGCAGGACAGCGGAGACCCAACCCTTGATGCCCATCGAGCCGTCGTCGGTCGTCACCGTGACCCCGTCTGCGGCACGGCGCGCCTCAACGACCCCGAAGAGCTGCTCCTGGGTGGCCGCACCCAGGACCATCTCCACGTGGCAGTCACGCTCCCGCAATGCGGCCGCCAGCCAGAAGAGCGGCGCACTGCCGTAGCCGCCACCCACGAGAACACAGGGCACCGGATCTTTGGGCAGCGGGAAGCCACGTCCGAGTGGGCCGATGATGTTGACCTCAGAATGCGTGCTCAGGTCGGTCAGCCACCGGGTACCCGGTCCCCGCGCAGCCACAACGACGTCAACCGTGCCGCCGTAGGTGCCACTCGGGCTCACCTTGTGAATGGAGAAACAGCGGCGCAGCAGATTGGCCGACGTGTCACCGCCGACCGCCATCGCGACGAACTGGCCCGGCCTGGCAAGCTCGGCTACGCCCGGCGCCACGAACGTCAGGTGGTGGTATGCGCCGACCCGGCGGGTGGCGATCAGCTCCGCGCTGACCTGCGGTATCGCCTGCTGCGGCACGTCCTCCTGTGGTGTGCGCTGAGGGGAGGCTCGGCTCACGCTTCGCCTTCCGTCCTGGCACGATCTTGCGTGCTGGCATAGAAGTTCAGCTCACGGGCGTGATCCTGCAACGACTTCACCCGGACCTTGTCGGTAAGCTGCGACTCGATGCCCTGCACGGCCGCGCCGAGCTGTTGAACCGTGGTGATGATCGGCCGATCCATGCTCGTGGTTGCCGCGCGGATCGCGTAACCGTCGGCCCGAGCGTCAACCCCGGACGGCGTGTTGATGACCATCCCGACCTCGCCGGCCACGATGCGCTCGACGATCGTGGGTTCACCCAGCGGCCCCGGCCCCTCACTGTGCTTGCGCACCACTGAGGCGTATATCCCGTTGCGCCGCAGGACATCTGCGGTGCCCTTGGTGGCGATCAGGTCGAAGCCGAGGTCAGCCAGACGCTTCATGGGAAAGATCATGGCGCGCTTGTCCCGGTTGGCCACAGAGACGAAGACCGTGCCCTTGCGCGGCAGACCCGGGCCGAATCCCAGCTGGCTCTTGGCGAACGCCGCGCCGAAGTCGGAGTCGATGCCCATCACCTCGCCGGTGGAGCGCATCTCGGGGCCCAGCAGGCTGTCGACCACCTGACCATCGTGGGTGCGAAACCGCTTGAACGGCAGCACCGCCTCCTTGACCGAGACATGGGCGTGGGCCGGCATTGCTCCGCCGTCGCCCTGTGGCGGCAGGATCCCCTCGGTGCGCAGCTGGGCGATCGTCGCGCCGAGCATTACCCGGGCGGCGGCCTTGGCAAGGGGAACGCCGGTCGCCTTGGCCACGAACGGAATGGTGCGACTGGCACGCGGGTTGGCTTCCAGGACATACAGAATGTCCTGAGCCAGGGCGAACTGCACGTTCATCAGGCCCCTGACGCCGATTCCCTCGGCGAGCTTGAGCGTTGACTCGCGGACCCGTTTGAGCTCTTGGTAGCCAAGGGTCACCGGCGGGAGCACGCAGGCCGAGTCGCCGGAGTGGATCCCGGCCTCTTCGATGTGCTCCATGATGCCGCCCACATACATTTCGTGACCGTCGTAGATCGCGTCCACGTCGATCTCGATGGCGTCGTCCAGGAACCGGTCGACCAGCACCGGGTGCTCGGGGGCGGCGTCCGTGGCGCGGGTGACATAGCCGATCAGAGTGTCGTCGTCGTAGACGATTTCCATGCCGCGCCCACCCAGAACGTATGAGGGGCGAACCAGAACGGGGTAGCCGATCTCGTGGGCGACCTCTACGGCCTCTTCACCGTTGTAGGCCGTTCCGTGCCGCGGCGCCGTCAGCCTGGCCTCGGCCAGCACCCGGGAGAAGGCGCCACGGTCTTCGGCGAGGTGGATCGACTCCGGGGTGGTGCCCACGATCGGCACGCCTTCGGCCTTGAGCGCCTTGGCCAGACCGAGCGGAGTCTGCCCTCCGAGCTGAACGATCACGCCCGCCACGGGCCCCGCCTGCCGCTCGGCGTAAACCACCTCCAGGACGTCCTCAAGAGTCAGCGGTTCGAAGTACAGGCGGCTGGAGGTGTCGTAGTCGGTGGACACCGTCTCGGGGTTGCAGTTGACCATAACCGTGTCAAAACCGTGGTCCCGCAAGGCAAAGCTCGCATGGACGCAGGAGTAGTCGAACTCGATGCCCTGTCCGATGCGGTTCGGCCCGGAGCCCAGGATGATGACCGCCGGACGCTCGCGGGGCGCGACCTCGGTCTCCTCGTCATAGGTGGAGTAGTGGTAGGGCGTCTTCGCTGCGAACTCGGCCGCGCACGTGTCGACGGTCTTGTAGACGGGGCGCACACCGAGGGCATGGCGCACCCCCCTCACGACAGCTTCCGGCATATTGGACAGATCGGAGATCTGGGCATCCGAGAAGCCATGACGTTTGGCCAGCAAGAGCATCTCGGGCGTCAGCTGCGGGCTGGCCGCCACGTGTGTGGCTACCTGGTTGATGAGCGATATCTGGTCCAGGAACCAAGGGTCGATGCCAGTGGCCTCATGGACCACCTCGACGGACAGTCCTCCGCGAAGAACCTGCTGCACCAGTACGATTCGGCCTTCGGTCGGTATCCGCGCCTGCTCGAGCAGAGCGCGTGCCTGTTCCTTGGTCGGAGCCTCGTCCTTGCGCCAGTGGAAGCTCGATCCTGGACGCTCCAGCGAACGGAGTGCCTTCTGGAGGGCCTCGGTGAAGTTCCGGCCGATCGCCATGGCCTCGCCGACGCTCTTCATCGTCGTGGTCAGTGTCGGATCCGCGGCGGGGAACTTCTCGAACGCGAACCGCGGCACCTTGACCACGATGTAGTCCAGGGTCGGCTCGAAGCTGGACGGCGTGACCCGGGTGATGTCGTTGGGGATCTCGTCCAGGGTGTAGCCGATGGCCAGCTTCGCGGCGATCTTGGCGATCGGGAACCCGGTCGCCTTCGAGGCCAGTGCCGAGGACCGGGAGACCCGCGGGTTCATCTCGATGACGATGACCCGGCCGTCCCTGGGGTTGACCGCGAACTGAATGTTGCAGCCCCCGGTGTCGACCCCGACCTCACGGATGATCGCGATGGCGAGGTCGCGCAATCCCTGGTACTCCCGGTCGGTCAGCGTCAGTGCGGGCGCCACCGTGATGGAGTCTCCGGTGTGCACACCCATCGGGTCCAGGTTCTCGATCGAGCAGACGACCACCACGTTGTCGGCCCGGTCACGCATGACCTCGAGCTCGTACTCCTTCCATCCCTTGATGGACTCCTCCAGGAGCACCTCGGTGGTCGGCGAGTCATGCAGGCCCGAGCCGGCCATCCGGCGCAGATCCACCTCGTCATCGGCAAAGCCCGAGCCCAGTCCGCCCATGGTGAACGACGGGCGCAGGACCACCGGATAGCCGAGCTGCTCTGCGGCAAGAAGACATTCGTCCATCGTGTGCGCGATATAGCTGCGAGCCGTCTCGCCGCCACATCGCTGGACGACCCCCTTGAACAGCTGGCGATCCTCGCCGAGCTGGATCGCCTCGACGCTGGCACCGATGAGCGGGCAACCGTACTTCTCCAGGACGCCTGCCTCGTCCAGGGCAACGGCCGCATTGAGCGCCGTCTGGCCGCCCAGGGTCGCCAGGACCGCGTCGGGACGTTCCCTGGCGATGATCGCCTCGATCACCTCTGGAGTGATCGGCTCGACGTAGGTGGCGTCGGCGAACTCGGGGTCGGTCATGATCGTGGCGGGGTTGGAGTTGACCAGGATCACCCGCAGGCCCTCGTCGCGCAGGACCCGGCAAGCCTGGGTGCCGGAGTAGTCGAACTCGCAGGCCTGGCCGATGACGATCGGCCCGGAGCCGATGACCAGAACGCTCTTGATGTCGGTGCGGCGGGGCATCAGGGGCGGCCTTTCGCGGGCGGAGGTGCGGTTGTCGCCCCTGAGGGTTTGGCGGCGGCGGACATGAGCTCGACGAAGCGATCGAAGAGGTGGGCCGAGTCGTGCGGCCCGGCGGCTGCCTCAGGGTGGTACTGAACCGAGAAGGCAGGGATGTCAAGGCATTCCAACCCCTCGACGACGTTGTCATTGAGCCCGACGTGGGAGACGCGCACCCGCCCGTATCGCGTGTGGCCGGCCGTCCCAGCTGCTGAGTCTGCTGGCGCGGGCAGGTCGCCCTGCATCGGGGCGTCAAGGGCGAAGCCATGGTTCTGCGCGGTGACCTCGACCTTGCCGGTGCGCCGGTCCATGACCGGTTGGTTGATCCCGCGGTGACCGTACTTGAGCTTGTAGGTGCCGAAGCCGAGCGCACGACCGAGGAGCTGGTTGCCGAAGCAGATGCCGAAGAAAGGCAGACCCGCGGCAAGTACCTCGCCCAGCAGGGCAACCTCATGGTCTGCGGTGGCCGGGTCCCCGGGACCATTGGAGAAGAAGACACCGTCGGCGCCCACGGCCTGGATGTCCGCGAAGGTGGACGTCGCAGGGAGCACATGCACCTCAATGCCCCGCGCTGCCAGGTGCGCCGGCGTGCGGGCTTTGATGCCGAGGTCGAGGGCTGCGACCGTGAAACGCTTCTGTCCGACTGCCGGCACGACATACGCGCGCGCTGTGGTGACCTCACCTGCGAGCGCGGCGCCGCTCATCTGCGGAGCAGACAGCACGCGTTCCAGCAGCGAATCCCGGGACTCGCGGGCGAGGTCTCCGGAGAAGATGCCGACGCGCATGGCACCACGCTCGCGCAGGTGTCGGGTCAACGCTCGCGTGTCGATACCGCTGATGCCGACGACTCCCGCCTCGATCAGCTCATCCTCAAGAGAGCGCCGCGAGCGCCAGCTGGAGGGCCGAATGGCAGGGTCGCGCACGACGTAACCGGCGACCCAGATGCGGGACGACTCGTTGTCCTCATCATTGACGCCGGTGTTGCCGATGTGCGGCGCGGTCATCACCACGACCTGGCGGTGATAGCTCGGGTCGGTCAACGTCTCCTGGTAACCGCTCATGCCTGTCGAGAACACGGCTTCACCAACGGTCTGACCAATCGCTCCATAGGTGGAGCCCACAAATGCGCGGCCATCCTCCAGAACCAGGACCGCGGGCTCACGGTGCCGGAACATGGGTTCACCTGGCACTGCGCGGGCCGTGTCCGATGGTTCCTGGTTCAAGGGCTTCTGTCCGGTCACGGCGGTGCCTGTCAAGCCAGCTCTCCCTTCAGGACCGTGGGGACACCATGCAGGACCGTGGCATGAACCGCCCCGGTGAGCCGGCGGCCGTGCCAGGGATTGTTGCGGGACAACGACAGCGACGCTTCCCGGTCCACGGTCACCGTGGCCGAAGGGTCGACCAGGGTGAGGTTGGCCGGCTCCCCCACCGCGATCGGTCGACCATGACCGCTCAGACCCGCGATGCGGGCCGGCCGGACGGACATCACCTGTGCGACACCTGCCCAGTCGAGCAGACCGGAACCTACCATGACGTCGCTGACGACAGAAAGCGCCGTCTCCAGGCCGAGCATGCCGAAAGCCGCGTCGATGAAGGCGTGCTCCTTGTCGTGACGGGCGTGCGGCGCATGGTCGGTAGCGACGGCATCGATCGTGCCGTCCGCCAGGGCCTGCCTGAGCATCTCGACATCCTCGATCGGACGCAGTGGCGGGTTGACCTTGAACGTCGGGTCGTAGTCCGCGACCATGTCGGTGGTCAGCAGGAGGTGGTGGGGCGTGACCTCTGCGGTGACCGAGATGCCTTGTGCCTTTGCCCAGCGGATGACCTCGACCGAGCCGGCCGTGGACACGTGGGCGACATGGACCCGCGAGGCCGTGTACCGCGCCAGCATCACGTCGCGGGCCACGATGACCTCCTCGGCAACCCCGGGCCAACCCGCAAGACCGAGTCGCCCGGAGAGCTCACCCTCATGGCAACAGGCATTGTGGTCGGCCAGTTTGGGGTCCTGGGCGTGCTGGGACACCACCCCGCCGAAGGCCTTGACGTACTCCAGGGCCCGGCGCATCACCCGCGCGTCATGGACGCACCTGCCGTCATCGGAGAAGACCCGCACCTGGGCGCGCGAGTGCGCCATCAGGCCGAGCTCGGCGAGCTCCTCGCCGGCGAGTCCCTTGGTGACCGCGCCGACCGGCTGTACGTCGACCAGGGCGGCCAACCGGCCGAGGTCGAGAATACGCTCGGCAGCTTCTGCGGTGTCCGTGACCGGAGTCGTGTTGGCCATGGCCAGTATCGCGGTAAATCCGCCGATAGCCGCGGCTGCCGAACCACTGGCGATGGTCTCGGCATCCTCACGACCCGGTTCACGCAGGTGGGTGTGCAGATCCACCAGACCTGGCAGCACGATCAGACCGTCCGCATCGATGCTCTGGTCGATGGTGTTCGCGGCGGGGTCGAGCGCCCCGATCTCGGTGATCACGCCATCGCTTATCAGGACGTCCTGGCAGCCGGCGCCGATCAGGTCGGCCCCCTTGATCAGCAGGTTCATGTCAGAGACCCTTCGCCGGCGAACAAGTGGTAGAGAACGGACATCCGGACGGCCACGCCGGCCGAGACCTGATCCAGGATCAGCGACTGCGCAGCGTCAGCCGCGTCCGCGGCAATCTCAAGGCCTCGGTTCATGGGCCCGGGGTGACAGATCACCGTGTGCTTCTGGAGCTTGCCGAGCCGCTCCCGGGTCAAGCCGTAACCGACCGTGTACTCCCTGGCTGTCGGGAAGAAGCCGCCACTCATCCGCTCGCGCTGCACCCGCAGCATCATCACCGCATCAACGATTGGCAGCACCGTATCAAGGTCGTAGGACGTTTCGAATCCCTCACGCTGGGCCCAGGTCTCGATGCCGCTGGGCATCAGCGTCGGTGGCGCAACGACGGTGACACGGGCGCCCAGGGTCTTAAGACAGATCAGGTTCGAGCGCAGTACCCGGGAGTGCGTCAGGTCGCCGACGAGAGCCACGTGTAGGCCCTCGAGATCACCGAGGCGCTGACGCATCGAATACGCGTCGAGCAAGGCCTGGGTCGGGTGCTCGTGCAGTCCGTCCCCGGCGTTGATGACCACCGCGTCAACCCACCGGGATACCTGAAGAGCAGCCCCGCTGGCACTGTGCCGGATGACGAATCCGTCCACACCCATGGCCGCGACGGTCCGGACCGTGTCGCGCAGGGACTCACCCTTGCTGGTCGACGACCCCTTGCCCGAGATGTTGATCACGTCGGCCGAGAGCCACTTGCCAGCGATCTCAAAGGAGGAGCGGGTGCGGGTGGAGTCCTCGAAGAACAGGTTCACCACGGTCCGCCCGCGCAGGGTCGGGAGCTTCTTCACCTCACGACGTTGAACGTCGTGCATGGACTCGGCAGTGTCCAGAATCGTCAGGATGTCTTGCCTGTCAAGGTCGTTCATCGATAGCAGATGGCGCTTCACCGGTCTCCTCCACTGATGCGAACCTCGTCAAGGCCATCGTGCTCGGCCAGGCACACCTGCACGCGCTCGCTGCGGGAGGTCGGCAGGTTCTTGCCGACGTAGTCGGCCCGAATCGGCAGATCCCGGTGTCCGCGGTCGACCAGGACCGCGAGACGGACAGCCCGAGGACGGCCGAGATCGGAAAGGGCATCCATGGCGGCGCGCACCGTCCGGCCGGAGAATAGGACGTCGTCCACGAGCACGACCGTCATGTTGTCGATCCCAGGCGCGGGGATGATGGTGTGCTCGATCGGTCTGATCGGGTTCCGACGCAGATCATCACGATGCATCGTGATGTCGAGGGCGCCGCTGGGCACATCACGGCCTTCGACCTCGGCCATCACGTGCACAAGGCGGTGCGCGAGCGATACGCCACGGGTCGGGATACCGAGGACGACAAGGTCCTGCGAACCCTTGTTGCGTTCAAGGATCTCGTGGGCCACGCGTCGCAGGGCCCGGGAGACGTCACCGGAGCTCATCACGACCCGTGCGGACTGGTCACCCTCGGACCGGTCACTCGGGGAGCCATGTGATGGTGGAGCAGAGTCTGGATGCGTCACAGCGCCGAACCTCCTTCCCCGCCTCACCGGACGGGTCGTTAAAGGATGTTTGTCGCCTGCGATCCTACCCTGTGCGGTGACCCTGAGCGGCCAAGGTGGCTCAGACGAGTGTCGGCTTGACCTCGGCGAGCCTGGCCAACAACCCGTTGACAAAGGTCGGCGAGTCATCGGTGGACAGCGACTTTGCCAAGGCGACCGCCTCGGAGATCGCGACCGCGTCGGGGACCGCGTCGCTGAAGACGACCTCCCAGGCGCCGATGCGCAGGATGGTCCGGTCGACGGCAGGCATCCGCTCGATCGTCCACCCCTGGCTGTACGTCGCCAGCAGCTCGTCGATCTGGATCCACTTGGCGACCACACCCCGGACGATCTCGACGGTGTACTCGTTCAGGGAGTGCTGGGTCGCCGGTTTCGCGATCCGCTCGGTCAGAAGCGCGTCAGCGTTGACACCTCGCTGCTCGGCCTCGAACAAGAGGTCGAGCGCTCGCTGCCGGGCCTTGGATCGTGCCGACACCTCAGTTGACTCGGCCCAGGTATGAGCCATCACGAGTGTCGACCTTGATCTTGGTGCCCTGCTCGATGAACAGCGGGACAGCGATCTCGGCGCCCGTCTCGAGCGTCGCCGGCTTGGTGCCGCCGGTGGAACGGTCCCCTTGCAGACCCGGCTCGGTGTAGGCGATCTCCAGGGTCACGGAAGCAGGAAGCTCGACGTACAGAGGGGCGCCGTCGTGCGTGGCGACCATGGCGTCCTGGTTCTCCAGCATGAACTTGGCGGCATCGCCGACCACGTCCGCGGAGACGTGGATCTGGTCGAAGGTGTCGCTGTCCATGAAGACGAAGTCGTCGCCGTCCTTGTACAGGTACTGCATGGTCCGTTTGTCGACGTTGGCTGTGTCGACCTTGGTCCCCGCGTTGAAGGTCTTCTCAACGACCTTGCCGGACAGGACCGCCTTGAGCTTGGTCCGCACGAAGGCCGGACCCTTACCGGGCTTGACATGCTGGAACTCCACAACGGACCAGAGCTGGTTGCCGATGTTGAGGACCATGCCGTTCTTGAGGTCGTTGGTCGAAGCCAAGAGAGACGTCTCTTTCGTATGACGGGTGGCTGGCTGGCCTGCGCCGCAGACAGCGTGAATACAGCAGCCCCCGTGGAACAACACGCGGGATCGGGTTCATCCTAGCGGGCTGGAGGCCGTGCACCTCACTGCGCGATCTGGCAACGCTCAACGAGCCAGAGCTCGGAGGGCGAGCAGGTAGGAATCAGAACCGAATCCGGCGATCGTGCCGGTGGCGACGCCCGCGATGACCGAGGTGTGCCGGAACTCCTCCCTCGCAGCCGGGTTGGATAGATGAATCTCGATCAACCTTGCCCCGGCGGCGGTGACCAACGCGCAAGCGTCGCGGACGGCGTAGGAGTAGTGCGTGAAAGCAGCCGGGTTAAGCACAACATCGGCACCGCGGTCCACCGCCTCCTGGATCCAGCCGATGAGTTCTGCCTCGTCATTGGTCTGGCGGAAGTGCACCATCAGGCCGAGCGAGTCTGCTTCGCTGGACACGAACTCGGCAACGTCCTCCAGGGTCTGAGAGCCATAGATCTCCGGCTCGCGGCTGCCCAACCGATTGAGGTTCGGACCATTGAGTACATATACCAGCGACGCAGTCATGGCCCCAAGTCTATGAAGACGGGGGCCGGGGCACCTCGCGTGGGGGCAACAAGATCTGTGTCACTGACTCGAGACAAGGAGACGGCTGCCACTTCGCCGACGTCCGCAAGGTGATCGACACCCGCATCCTCATCTGAGCCAGCCCGTACGTGCCCCACGCACCGGAGGCCATGAGCCTGGCCCGCGTCTGGAGTTGGGTCAGCCGCGGGAGACCAGGGCGTACGCCGCCTGCAGGATCGACTCGTCGGGGCCTTCGAGTCGACCCGGTTCGCCCAGAGCGTCGAGCACCACAAAGCGGAGCAGAGAGCCTCGGCTCTTCTTGTCACGCCTCATGGCGGCGTACAGCTCCGGCCAGCGGTCGCCGCCGTAACTCGTGGGCAGTCCCACGCCCTCCAGGACCGAGCGGTGTCGATCCACCACCGAGTCCTCCAGCCTGCCTGCCAGACGTGCCAGCTCGGCGACGTAGACCATGCCCACGCTGACCGCCGCGCCATGGCGCCACGAGTAGTTCTCTACCTGCTCGATGGCGTGCGCGAAGGTGTGGCCGTAGTTCAGGATCTCTCTTAGCGAGGACTCTTTGAGGTCTTCGGTCACCACGCGCGCCTTGACCAGGACCGACCGCTCGATGAGCTCACGCAAAACTGAACCATCCCAGCGCAAGGCGCTGTACGGGTCTGTCTCAACGAGGTCGAGGATCCCCGGGTCCGCGATGAATCCACACTTGATGACTTCAGCCATCCCGGATGCCAGCTCGCTGGCAGGCAAAGTCTCCAGCATCGCAAGATCGCACAGGACACCCGCCGGCGAGTGAAACGCGCCTACAAGGTTCTTGCCCTCGGCAGTATTGATGCCGGTCTTGCCGCCGACCGCGGCATCCACCATGGCCAGCAGGGTCGTCGGGACCTGGACCACCCGGACGCCTCTGAGCCACGTGGCTGCAACAAAACCCGCAAGGTCTGTGACGGTTCCACCGCCCACGCCCACGATCGCATCCGAGCGCGTCAGCCCGCACTGCCCCAGGAGTGCCCACAAGGATGCCGCAGACTGCGCCGTTTTGGCTTCCTCGCCGTCAGGCAGTTCTGCGATGAACGCCGAAAAGCCTTGCGCCCCAAGGCCATCGCACATTGCCTTGCCGGTCGTGCGCAGGGCGTACGGGTGAATGACCAGCACCCGCTCGACAGCAGGACCAAGCAGGCCGGCCAGCTCCCCGAGCAGTCCGTATCCGATCATGACGTCGTATGCCGAGTCGCTACCCTCGCCCACGTGGATGCGCGTTGGGTCACTCACGTGTATCTCCAGTCTCGTCGGTCTCTAGTCCCGGCTGTTCAAGTCCAGGCTGCTCAATTCGTTGCACGATCTCAGCTGCGATGTCCTGCGGTGTCCGCCCGGTGGTCAGCACAGTGAAGGTCGCGAGCCGCTCATAGGTCGGGCGCCGAATCTCCATCATCCGGGTCCACTGTGCCCTCGGGTTCACCGCCAGCAAAGGCCGGCTCTGGTTGAAACCCACCCGCGTGGCGGCATCGGCAATTCCGACGTCCAGAAACACGACGGTGTGCCCAGCAAGGGCCGCCGCCGTCATCGGGTCCATCACCGCGCCGCCACCGAGCGACAGGACCCCGCTGTCGCAGGAAAGCGACGACGCGACCTCAGCCCGCTCGAGCTCGCGGAACCTGGCTTCCCCCTCATCCAGGAAGATGTCCGAGACCGACCGCCCCTGCTGGACTTCGATCCCCTGATCCGTGTCGCGAAGCCCAACGCCCAACAGCTTGGCAAGCACCCGCCCAACGGTCGTCTTGCCTGATCCGGGCGGGCCGATCAGAACCACGCTGGGGCGCACTTCGACCGCACCGTTTGGTTCACTCACCACGAGGCGTCACTGACCACGAGCGCAGACTCGCTGGGATCGCGTCCAGGTAGCCGCGGTGATTTCGCGAGGTCTCAGCGACGCTGTCGCCGCCGAACTTCTCGAGGCACGACTGGGCCAGGACCAGGGCAACCATGGCTTCGGCCACGACTCCCGCGGCCGGCACTGCACAAACGTCCGAGCGCTGATGGATGGCAGTCGCAGCCTCCCCCGTGGCGAGGTCGACGGTGGCCAGTGCCTTGGGCACGGTACTGATCGGCTTCATGGCGGCGCGAACTCGCAGAACCTCACCGGTCGACATGCCACCTTCGGTGCCGCCTGCCCGGCCGGTTCTCCTGCGGATCACACCGTCCCGGTCACGGTCGATCTCGTCGTGGGCGACGGATCCGCGACGGGTCGCGGTGACGAAGCCGTCGCCGATCTCTACGCCTTTGATTGCCTGGATGCTCATCAGCGCTGCAGCCAGCTGCGAGTCGAGTCGACGATCCCAGTGGACGTGGGACCCAAGACCCGGCGGCAGCCCATAGGCCAGGACCTCAACGACGCCACCGAGAGTGTCGCCATCCTTCCTTGCCGCCTCCACCTCGGCCACCATTGCCGCCGAGCCTGCAGGATCCAGCGCGCGCACCGGGTCGGCATCAAGTGCCTCGACCTGATCGGCCCGTGGAAGGTCGGCGTCCGGGCTCACGTGCGCCGTTCCAATGGCGACCGTGTGCGAGACCAGCGTGATCCCGTAGGCCTGCCTCAGGAAGGCCGACGCCACGGCGCCCAGGGCGACCCTGGCCGCCGTCTCGCGCGCCGAGGCCCGCTCCAGGACCGGGCGGGCATCGTCGAACCCGTACTTCTGCATCCCCACCAGGTCGGCGTGGCCGGGCCGCGGCCGGGTCAGCGGCTTGTTCCGGGCGATCTCCTGCGGTGCGCCGACGTCATCGGCTGCGGCCATGGCGTCGGCCTCCACCGGATTCGGGCTCATCACCGTCACCCATTTGGCCCACTCAGAGTTGCCGATTCGGATCGCCAGGGGCGACCCCATGGTCACGCCATGACGAACCCCGCCGAGGAACTCCACGGCGTCCTGCTCGAACGCCATCCGAGCCCCGCGGCCGAAGCCGAGCCGGCGACGGGTGAGGGCCGCAGCGACGTCGGAGGTCGTGACCTCGACCCCCGCGGGCAGCCCCTCGATAGTGGCCATCAGAGCAGGGCCATGGGACTCACCGGCAGTCAACCAACGCAACATGGGCAAAATCCTGCCACAGCGCCCACGCGGAACCCGTCAGCCGGTCAGGACCTGGACCGGAAACGTCAACGCCACCCACGCACCCAGAATCATCGACGGACCGAAGGCGATGTGAGAGGAACGGTTCGCGTGTCCCACCAGAAGCAGGATGAGGGCGAAGATGCCGCCGGTGACGAAGGCCGCCAGAACCGAGACGATCACCAGGCCCCAGCCCAGCCAACCCAGCAACAACCCCAGCAATCCCGCGAGCTTTACATCGCCCAAACCCAGCCCCCCACCCCCGGGCGAGACCAGCGCCAGTACGAGATAGACCACAAAGAGCACACCGCCGGCCAACACGGCCCGCAACAATGCACCCCACTGGCCGGTCACCACCGTGGGCACGAGCAACAGCACGACAGCGATGGGGTACGAAGGCAAAACGATCAGGTCCGGCAACCGGTGAACGTCGAGGTCGATGAGGGTGAGCGCCGCGCCTACTGCCGCCAGATAGAGGTACGCCGGGAGCAAGGACCCGTGCGCGTAGCCACCAAAACGAAACGTGAGGCTGGCCCAGGCCGCGGCCACGGCGATCACCAGCCACCAGGTGTGCCCGGGTAGGGGTCGGTCCCGTTCTTCAAGACGGCGATAGTCCGCGTCAGCCAGCACAGTCTTCAGCCAGGCGCCCACACCTCCACCCACGAGCGCGAGCGCGAGGATCGCCCACCACGCAGCGCTCTGGTGTGGGAGCCCGAGCGTCACCGCGACCCCATCGCAGCCAGCCCGGCGGCCCGCATCTGATCCACGGGTGGGCACAGCCCGGTCATCAGGCGCACTTGTTCTGCCGCCTGATGGACCAACATCTCCAAGCCCGACACCACACTGCCCCCAGTGTCCTGGAATGCCCGCGCCAGCGGCGTCGGCCAACCTGTGTAGACGACATCCAACAGGACATGGCCCGTATTTGCCGAACGCTGCTCAAGCACCCTGCCTGTCGGAGCATTCCAAGGCAACACGTTCACGGGCAAGGCGTTCGCAGGCAAGGTGCTGATGACCACTGGTGCGTCCCCCATCACGTCCGCCAGCTGACCCAACCCCACGACATCAACCTCAAGTCCAGCGCGGCTGCTTTGATCCAAGGTCTCCCGCCTAGCCTGCGAACGCACCGCGAAAGTCACCTTTGCACACCCCATCCTCGCCAGCGCCGCCACGACCGCGCGCGCCGTGGCGCCCGAACCGAGCACCACAGCGCTGCTCACCTGCGTCAACCCGGCCTCAAGCAGAGCCTGGGCCACTCCGTAGACGTCGGTGTTGTCCCCGCTCCAGCCACCGTCCGGCTGTCGGACCAGGGTGTTGATGGCACCCACCTCCCGGGCCAGGTCTGTAACCTCATCGGCGACCTCGAAGGCAGCCGCTTTCAAGGGCATGGTCAGCGACAGGCCTGCCCACTGGGGGCCCAGTCCGGCCATGAACCCGGCCAGCGCCGGAGCCTGCACCTCATGCGCGCCGTAGGACCAATGGCTCAGGCCCAGGGCACGGTATGCCGCCAGGTGCAGCGCAGGCGACAGGGAATGGCTGATCGGCGACCCCAGAACGGCGGCATGCCGAGTAGCCGCGGTCAGCACTGGCCCGGGTGGCTTTGGCACCAGGCCAGGAACACCTTCACGTTGGCCGCATGAGCGGCCGCGGTGACGGCAAACCTGGTCTCTCCCGTCGCCGGGTTCACCGCCACGAAATAGAGCCACGGTCCGGGTGTCGGGTTGAGCGCCGCCTGCATGGCCGACAACCCGGGACTGTCGATCGGGCCCGGAGGCAGACCTGCGGCCAAATATGTGTTGTAGGGGCTGGCACTGCGTCTTTCGGCGTCGGATGTGCCCGCCTTGCCACGACGACGCGAGATGAAATGAACTGTCGAGTCCATCTGCAGAGGCATCGCCTTGGCCAGGCGGTTCTCGATGACCCGTGCCACCTTTGGAAGGTCGGGTGTGGCACGCCCCTCGGCCTGCACGATGCTCGCGATGGTCAGCACCTGCTGCGCCTTGTCCGGGGTCACGCCGAGACTGCTCAGCTCGTCAAGCGTCTTGGCCACCATCGTCTGCAGCTGCACGGCTGCGCTGGCGTGCGGCTCGAACGAGTAGGTCGACGGGAACAGGTATCCCTCGACGTTGCCCCCCGCCTGGACCGGCAGACCCAGCGACGCAGGGCTCTTCAACGCAGCGGTGTAGTCGGCCAGTGGTCGGCCGGTGGCAGCCGAGAGGGCACTGATGATCTCGGAGGTCCATAGCCCCTCGCGGATCGTGACCTTTGAGACCGTGCGGTTGACCGGATTCAGCAACATGGCCAGAGCCGACTTCGCACTCATCTTGGAGTGCAAGGCGTAGACGCCCGGCTGGATCGAACCGGACTGGGGGTTGTTGGCAGCGGCATCTTCGAAGGCTCCAGCCGTCTCGACCACGCCTGCCTTCTCCAGAGCCGCGCCGATGGTCCGGCTCGCGTCCCCGTCGTTCACAACGAAGGACACAGCGCCCGAGCCACTCCCGATGTAGTCGTTGCTCGCGGTAAGGCTGGTGACCAAAGGCCACAGCACCGAGACGGCGACAGCTCCAGTGCCGACGACCAGACCAAGTGCCACCAGCAGCACGATCATCCGGCGGGTGCCCCTGACCCGTCGACGCCGTCTACGGCGACGCCGGTCGGCACGTTGACGCTCTTCCTCACGGCGACGTCGTTCACCGCGCCCGGTAGGTGCTACCTCTGCCGCGTCGTGAGCCTCGACATGCACAGGGGACTGTTGGGCACGAGAACCGAAGATCGAGGACCTGACATGGCCATCCTTCATCGCTTCGGACCCTCAGCCTTCGTCCGGGGCGCGCGCGGCTTGCGTCTGGCCACGAGCTCTCCTGGCGGCAGCCCCGATGACTTCTCGGCGTCCAGCGCGGCCTGCAAGATCAGCACGGCGGCCGCCTGGTCCACCACAGCCCGCTGGGAACGGCCCGAAAGGCCGCTATCGCGCAGCTGGCGATGGGCATCGATGGTCGTCAGGCGCTCATCGACCAACCGGACTGGGGTCGGTGAGATTCGGGCCGCCAGGGTGGTCGCATAGACACGGGCACCCGCAGCGGCAGGACCCTCACCGCCCGAGAGCGACCGCGGCAACCCGACGACCACCTCCAACACGTCACGCTCGAGCACTACTGCCGCGATCGCGCCTTGGTCGGCACCGGACTTCAGATCGCGATCAAGGGTCTGGACAGGCGTGGCGAGGATGCCTGCGGGATCGCTGGCTGCAAGCCCGACGCGGACACTGCCCACGTCAACCCCCAACCGGATCCCGGTGCGCATCCTTCAGCGCCCGGCCGTCACGAGCTCACCCACGGCGTGCTCGACCTTGGCCAGCGCTTCACCGACCTTGGTCACGTCGACTCCGCCACCCTGAGCCAGATCGTCCTTGCCGCCGCCGCCGCCGCCGAGTGTCTGCGCCGCGACCTTGACCAGTTCTCCGGCCCGCAGGCCCCACTTCCGGGCAGTGTCGTTGGTGGCGATGATGACCACCGGGCGGTCCTTGGCGACACCGGCGACGGCCACCACCGATGGGCGGTCGTTGCCGAGCTTGGACCTCAGGTCGAGGGCCAAGCCTCGCAGATCGTCGGCGCCGACGCCGTTACCTGTGTCGTGGCCCACGAAGCTCACGCCGAACACGTCACTGGCGCCGGCTGCAAGAGAGGACGACCCTGCCAGAACCTGCTGCTGGCGCATCACGTTGATCTCCCGTTCGGCATCCTTGAGCTTGCCCAGGATGCTGGCAATCCGCTCGGGCAGCTCTTCGGAGCGCACCTTCAGTGCATCGGTGAGCTGTCCGACCACAGCATGCTCACGAGCCAGGAAGTTGTAGGCGTCGGTCCCGACCAAGGCCTCCACCCGTCGCACGCCGGAACCGATGGACGCCTCGCCGAGCAGCTTGACCAGCCCGAGCTGCCCCGAGCGCTGAGCGTGGGTGCCGCCGCAAAGCTCGCGGGCCCAGTCGCCGACGGACACCACGCGTACGGCCTCGCCGTACTTCTCGCCGAACAAAGCCATAGCGCCGGATGCACGCGCCTGCTCCTGTGTCATCACCTCGGCACGGACCTGCAGGTTCTCAATCAACACCGCGTTGACCCTTGCCTCCACATCGGACAAGACCGACAGCGGCAGGGCGGCGGAGGCGTTGAAGTCGAACCGGAAGCGTCCCGGCGCGTTCTCCGAACCTGCCTGGGTCGCGGTATCACCAAGAGCCTCACGGATGGCCTTGTGCACCATGTGGGTGGCGGTGTGAGCACGCGAGATCGCGCGACGGCGCTCGAGGTCGACCAGAGCCTGGGCCTGCTCCCCCACCATCACCTCGCCAGAGAGCACCCTTGCGCGGTGCACGACAAGCCCCTTGATGGGCGACTGCACATCACCGACGTCGATCATGGCACCGTTGGCGAGCGCGATGCGGCCAGCGTCGGCCAGCTGCCCGCCACCCTCGGCGTAGAACGGGGTGCGATCGAGCACGAGCTCAATCTCATCTCCGGCATGGGCCGACGCGACGGACACGCCATCGACGAGCACACCGGCGACCCTCGCCTCGGAGACGGTTTCCTCGTACCCGGTGAACTCCACCACACGTCCGAGCGAGTCCGCGACGGAGCGGTAGACCGACGTGTCACCATGCGCGCTCTTCTTGGACCTGGCATCGGCCTTGGCCCGGTCTCGCTGTTCCTTCATGAGGCGGCGGAACCCGTCCTCGTCGACCTGGATCCCTTGTTCGGCAGCCATCTCGAGAGTCAGCTCGATGGGGAAGCCATAGGTGTCATGCAGCGCGAACGCCTGGTCGCCTGCGAGGGTGTTCTGACCAGAAGACTTGGCCCTGGCCACCTCGGTGTCCAGCATGGTCGTGCCCGCCGCGAGGGTGCGGTGGAAGGCCTCTTCCTCGGCGTAGGCGATCTGCGAGATCCGGGAGAAGCCGGTCTCCAGCTGGGGATAGGAGGCTTTCATCCGCGCCATGCTCACGGGGAACAGGTGCGGCAGACAAGGCTGGTCGAAGCCGAGCAGCCGCATCGAGCGCACCGCACGGCGCAACATCCGCCGCAAGACGTAGCCTCGGCCTTCGTTGCCAGGGGTGACGCCGTCACCAATGAGCATGAGGGCGGCCCGGACGTGGTCGGCCACGACACGCAGAAGCACATCGTCAGGGTGGCTGTGAGCGGCGTCGTGGGCTGAGTTTGCGCCGTACCGCTTGCCGGTCAGCTCCGCTGCCTTGGCCAGCACCGGGTAGACCTCGTCGATCTCGTAGATGTTGTCCACACCCTGTAGCACCGAGGCGATACGCTCCAGACCCATACCGGTGTCAACGCTCTTGGCCGGCAGGTCCGCCAGGATCTCGAAGTCGTCCTTACTACTGCCCTGGCCACGCACGTTCTGCATGAAGACCAGGTTCCAGATCTCCAAGTAGCGGTCCTCATCAACAGCCGGGCCGCCCTCCTGCCCATACTCGGGACCACGGTCATAGAAGATCTCGGAGCACGGACCACACGGCCCGGGCACACCCATCGACCAGAAGTTGTCCGCCATACCACGACGGACGATGCGCTCGACGGGAATCCCGGAGTGCTTGAGCCACAGCTCCGCCGCTTCGTCGTCGTCCAGATAGACCGTCGCCCACAGCCTGTCCTCGTCGAGGCCGTAGCCGCCCTGTTCCTGGCTATTGGTCATCAGCTCCCAGGCAAACGCGATCGCGTCAGCCTTGAAGTAGTCTCCGAAGGAGAAGTTGCCGTTCATCTGGAAGAACGTGAGGTGTCGGCTGGTCTTGCCGACCTCGTCGATGTCGCCGGTGCGCACGCACTTCTGCACACTGGTGGCACGCTTCCATGGCGCGGTCTCCTGACCCACGAAGTACGGCACGAACGGCACCATGCCAGCACCGACGAACAACAGGTTCGGGTCGTCGTATATCAGGGAGGCGCTGGGCACGACTGTGTGGCCCTTGCTCTCGAAGAAGGCGAGCCAACGTCGTCTGATCTCCGCGGTTTCCATCGTGTTGTTCCTAACGCTCTGAGCTGGCCTGCAGCACGCAGACCAACACCAAGGGTATTCCGGGTTTTCGGGTTACAGCGCCGGAGGCCGCATCCAGGACGGGACGAGGATGAACGCAGCCTTGGGTCCTCGGCTCGGAGCCGCCGGCTCGGTGTTCTACTGAGCTCGCGGCGAGGTGGGGTCCTCGATCAGAGCTCGGGCCTGTTCGTCGCTCATCACGCGTCCGTCCGGCAACGTGCCGGTGTCCATGCCGAGGGCATAGCGCAGCTCGGTCTCTCGTTCAGCCATGCCCTCGCGGACCGCCTCGGCCATCTCACGCAGACCATCACCGAAGTCTGAGAGGCCGCCGGACAGTCCCTGTGCAATGCCTGACGGGGAGTAGGTCTGCACGGTCTTGGTGACCTTGCGGACGACCAGCACACCCACGGTGGCTCCGAGGGCAACCCAGAACAGACGACGCATCGCCTCAGCCTCTCCTGCGTCGGCCGGGAGTCGAGCGCTTACGGGCGCCGCCACCCTTCATCGCCGAACGCACGCCATAGGTGAAGGCGGCGACCTTGACGACCGGAGAGCCCATCGTTGCGGCAAACAGTGATGTGAGGGCATTGAGGTTCGTGCTCATCGAGGAGACATTGGCGGTGATGGTGTCCAGACGAACGATCTGCTCGTTGGTGGAGGACACGGTGTCAGTGACCTGCGAGAGCAGTGGGACGGTCTGCTCGGACATTCCGCGCACACCGATCGAGGTCTCGTCCAAGACCTTGCCGGCTTTGCCGATGAGCCCGCCCGTACGCACGACCAGGTACGCGAACGCCAAGGCCGCTATCACACCGGCGATGTCACCTACGGAGACTATTGCCACTCTCACGCGCTCACCTCATGACAGATGCTGATCAGGACCGAGCCAAACCCTACCCCGACAGCATCTCCCGCGGGGATCGGGAGGCAGCGGCCGCCGGGCAGGTTCACCGGCTGACGCATCGCCACCGATGTCTCAGGTGGCCCTGATCCGATCCCTGAGCCGCGCCCACCGCGAGGACAGACTCTGTTCGAACCCCCGGTCGGTGGGCCGGTAGTAGTCAGTGCCGGCCAGCAAGTCGTCCGGAAGATACTGCTGGGGGACAACTCCGGACGGGTCGTCGTGCGGGTAGGCGTATCCCTGACCGTGCCCGAGCCGGGTGGCCCCGACGTAGCCGCTGCCCCGTAGGTGCGCCGGGACGGGACCACCCTTTCCCGCCCGGATGTCCGCGATCGCCTCGTTGATCCCGAGGTAGCTCGCGTTCGACTTGGGCGCCATCGCGTTGTGCACCACAGCCTGCGCCAGGATAATCCGCGCCTCAGGCATGCCGATCTGGGCCACGGCGTGCATGGCCGCGACAGCCGTCTGCAGAGCCGTGGGGTCGGCCATCCCGACGTCCTCGCTCGCGGCGATGACGATCCGTCGGGCGATGAACCGCGGGTCCTCCCCCGCTTCGAGCATCCGGGCCAGGTAGTGCAGCGCGGCGTCCACATCACTGCCACGCATCGACTTGATCAGCGCGCTGGCAACGTCGTAGTGCTGGTCGCCCGCGCGGTCATAGCGCACTGCAGCATGGGCGACGGCCTGCTCGACCTGGGACAGGTCGATCGGGATCTTCTGGTCATCGGCGCGCCCCGCCGGCTGAGCGTCCAGCGCAACGCCCGCTGCAGCTTCCAGCGCGGTCAGTGCACGGCGGGCGTCTCCACCGGCCATTCGTATGACGTGTTGTCTTGCCTGCGGTTCAAGAGTGAAAACCCCGGCCAATCCACGCTCCTCAGCCAGGGCAGAGGCCAGGACGTCATCGAGCTCATCGTCGGACAGCAAACCCAGGGTGATCAGCATGGACCTGGACAACAGCGGCGCAATGACACTGAACGACGGGTTCTCGGTGGTCGCCGCGACCAGGACCACCAGGCGGTTCTCCACCCCTGGTAACAGTGCATCCTGCTGCGCCTTGGTAAACCGGTGGATCTCGTCCAGGAAAAGGACAGTCTGCCGGTCGTACATGTCACGCTCGCGAGCCGCTGCCTCCATGACGGCCCTGACGTCCTTGACCCCGGCTGTGACAGCCGACAGCTCCACGAACCTGCGTCCGGCCGTGTTCGCCACGAGATGAGCCAGGGTCGTCTTTCCGGTGCCCGGAGGCCCCCAGATGATGGCGGACAGGGGGCCGGCGGCGCCAGCATGCCCCTCGATCAATCGTCGCAACGGGCTTCCCGGACGCAGGACATCGTGTTGCCCCCGAACCTCGTCCAGGGATCGCGGGCGCATCCGGACGGCCAGCGGGGGCATGGAAGCCGCGCTGGCATCGGAGCCAGCCCAGGAGTCACGCGAGGAGGCTGCGAATAGGTCGTCGTCTGCGCCGGTGGTCATAGCGGGCAGGCTATCTCGGGTGTCCCCCGGCGCCACTGACGACGTCCCGCTGGCGTCGACCTCCATGTTCCGTCGCTGATGCTCAGAACTCGACCGCGTCCTGGGCTTCGGGCACCGAGTCCACACCGGCCTCCTTGCGCTGGGTTGCGGTGATCGGGGCCGGGGCGGAAGTCAGCGGGTCGAAGCCGCCACCGGACTTCGGGAAGGCGATGACGTCGCGGATGGAGTCCGTGCCGGAGAGCAGCGAGCAGATGCGGTCCCAGCCGAACGCGATCCCGCCATGGGGAGGGGCACCGAAGGCAAAAGCATCCAGGAGGAAGCCGAACTTCTCCTGGGACTCGGCCTCGCCCAGGCCCATCACCGCGAAGACCCGTTCCTGGATCTCCTTGCGATGAATACGGATTGAGCCGCCGCCGATCTCGTTTCCGTTGCACACCATGTCGTAGGCGAAAGCCAGGGCGGAACCCGGGTCGGTGTCAAAGGTTTCGATGAACTCGGGCTTGGGCGAGGTGAACGCGTGATGCACGGCTGTCCACGCGCCGGAGCCGACCGCCACTTCACCGGAGGCCACAGCTTCGCTGGTCGGCTCGAACAGCGGCGAGTCCAGCACCCACAGGAACGACCAGGCCGACTCATCGATGAGCTCGCAGCGCCTGCCGATCTCCGAGCGCGCCGCGCCCAGCAGAGCACGCGAGGTCTTGATCGCACCCGCCGCGAAGAAGACGCAGTCCCCGTTGCTGGCACCGACATGTCTGGCCAGCCCCTCGCGTTCAGTCTCGGTCAGGTTCTTGGCGACCGGACCGGCAAGAACCCCATCCTCACCGATGAGGACATAAGCCAGGCCCTTGGCTCCGCGCTGTTTGGCGAACTCCTGCCAGGCGTCGAGCTGCTTACGCGGCTGTGCGGCGCCTCCGGGCATCACGACGGCACCGACATACTGCGCCTGGAACACCCGGAAGGTAGTGTCCGCGAAGAACTCCGTGCAGTCGGTGAGCTCCTGACCGAAACGAAGGTCCGGCTTGTCCGAGCCGTAGCGCGACATGGCGTCCGCGTACGTCATCCGCAGCATCGGCGTAGTGATCTCGTGGCCGATGAGCTTCCACAGTGAGGTCACGATCGCCTCACCGAGCTCAATGATGTCGTCCTGGTCTATGAAGCTCATCTCGATGTCCAGCTGGGTGAACTCCGGCTGACGGTCTGCGCGGAAGTCCTCGTCGCGATAGCAGCGGGCAATCTGGTAGTAGCGCTCCATCCCAGCGACCATGAGCAGCTGCTTGAACAGCTGCGGGCTCTGTGGCAGGGCATACCAGGATCCCGGCCGCAGCCGGGCCGGCACCAGGAAGTCGCGGGCTCCTTCAGGGGTCGAACGGGTCAGTGTGGGCGTCTCGATCTCGACGAAGTCTCGCTCTGCCAGGACAGCCCGCGCAGCCTGGTTCACCTTGCTGCGCAGGCGAATGGCAGCAGCCGGACCCGGGCGGCGAAGGTCGAGGTAGCGATGCTTGAGCCGGGCCTCTTCGCCGACGGTGACCCGCTCGTCGATCTGGAACGGCAGCGGGGCGGACGGGCTCAGGACCTCAAGCTCGGTGGCTACCACCTCGATCTCACCGGTTGGCAGGTCCGTGTTGGCGTTGCCCTCGGGGCGTTGACGCACCTCGCCGCTCACCTTGACGCAATACTCGTTGCGCAGGTCGCGCGCTCCGCCCAGGGCAAGGATCTCGTCACGAACGACAACCTGCGCCACCCCCGACGCATCTCGCAGGTCGAGGAAGGCCACGCCACCGTGATCGCGCCGACGGGCAACCCACCCGGTCAGGGTGACGGTCTGCGAAATGTGGTCGGCGCGCAAGGTGCCGGCCTCGTGAGTGCGAAGCACGCTGATGTCCTCAGTCTCGGTGGTTCGATGGCGAGTTGATGGTCGTGCCCCTGTTCGGCCAGGGCAGCACCCACATCCTACGGAGACAGACCGCTCCCTCCGAACCGGTCCATGGCCCTCCAGCTACTGGCCGTCCAGCTCTTCGACCAACCTTGTGGGCGCCCGCGCCCGCCACGAGTCGGTGATCAGCTCGGTCAGCTCCTGGGTGTCGACCATGGGCAGACGCACTAGGACAGCCTCGTAGCCGGCGTAGTGGTCCGTCGTGAAAAACGTCTCCGGGTCGATCGCAAGCAGGGCTTCCTTCTCCCCCAGGTCTGCCACGGGTAGCACGATCACCTCCGGGTTGGGCACCTTCGGTCTCTTGGGATCCACCCGCTCCCGCCAGATCCACACGAACTTCTTGCCCGCCACCCGGAAGCCGAACTCATCCGGCGACTCCGTGGTCTGGGGCAGTGAGAGCGCGATCCGGCGGACGTCGTCCTGGGTAGAAACGTTGACTCCTCAGCGGTATGCCGGGTGCTCCGGCCAGGGAGCGTCGTGTGGCCGCAGCGTGACCCAGTCGCGAGCCCGGGCCGCGTGTGCTGTCAGGATGCCGATCACGGCGCTGGGGTTGTGCAGCTGACCGCGCAACACGGCCTCGTGGGCCTCATCAAGGTCGACCCAGCAGACCGGCATGCCGTGCTCCTCCCCCTCGCGGGTGAAGCGCTCGTCGTGTCGTACGGCAGTGAGGTCCCGGGCCAGGAACACGCGCAGCGCTTCAGAGATACCGCCAGGAGACCCGAAGTAGTCGATCAGGACGTGCCAACGGCCGGCAATCAGGTCAGCCTCCTCGTTGAGCTCGCGGGCCGCGCCCAGCCAGGGCGGCTCTCCCTTGACGTCGAGCAGACCTGCGGGCAGCTCCCACTCGAACGCGCCGACGGGGTGGCGATACTGCTTGATCAGCAAGACCTGATCACGATCCTCGACCTGTCGCAGTGCGACAGCCGAGACCGCACCGGGGTGCTCCACGTACTCACGCCGAACCGTGCCGGCTTCTCCGAGGTCGATGGTGTCCCGCCGGACGTCCCAGACCTTGCCCTCGAAGATGAGCTCGGTGTCCAGAACCGGACGCCGCTGGAGCAGGTCGGTCAGGTCGACGCCATGCAGGACCTGGGCATCCAGACTCATCGCGCCGCCATGCTCGTCGCGTCCAGGCTCATTGCGCTACAACACTCATTGCGCCGCAACGGTTTCGGGGTCCTTCGGCCTCTCGACCTCGACCAGACGTGCGGCCCTATGGGCATCGATTGCGGCTCCGACCAACCCGGCAAAGAGCGGATGGGCGCGGGTTGGCCGGGACAGGAATTCCGGGTGCGCCTGTGTGGAGACGTAGTACGGATGCACGTCGGCCGGCAGCTCGACGTACTCGACGAGGCTGCCGTCGGGCGAGGTACCAGAGAATCGGAGTCCGGCTCTTTCGAGCTGGGCCCGGTAGTCGTTGTTGACCTCGTAGCGGTGTCGGTGACGCTCATTCACCAGATGGGTACCATAGGCACCCGCGACAACCGAGCCGTCCACCAGCGTGGCCGGGTAGGTCCCCAGCCGCATGGTGCCGCCAAGGTCCCCGGCGCCTTCGACGAAGGCCTTCTGCTCCTCCATCGTGGCGATCACTGGATGAGTGGTCTGCGGGTCGAACTCGGTGGAGGACGCGTCCGTGATGCCGGCGACGTTCCGGGCATACTCGATCACCATGCACTGCAGCCCCAGGCAGAGGCCCAGTGTCGGCACGCCCCTGACGCGGGCCCAGGTCAGCGCCCCCAGCTTGCCCTCGATACCGCGAACGCCGAACCCGCCGGGGACGACGATCGCATCGACGCCGCCGAGCGCTTTCTGGGCACCCGAATCGGTCTGGCACTCATCGCTGGCGACCCAGCGGATCGAGACCTTGGCATCGTGGTGAAAACCACCGGCGCGCATGGCCTCGGTGACCGACAGGTAGGCGTCCGGCAGGTCGATGTACTTGCCCACGAGGGCGATCTCGACAGCATGCTCGGGGTTGTGCACCCGGCGCAGCAGCTTGTCCCAGTCGCTCCAGTCGACATCGCGGAAGGGTAGACCCAGGCGCCGGATGACATAGGCGTCGAGCCCCTCGGAGTGCAGCACCCGGGGGATGTCATAGATGCTCGGCGCGTCCACGCAAGCCACGCACGCTTCGGTGTCGACGTCGCACATCAGCGAGATCTTGCGCTTGACGCTGTCGGGGAGCTCACGGTCAGCGCGCAGCACGATGGCGTCAGGCTGGATACCAACCTGTCTCAGTGCGGCCACCGAGTGCTGGGTCGGCTTGGTCTTCAGCTCACCGCTGGGTGCAAGGTAGGGCACCAACGAGACGTGCAGGAAGAAGACGTTGTCGCGGCCCACGTCATGACGGACCTGGCGCGCAGCCTCCAGGAAGGGCAGCGACTCGATGTCGCCGACGGTGCCGCCGATCTCGGTCACGATGATGTCCGGACGGTCCTTGGTCGCGACGTCGGCCTGCTCGCGCATCCTTGCCTTTATCTCGTTGGTGATGTGCGGGATCACCTGAACGGTATCGCCGAGATACTCCCCGCGCCGCTCCTTGGCGATCACATCGCTGTAGATCTGACCGGTCGTGACGTTGGCCCGGCCCACCGACGGGACGTCCAGGAACCGCTCATAGTGGCCGATGTCCAGGTCCGTCTCCGCACCATCATCGGTGACGAAGACCTCACCATGCTGGAACGGGTTCATCGTCCCGGGATCCACGTTGAGGTAGGGGTCGAGCTTCTGCATCGTCACCCGTAGACCGCGAGCGCGGAGAAGATGTCCGAGGCTGGAAGCCGTCAGGCCCTTGCCGAGCGAAGAGGCAACGCCTCCGGTTACGAAGATGTGCTTTGTCAGTTGCGCCACGGGCTTTAACTTTACGTCATCAGAAGGGTCTGGGAGTACCAAGCCAGCCATCGCGAAGCCGTGTCGGACCCATCCGGCAACCCGCCGGCAACCTCCCGGCCGCGGGCGACGAGCTCCTCGCGCAGTCCAGGGTCGGCCAGGACGTGATCAGTAGCCTTGGCTATCGCCTCTGGGTCTCCCGGCGGGACCAGCAGTCCGGTCCCGGCGACCAGGTCGTGCAAGCCACCAACATCGGTGGCAACCACGGGTGTTCCGGCCGCCATAGCCTCCTGCACCACCAGAGCACGGGCTTCCCACTGGCTGGGCAGCACAAACACCTCTGCCGCCCGCAGCCATTGGTCGACCTCGAGGCACGACCCGACAAAATGGACCCGGGCTGCCAGCACCCCCGCCTGCGCCCGGAGCTGGGCCACAAGCTGCGGGTCTCCGTCACCGATGACCACCCACGTGCACCTCTGGCGCAGTCGGGAAGCAGCCTGCACCAGCACCGGAAGGTTCTTCTGCGGCGCAATCCGCGAGATGGTGACGACCAAGGGCACCGAAAAGCCCAGGTCCGGGTCCAGGCCGATCGAGGAGAACAGGGCCTGCCGAATCCGGAGCCGGGCCGCCGCATCGGCCGGTCGCCGGGCGAGCAGCTCAGGAACCAGGGGCGAGGGCACCTCGGCCAACTCCGCGCGACGTGCACCGAACGCCAGCGCCTGGCTGACCAGATCGCTGCTGGCCCCGGTCACCAGATCCGCGTGACGCGCCACCCAGCGTTGCGACAGCCGCTTGAGAACCTGCCGACCACTGCCGGCCAGGACCACGTTATGTTGGGAGACAATCAGTTTCGCCGTCCTTGGTCTCTGCGGTCGCCCCGGGACTCGCAGGCCCAGACTCGACCCGGTTGACACAGTGGCCAAGGTAGCCAGCAACCCGCCCCGGTGACCGTGAGCATGCACGATGTCAGCGGTGGCAACCAGACGTCGCAGAAGCCTGAAGTCCCGTAGCGCATGGGCCCTGCCGGCAGACCCCGGCCAGTACGGCCGCACCGGACCGAGATCGAAGTGCTCCGCGGTGAGCGGATGGGTCACCACGATGATGTCAACACCCCGGTCACGCAGGTCCGCGCTGAGCTGCGCGACATGGGTTCCGATCCCTCCGGTGCTACGGCCGAGAAGCATGATGACCTTCACCGCGCCCTCCCCGGGAGCTTGGCCAGTGCCAGCCGCGCCGACCCGCGATCGCCGATCCAGATCGAGCCGGCGAACAACATCGCGACGACGACTGCGACCAGCGCTGCCACCACGGCACCAGCCACGAGACCCTGCGGGTGCAGCACCGCGGCCAGGCCACGACCCACGGCGGCGGAGAACAGACCCGCACCACAAGCCACCACTGCGCTGCGGCCAAAACCCCGGAATGCTTTGACACCCCACGTGCGCCGAACCGCAACGAAGAGCCCGAGGGCAGCCACCGTCATACCCAAAGAGCTGGCAAGGCCCAATGCGATCAAGGTGCTTCGCGGTCCGGCGTCAGACTGGAGCACAAGGAGAGGCACGATGGCGGCGATGAACCAGCCGAGCGCAACCAGACCCCCGGCGACGGCAGGACGGCCCTGGACGTACAGGGCACGAGTGAGCAGGGCCGCCATCCCAAAGCCCACCAGCCCTGGCGCGAAGGCACTGAGGGCGCCAGGCAGGGCCGCCAGAGCCGCTATCCCGTGAGGATTGTGCCGACCTGCGTCCAGGGCGCTGAAGAAGGCGCCGGTGGGCGAGGCGATGGCGAAGAGCACCGCGGCGCCCGCGCTGGTGGCGACGATGATGGCCCGTGCCGAGGAAGCCAGGGTCGACTGCGCCCGCGCGAAGGATGCCTGAACGGGGGCGGTCGCCAGCACCGCCTGGTCCAATCCGGTGGCCAGCACCGCCTGGTCCAATCCGGTGGCCAGCGCAGGTAGAGCGGACATGGCAAAAGGTACCGCCAGCACGGCATATGGCAGGAGATAGATGGCCTGGGCGTAGACGTAGACGTTCAGCGTGCCCGTGCCACCACGGTGCTGGGACACCCACAAGGTCACCAAGACGGCGACCTGTTGGGCAAACAGGGCAAGCAACCCGGCACCTGCGAGCGCGCTGGCTCGCCGGGCGACACCATCGGGAAATGTCCAGGTCGGACGCAGCCGCACACCGGCGCGATGCACCGGTATCAACAGGGAGAGGCTCAACACCGCGACGCCGAGGGTCGTTCCTAGCGCGAGCGCCATGGAGGCTCGGCTGGGCAGTCGGGCAAGGTCGTTTCCCTTCCCCTGTGCCAGAGCCCCGAACATCAGGTACGCCGCCATCACCACGAGGCTGGACAACAGCGGGGCCAAGACGACGCCAAGAAAGCGACGATGCGCCTGGAGCACTCCGGCAAGGACGATCCCGACTCCGTACAGAGCAATCTGGGGCGAGAAGACCACGATCATCGACGCCATGAGATCCGTTGAGCCTGAGCACCTCTGGTCGTCGACCATGAATGACGCCAGCGGACGGGCTGAGGCTGCCATCAGGATGGACAGCGGTACCAGCACGGCCAGAGTCCAGGTGAGCATGGCCGAGGCCGTTTGCGCGGCTTCGGCTGAGTTCTGAGTGGCCCCGCTGTTCGGACGAGCCAGCTGGCCGGCGATGATCGGGACGACGACCGCCGCCAGCGCTCCACCCGCGGCAACCTCGAAAATGACATTCGGCAACTGGTTGGCAGCCTGGTAGACACTGCCGACACAGGTGGTCCCCACGCTCTGCGAGAAGACCAGCCAGCGGCCGAACCCGACGACCCGCGCAACGAGGGTGAGCACGGCGATCAGACCGGCAGCCGCGAAGACCCCAGGGGCAGCCGTGCCGGTCATGCTGGCCTTGCTCGTCGCTGCCGGGGTCTCGTCGTGGCGCGTCATCGAGCTACAGGGTCACTTCGGGGAGGCAACGGGGGACGACCATGGTGGGCGACCGAGCGCGTCGAGCTCGCGCAGGCCGGGCGTCGACTCAATCACCTTCGTGAAGCTGACCCTTTCTGAGGCAAGCGTCAATGCCGTCACGACGGCGAGCGCGAGGAGTCGGCCGCGCGGGCCTGTACGAGCCACGAGTGCGGTTCCGAGCAGGGCACCAGCGCTGTTGGCCCCTGTGTCACCGAGCATGCTCCGGCCCGCCAGGTCATCCGGCAAGATGCCGATCGCCGCACCCGCCGCCGCGCTGGCGGTTGCGGTGGATAGGTGGGTTCCACGCCCACCCGCCACGATAGGCGCTGCGAGCAGCAGAACGACCTTGAGCGCTCGCCCCGGGCGCAGGTCGAGCAGGTTGGCGATGTTGGCTGAACCCGCGATGACACCGCCGCCAACCACAGTGGACATCAGCCCGTTCCGTACACCCGACCGGTCGATCATCCGTGCGCTCAACAGGCCAGTGGCGCCCAAGCCCACTATCTTCACGGCCCCTGTCGTCACTTCGCCGCGGAAGGCCGCAGCCAGATGCCCCCGCAAACCCCTGCGGGAGCTGTTGCCGACCAGATCATCTAGTGCACCCAAGGCCGCCGCACCCAGGCCCGAGACCGCAGCGGGGCCACCGGCACCGCCAGCAAGGGCTCCGGCCACGGCACCCACGGCGTAGGCGGGGCCTTCGAACAGGGTCACCGGGCGACCCGCGTGATTCTGCCGGGTCCATCGTTCAGCGCCCCCGGGTGGGCGACCCTTCAGGAGTGCGGCAGCCACCACCGAACCAAGGGCACCGATGGTGAAGGAACCCAAGGCGGCCCCCCATCGCCTCCCGGTCACTGCTTGACCGTGAGGTCTGGAACAATCGCCTTGGCGTCACCGGCCAGGCCGTACTGCCCGGCGCCGCCCGTGTACTGCTGCTCCAGTGCCATCACGAGGGTGTTCAGCCCCATGGGCAGGTCCGCGTCATCAACGGTCGAGATGACCTTCACGGCGTCGGAGTTCTTGCGGGCCGCCGCCACCAGATCCGCAGACTTGGTCGGGTCCGTGCTGTTGGACTTGGCTGCGACCACGACACCGGATCCTGCGGCATCGAGCGAGCGGACGAGCTGCACGTACGCCGCCAGCCGGGCATCGGTGTCCTGCTGGGTGGAGCCCTTGACCGGCCCACTGAGAAAGACGACGCTCGAGGACGGGACGACATGGTCCGGTGTCACGCTGATGAGATCGCCGGCCGCCAGGCCGTTCAACGCGGCGCTGGCCGAGGCGGTGATGCGTTCGGTGGAATGGTCGGTGCCGGCCAGGATCGCGTGCGTCAGCACCGTGACCGCAAGCTGGTCCGGGCTGCCGGCCGCCGCAGGCGCCGTGGCGAACGGGCTGGCCACGGTGTTCCGCAAGGTGATCTTGGACGGGTCAGCCCAGACGTCGTTCAAGGTGACCGTCGAGCCCACCTTGGCGCCTGCCGCGATCAGGGAAGCCGTGGCGTTCTTGACCAGGTCGGCGTCTACTCCCGGAGCGACGACGAGGGCTACGGTCTTGCCGGTCAGACGGCCCTTCAGCACCGCCGGTGCTACTGCCGAGGAGAAGGTGTCACGCGCAGCGGCGTTCCGTCTTGCCGTGTCGAGGTCGGTGCGAAGCTGGGTCTTCTCCGCGCGCAGCGTTTTTATCTGCTCGGTGAGGCGGGCACCGATGTCCTGCTGCAGTGGTCCGGCGCCCAAGACGATTCCGACCGCGAGCGCAAGGAAGATCGAGACGATGGAGACCAGGTAGTAGCGAAAGTCGATCACGTGAACAGCCCCACAATCCAGGACCACAGGTCATCCCACCGGGCAGCAACCAGCTGGAGCATGGCATTTCCGGCCGGTGTGGCGCCCAAGGCAACGAAGAGCGCGAACAGGCCGACAAACAGCAGGACGGCCAGGGAGAGGTTGGAGATTCGCGAGCGGTAGAGCCGGCTCACGCCCTTGGCATCGACCAGCTTGCCACCGATACGAAGGCGGGTCAGGAAGGTGCTGGCCATGCCGGAACGGCCCTTGTCCAGGAACTCGACCAACGTGGCGTGGGTACCGACCGCAACGATCAGCGAAGCCCCCTTGTCGTCGGCAAGCAACATTGCGACGTCCTCGCTGGTGCCGGTGGCCGGGAAGACCACCGGGTCCAGGCCCAGCTTCTGGACCCGCTCCAGCCCCGGCGCCCGGCCATCTCGATAGGCGTGCACCACGATCTCTGCCCCGCAGCCGAGGGTGGCATCAGAGACCGAGTCCATGTCTCCGACGATGAGGTGCGGGCGGTGCCCTGCCTCGAGCAGCGCATCGGCGCCGCCGTCGACGCCGATCAGGATCGGTCGGAACTCGCGGATATAGTGCCGCAGCGTCTGCAGGTCGTCTTTGTAATGATAGCCGCGAACCACCACAAGAGCATGACGACCGTCAAGGACCGTCTTGATGTCAGGAACCCCTACGCCATCGAACAGGAGCGCTCGCTCGCGCCGCAGGTACTCCATCGTGTTGGCCGCAAACGCCTCGAGCTGGACGGCAAGCCCGGCCCGCGCCTCGATCATCGCGGCCGCGACGATGTCTTGGTCGAAGAGGATCCCCTTGGCTACAACGACCTCACCGACGTACAGGGTGTCGCCATCAAGGCGAGCGGTCTGCCCGTCCTTCAGGGCCAGCACGTCGCTACCCACGTTGTCGAGCAACGGCACCCCGGCGTCCATGAGGATCTCCGGCCCCATGTTCGGGTAGCGCCCGGTCATCGAAAGTCCCGCGTTGATGACAGCCGCAGGTTTGCAGGCAATCAAGGCCTCAGCGCTGACCTTGTCGATGTCCTGGTGGTCGATGACTGCAATGTCACCGGACTTGAGCCGTTTCGTCAGGTCTTTGGTGCGTACGTCAATGCGAACTGTCCCCCAGACGCCGGGCAGATCGGGTTCGCGGGGGGTTCGTCGGCGCAGGCGCGATGACATGGACATTGTGCCCATTATCCCACGCGCTGAGCCTGCTTCACTTCCTAGACGCGGGCGTAGACCAACTCGTGACCCGATCATGTCCTAGCAGCCACCGCCACCACGCCCTGACGACCCGTCGCCTCAACTTCGCAGCGCTGCCCCCGTCTGGCCGAGAAGCTCCCTGGCATGCTCGATTGCTGCGTCGGAGTCCTCCACACCGGCCATCATCCGAGCAAGCTCACGCAGTCGTTCCTCCCCGTTCACCGCGACCACCCCGCTGGCGGTGATGTGCCCGTCATCGGTCTTGCGCACGACGAGATGCCGGTCCGCATAGGCCGCGACCTGAGCAAGGTGAGTCACGACGATGACCTGCGCTGATGTGGCCAGCGCGGCAAGACGGGCGCCCACATCCAGAGCTGCCTTGCCACCCACGCCGGCATCCACCTCGTCAAACACGAAGGTGGGAACGTCCCCGCTTCCGGTGACGACCTCCAGTGCCAGCATGACTCTTGACAGCTCGCCACCTGAGGCTGCCTTGGCGACGCTACGGGCAGGCGCGCCGGGGTTGGCCGCCAATAGGATCTCGACGTCGTCAACCCCGTGTCGGCTGAAACGCACCGGCTCGATCCCTTCTCCTAGGGACAAGCCCTCGGGGTCCGGCCGGCGGCCAAGGTCGACCTGCACGACGGCCTTGCCCATGGCCAGGTATGAGAGCTCCGTTGTGACGCGTGCTCCGAAGTCTGTCGCGGCCAGCTTCCTGGCGGCGCTCAGCTCACCGGCGCAGCTCGTCAGCTCCTCTCGCAGCGCGTCGAGCCTGACCTGCAGCCCGTCGGCACGGTCATCAGCGCCCTCCAGCTCGGCCAGCCGCGCCGCGGACTCCTTGGCCCACAAGAGGATGTCATCGGCTGTGTCGCCGTACTTGCGCTGTAAGCGCGCCAGGTCTGCGCGCCTGTTCTGGACCCAGGCCAGCCTGGCAGGGTCAACGTCCACCCCCGACAGATATGCCGCGAGGTCTGTCCCCAGATCTGCCGTCAGGTAGCCGAGTTCCTGTAGGCGACGATCCAGGTCGGCCAGTGCCTGATCGTGACCTGTCATCGGCGCCAGCGCTGCTCGTGCCGAACCCAGCTGCCCGGCCACATCGCTGTTCGGTCCCTCGGAGTCATCAGCGCCCGAGTAGAGGCTGTCGGAGTCACCAGTGAGCAGGGCGTGGGCCTGACCGGCGCTGGCCCGCAGGCCATCGGAGTGCGCCAGCCGCGCGTCTTCGGCCCGCAGCTCGAGATCTTCGCCCGGCAACGGGTCAACGGCCTCGATCTCTTCAAGACCAGTCCGGAGCACATCCACCTCTCGCGCACGGTCGCGAGCGAGTCCGCGCAGGTGACCTAGCTCGGCACCAACCTGGTGGAAATCGTCGTAGAGTGCGCCATAGCGTCCGAGCGGCTCGGATACCGACCCGCCGGCGAAACGATCCAACACGACGCGATGTTGCTCCGGCTGACGCAGTCGCCACTGGTCGGACTGACCATGGACGGCCACCAGCAGTTCACCGAGCTCCCCCAGCACGCTGACCGGCACTGTTCGCCCGCCGACATGAGCCTTGGAACGACCTCCTGCCGAGACGGTTCTGACGAGAATCAACCCGTCCTGCGCATCGCCACCGGCCTCGATGACCCGCAGGGAGGCAAGGTGCTCTGGCCCGACCTCGACCACCCCTTCGACAACAGCGGTCTTGGCACCTGTGCGCACGAGGGCGGCATCCGCCCGAGCCCCGAGCAACAGTCCGAGGCCGGAGACGACCATCGTCTTGCCCGCGCCGGTCTCGCCGGTGACCACGTTCAGACCGGCCGACAGCTCCAACACCGCGTCATCGATGACACCAAGGTTCTGAATCCGGATCTCGCGAAGCATGGCGACAGCCTACGGACCGCCGGTGTCAGGCCCGCTCAGACGTGCCGGAACCACCATGGATTCGCCGTGACGCCCCACGCCAACCGGTCACTGACAGGTCGAACTTCGCCACCAGCCGGTCGGCGAAGGGCCAAGAGCTCAGACGCGCCAGACGCACGGCCGTGTCGCCTCGGCGGACATCGATGCGTGCGCCAGGCGGCAGCTCAACGGTGCGCGAACCGTCGCACCACATCACGGCTGAGCCATCAGTATCCGCGAAGATCTCGATGGCCAGCGCAGAGCTGGGCCCGATCACTAGCGGGCGCGCGAATAGGGCATGAGCCGAGATGGGCACGACCAGCATGGCCTCGACGTCAGGCCACATCACCGGCCCCCCGGCGGAGAAGGCGTAAGCGGTGGAACCGGTCGGGGTGGCCATCACCACGCCATCGCAGCCGAAGGTGGACAACGGCCGTCCATCAATCTCGAGGGTGACCTCGAGCATCCGTTCACGGGCGGCCTTCTCCACCGTCACCTCGTTGAGTGCCCAGCTCCGGGCGAGGACCTCCCCGTCGTAGGTCGCCGTGACGTCCAAGGTCATCCGTTCCTCGACGACGTAGTCCCGGGCGACAATCCGCTCGACGGTCTCGACGAGCTTCTCCCGCTCTGCTTCGGCCAGGAATCCTACGTGCCCCAGGTTGATCCCGAGCAGCGGAGCCTCGGTCCCCCTCGACAGGGCGGCACCGCGCAGGATCGCGCCGTCACCGCCAAGCACACAGACCAGCTCACAGCCCCGAGCCGGATCCGCGGGGTCGACCGTGACGATGTTCGGGCTCCCGCCCAGAATGGTCGCCTCGGCTGCATCGGGCAGCAGGGCAACCTGAAGACCTGCTGCATGAAGCTGGTCCGCGACATCCCCGGCGAACTGCTGGGCTTCGACCCGACGTGGGTGGGCAACGAGCAGGATACGGCGGGTCATGTGGGTGCCTCCGTCGACAAAGTGGCGGCCAGCTCAGTGACCTGTGCAGTGGTCAACCCCTGTTCGGGGCGTGGTGTCAACCACAGTAGGTACTCCGCGTTTCCGGTCGTACCCCGGATGGGGCTAGCGCACAAAGCCTTGGCTTGTAGGCCAGCTGCTGTCGCAGCGGCCACGACCTCCTCGATCACGCGGGCGCGATTGACTGCCGATCGGACGATTCCCGCTTTGCCGAGCCGTTCGCGCCCCACCTCGAACTGGGGCTTCACCAGGAGCACCAGGTCGCCGGACGGTTCGACGAGGTCGCGAAGGACGGGCAGGACAAGTCGCACAGAGATGAAGCTGAGGTCGGCAACCAGCAGCTCGGCAGGGCCCCCAAGGTCCCCAGCACGGGCATCGCGGATGTTGAGACCGGAGCGTTCGATAACTCGAGGATCACCCGCCAGTTCTTGGGCCAGCTGGCCATGGCCGACGTCCATGGCAACGACCTCGCGGGCGCCCTGTCGCAACAAGACCTGCGTGAATCCACCGGCGGCGGCGCCGACGTCGAAACATCTCTTGTCGCCGGCACTGAGCCCGCCCGGTCCGAACGCCTCCAACGCCGCGACCAGCTTGTATGCCGCACGACTCACCCAGCCCTCGACCCCGGCCGCAAGCTCGAGGCTCTGGTCGACTCGCACCGGGGTCGAGACCTTCGTGGCCGGTGATCCCTCCAGCAGCACCGAGCCCGCCTTCACGAGATCACGAGCCTGGCCCCGGGAGCGGGCCAGGCCCCTGGTGACCAGCTCGACATCGAGCCGGTGAGCGGACTCCCTCACTCCTGGCCGAGATCAGCGAGACGGCCCTGCAGAACTCGATGGACTCGCTCGCTGACTTCGATCTGGATGTCCAACGGCTCGTTGGTCACGTTGTCGAGCTGCCCGAGCACCTCGTCAACGGCGTGGTCACCGGTTGGCTCACGCGCGGTGCCCGGATCTGTGACAGACATGTCCTCGCCGGCGTCCATCACCGGCCGACCTTGCATCCCCGGGCCCACCTTGTCCGCCGCGCGATCGCGCCCTCAGAATGGCTCACGCGCCAGCCGGCTTCGCGCGCGTCGTGACCGCCGACCGGCGTGCGGTGCTGGCCTTCTTCGCCGGACTCTTGGAAGCAGCGGCCGCTTTCTTCGCTGTGCTCTTGGGAGCGGCGGCCTTCGATGAAGCGGCGCGAAGTGTGGCAACCTCTTCGCGAAGTCCGGCCGCTTCGGCCTGGGCCGCCTCCAGCTTCTGCACAGGTACCAGCCCCAGACGTGTGATCGCGACATCCACCTCGCTGCGAACCATTGTCTGGAGGTCTGAACGATTGGCTGTGGCCGCGGCCAACAGCTCGTCGGCCAGGGCGCTCGCCTGTGATGCCACCCTGGTGCCGCTCGCAATACTCGCTGCCGGCAGGGAAAGCAGGCCTTGTGCGGCCTCCATGGCGCGAGCACGCGTGAGGTCGCCCAGGCCGGAAGCGAGCTGGACATATGCGCGAACAGATTCGAAGCCCATTGTTCCTCCTTAGAATGTCGCTGCAGCACCACGTTACTGCCCATGGCCCGCCGCCGTCTTGTCCGCCGGGCGGCCGATCCGATGCCGCGCCCGCACTTCCAGGAGTCCGACTAGCTGTGCTGTGCCACGGCCATATCGAGCTCATCGGACAACGCCGCCCCATCGCCGCTTCGCGGATCGATCGGGCGACCCCGGACGTCACCCGCGTACCACAGCGCGCTCAATGCGGCGCGCAGCCGTTCGTTCAGCGCCCCGGTCGCAGACAGGACCAGGTCGCCGGGCGCGGACACCCACGCCTGTGCCTCGCCACAGACCCATCGCGAGGTGTTGAGGTCCTGGACCGGCTCTGCGTAGGCCGCGTGCAGTGAACGCAGATCAGTGGCGACATAACGGGGTCGAGCAGCCGGCTCTGCGCCAACCACATCCGCCCACTTGTGAACGCCACCGAAGACGAATAGCGAGTCCATCCCGGCCGCGGTCGCCCCTTTGATGTCGGTGTCCAGCCGATCCCCGATCGCCAGCGTCCGGTCGATACTGGTGCCGAGAACGGAGACGCTCAATTCGAAAAGCGGAGTATGCGGCTTGCCCACGACGACCGGAGCCACGTTGACTGCCTGGCGGACCGCACCCACCAGAGCGCCGTTTCCAGGTGCCATACCCCGCTCGGTGGGCAAGGTGTCATCGACGTTGGTCGCCACCCAGAGGGCACCAGCCTGCACCGCATACGCAACCTCCGCGAGATCTGTCCAGGCAACCTCAGCCCCGTAACCCTGCAACACCGCCGTCAGGGGCTCATCCAATCCCGTTGTCGGTGTCGAGATTGCCGCCGCACTGACCGGCAGCAGACCAGCCTCCTTCAGAGCGAGGCAGACTCCGGGCCCGCCAACGGCCAGGACCCGGGATCCGCCTGGGCAGCGCTGTGCCAGGTAGCGGGCTCCTGCCTGGGCGCTGGTGATCACGCGGGATCCGGGTCCGGGTAACCCCAGGGCGTCCAGGTGGGCGGCCACCTGGTCCGGCGACCGGGAAGCGTTGTTGGTTGCGTAGACGACGGGCACCCCGCTCGAGAGCGCGGACAACAAGGACTCCACCGCATACGGCATAGCCTGGTGCCCTCGGTAGATGACACCGTCTAGATCGCACACGATGCCGTCAAAGTCCTCGATGAGGCTGCCTTCGGCTCTCGAGTCGGTCATGGTGTCCGCGGCTGGGGTCCGTCGGTGTCCCCGTCCCCGTCCTCATCCTCCAGCAGGTCGACCAGGCCCAGACCGTCGAGCTCGGAAAGCCGCTCACCCGCGTCCGTCTCACCTTCGAAATCTGCGTTGGCAGCGTGGCCGAACCACGTCAGGGCTCCAGCTTCGTCGCCCTTGGCCAGCAACGCCTCGGCGTAGGCATAGAACAACCGCGGTGCCCAGGGCTCGTGCGAACCCACCTTGAGCTGGGGCAGCTGAAGTCCCACGACGGCCGCCTCGTACTGACCCAGGTCACGCCGTATCCCGGACACCACGATCGCGAGCTCGATCCGTTCGTTCTGGGCCAGAGTCGACGCCTCGGGCGAGGCCGCGAGATCCAGGGCCCGCTCAGGCCGACCAAGACCACGTTCGGCATCGACCATGAAGGGCAACATGTGCGAAGAGCCCGAGAGCCGACGGGCAGTGCGGAACTCGCTGAGCGCCTTGGCCCACTCCCCCTTACGGTAGTGAACGAGCCCCAATGCCTCCCGGGCTGCGGGAACCCGGCCAGCCCGCCGCACAGCGGTCTCCGCGTGCGCCTGGGCCGCCTCTATGTCGGTGTCAAGGAACGTCGCCACCATCACCAGGTGCTGCCCGACGCCGACCGCGTTCTCCTTGCTGAGAGTCCGCAACTGGTTCTTGACCGATCGATCCAGCTCGAACCCGGTCACGTCATCAGGAATCGCCGGCTCTGGCAACCTCGGCTTGTTCGGTGTCAGCATCGAGCCACCCCGCTGGCCCTCACGCTCTGTCCCACCACGGGGACCACGATCCGGCCCACGCTCACTTCCCCTATCACTTCCGCGAGCACCTGAACCGGAAGAACCTCGGGCATCACCCTGCGGCCGCCCCCTGCCTGAGCCTCCGCCTCGTTCAGCGCCGACACCCGAACCGCGCCGGCCCCCCCGCTCAGGTCGCCCGGATGATGAGCCTCGACGAGGTTCGTCCTCGCGAGGGCGGCGTGCAGGCTGCTCATCAGACACGGGGCCTGGCTCCATTCGTTGTGGTTTCATCGTTACGGTTGCTCGTCAGTTCACTGACCCCTCAATCTTACGACAGACGCAAAAGAGCCCTGACCGGTTGTTCCCGGTCAGGGCTCTTTGACAATGTATGTCCGGCGGCGTCCTACTCTCCCACACCGTCACCAGTGCAGTACCATCGGCGCTG
>CABDZF010000109.1_pt1 | contig 57539 bp, 54 predicted proteins | sample 3421651 | NCBI WGS metagenome assembly CABDZF01 (sample SAMEA5534339, study PRJEB31848) | metagenome | biome: tundra; feature: field; material: soil | place: USA | collected 2013-05 | depth 0.45 m | reverse complement strand
GGTGACTTGGAGGTGCACCTGGTCTGCGACAACTACGGCACCCACAAGACGCCGGCAATCAACGCCTGGCTGGCCAAGCACCCCCGCTTCCACATGCACAACACCGCGACCAGCTCCAGCTGGATCAACCAGGTCGAACGCTGGTTCGGCTTCATCACCGACGAACTCATCCGCCGAGGCAGCCACACCTGCGTCCAAGCTCTCGAAGCCGACATCCGCGCCCGGGCCAAGGGATGGAACGAAGACCCCAAACCGTTCATCTGGACCAAACCCGCCGAACAGATCCTCGAGTCAATCGGGCGACTTCTTACACGGATCTCCGGTGCGGCACACTAGTCAGCCTTGACGACCAAGCTGAGAGCAAGGGGCGAAGGGACACAGAAGCTCTGCATCAAGACCCCTTTCCGCAGGGCGCAGTCGAGGATGCTCTCAGCAACCAGCACAGACCATGAGCCACACCTCAACGGATCTTCTGGAAGTGCTTATCCTCGACTCCGGTGCTCAGGCCTCGACCAGTGCCGCGAAGCCAGGCTTGACGACGTCATCGATGATCGTCAGCCGTTCGTCGAACGGGATGAACGCGGACTTCATCGCGTTGATCGTCACCCAGCGCAGATCCTCCGGCGTCCATCCGGCGTCGTGGACCAGAAGCGACATCTCGCGGGTCATCGAGGTCCCGCTCATCAGCCGGTTGTCGGTGTTTACCGTGACCCTGAACATGAGCCGCTTCAACAGTGAGATCGGGTGCAGCGCAATGGATTCGGCTGCGCCGGTCTGCACATTGCTGCTCGGACACATCTCAAGCGGGATACGCCGGTCGCGCACGTATCCTGCAAGGCCGCCCAGATCCACCTCGGACGGGTCCGCCATGGCCGCGTAGGCGACGTCCGCGGAGTATGGTCTGGCCGCCACCTGGATGTCGTCGACGATGCGCACGCCGTGACCGAGCCGGTCGGCGCCACACCACTGGATCGCCTCCCAGATGCTGGGGAGTCCGAACCCCTCGCCTGCATGAATGGTGAAATGGGCGTTCTCGCGGCGGAGGTACTCGAACGCATCCAGGTGTCGGGTAGGCGGGAACCCTGCCTCAGCGCCGGCGATGTCGAAGCCCACAACGCCCTCATCGCGATACCGCACTACGAGCCCCGCGATCGTGCTCCCCTGGGCGGCATGGCGCATCGCCGTCAGCAGCGCAGTAACCCGAATCCGGCGGCCCGACGCGGCCGCGATCCGCTCGCCGTCGCGGAAGCCGGCGTTCACGGCCTCGACCACGTCCTCGAGCGACAGCCCTTCGACCAGATGTAGTTCCGGGGCATATCGCACCTCGGCATAGACCACCCCGTCGGCGGCAAGGTCCTGCACGCACTCGCTGGCGACCCGGTGGAGTCCGTGGACGGTCTGCATGACGGCCACCGTCTGTTCGAACGTCGTGAGGTAACGCTCCAGCGAACCCGAGTCGGCGCTGTCGCGGAACCAGGCGCCGAGCGGTCCTGCCTCGTGTGCCGGAAGTCCTTGGTAGCCAACGGTATCGGCAAGCTCGATGATCGTCTGTGGGCGCAGCCCGCCATCGAGGTGGTCATGCAGCAGCGCCTTCGGTGCACGGCGCAGTGTCTCTTCGGTGAGCATTCAGTCCTCGCGGTTGGCGATATCAGGGCCGAACGCCGGGAGGCAGACAGCGACGTACTCAGCGCCGCCGGGTCCGCAGGAGTATCGGACTCGCTCGCCAGCGCTGGTGAGGATCGACTGTCCCGCCAGAACGGCCGTGGGTCCGCCCTCGTGATCAACCAAAACTGAACCTTTGAGGACCAGAGTGATCTCGTCGAAGGCCGGCCTCTGGAAGGGCTCGGACCAGTCGGCGGGCGCGATCATGTGGGCGACCGAGACGGCTTCGCTGCCGGTGTTGACCCGGCCGACGTGTTCGTTGATGACCTTGCCGCCAGGGACCGGGATGCGCGTGGGTTCGGTGATGAGTCGAGGCACGCCCTCACAGTAGCGTCAGGTCCAGCGCAGGAACCTCTAGATGTTGCGCCGTTCAGCTGATCCGCTCGATCACCAACGGCAGCAGGTCCGGCCGGGAGCCCTCTGGGGCGATGAAGCACGAACCAACCAGCGCCTCGACGGCCCGGACAAACCGCCCAGGGGCGTCGGTATGCAGCGTCATCAGCGGGTCGCCGGCTCGCAGGACGGCGCCGGGTTTGGCGTGCAGCTCGATCCCTGCACCGGGCTGGACCGTATCCTCCTTGCGGGCCCGACCTGCGCCGAGGCGCCACGCGGCGATGCCCACCTTCAGCGCGTCCATCTGGGTCAGAACACCCGAACCGGTGGCCAGGATCTGGTGGGTCTCCCTGGCAACCGGCAGGGGAGCGTCGGGGTCGCCGCCCTGGGCCGCGATCATGCGGCGCCATACATCCATGGCTCGTCCGTCCCTGAGCGCGTCGGCCGGGTCGAGGTCACCACGACCGGCAGCGGCCAGCATCTCGCGGGCCAGCACCAGGGTCAGCTCCACGACGTCCGGCGGGCCACCGCCCGCCAGGACCTCGACCGACTCCCGAACCTCAAGGGCGTTGCCGGCCGTCAGACCCAGCGGCGTCTGCATATTGGTCAGGAGCGCCACCGTGTTCACCCCGAAGCCCTTGCCAAGGTCGACCATCGTACGGGCCAGCTCACGAGCAGTGTCGACGTCCTTCATGAACGCTCCGGAGCCGACCTTGACATCGAGCACCAGGGCGCCGGTGCCCTCGGCGATCTTCTTGCTCATGATCGAGCTCGCGATCAGCGGAATGGCCTCGACGGTACCGGTGACGTCGCGCAGGGCATAGAGCTTCTTATCGGCGGGAGCGAGCCCGTCGCCAGCAGCGCAGATCACCGCGCCGACGTCGTCGAGCTGACGCAACATCTGGTCATTGGACAGAACCGCGCTCCAGCCCGGTATCGACTCGAGCTTGTCGAGCGTTCCGCCGGTATGACCCAGACCGCGGCCCGAAAGCTGAGGAACCGCAACGCCGCACGCCGCAACAAGGGGCGCCAGCACCAGGGTGATCTTGTCACCGACCCCGCCGGTCGAGTGCTTGTCCGAGGTCGGACGCGACAGCGACGAGAAGTCCATGCGTTCGCCGGAGGCGATCATCGCCGCTGTCCAGCGAGAGATCTCACGACGGTTCATCCCGTTGAGCAGGATCGCCATGGCCAGGGATGACATCTGCTCGTCGGCCACCAACCCACGCGTGTAGGCGTCGATCACCCAGTCGATCTGTGGATCGGACAGCTCGTGCTTGTTGCGCTTGGCGACGATGACATCAACCGCATCGAAAACAGCGGCGACAAACGCTTCAGCCACGTCAATGACCCTCTCTCATGCGGAATGCCGGCTGGCCGCTTCCGGTGCGCCATGTGTCAGTCCTGTGTCGCTTCGAACTCGTCGAGATCCTCGCCACCGAAGGCATCCGGAAGTACCTCGGCCATGGTGCGCACGCCCGCAGATGTCATGACCTGACAGTTGGGTCCGCCGTGCTCCCACAACAACTGCCGGCACCGACCGCAGGGCGTCAGCGGGTCTCCGTTGCCGTTCACACAGGATACCGCCACGAGCCGGCCACCACCGCTCAGATGCAGCTGGGAGACCATCCCGCACTCGGCGCACAGCGCCACACCGTAGGCCGCGTTCTCGACGTTGCAGCCGGACACGATGCGGCCGTCGTCGACGAGGCCGGCAACACCGACCGGGAACCTGCTGTAGGGCGCGTAGGCCCTCCGCATCGCCTCGATAGCCCTGCCACGCAAGGCTTCCCAGTCAACGGATGTGGCCGTAGTCATTGCCTCATCCCTTGACATAGGGTTCACCGTCGGCGGTCGGTGCCCGAACTCGGCCCACCAGTCCGGCCACGGCGAACAGCGTGGCGAGGTAGGGCAGCATGGCCAGGAAGCTGGATGGGATGGTGACCGGGGTCTGGGTGAACGACAGGACGGTCTGCAGGGCGTCGGCGAAACCGAACAGCAGGGCCGCCCCGATGGCTCCACGAGGGCTCCAGCGACCGAAGATGACCGCCGCGAGCGCGATGAAGCCCTTGCCCGAGGAGATGTTCTTGGAGAATGCGCCGACCGCACCGATGGTGAGGAACGCACCGGCCATGCCGGCAACCATGCCGCCGTAGACGACATTGCGGTAGCGCGTGCGAAACACGTTGATGCCCACGGTGTCAGCCGCCTCGGGGTGCTCACCGACGGCTCGGGTGCGCAGACCCCACCTGGTCCGGAACAGCGCCACATCGACGACCACGATCAGGACGTAGGTCAGATACACAATGATGTTGGCGTTGAACAGCAAGGGCCCCACGATGGGGATGTCGCCCAGCACGGGGATCTTTATCGGGTCGAAGAACCCGGGGTTGTTCATGGTGTCCTGGTTGGGCTGCATGAGAGCGTCGTAGATGAACCCGGTGAGGCCCAGGGCCAGGACGTTGAGCACGACGCCAAGCACGACCTGGTTGACGAAGTATCGGATGGCGAAGACGGCGAGCAGCAGACCCATCAACCCGCCGGCGATCACTGCGGCGAGAAGGCCCATGCCCTTGTTGTGAAGGAGGGTGGCGACCAGCGCGCCGGCCCAGGCACCGGCCAGCATCTGACCCTCGATGGCCACGTTGATGACACCTGAACGCTCACACAGCACGCCCGCGAGCGCGCCCAGAATGAGGGGAATGGCCAGGAAGATGGACTGTTGCAGCAGTCCGAGCAGGTCCAGTGTGCCGCCCTTGGTCCCGCCCGTTGCCGCCCAGCACAAGAAGGCCACTATGAAACAGAGCCCGGTGACAGAGAGCACCCATCTCATCGAGCGTTTGCTGAACCCACGGACGATCTGAAATAGGCCGAGGCTGATGACGACCAGGCCGAGCAGGACTCCGGTCAGTCGGGCTGGAAGGGTCAGGTTGGGCACCTTGATGCTCGCATCGGCCGGCGCGAGCCGGAATGAGGCGTGATACCCGGACCGCGAGCCCATGCCCAGTAGCAGGGCGCAGACCAGGCCGACCAGGAAGATCGCACTTCCGGTGACGATGCGACGGTGCTTGCTGATAGGCACCTCGAGCACGGTGTGGACGATGATGTCCGGCGTGTCCGCTCCGAGCGGTGCTGGAGATGTCGGCGAGCTCACCCGTTCCATCCCTTCGCGAGTTGCTGTCCGATCCCGCCGCGTGCGGCTGAAAGATGGAAGATCGACCTGATCAGGGCGGGCGCCGCGATGAAGAGCACGATGAGCGACTGAATCACCTGCACCAGGTCGATCGGGATGCCGGTGCTCGACTGCATCTGCACACCACCCGCCCGCAGGGCACCGAAGAGCAGACCCGCGAGCACCGTGCCACCGGGGGTGGCCCGGCCAAGCAGGGCGACCGTGATGGCGTCGAAACCGATGCCCGCGTCGATGTCCTGGGTGATGGCGCTGTTGGTGCCGAGTATCTGCGACACCCCGGCCAGACCGGACAGGCCGCCGGCGAGCAGCATCACGACGGTATAGCTGCGCTCGACGCTCATGCCTGCCGTCCGGGCTGCGAACTGGTTGGCGCCGACGGCTCGCAGCTGGAAGCCGAGGGTGCTTCGAGAGAGCAGCCACCACACGCCCAGGGCCGCCAGCAGAGCCACAAAGAGACCTGCGTGGACCCGGAGCCCGTTGCCGAGCAGGGGAGGCAGCTGGGCGTTGGTGTCAACCACGTTGCTGATCGCCTGCCCGTAGGGTGGTCGCTGGAAACCCTTCAGGCCGAGCAGGAATGCCAGGAAGTTGAAGGCAATGTAGTTGAGCATGATCGTCGTAATGACCTCGTGCGCCCCCGTGCGAGCCTTGAGGAACCCCGCCAGGCCGCCCCACAGCGCTCCCCCGACGATGCCGGCGATGATGCCGGCAATCAGGTGCAGGACCAGCGGCAGGTGCCAGGCGAACCCCACGTAACCGGCGAAGATCGCGCCCATAATGATCTGTCCCTGGCCGCCGATGTTGAACAGGCCGGCGCGAAACGCGAGCCCCACCGACAGGCCGCCCAGGATCAGCGGGGTGGCATTGACGAGCGTCTCGGAGATCGGGCCGAGGACACCGGCAAGAGTGCCCTTCGAGGCCGTTGCGGGGTTGTAGACGGCTCCCTGGAACAGAGCCGCATAGCCGCCGCCGATCGCCCGTGCGGCAGCGCCCAACGTATCCATCGGGGCGGAGAAGAAATACTGTGCAGCGGTCCTGGTATCGGCGTCTGCCACGGCGATGAGCACGGCGCCAACGGCCATTGCCACCAAGAGAGCCAGCAGCGTCAGGACGGCGGTGTTGCCGTACCTCACGGCATCCAGCATCCGGATGCCGAGGCTCGCTCGAGAGCCACCCGTCGGTGTCTCGGGAGGTGCTGGGATCGGGGACGAGTCCTGCGCGGTCGCGTGGTCTTCGCTCACGGGGCATCCTCCTGTGTCGCCGCGGCCGGCCCATCGCGGGTGGACTCGACGTTCGCCCCAGCCATCAGGAGCCCGATCTTCTCGGCCGAAGTGCCGGCGGGCACCTCGCCGATGACGCGACCCCGAAACATCACCGCGATGCGGTCGGCGAGCCCGAGAACCTCATCCAGCTCGCTGGAGATCAGTACCACGGCTGCGCCGTTGTCGCGCTCCTCGATGATGCGTCTGTGAACGAACTCCTGAGAGCCCACGTCGACCCCGCGGGTGGGTTGGGCCACCACGAGGATCCGCAGCGGACGAGACAGCTCGCGGGCCAGGACGAGCTTCTGCTGGTTGCCACCGGACAATGTCGAGGCGTTCGCGCGGATCGATGACGTACGGATGTCGAACTCTTGTACCCGATGCTCGGCGTTGTCGTCGATGACCTTGAGATCCAGATTCATCCCCTTGGCAAACGGCGCCTGGTCGAAGATGTCGAGGACCAGGTTCTCGGCGATGGTGAAGCCTCCCACCAGTCCGTCGTGCGAACGGTCTTCGGGAACGTAGCCAACCCCGCGCGCGAGAATCTCGTCGATGCTTTCGTCGGTGACGTCATCGCCGTCTATGCGAACCCGTCCCGAGGTGAGTCGTGTAAGGCCGATCAAGGACTCCGTCAACTCGGTCTGGCCGTTGCCCTGGACCCCGGCGATGGCGTAGATCTCGCCCGAGCGAACCGAGAAGCTGACGTCGTCCACGACGACCTGGCCCGCCTCATCGACCACTCGCAACGATTCGACCTGCAGGATCGGCTCACCGGGTGCCGCGATGCCCTTGTCCACCGTCAGCAGCACGGGGCGGCCCACCATCATCGAAGCGAGCTCGGCCGAGGATGCGGAGGGCAACGCCTCCCCGACCACTGTGCCGCGCCTGATCACGGTGATCCGGTCGGCGACGGCACGCACCTCCCGCAGCTTGTGGGTGATGAAGACGATCGACGTGCCCCCGTCCCGCAGGGCACGCATGACCTGCATCAGGTCGTCGGTCTCCTGCGGGGTGAGCACGGCAGTGGGCTCATCCAGGATCAGCACGCTGGCATTGCGGACCAGCGCCTTGACGATCTCGACGCGTTGCTGGACCCCGACCGGCAGGTCGGCCACCAGGGCATCGGGTGGGACGTCGAGTCCGTACCGAGCGGACACCTCAGCCACCAGATGCCGGGCTTTGCGATGGTCCAGGAACCCGAGGCGACGGGTCTGCTCGTGGCCGAGCTCGACGTTCTCGGCCACGGTGAACACCGGGATCAACATGAAATGCTGGTGGACCATGCCGATGCCCGCCGCCATCGCATCGCCAGGGCCCCTGAAGGTGGCCGGCTTGTCGTCGATCAGGATCTCGCCGTCATCGGGCTGGTACAGCCCATAGAGGACGTTCATCAGCGTGCTCTTGCCGGCACCGTTCTCGCCGAGCAGGGCGTGTATCTCACCGGGCTGGACCACCAGATCGATCGCATCGTTGGCAACGAGCCCGCCGAAGCGCTTGGTGATGCCTCGCAGTTCGAGCTTCAGCGTGACCTCCAGAACCGGTGCGAACGGACCATCTGAGGGGGACTGTGGTGCTCCCCCTCAGATCGCTACATCACCTCAGCCGCGTCATTTCGGCTGGCTGGGCGAGGTGATCACGATCTTGCCGGAGATGATGTCCGCCTTGACCTTGGCGAGCTGGGTCTTGAGGTCGGCCGGCACTTTGCTCTCGAACTCGTGGAACGGGGCCAGACCGGTGCCGTTGTTCTTGAGGTCACCGATGTAGCTGCCGGTCGGGAAGGTGCCGCCGGCAGAGGTGGTGGCGTACAGGGTCACGGAGTCGGTGAGGTTCTTGGTCACACTTGACAGGAAGTACTTGCAGTATTGCGCAGCGCTCGTACAGCCGTCGGTGTCGACCCACAGCACGCTGACCTTGCCGCCCGCAGCCTGGGCCGCGGCGCCCGAGCCCAGGCCTGTGCCGCCGGCAACCGGGAAGACGATGTCGGCGCCCTGCTGGACGAAGGCCTGGGTGATCGAGCGACCCTTGTTCTGGTCCGTGAAGGACTGGGCGAACGTGCCACCCTTCTGGTTCTTCTCATCCCAGCCGAGGACCTGGACGTTCTTGTTCTTGGTCTTGTTGTAGTACTGCACGCCCTCCCAGAAGCCATCCATGTAGATGGTCACTGGCGGGATGTTCAGGCCACCGAAGGTCGCGACTTTGCCGGTCTTGGTCATGCCTGCGGCGAGGTAGCCACCGAGGAAGCCACCCTGCGCGGTGTTGTACTGAAGACCGTAGACGTTGGGACCCGACGATCCGCTGTCGATCTGGGCATACTGCTGCTTGGGATTCTGTTTCGCGGATGCCTTGACCGCATCGCCCATCAGACCACCCACGGCAATGATCGTGTCGCAACCCCTGTTGACCTCAGCGCTGAGGTTCGGGGTGTAGTCGTTCTGGGAGTTGGACGCGATGTACGAGATCTTGATCTGGGGATTGGCCTTGTTGGCCGCCTGAAGACCGGCCCACGAGGACTGGTTGAACGAGCGGTCGTCAACGCCTCCGGTGTCCAGCACCATGCAAGCCTTGAATTCCTTGCCGGCTGCCGCGCTCGAACCCGAGCTACTCGGGGACGCGCTGGTGGTGGACTTGGTCCCACACGCGGCCAGAGCCATGGCAGCCACCGAGGCGACGGCAACGATTCTCATCGATGATCTCAAGGCGCTCTCCCCTTTGTGCACCACATCTGCGAGATGCACCAAGTGGCGCACTTTTTGTGACTCTACCCGCCCCCTGGCGACTACGCCCGTCGGCTTACCGGGCAACACCAGCAACGTTTTACCGCAACTTCTTGGGCCCTAGGTGCCGCGGTGTCAGTCGGGACGGTGTGTCGTTGCGACGCCCAGAAGTAGCCGTGCGCCGATGGCGACCGCCCGCTCATCCACGACCAGATCGCCCTGGTGCAGGTCGTAGGTCGCACCGCCCGGGGTTCTGGTCCCCAACCGCGCCATCGCCCCCGGCACAGCCTGCAGGTACCAGGCGAAGTCCTCCCCACCCAGGGACTGCACGGTCGGCGTCGGTGCCTGCGGCCCCAGCATCAGGTCGGCGGCGGCGCGCAGCCTGCCCACCAACACCGGGTCGTTGACCACAGGCGGCGCCCCCCGCCGGTGCTCGATCGTGGCGGACACGGCATACGGGCGGATCACCGCATGGACGAGCTCCTCGAGCAGAGGCCCGATGTCCTCCCACAGCTGCGCATCGAGCATCCGCAGCGTGCCACTGACGGTGCCCGTCGACGGGATGACATTCTCTGCGGCCCCGGAGTGAATGGCCCCCCATACCAGTACAACACCGGCCCGAGGGTCGACCCGGCGCGAGAGCGCCGCTGGGACGTCGGTGACGACCTTGCCCAGCGCATAGATCAGGTCCTGGGTCAGGTGCGGGCGCGATGTGTGGCCTCCGCGGCCGCGCAGCGTAATGGTGACAGAGTCGGTGGCGGCAGTGATCGGGCCTTCGCCCAGCCCCACCAGACCCACGTCGAAGGTGGGATCGCAGTGGATGCTGAAGATGGCGTCCACTCCCGCGATGCCGCCCTGCTCGATCACCGCCAAAGAACCCCCGGGCGTGACCTCCTCGGCCGGCTGGAAGATCAGACGCACACCGAGTCCTTGTGCCGCAAGGCGGTCAGCCTGTTCCTGCAGGGCCAGCCCGGCACCCAGGACCGCCGCAACGTGGACGTCGTGACCGCAGGCGTGGCAGACCCCGTCCGAGCGCGAGGCGAACGGCAGACCAGTCCGCTCGGCCACTGGCAGCGCGTCCAGATCCGCCCGCAGAGCCACCCGGTATGCCGGTTCGAGGGGCCCGATGTCACCGATCAGTCCGGTGCCGGTCAGTGGCCGCACCCGAACACCCGCAGCAGTCAGCCTGGCAGCGACACGGCTGGTGGTGCGGGTCTCGGCGTGGGACAGCTCGGGGTGTGCGTGAAGGTCACGGCGGAACGCCACGAGCTCGTCCTCCAGCGCGGCCACGCTCTCGCCCACGATCCCAACCCCGGGGGCGTCAGAAAGCGTCATGGGGGACGTACGTGCCCCAGACGTCACGCAGCGCGTGGGCGACCTCGCCGCCGGTGGCGCGAGCGGCCAGGGCCTCTTTCATGGGCAGCAGGACATTGTCCGTGCCTCCGGCCGCGGTGCGCAGGGAGTCCAACGCTCGCGACACCGCGTCGCTGTCGCGTTCCTTGCGCAGAACTGCCAGGCGCTCGCACTGGTCGGCTTCGATCCGCGGGTCCGCGCGAAGCGACTCGAAGGGTTCTTCTTCGTCGAGGGTGAACTTGTTCAGCCCCACCACGATGCGCTCGCCGTGGTCGATCTCCAGGGCGATGCGGTAGGCCGACCGTTCGATCTCGGCCTTCTGGAAGCCCTGCTCGATAGCGGCCACGGCGCCGCCATGGTCCTCGACCTGCTCCATGAGCCGCAGCACCGAGGCTTCGACGTCATCGGTCATGGACTCCATGACGTAGGACCCGGCAAACGGGTCGACCGTCTTGGTCACGTCTGTCTCATAGGCAATGACCTGCTGGGTGCGCAGCGCCAGCCGCGCCGCCTTCTGGCTCGGCAGCGCAAGAGCCTCGTCGAAGGAGTTGGTGTGTAGCGACTGGGTGCCTCCCAGAACCGCTCCCAGACCCTGCAGGGCGACGCGCACCATGTTGACCTCAGGCTGCTGGGCGGTCAGCTGGACGCCGGCGGTCTGGGTATGGAAACGCAGCATCTGGGACTTGGGGTTCTTGGCGCCGAACTCGTCCTTCATGATGTGCGCCCAGATCCGGCGGGCCGCGCGGAACTTGGCGACCTCCTCCAGCAGGGTCGTGCGGGCCACGAAGAAGAAGGAGAGCCGCGGCGCGAAGTCGTCTATCTCCAGGCCGGCGCGCAGTGCTGCCCGCACATACTCCTTGGCGTTTGCCAAGGTGAACGCGATCTCCTGCGCGGGTGTGGCCCCGGCCTCGGCCATGTGGTAGCCGGAGATGGAGATCGTGTTCCAGCGCGGAAGCTCTTTTTGGCAGTACGAGAAGATGTCGCTGATCAGGCGCAGCGACTGCTTGGGCGGATAGATGTAGGTGCCGCGGGCGATGTACTCCTTGAGCACGTCGTTCTGGATCGTGCCGGTCAGTGCCTTGCCGGCCACGCCCTGCTTCTCCGCCGTCAGCTGGTACATCAGCAGAAGCGTGGCGGCCGGCGCGTTGATCGTCATCGACGTGCTGACCTTGTCCAGCGGGAGGCCGGCGAACAGGGTGGACATGTCGTCCAGGGAGTCGATCGCGACACCGACCTTGCCGACCTCACCGCTGGCGATCGTCTCGTCGGAGTCATAACCCATCTGAGTGGGGAGGTCGAAGGCCACTGAGAGGCCACCGGTGCCGGCCTTGACCAGCTGGTGGTAGCGCTCATTGGACTCTTTGGCATTGCCGAACCCCGCATACTGGCGCATCGTCCACGGCCTGCCCGTGTACATCGTCGGGTAGACACCACGCGTGAAAGGGAACTCCCCCGGCGTCCCGAGGCGCTCCGCGGCATCGAAGCCATCCAGCGCCGAATGGTCATAGACCTGGGCGATCGGTAGGTCGGACTCACTGAGGGCGACGGGAGTTTCAGCCATGTCACGAGCGTAGTGAACCCGCGCGACCCATGCTGTGCTGGGTGGTCCCGCGTGCCGGGTTCGCCCGCGGGAAGGCTCAGGTCAGGTCGGCGCGTCCGGAGGCCTTGAGCAGATGGGTCAGAGTCTTGACTTCCTGGGCGCGCGCACGAGTGGTGATCAGTAGGGCGTCCGGGGTGTCGACCACAACGATGTCGTCCAGGCCGAGCACGGCAACTGTCCGGCCCGAGCCGGGGATGACCACGCCCGTCGCGTCCTTGGCCAGCACGAGATCAACCTCGCCCAGGACCTTCAGCCCGGGAACCCCGGCGACCTCGGGCAACAGCGAGCCCAGCGAGGCGAAGTCGCCCACGTCATCCCAGGTGAACCGCCCCGGCACCACGGCGACACGGCCCACCGCTGCGGCAGGTTCGGCCACAGCGTGATCGATGGCCACGCTGGTCAGCCCCGGCCACAGCTCCTCAAGGCGGGCGGGCTCCGCCGCGATGTCACGAAGGCCCGCCGCCAGCCTGGGATGGAAGTCCGCCAGAAGGTCGAGCAGGACCGTGGCTCTGACGACGAACATCCCTGCGTTCCAATGGTATTCGCCAGTCTCCAGGAACGCCCGCGCAGTCGCCTCGTCAGGCTTCTCCACGAAGGACCGGACCTGCCGGCCATGCGGAGCACCCACGATCGCCAAAGGGTCACCGACGCGGATGTAGCCGAAACCGGTTGCCGGAACGGTCGGTTCGATCCCGATGGTGACGACGTATCCGGCCCGCGCCACCGCGACCGCCTCGCGTACGCAGTCGGCGAAAACCTCCGGCTCGCCGATGACGTGGTCTGCGGCGAAGGAGCCGATGACGGCATCGGACTCACGGCGCTCGAGTATCGCCGCTGCGAGCCCGATCGCCGCCATGGAGCCCCTCGGCGAGGGCTCGGCCACCAGGTTGGCCGGGGCCAGCCCGGGTAGCTGGACTCGCACGGCCGCCTCGTGCATGACCCCCGCCACCACCATGATGTGGTCGCCACACAGGGGCCTGAGCCGGTCCCACGTCGCCTGAAGCAGCGAGTTTCCGGCTCCCGTCATATCGTGCAGGAACTTCGGAGACGACGACCGAGACAGGGGCCACAGTCGAGTCCCGGCACCTCCCGCCGGGATCACTGCCCACAACCCGGCAATGGCCGGGGCGTCACTGTCGTCCCCGATCTCTGTCTCGGTACCCGCGGTCTGTGTCATATCGCCGCGATCTCTGTCATTGTGCCCGCGATCGGGGTCACCGTTCCAGCGCCTTCAGCCATGGCGCAGACGGTACAGGCGACGCCAACCACGCACTTCGTTACCACCAGGTATTGACGATTCCATCCCACTGAGGTCATCTCTGCACATGACCTCTTTCCGGTTTGCGGTGCGCGGCCTCGCGCTGAGCCTCACGGTCGCCGCCGTGGGCGTATTCTCCCTGGCGGGACCTCCCGCGTCCGCTGCCGCCGGCAACCCCGTCGGAGGCCAACAGCTCGCCGCGGCTGGGGTCATCGTGAACCTTCGGCCAGGGGTCCCGGCCCCGCCCGCCATGCCCGGGGCGTCCTTCCTGCTCGCTGACATGGACACGGGGCGGATCCTGGTCGCCAGGGCGCCACACGCCCCCCACCTGCCGGCCAGCACCATGAAGACGCTGACAGCACTGACCCTGATCCCGATCCTGGACCCGAGCGCGAAGATCCTGGTGAAGCAACAGGACGTGAACGCCGACGGGACCCACGTCGGCATCCTGGCCGGCACGTCCTACCGCGTCGGAACCCTCCTGCAAGGGATGCTCATGGCCTCCGGCAACGATGCTGCCTACGCTCTCGCCCGCGGAAACCACAGTATGGCGCTCACCTTGGCGGCCATGAACGCCATCGCGGCAGATCTGGGCGCTTCCGACACCGTGGCCAAGGACCCCAGCGGCCTGGACAAAGCCGGCCAAAGGACCAGCGCCTACGATCTGGCGCTGATCGGTCGCGCCGCGATGAGGCTCCCCGACTTCCGGCGCTACGTCAGCACCAAGCAGGCATCCTTCCCCGGCGGCAGGTCCGTCGACGGCACGATGAGGCCAGGCTTCATGATCAGCAACCACAACCAGCTGCTCCACAACTTCCCGGGCACCATAGGTATCAAGAACGGCTACACGATCGCCGCCAAGTACACCTACATGGAAGCGGCCACGCGGGGAGGCAAAACCTACCTCGTGAGCGAGATGGCCAGCCCTCTGGGCAGCTGGCAGCCGGCTGCGGCGCTGATGAACTGGGCCTTCGCCCATGGACCCTCCGTCAGCCCGATCGGCGAGCTGGTCGAGCCCGGCGAAACGGCCGCGTCCAAGCCAACCGTGGCGGCGGCTGGCCGGCCCGAGGCGCCGACCATCACGTCGCCCCGCAAGTCGGCTGGCCGGCCCGAGGCGCCGACCATCACGTCGCCCCGCAAGTCGGCTGGCCCTTCAGGGCTCCCTGCACGGGTCGGTGCGGCTTGCGCGATGGGGGCGCTGGCCATGGCCGGGGTCTGGGCACGACGCAGAATCACCGGCAAGCGCAGCTGAGCTGGTTCAGTCCCTGCCGAGACGGACCATGGACCTCATGCTGCGGGCCAGCGCACCCACGGCCGCCATGGCCGCGGCACCGAGAATGAATCCGGAGCCCAAGGTCATGCGGTCAAGAGAGCGCACACCGAAGGTCGGCAACCCGCCGCCTCGAACACCCTTCGTCCCGGACATGCCCACCGTCTCAGGGGCCGGGCCGTGCGCTTGGGTCTGGACAGAGAGTTCGCCAGCGAGAACCTGGTCGACGTCGTTGGCCGCCCATGCCGCCGAGATCAGGGTCAGTCGTGCGATCAGGTTGAGCCAGATCAACAATCCAACCACGATCGCGAAGGAGGCAAACAAGGGATTGGCCGTCACCCTGGGCAACAACGCGGCTGCGGAGATCTTCAGCAGGCTGAACCCCACCCCGCCCACCAACGCCCCCTGGAAGAGGTCGCGCCACGGCACAGGCACACCGGAGACCACCCGCAACAGAACGATCATCAGGGCGGTGTCAGCCAAAACACTCACCGCGAACCCAGCAACTATGAGAATCCAGCCGTCACCGGACATCCCGATTCCCTGGGCAATCCAGCCGGCAGCGGCGCCGACCGCGCTGGTCAGCACCGCGACGAGCGCGATGCCCAGCCCCAGTGTGAAGAGCACACCGAGGTCTCGGGCCGTATTCGTGATCAAGTTTCCCCCAGGACCCCTCGCCCCGAAGACTGCCCGGATGCCCTCACGAACAGCCCTCAACCAGCCAAGCCCGGCGAGCACCAGGGTCACGAAGGCAATGACACCGGTGATCGTCAGGGCAAGAGCCTGCGGCGCCTTTGCCGGGATGAGTCCGTCGGGGTGCTGGGCATCCCTGACCAGACCCGGCAGGTACGCACCAAGCTGGTTAATGACCGAGCGCAACAGATCGGGGTGTCCCCGAAGCACGAACCCGAACACGCTGAACCCGAGCGCGGCAGCCGGGAAGAGCGAGAAGAAGGCGAAGTAGCCCATGCCCGCTGCCAGGATGTTGCCGCGTGCATCGCCATAGCGCTTCCACGCCAGCCCGGGCCTGCTCGCCATGAACCGCGCGACCGCGGGCTTCACGGCATACGGGCTGAGTCGTTCTTCGCTACCCCGCCGAAGTCGAAGCTGCTCACCGGGCGCCAGACAAGATCGTTCCCGTGCTCGAACAGGTCGAATGCCCTGACCTCGAACGAGCATTCGTAGGTGGCAAGCTCGTTGAAAGCACGGTCCATCGCCCGGTCATCGACGTTGTGGGCGATGGTGACATGCGGGTGGTAGTAGAACTGCACATCCCGTTTCAACGGGCCGGTGCGGATGGCCTGCTCGATCCGTTCGCAGGCACTGATGCCACCTGCCACCTGGACGAAGACGACCGGGGAGATCGGGCGGAAGGTGCCGGTGCTGCGCAACAACATGGTGAAGGGCCGCTGCGCGTCGGCCACACGCTGCAGGTGCTCGTGGATCTCGGGACCTTCGTCATCTGCGATCTCGGTCGGCGAGAGCAACGTCACGTGTGTCGGGATCGACCTGGCCGACGGGTCACCGAACGACGCTCGCAACTTCTGAAGCTCACCCGCGAACGGCGCAGGGACCGCAATGGACACGCTGATCATCTTCACCCGCTATCGCTTACTGGGCAAGAAGCCGACGCGGTCATAAACCCTGGCCAAGGTGATGCCGGCCACATCCCTGGCCCGCTCGGCCCCTTCAGCGAGTATGCGGTCAAGCTCGGCAGGGTCAGCCAGCAGAGCGAGGGTGCGATCACGATATGGCGTAGCGGTGTCGACGACGATCTCGGCGACGTCCTTCTTGAGGTCGCCGTAACCTCTGCCCTCGTAGTCGGCCTCCAATGACTCGATCGAGCGCCCTGACAACGCGCCCAAGATGCGCAGGAGGTTGGAGATCCCCGGCTTCTGTGCTTGGTCGAAACGGATCTCGCGGCCCGCGTCGGTAACCGCAGACCTGATCCGCTTGGCGATGGTGCGGGGATCCTCGAGCATGTCGATCACGCCACTTTGGCTGACCGCGGACTTGCTCATCTTGGACGTCGGGTCCTGCAGGTCGTAGATCTTGGCGGTCGCCTTGACGATGTGCGGTTCGGGGACGGTGAAGGTCTTGCCGAAGCGGCTGTTGAACCGCCCGGCAAGGTCGCGGGTGAGCTCGAGGTGCTGACGCTGGTCCTCGCCAACCGGGACCTGATCCGCGTCATAGAGCAGGATGTCCGCCGCCATCAACACCGGATAGGTGAACAGGCCAACGGTCGTGCCCTCGGCGCCGTGTTTGCCGGACTTGTCCTTGAACTGTGTCATCCGGCTGGCTTCACCAAAGCCGGTCAGGCAGGACAGGACCCAGGCCAGCTGGGAGTGCTCGCCGATGTGGCTCTGGACGAAGAGGGTGGATCGGGCTGGGTCCACGCCGGCTGCGAGGTACTGCGCGGCGGTAGCCCGGGTGCGGTCGCGCAGCGTTGCCGGTGCGACCTCGACCGTCAGAGCGTGCAGGTCCACCACGACATAGAACGCGTCATGCGTCTCCTGCATCTCCACCCAGTTGACCAAGGCCCCGAGATAGTTGCCCAGGTGCAGCGAGCCTGTCGGCTGCATACCTGACAGCAGACGCGGCTTGCGGTTGGTCTTCGGGATCTCGTGCGCACGCATGCGCGCCATTCTGTCGCGTCCGCCTGTCGGAGGACAGTCTGGGGGTGACCCCCGGGTGCCGATCGGCCTCAGACGCGGGTGAAGTCGGCGACGACGACCCACTGGCCTCCGGCGTAGACCGCATGAACGCCGATCCGGTTCAGCCGGCCGTCCAAGATGTTGGCGCGGTGCCCGGGGGAAGCCATCCAGGCAGCCACGACGGTGCTAGCGTCGACATTGCCGCGTGCCAGGTTCTCGGCGGCTACGGTGGCCCCTCCGCACCGCAGGATCGTGTACATCGACTGGTGGTAGAAGGTCCCGGTGCTCGCCAGGTGGATGGCCCAGTTGTCGGCGAATATCTGCGGACACCACGCCCACGAGAGCGTGCCGCGACCGTACGCCGCCCGCTGGTTGTTGATCCAGAAGACCACCCGGGCCTGGTAGGCGGCGACGGTGGCTGGGCCAGGGGTGGCCGCCTGCGCTGTGGGGGCTGCCCCCATGACTGCGGGGCCAAGGGCGAGAAGGGTCACTACGACGGCACCAAGACGACGGGCAAGGGCTTTCGGTCCAGAGTTCATACCTCAAAGGTCACGACCAGCGCCCGCGCACGGGGGGGTTTCGGAACTCATCTCGGCTGTCCGGTCACCAAAGGTGACCGAACAGCCGAGAACAAATCAGCTCAATTGACCCGGCGACCAGTGGTCCCCTGCGGGAACCGCCAGTCGCCGGCTCAGCGGATCAGGCGAGCGCCGCCGCGAGGTTCTGGTCGATAGCAGCCAGGAACTGCTCGGTGGTCAGCCAGGCTTGGTCCGGGCCGACCAGAAGCGCCAGGTCCTTGGTCATCTTGCCCTCCTCGACGGTCTGGACGCAGACGCGCTCGAGGGTCTCGGCGAAGGCCGTCACCTCGGGGGTCCCATCGAGCTTGCCGCGGTGCTTGAGGCCACCGGTCCACGCGTAGATCGAGGCGATCGGGTTGGTGGAGGTCGGCTTGCCCTGCTCATGCTGGCGGAAGTGCCGGGTCACCGTGCCGTGCGCAGCCTCGGCCAGGGCGGTCAAGCCATCCGGGGTCGTGAGCACCGACGTCATGAGACCCAGCGAGCCAAAGCCCTGTGCCACGGTGTCGGACTGCACGTCGCCGTCGTAGTTCTTGCAGGCCCAGACGTAGCCGCCCTCCCACTTCATGACAGCAGCCACCATGTCGTCGATCAGGCGGTGCTCGTAGGTCAGACCGGCAGCCTCGTACGCGTCCTTGAACTCGGAGTCGAAAACCTCCTGGAAGATGTCCTTGAAGGCACCGTCGTACGCCTTGAGAATGGTGTTCTTGGTCGAGAGGTAGACCGGGTACTTACGCTCCAAGCCGTAGTTCAACGACGCGCGGGCGAAGTCCTCGATGGACTTGTTGAAGTTGTACATGCCCATGACCACGCCACCGTCGGCCGGTATGTCCACGACGTCCATCTCGATGGCCTGATAAGTGGACGGATCAGTCGGCTGCCAGGAGATCGTGACCTTCCCTGCGCCGGGAACCTTGAAGTTGGTGGCCTTGTACTGGTCGCCGAAGGCGTGACGGCCGATGATGATCGGCTTGGTCCAGCCCGGCACCAGCCGGGGAATGTTGCCGATGAGGATCGGCTCACGGAAGACGACGCCGCCGAGGATGTTTCGAACCGTGCCGTTGGGTGAGGCCCACATCTTCTTCAGGCCGAACTCCTTGACCCGGGCCTCGTCAGGAGTGATGGTCGCGCACTTGACCCCGACGCCGTACTGCTTGATCGCGTTCGCCGCATCGACCGTGATCTGGTCGTCGGTCTCGTCGCGCTTCCGGATCGACAGGTCGTAGTACTTGATGTCGATGTCCAGGTAGGGGTGGATCAGGCGGTCCTTGATGAACTGCCAGATGATCCGCGTCATCTCATCGCCGTCGAGCTCGACGATGGGGTTCTGCACTGTGATCTTGCTCATGCGTGTGGCTCCTCGGTTCGACCTCTGGTTGCTTCGCTGAACTGATCCAAGATTACCTTGACATCAAGATACTTTGTAGTTGACCCTTACGCGCCAGCCCGCCGCCCGGATAGTGGTGCGTATCACGGCACCTGGCAAGCGCGACAGCGCCTGACCAGCGCAGAAGGGGTCGCTGCTAACGTCGAGGTGTATCCGTACTCTTCGCCCGAAGGGGCGCAAGCCAAAGGGGCACAACCCAGTGAGCACTACTCCCGTCAAAGTCGCCGTCACCGGCGCCGCAGGCCAGATCGGCTACAGCCTGCTCTTCCATATCGCCCGTGGTGCGCTTTTCGGCCGGGACACTCCGGTGGAGCTTCGGCTGCTCGAGATCACCCCGGCGCTGAAGGCCCTTGAGGGTGTTGTCATGGAGCTCGACGACTGCGCCTTCCCAACGCTTGCCGGTGTCCAGATCGGCGACGACCCGAACACCATCTTCGATGGCGTCAACCTCGCCCTGCTCGTCGGTGCGCGTCCTCGCGGCCCGGGCATGGAGCGCAGCGACCTGCTCGAGGCCAACGGCGCGATCTTCACCGTCCAGGGAAGCGCCCTGAACAACCACGCCGCCGATGACGTACGCATCACGGTGACCGGTAACCCGGCCAACACCAACGCCCTCATCGCGATGAGCAACGCGCCGGACATCCCCCGCGAACGCTTCTCGGCACTGACCCGCCTGGACCACAACCGCGCCCTCGCACAGCTCGCCGCCAAGACCGGTGTCAGTGTCAACGACGTCCGCCGGATGACGATCTGGGGCAACCACTCCGCGACGCAGTACCCGGACATCTTCCACGCCGAGGTCAAGGGCCAGAACGCGGCACAGCTGGTCAACGACCAGGCCTGGCTTGAGGCCGACTTCATCCCGACCGTCCAGAAGCGCGGCGCTGCCATCATCGCGGCGCGCGGCTCATCCTCGGCTGCGTCGGCTGCGTCGGCTACCGTCGACAACGCCCGCGACTGGCTGCTTGGCTCCGCCGTCGATGACTGGCTTTCGATGGCCGTCGTCTCTGATGGTTCCTACGGAGTCCCCGAGGGTCTGATCTCCTCGTTCCCGGTGACCACCAAGAACGGCAACTACGAGATCGTCCAGGGTCTGGAGATCGACGACTTCTCCCGCGCGCGCATTGACGCCTCAACCGCAGAGCTTGCCGAAGAGCGCGACGCCGTCAAGGCTCTTGGTCTGGTCAAATAGACGAAGGGGTCCAACTCGCCAAGACAACTGCCCGTCAGCACTGCGTGCCGGCGGGCAGTCATATCTGCACTGCCAGGTTCTGCCTGCGGTGCCACGTTGCCTGTGCCGTGCCGTCCGGCTCAGCCTCTCGGTCGCAGATCCAAAGCGAAGACTATGACGAACAGCGCAGCGGCCATCCCGAGAAGGAACAACACGTCGGCGACACGGGAGCGCACGACCAGCCCACCGGCCCGTCCTGATGGCAGAACCAGCCTGATCAGAGCGGCGCCTAACGTGGCCCCGGCGACGATGAACCCACCCCAGCGGACATAGCCGAAGCCGATCACGGCCAGACCCGAGATCAGGGCGGCGGCAACCAGCCATAGTGCGCCGAAGCGTGCAGATATCACATGCCGGCCGCACGCTCGGCGGCCTCGACGACGTTCGTGAGCAACATGGCGCGGGTCATCGGCCCGACACCACCGGGGTTCGGGGTGAGCCAGCCTGCGACGTCGGCCACGTCGGGGTGGACGTCGCCCACCACTCGCGACGTGCCCTCGTCGCTGACCTCGCGGCTGACGCCGACGTCGATGACCGCTGCTCCGGGCTTGACCATGTCCGTCTGGATGATGCCGGCAACCCCAGCGGCCGCTACCACGATATCTGCGCTGGCCACATGCCCGGCCAGGTTGCGGGTTCCCGTGTGGCACAACGTGACGGTGGCGTTCTCGCTGCGCCTGGTCAACAGCAGGCCAAGCGGTCGCCCGACCGTCAGACCACGCCCGACAACCACGACGTGGGCGCCGGCGATGGGGACGTCATAGCGGCGCAGCAGCTCGATGATGCCGACCGGTGTGCACGGCAAGGGCGCTGCCTGACCGAGGACAAGGCACCCGAGGTTGTAAGGATGCAGTCCGTCGACGTCCTTGCTCGGATCCACCCTGGAGAGCAGGGCAAACTCATCGAGCCCGGTGGGCTGCTGCACGAGGTAGCCGGTGCAGGCCGGGTCGGAGTTGAGCTGGTCGATGACGGCCTCGACCTCGGACTGGGTTGCGCCCGTCGGGAGGTCGTGCCGAATGCTCGCGATGCCGACTTCGGCGCAGTCCCTGTGCTTCGCATTGACATACCACCGGGTGCCCGGGTCCTCGCCAACGCGGACGGTTCCCAGACCAGGGACGATGCCGCGTTCTGCCAGCGCCGCGATACGGCTCTTGAGCTCGTCCTTGATCGTGGCGAGGGTCGCCTTGCCATCTAAGATCTGCGCGGTCATGTCCTGAATCCTTCCACAAGGGGAGCGCTGCCCAATCGTGCCGTTCCCCAGCCGCGACAAAGTGCCCGAGTCACGGCCAGCTCGACATGCACACGGGGGCTGAGTATGGCAAGGACCAGGACGCCAATAAGAACCCTCTCCCCAGAGAAGGGGGGTCGCGCTAGTGCGCGAAGTGCCGGGTACCGGTGAAGTACATCGTGATCCCGGCTGCCGTGGCAGCCTCGATGACCTCGGGGTCACGAACGGACCCCCCGGGAGCGACTACTGCCCGGACACCGGCGTCCAACAGCACCTGGAGCCCATCAGCGAACGGGAAGAACGCGTCCGACGCCGCCACCGAGCCGGCCGCGCGGTCGGCACCGGCACGGGTGACGGCCAGGTGACAGGAGTCCACCCGGTTGACCTGGCCCATGCCCACACCGACGCTGGCGCCCGCCTTGACGAGCAGGATGGCGTTGGACTTGACGGCGCGGATAGCCCGCCAGGCGAACTCCAGGTCGGCCAGCGTCGCGTCGTCGGCCGCTTCGCCGCACACGAGCGTCCAGCGCGACGGATCATCACCACCGGCCTGCGAGCCACCGGCTGTACCCTCCACGACCGCGTCGATCTTGTCGCGAGTCTGCATCAAGACACCGCCACTGACCGCGCGGAAGTCAACCTGAGCACCCCGCTCCATACCCTCAGGAAGCTTCAGGAGGCGGATCGCCTTCTTGCGCTGAAGGATCTCCAGCGCCTCGGGCTCGTAGCCCGGGGCGACGACGACCTCGGTGAACACCTCGGCGACCTGCTCCGCCATAGCCGCTGTGACGATGCGGTTGGTCGCGATGACGCCGCCGAACGCCGACTGCGGGTCGCACGCGTGAGCGCTCCGGTATGCCTGCGCTATATCGGCTCCGATCGCGACACCGCAGGGGTTGGCGTGCTTGATGATGGCCACCGCCGGCTCGGCGTGGTCGTAGGCCGCACGCTGGGCGGCATCGGCGTCGATGAAGTTGTTGTAGGACATCTCCTTGCCATGGAGCTGCTGGGCGGTGGCGATCCCAGGGCGCCAGTGGGCGTACAGCGCGGCCTTCTGGTGTGGGTTCTCGCCGTAGCGAAGGACGGTCGCCCGGGTCCACGTCGCGCCGACCCACGCGGGGAAGCCCGTGCCGTCACTGGTGTCGACCAGGACGCTGCCCATCCAGCTGGCGACGGCAAAGTCATAGCTTGCCGTGTGCACGAACGCTTCTGCCGCAAGGGTCTTGCGCTGGTTGAGCGTGAAGCCGCCTCCGCGCACGGCAACCAGCACCGTGCCGTATTCCGCGGGGTTCGTCACGATCGCGACGCTCGCGTGGTTCTTGGCCGCGGCTCGCGTCATCGAGGGCCCACCGATGTCGATCTGCTCGATGCACTCCTCCTGGGTGGCACCCGAGCTCACCGTGTCGGTGAACGGATAGAGGTTGGAGATGACCAGGTCGAACGGCTCGATGCCCAGATCGGTCATCTGTGCCACGTGGTCCGGGTTGCCGGTGTCGGCGAGGATCCCGGCATGAATCGTGGGGTGCAGGGTCTTGACCCGGCCGTCAAGGACCTCGGGAAAACCGGTGAGGTCCTCAACCCGCATCACCGGCACGCCGGCGTCGGCGATCCGCTTGGCGGTTGAACCCGTCGACACCAGGGCAACTCCAGCTTCATGCAGGCCCTTCGCCAGGACCTCCAGCCCGGCCTTGTCGTAGACGGAGATCAGCGCACGACGGACGACACGCTTGCCGGAAGCATTCGACTCGCTCACGAGATGGTGACCTTTCGTTCTGTGACGGAGAAACCATCGCGGACCATCCGGCCCACGTAGTCGACGAGCATCTGGCGCTCGGCAGTCTTGATGCGTTCGTGCAGAACCTCGACGGTGTCGTTTTCGCGCACGATGACAGCCCTCTGGGCCACGATAGGGCCGGTGTCCACGCCGGCGTCGACGACGAACAGCGTGCAACCAGTAACCTTCACGCCATAGTCGAGCGCTTCCTGGGGGCCATGGACGCCGGGGAAGGACGGTGACAGCGCCGGATGGGTATTGAGGATACGTCCACCGAACTGACTCAGGAACGCTTCGCCGGTCAGCCTCATGAAGCCAGCCAGAACCACCAGCTGGGGGCGGTAGGCCGCCACCTGCGATGCGAGCGCGGTGTCCCACTGCGCGCGGGTGGCGAAGTCGGAGACCCGGCATACAAAAGTGGGGATCCCGGCACGGCGTGCGCGGGCGAGGCCCTCGATGTCGTCACGATCGGCGCCGACCGCCGCGATCCGCACGCCGTACGCCGGGTCGGCGGTTGCGTCGATGAGCGCCTGGAGGTTGGTGCCGCAGCCCGAGACCAAGACCACGATGGAGCCGGTGGTCGCCCCTTTCGCCGCCATGTTCGTCACGATCAGAGACGATATCGGAAGGCGCAAATGCTCTGTCCGCCGTCCCCTGCCAGGAGCCCTCTGGCCTTTCAGCTCCAGGCAGCGCGCAGGTGGCTGAGGCCGACAACAACCGCCGCCCCGAGCATCAACTCCCCCAGCACTGTCGCACCGAAGAGCAGCGACGGTGACCCCAACCCACTGAGTCGGGCGGCACCGAGCGAACCGCCCGCCAGAGCGGTCATCAAAGTCAGGACCAGAGCAGCGACCAGACATGCCGACGCAGCGGTCTCGGCCTTTGCCTGCCAGGACGAGAGCCTGGCCACTGCGCGCACGGCCCGCCATCCGACCAGCACTCCGGCGGCAACCGGGACCAGGACACTGAGCCACAGACCGGCAGGCAGTGGGCCGGGGGCAGGCACCGCGCCCAGACCGGGGATGAGCGGCAACAGGCCAGGGTTGGAGTGGAACCAGGTGATTGCGGTGCCTTCGCCGAGCCCGAAGCCCGGCCCTGCCATCCATGACGCAGCCCAGAGCGCGACGTTGGGCAGGACCGTCAGCTGGCCAAGGCTCAGCATGACCGTGCCGACAGGATCAGCGCCCAGGACGCCGTACAAACGGCCGATCCGGCCGATGTGCGTCACGATCATCAGGAGAGTCAGAGCCAGCCCGGCGCCGAAGACCGCCGACGCCCCCCAAAGCCCCGGACGTACCGCCCGGCGCAGATGGATCGGCACCCGGGCCGCCAACACCCCCGCAAGATCAGGCACCACCGAACTGATCTTGCCCCGGAACTCCATCGCGAGGGCAATCAGCACCGAGACCGCGCCGACGACGGCCGTACCCACACCGGCGCTCAACAGCGAGGCGTGCAGCGGGTCGCCGGCCGTGGCGAGGGCGAGGACAAGTCCCACCGCGGCATACGAGAAGGCGAAGCAAAGCACGGCGTCAGCCACGTCGCGACGCAGGCCCCCCCACCGGTTCAGCCTGCGCGGGCTTCCATCGTCGAGCTGCATGACTATCCGCCGGGCTGCCATGGTGGCCACGACCAGCGGAATGGTGGTCAACAACAGGGGCGTCAGCGAGATGGTGGCCGGTCCGGAGCTCAGCCGTGCTCCGTTGGCCAGCAGCCAGATGCAGGAACCGACTGACACTGCCCGAGGCCAGCCCACGGTGCTCTGCGGGCTGGCGACCCAGGCAAGCAGGGAAGGAAGGGCGATGATCAGCATCGACACCAGAGCCGCAGAGGCACCCGCCAGCGCTGAGCCCAGCCGGAGGGGGCCACCGGCGAGCGCATCCGAGGGTGCGCCCACGACCGGGACGCGGCGAACGCGATCAAACAGACTCATCAGGCCTCCATGGTCGCCGCTGACGACCACGAGGCCGGACAGGGCGCGCCGCCGGAGCTGAGAATGTGTCGAATCGACCCTTCGGCAGAGAGGCTACAAGTTCGGGGTCTGGGCCCGTTGGTCCACAGGCGGTGCACTCGTGGGCGCGACAGAGTCCCATTCGGAAAACTCCAGAGCGCCGCTCTTGGCGCCTTCGATGCGCAACAGGCGCGCCTTGCCGTCAGCCGAGACGTAGATCTTGACGTCGCCGTCGAGCTTGGCCGTCAGGAGGTAGGCGGGGACCCCTGCGACACCGCTCGTCTGCACCCTGGTGTTCAGCTTGTCCACAGCGACCATGTCGTCTGCGAAGACCTCGTCCAGCAGCGTGCCCACCCTGAAGTCGCCCATACCCGCCGCCGACCCAGGCGGCACCTTGACGTACCTGCCCGCGGCCACCTTGGCGGCCGCCGCGGAGCTGAGCCTGGTCCAGAATGTCGCATTGGCATTGAGATAGAAATCGGCGTTGACCTTGAGGATCTTGATCGCACCACTTCCGAAATTGACCACCAACCTCATGCTTGCGCCGGCGCGGTCCCCGGCGACGTCCAGCTGCAGCGGCTGTCCCTTATCGGTGTAGTCGCCCTTGACATGTACGCTCTGGGCCGCGGCGCCGCTCTTGCGCATCAGCTGGTAGAGCGACGCAGCAGTGGGTGCCGTCGCGGCCACGCTCGTGGTGCTTGAAGATCCGGCTGTCTTGGGGTTGCCGACTGCGGCGGCGAACGTGCAGGCGCTCAGACTGAGCATGACCGCTGCGGCCAGGGCGAGAAACTGCGTGCGACGTTGCCTCATGTGACTCATCTCGTGGTGCTTACAGGGACCGCGGCACCCGCGAAATGTCCTACCCACGAACGCTATCAGTGGATCCCAACAGTGCCGCGGGCGCGGTCATGGCCTCATCGACAGACCGTTTCACCGTCGATGGTCACGGTAGTCACCGCTTCGGAGGTGCTTCAGGATGAACCCATGCGACAGTTCTCGCCCCTGTTGTGCTGGACCGCCGTCGTGGTGGCAACCACCGCAGGCTGCGGCGCCCCGGCGACGACCCCAACCGATCAGGGCCAACCGGCGGTCTTCCCGCTGACCATCACTCGTACCGGCGGCATAGCCGGCTTCGGGGACGTGCTGGTGGTGGCCGGCGACGGTTTGGTGTCGGTCACCCGAAAGAGCCATACGCCGAGGCGATGCCAGCTCACGCCGGCAGCGGTCCAGCGGCTGACGACTTCTGCATCCACGGTGACATGGTCTCGGATCACCCCCGCCAACACCCGCGCCTCCTTCCCAGACGACATGGTGACCACCATGTCGTCGCCCGCCGGCGGTCCTGTCAGGCTGGAGGATCCGCAGGCAGGTGCGGCAGGCCAGCTCTTCCTGGAGCTGCTCAACGACCTCAACGACGGGCCGTCGGCATCCCACATGTGCCGGCCCGTCTGAGCATCCACAGCGTCATCAACACAGATGGCACCGTGAGCATGCGCGCCGGACGCCCGGTTGGCATTTGACGCGCCACGTCCCCGATCGGGACCTGGCGCGTCATACCGTTTGTTCCGCGGGGGTCAGACCAGGTTCTTCATTACTTCGCGCACCAGATCCGCGGTGGCCGACGGCGTCTTGCCAACCATGACTCCGGCGGCCTCGAGAGCCTCTTGCTTGGCAGCAGCAGTGCCCGATGAACCGGACACTATGGCGCCGGCGTGACCCATGGTCTTGCCCTCGGGGGCGGTGAAGCCCGCCACGTACCCGACGACCGGTTTGGTCACATGCTCCTTGATGTATACCGCGGCCCGCTCCTCGGCGTCCCCGCCGATTTCACCGATCATGACGATCGCGTCGGTGTCGGGATCGTTCTGGAACGCCTCAAGACAGTCAATGTGGGTGGTCCCGATGATCGGGTCACCGCCGATGCCCACTGCCGTGGAGAAACCGAAGTCCCGCAGCTCGTACATCATCTGGTAGGTCAACGTGCCCGACTTGGAGACGAGGCCGATGCGGCCGGCGCCCGCGATGGTGGACGGGATGATGCCGGCGTTCGAGGCTCCGGGGCTGATCACCCCAGGACAGTTCGGGCCGATGATGCGCGTCGTGCCGGACTGCCGTGCGTAGGTCCAGAACTCCGCGGTGTCCTTGACTGCAACGCCCTCGGTGATGACTACCGCAAGCGGGATCTTGGCGTCGATGGCTTCCATGACGGCGGCCTTGGTGAACTTAGCGGGGACGAAGACGACGGTCACATCGGCGCCGGTTGCCTCGACGGCCTCAGCCACCGACCCGAACACCGGCACAGAGACGCCGGAGTCGAACTCGACCTTCTGGCCCCCTTTGCCAGGGGTCACGCCGCCGACGATGTTGGTACCCGACGCCAGCATGAGCTGGGTGTGCTTCTGGCCCTCGGAGCCGGTCATGCCCTGGACGATGACCTTGGAGCTAGCGGTGAGAAAGATAGCCACGGTGATTGCCGCCTTTCAGTTCTTGTTGGCGGCCGAAGCCAGCTCGGCGGCCTTGCGGGCCGCGCCGTCCATGGTCTCTTCCACCGTCACCAGAGGGTGCCCGGCCTCGGCGAGGATGCGGCGACCTTCCTCGACGTTGTTGCCGTCCAGTCGAACGACCAACGGCTTGGTGGCCTCATCACCCAGAACGTTGAGGGCACCAACGATGCCGTGGGCAACCGCATCGCATGAGGTGATGCCGCCAAAGACATTGACGAACACCGACTTGACCTGGGCGTCGCCCAAGATGATGTGCAGGCCGTCGGTCATGACCTCAGCCGACGCGCCGCCACCGATGTCGAGGAAGTTGGCCGGCTCGGGATGCTCGCTAGCCCCCCCGAGCTCCTCACCGGCGTAAGCAACGCAGTCGAGGGTTGACATGACAAGGCCCGCGCCGTTCCCGATGATGCCCACGGAGCCGTCGAGCTTGACGTAGTTGAGGTGCTTGGCCTTGGCCGCCGCCTCGAGCGGGTCGGCCGAAGCCTTGTCTTCGAGCGCCGCGTGGTCGGGGTGACGGAAGCCTGCGTTGTCGTCGAGGGTGACTTTGCCGTCGAGGGCAACGATCCTGCCGTCAGTGGTCTTGACCAACGGGTTCACCTCGACCAGCGTCGCGTCCTCGTCGCGGTAGACGGTCCACAGCTTCTGGATGGCCTCAGCGATCTGGTCCTTGACGTCCTCGTCAAAGTCCGCCGCGTTGACGATCTCCCTGGCCTTGGCCTGGTCGATGCCCACGATCGGATCGACGGGGATACGGGCGAGAGCCTCGGGGCGCTCGACCGCCAGCACCTCGATCTCCACGCCGCCCTCCTTGCTAGCCATCGCCAGGTAGGAACGATTGGCCCGGTCGAGCAGAACGGAGAAGTAGTACTCCTGCTCGATCTGCGCTCCGGCGGCAATCATTACCTTGTTGACCGTGTGGCCCTTGATGTCCATGCCGAGAATCTGAGAGGCGGCCTCGGCGGCCTCTTCGGGCGATTTGGCGACCTTGACGCCACCGGCCTTTCCACGTCCGCCGACCTTGACCTGCGCCTTGACGACGACCACCCCGCCGCTGATGGCGCCGATCGTCACCGCCGCTGCGCGGGCCTCTTCAACGGTCTCGGCGACGATGCCCGCAAGCACCGGCACACCGTGCGCCTCGAACATGTCGCGTGCTTGGTACTCGAAAAGATCCACGAGTTCATCCTCATCGTTGCTTATGGGAACGCCTCAAAGGATGGTAAGCGGCTCGTTACGCCTAATTGCCACGGGGTGCCCAACGTGAGACGAACCTCACTGAGACAGGGACCCAGGCGGTGCGGACAAAACCAGCTGACCAGCGAGTCCGGCACACCGGGACGTCAGCTGGTTGGCACCTCAGTGGTGCCAGACCTCAGTGGTGCCAGACCTCAGTGAGCCGAGACGTTGGCACGGACCCACTCGACGATCTCCGTGGTGGTCGCGCCTGGTGTGAAGACCTTCGCGACACCGAGCTTGTCGAGCTCAGGAATATCGGCCTCCGGGATGATGCCGCCGCCGAACACGACGATGTCCTTGGCGTCGCGCTCTGCGAGCAGCGCCGCGACCTTGGCGAACAAGGTCATGTGGGCACCCGAGAGGACCGAGAGACCGACGGCGTCCGCGTCTTCTTGGATGGCGGCCTCGACAATCTGCTCGGGGGTCTGGTGCAGACCGGTGTACACGACCTCCATGCCGGCGTCACGCAGGGCACGGGCAACCACTTTCGCGCCCCGGTCATGCCCGTCCAGTCCAGGCTTGGCCACAACGATGCGTAACGGAGATTCGCTCATGGGCAGCAGACTAGCCATCCTCTGGCGGCGTTGGACAGCGGGCGAGTATCAGGTCACCTGAGCGCAGCCCGCGACCCTGGCGAAAAGACCTCGCGTTTACTCTCGACAATCGGATTATCCAGATATTAGCGTCGGGTAACCATGTTGGAGCCATCAACGTCCGAGCCCTCAGGGTCGAAGCGCCGGCCCATGCCCCTGGCGAGCATTGATACCGATAGTCGCAACGCTCTTGAGCATGCTCGCGACGTGGTCCGCCTCACCGCCCTGGAGACCGCCGAGGTCCTGAGCGGTGCCGCAAAGGCCTTGCTCACGCCCTCCGGTATGGCCGGCGCTGCGGTCGAGCTGGCCTGGGCGGGCACCCATCTCGCCCTCTATCCGTTCGGCCTTTTCGGCGGCCCTGATGGCCACGAGGGCCAGGGGTACAGCGTGGAGGGGTTGCCGCCCATGCAACGCGGTCTGGTGATCGGCGACGTCGAGGCTGCCGGAACCCCGATCCTTCTGGTGCATGGCATGATCGACAACCGTTCCATCTTCACCCTGCTGCGCCGGGGGCTTCGTCGACGCGGTTTTGGCAGGGTCGTGTCCATCAACTACTCCCCCCTGACCACCGACGTACGCATCGCTGCGGCCTGGCTGGCCGAAGAGGTCGAGTCATTGGTGGCCGAGACGGGGTACGAACGGGTCCATGTCATAGGTCATAGTCTCGGCGGCCTGATCGCCCGGTACTACGTCACCCGCCTGGGCGGTCATGAACGGGTGCACACGCTGGTTACCCTCGGGACACCACACGGGGGCACCTTCAACGCATATGCCCTGCCCTCCAGTCTGTGCCGCCAGCTTCGACCCGGCAGCGCCCTCATGCGCGAGCTGAGCGCCGCCGTGCCCGACTGCGGGACCCGGTTCGTGGCCTACTGGTCGGACCTGGACCAGATGGTCTTTCCCCAACGCAACGCGATGCTGAACCACCCGGATCTAACGGTCCACAACATCGAGATTCACGCCACCGGTCACATGAGCCTGCCCATCAACGGCGACGTGGTCCACGGGATCTCGACCACCCTGGCGCAGCTGGGCACCGACGGGCGGCTGCTCGCCGCCGGCGTTACCGAACTCAAGCCCCACGGCTGAGCTTCCCGAGCCCAAGGGCTGGACTGCCCTGAGTCGGCCCTGATGATGAGCAAATTCATCTACGTGAAAGGTGAATATTTGTCAAATTTGGGATAGCAAAAAGGTCACGCTAACCTCATTTTTGTTCATATTCGCTCCCGTGAGGTTCTGCCTGTGCCAGATCTTTCGCATGAGGCCCGCCACCGGGCAGGGCGCCCGGCAAGCTCCAAACAGGGCCGCGTCATTGCCGGTCTGGCGCTGCCAACGGCCGCAACTCTGGCACTGGTGTTCTGTGCCACCGCCGCCGCAGTGGCCACGTCAGCCAAGACCCACAACCGCGTCTTCGTGCAAAGCGCCGCAGCCATGGCCCCGCCGCAGTCCGCGAGCACCGAAGCAGCCGAGCGCGCCCGCCAGGCCCAAGCCGACGCCGCCCACCTCGCGGAGGTTGAGAACAACCAGGCGCTCCTTCGCACCGCCGAAGTCGCCCGCGGCCTCCAACGCAAGAAGCTTGCCGCTGCGGCCATCGTGGCCAAGCGCGCGGCACTGGCCCACAGCTGGCGAATGCCCATCACGAACCCCATCACGACATCCGGCTTCGGCTATCGCTGGGGGAGCCTGCATGCCGGCGAGGACTTCGCAGTCTCAGTGGGCACCCCGCTGGCCTCCATGTCGACAGGCACGGTGATCTACGCCGGCCAGGAGTCGGGCTACGGCGACCTGGTCGAGATCCGCTACTGGGACGGCACCATCAGCTACTTCGGGCACATGTCGGTTATCGCGGTCACCGTCGGCGAGTCCGTCGATCCCGGCCACATCGTCGGACAGTCCGGCAACACCGGCGACTCGACCGGTCCACATCTGCACCTGGAGATCCACCCCAACGGCGGCGTGGCCGTGGATCCCCTGCCCTGGTTGGCGGCCCACCACATCTTCGGGTAGGTCTGAGCCACCGCATCTGCCGGCGGGTCCGCGAGCGCGCGGCCTGACGATCAGAGCTTCTCCAGCGGTGCGTAACGCAGCAACAGCCGTTTGACTCCGCTCTCATCCCCGAAGTCGACATGCGCCATCACCTTGTCGGCCTCACCCTCGACCCGCACCACCGTGCCCAGCCCGAACGAGTCGTGGCTGACCCGGTCGCCGGACTTCAGCAAGATCATCGGGCGGTTACCCGGAGACCGCACGCCGGGCCGCCCGGCCAAGGTGGCCACTGCCGGGGTGGACGACGGCCGCATGCCGGTGGTCTCGGTACGTTGCCAGTCGATAAGGTCGTCAGGAATCTCATCGAGGAAACGCGATGCCGGGTTGTACTGCGGCGAGCCCCACCCCGAACGAACGATCGCCCTCGAGAGATGCAACCGCTCGCGGGCGCGGGTGATCCCGACGTAGGCCAGGCGCCGTTCCTCCTCGAGCTCCTTGTTGTCGCCCAGCGCCCGCATATGCGGGAAAGTGCCATCCTCCATACCGGTGAGGAAGACGACGGGGAACTCCAGACCCTTGGCCGTATGCAGGGTCATCAAGGTCACCACACCGTTGTCGGCCGCCTCGACATCAGAGCCATCGGGGATCTCGTCGGCGTCAGCCACCAGCGAGACCCGCTCCAGAAAGGCCTCCAGGGAACCCTCAGGCTCTGACTCGTCGAACTCGCGCCCCACGGCCACGAGCTCGGCGAGGTTCTCGACCCGGGTCTCGTCCTGCGGGTCCTGGCTGGCCCGGAGCTCGGCGAGATAGCCCGTCTGCTCGACCACAGCCTCGAGCAGATCCCCCACTCCCGCGCCGCCCTCATGGACGGTTCGCAACGCTTCCAGCAGGGAGGTGAAGACCGTGATCGCGGCGACCGACCTGGTCGCGATCCCGGGAGCGTCCTGAGGACGACCCAGCGCGGCGACGAACGGGACGCGCTCGCGCTCGGCGAGCGCGGCGATACACGCGACTGCCCTGTCTCCGATGCCCCGTTTGGGGACATTGAGGATCCGTCTCAGGTTGACGGTATCGGTGGGGTTGGAGATGACCCGCAGGTAGGCGAGCGCGTCCTTGACCTCTCGCCGCTCGTAGAAGCGAGTCCCGCCAACGACTTTGTAGGGCAAGCCGACTCTAACGAAGACCTCTTCGATGGCACGCGACTGTGCGTTGGTGCGGTAGAAGACGGCCACGTCCTTGGGCTTGACGCCGTGCTCATCGCCGAGACTATCGATCTGGCGGGCGACGAAGGCCGCCTCGTCATGCTCGGAGTCGGCGACGTAGCCCACGATCTTGGCGCCGTCGCCGGAGTCGGTCCATAGGTTCTTGATTCGACGATCGGTGTTCTTGGCGATGACCGCGTTGGCTGCGCGCAGGATGGTCTGGGTCGAGCGGTAGTTCTGCTCGAGCAGGATGGTGCGCGCGTTCGGGTAGTCCTGCTCGAACTCGACGATGTTGCGAATCGTCGCGCCGCGAAAGGCGTAGATCGACTGGTCCGCGTCGCCGACGACCGCCAGCTCGGCCGGCGCAATGGTGCCGGGGTCGGCGCCCCCATGTCCGCTGCTGTGATGTCCCACCAGCTCACGCACGAGTTGGTACTGCGCGGTGTTGGTGTCCTGGTACTCATCGACCATGATGTGGCGGAAACGCCGGTGGTAGTACTCGGCGACGTCAGGGAAGGCCTGAAGGATGTTGACCGTCGTCATGATCAGGTCGTCAAAATCCATTGCGTTGGCCTGACGCAGACGGGTCTGGTACATCCGGTACGCCTCGGCCACCATGCGCTCGTGATGGCTGGCTTCGCCGAGTCCGGACGAGTAGGTCTCCTCGTCGATCAGCTCGTTCTTGAGGTTGGACACCTGCGCGGAGAAGACCCGCGGCCGGTAGCGCTTCGGGTCGAGGTCGAGGTCGCGAAGGACCATCGACATGAGGCGCTGGCTGTCAGCTGCGTCATAGATCGAGAAGGTCGACTTCAATCCGACGTGCGAGGCCTCGCGACGAAGGATACGCACGCAGGCCGAGTGGAAGGTCGAGACCCACATGCCGTGGCTTCGGGCGCCGATCAGAGACGCAACTCGATCGCGCATCTCGCCTGCGGCCTTGTTGGTGAACGTGATCGCGAGGATCTGACCGGGCCGTACATCGCGCGCCGCCAAGAGGTGGGCGATCCGGTGCGCCAGCACACGTGTCTTACCCGACCCCGCGCCGGCGACGATGAGCAGTGGCGCCCCCTGGTGAATCACCGCGGCTCGCTGCTGGGGGTTGAGACCCTCAAGCAGCGCCTCCGGATCGCGACTGACCACCGAGCCGGTATGCCGATCATCACGCTCTGGCGGGGGCTCGCCACCCGCTTCGGCCCACGTGGGCACGCCACGGTCGTCCACCTCACTGCTGGCCGAGGCAGGGCTGAGCTCGGGCAGGGGGAAGTCGCCAAAAAGAGTGCTCATCGTGAGTTCCAGCCTACGTCGGGCGGGCGACAACAACGCGCACGCTCCCTTAGTTCGATCTCGGTGCCCGGACAAGGGGTTCAGCCCTTTGGCGGAGCCTCCTGCCGGGGGGTGCGCGGCGGAGCCCGCGACCTGGGACCAGGCGGCAGTCGCACCGGTGGTACCCGACAAGAACGGCGTGACCCTGACCTAGGCTCGTAGGGTGACCACTCGGCATCGGGAATCCGGCAAGAACCAACCGCGAGACACGTCGATCAGGCCCGCCGAGCCGCCAGACGTGCCGGCCATTCTCGCGCTCGTCCACGAGCTGGCGATCTACGAGAAGGAGCCCGACGCGGTAGAGGCGACCGAGGCCCACTTCCGTGAGGCCCTGTTCCCGCAGGGGCACCCACCCACGGCTTTCGCGCACGTCGCCGTCGTGGACGGGACCGTCGTGGGTATGGCGATCTGGTACGTCACGTTCTCGACCTGGCTCGGAGGTGCTGGCATCTGGCTCGAGGACCTGTTCGTCTCACCCGAACATCGGGGAGCCGGCTTGGGCAAAGGGCTTCTGGCAACTCTGGCGGCGGTGTGTGCCGAACGCGGCTACGGCCGGCTCGAGTGGTGGGTGCTGAAATGGAACACCCCCTCGATCGGCTTCTACGACTCGATCGGCGGGCAGCCGATGGACGAGTGGCTGACGTATCGACTCGACGGCCGGGATCTGGAGGCCCTGATCGAGACGGCGTCGGTGACATCTTCACAATGAGTGATCGGCCCGGCTCCGTGGTGGCCAGCGCAGAGGTCACCCAACTAGGCTGACGGCATGACGCAGCGGATCTTCGGCCAGCCTGCCACGCCACGATCTGACGACGACATCGCACGGGTCCTGGTCGTAGCGGCACATCCGGACGACTGTGACTTCGGGGCGGCCGGAACCATCGCCGGCTGGGTCGACGCCGGGCTGAGCGTCACGATCCTCTTGTGCACCCACGGAGAGCAGGGTGGGTTCGACGACACCAACCGCGAGCAGATGCCCGCCATCCGCGAAGGCGAACAGGTCGCCGCCTCGGCCGCGCTCGGCGTGAAGGACCTCCGGTTCCTGTCGGGGCATCGCGACGGCTGGCTCGAGCCATCGTGGGAGCTGCAACGCCAGATCGTCGAGGTCATCCGCGACGTCCAGCCCCAGCGCGTGCTGATCCAGTCCCCCGAGCGTTGGTACGACCGGATCCAGGCCTCCCATCCGGATCACCTCGCTGCGGGCGAAGCCGCCATCCGTGCCATATACCCCGCCGCAGAGAACCGTTTCGCGTGGCCCGAGCTCATCGAGCAGGGTTTGGACCCATGGCATGTCAGCGAGGTCTGGATCATGGCGCATCCGGAGATGACCCACGCCGTGGACATCACCGACACCTTCGACCGCAAGCTCGCCGCCCTGCAGGCTCACGCCTCACAGACGGGACACATGGGCGATCAGCTGGAAGACTTGCTTCGCGGCTGGGGCAGTGGGGTCGCCGAGATGTTCGGACTCCGGCAGGGTCGGCTGGCCGAGTGCTTCCACGTCATGGATCTGGGCTGAGCCGGTGAATGTCAATGCCCTCCTGATCAGCGTCTCCCCGCTCGTGGTCTATGCCCTGGTCGCTCTGGTGATCGGCTTGGAGAGCATGGGCATCCCGTTGCCCGGCGAGGTGATCCTGGTGTCCGCAGCACTGCTGGCTGCGCGCCACGAGCTCGACATATCTCCCGTCTGGGTCGCGGTGGCTGCCAGTGCCGGGGCCATCGTCGGCGACAGCGTCGGCTATCTGGCCGGACGGCGCTGGGGTGAGCGGATGTTCAACGTGTTGGGACGGCGGTTTCCCAGACACGCGGGCCCCGATCACCTCGCGTACGCCGAGCATGTCTTCACCCGGTATGGGGTGTGGGCCGTGTTCTTCGGACGTTTCGTGGCACTCCTTCGCATCTTCGCCGGCCCGGTAGCCGGTGGCCTGCGGATGCCCTATCCACGTTTTCTGGCGGCCAACGCGCTCGGCGGTCTCATCTGGGCCTGCGGGACCACGACGGCGATCTACGCCCTGGGTACGCGCGCCGAGCAGTGGCTCAAGGGTTCAGCTTGGATCGCCCTGGCTCTGGCGGCCGGCGTTGCCATCGCCCTCTCAACGGTATTCCGGCGTCGTCTGGAGCATGCAGTGGCACGTCACGCCGCCGAGCGAGAGACCTCTCTCGATGAACTCGAGGCAGTCTGACTCACAGGAGGTGCCGGCCCACAGCCCAGGCGGTGAGCTCGTGCCGTGAGGACAGCTGCAGCTTGCGAAGCACCGAGGACACATGTGTCTCAACAGTCTTGATCGAGATGAACAGCTCCTTGGCCACTTCCTTGTACTGGTAGCCGCGGGCAATGAGCCTCATCACCTCACGCTCGCGCGCGCTGAGCCGGTCCAGCTCCTCGTCGATCACGGCGACCTCACCGGCGGCCGCACCAAAGGCGTCCAGGACGAAGCCAGCCAGCCGGGGGCTGAAGACGGCATCGCCGTCGGCGACCCGTCGAATCGCGTCGCTCAGGTCGGGTCCGTTGATCGTCTTGGTGACGTAACCCCGAGCCCCGGCCCGGATGACCGCGATGACGTCCACTGCCGCGTCGGACACCGACAGCGCAAGGAAACGGACCGGCTCACCAGATTCTGCTGTCACGCCACCAGACCCGGTGATCACGTCGCTGCCACCGTTTCCGTTGCCGCCGGGTAGGTGCACATCCAGCAGGACGACATCGGGTCGCGTCTGAGCCACCACGACGATCGCCGCGTCGACATCCGCGGCCTCCCCCACGATCACCATCGACTCGTCAAGCTCGGCCTTGACGCCGGACCGGAACATGCGGTGGTCATCGACAAGCACGAGCCGGATGGACCTGGCATGCGAGGTTGCTGGCACGGTCATCAACGAGATCCTTCGGTGTCTGGTTGGGCGACGGTGTCTGGCTGGGCATCTTTGTCCGGCTGGGCAACAGTGTCCGGCCGGCGGCCAACAGAAGATGACACGGCCGTTACCGGCAGGGAGAGGGAGACCTCGGTGCCGTGCTCGAGCCGGCGCACCCCTGCCGTGCCGCCATGCCGCGAGATGCGGCCCAGGATCGACTCGCGGACCCCGAGGCGGTCCTGCGGCACCTCGGCCAGGTCGAAACCCGGGCCGTGGTCCCGCACGAACGCCTCAACGAGCTCCGATCCCACCTCGACATAGACCGACACTGGCGGTGCGCCGTGTCGGGCGGCATTGAGCAACGCCTCGCGCAGCGCCCGCACCAGCGCGGTCCCCCCGGCATCGAGCGTGCGGTCACCGGTCACGACCAGGTCAATAGGTATGCCGTGGAGGTCCTCCACTTCGTGCGCGACCTCGGTCACAGCCGAGGCGAGAGTGGCCTGCGAGCCGAGCGGGCCAGCGTACAGCCAACCGCGCAGCTCACGCTCCTGGGAACGCGCCAGGCGAACCACTTCGGCGGGGTCGCCGGACTTGCGCTGGATCAACGCCAGAGTCTGAAGAACGGAGTCATGCAGATGCGCGGCGATGTCCGCTCGCTCGGTCTCACGGATGCGCTGCGCCTGTTCGGCGCGCAGGTCGCCCCACAGTCGCACACCCCACGGTGTGGCGATCAGAGCTGCGCCGCCAAGAACTGCCACAGCCGCGATCCCCACACTCCACAGACCTGCGAGTCCCAGACCCTGGGTCGCGAGAACCACGACACCTATCGAGGCCAGTGCGATGCCGATCCCCAGACGCACCAAGCCTGCCCGCCGGCCCCCGGACCCCATATCCCGGACCAGCCATCTTTCGCGCTCGGCATCGTCGAGCTTCGACCACGCCAGCACCGCCCCGCCGACCACCGCCAACAGTGGAATGGACACGCCGAGGCGCAAATCGACACCCCGTTGTTGAGCCAGGAGCACCCCGCCGAAGACGAGCAACCCCAACCCGACCAGGAGATTGCGCACAGACTCGTTGGCCGGTCGGCTCGCAGCCACGGCATCGGGCGCCGCGGTCGGGGTGGTCGCCAGCGACTGGGGCGTGAGTGCCCACAGGAAGAGGTATGCCACGAGGCCGGCACCGCCCGCAAAGCTGGTCAGGATGAACACCAGACGGACGTGGCGCACGTTGAGGTTGAGGTGCTCCGCCAGCCCCGCACAGACCCCGCCGAGGCATCGGCCCTGGACGGGACGTTCCATCCGGCGCACCGGCCGGTGTTCACCGGGGCCGACTGCCGACCGGGGAAGCTTGTATGGCGTGGGCACGAGGTCCATCCTTGCCCAGATCCGGTGCAGAACGAGTCCGGACAGGACAATCTCAGGGTCAGCTCAGGGTCAACCCCGATGGCAGACTGCCCAGAGGTGGCCAAGAATCGTCATATGAGCGAACAGAGCACCTCCGGCCCGCAGACGGGAATGGACCGGATTTTTGGCGCGTTGCGCGGCCTGGGCATCCGACGCCGCACCGATGACAAGTGGATCGCGGGCGTGTGTTCAGGACTCGCCGACCGCATGGGCATCGACCCGGTGATCGTGCGCGCCGCCCTGGTGCTGCTCTCCCTGCTGGGAGGCACCGGCATCACCATCTATCTCCTAGCGTGGGCACTGATTCCCAACGACAGGGACGAGATCGTGGCGCAGCGAGCGCTTCGTGACGGAGACGGCGGCTCGATCGTCCTGATCATCTTCGCGGCACTGGCGCTGTTCGGAGGTTCGGCGTTCGGAGGTCCATGGTGGGTCAGCCATTCTGGCTGGGGGTTCCCGTGGGGCGTCTTCCTCATCGCCCTGTTCATCTGGTGGCTGGTCAAACGGTCGGACAACCGCGCTGCCGCCGACCAACCGGTGAGGGCACAACAGCTCGGTACCCCGGCTGCCGCTGGCCCGTCGCCAACCGCGGCCGGCCCTGTGGTCCCGCAGACCCAGGTTCTCTCCCAGAGCCAGGCGGTCCCGCAGACCCAGGTTGTCCCGCAGAGCCAGGCGGTCCCGCAGACCCAGGTTGTCCCGCAGACCCAGGTTGTCCCGCAGAGTCAGCTGGTCCCGCAGAGTCAGCTGGTCCCGAAAAGGCTTCGTCGTCGGTCCGGTGGGCCATTGATGGCCTTGCTCGCCATGGGGCTGGCCTTGGCGAGCTACGGCTCCCTGATCTTGGCGGGCAACGCATTCAGCTGGACGGGCAACCACGCGACGATCGCCCTCGCCGGTTCGCTGGCGGCGATCGGGCTGCTGTCGGTCGTTCTCGGCCTGGCCGGCTGGCGGGCTGGCTTTGTGGCCTTCCTGGCGGTCGTCCTGGCGATCGCCGCCTGGACAAGCACCGTGGTACCCGCGGGAATCCACGTCGACGGGCGGGTCGGGGACGCCACCTGGACACCCACGTCGATCAGCTCAGGGGCCAACTCCGGCGACTATCGACTTGGCGTCGGGAACGGAGTTCTCGACCTGAGCAAGCTGGCCACCCAGGGTCTGAGCACGGCCGCAAACCCGGCCACGATCCCGGTATCGGTGGGGATGGGTGAGCTGAAGGTGCTCGTACCCCAGGGACTGAACGTCAAGGTGGTGGGTCACGTGAGCCTGGGCGAGATTCTCGCGCCGACCGACACTTCCAGCGCCGGACAGGGCGGCTCAGAGGTATCCCGGACGATCGTGGTGGGCCAGGGGCCCACCACGATCGTGGTCAATGCCGGAGTCGGCATCGGACAGCTCAAAGTCGTGAAGGAGTAGGACGATGGATGCGAACACACCCGTGACGCGGCCAGCCTCGGATGGTAACCCCATCCAGGACAAGGCCAACGGACCCGAAGTCAAGGCACCCGCACGTCCCAAAGGGCCCAACGCCTCAGCCATCGTTGTCGGACTGGTGGCCATGGTCTTGGCGGGACTGATCATCGCCAAGGAGACGATGGGGTGGCGCGTCGACTGGTCACGGCTGGGGCCGGGCACGATCGTCGGCATCGGGGTCGTGCTGGCGGTGATCGGGGCAATCGGTCTCGTCCGGCGCCATGACGACGTCTGAGACATCCGCTCCGCCCACACCCAGCCGGGTCACGTCACGCAGTATCGATCGCCAGCCGGGCGTGAGAGCGAGCAGATCGAGATCGGCCGGCAGCAACCACGTAGCGGACGCCGTGGTGCCTCCGACGTCGTGAACGACCGGTTCGGTCGGCTCGGGGCAGACCGCGCGGTAGACGACCCGTACGGCGTGATAGTCCTCGAGGTGACCACCTGGCGCAACGCCCACCCAGCGGCTCGTCGCAATCAACGCGAGATCGCTCACCTCGATCACCTGGCCGCTCTCCTCCCAGACCTCTCGCAGCACGGCCCGGTCCGGCGCCTCTTCGGCCTCGAGGCCACCGCCGGGCAGGCCCCACTGACCTTCGGCACCGGTCCGCTCGGAGAACTGCGTCATCAGGAACCCGCGCGAGCTGGTTACCACGGCGTAGGCCGCGATCCGCTGGTGCCGGAGCGCGACCTCACCCTCGGGGGCGTCGCCCTCGGGGATAGCCTGGCCCACCAGATCTGCGCCCGGACGCGACTGGACCTGGCTCGTCAACGGTTCGATCTTCTGAGGCTGGCGCAAGGAGGGCACAACCACAAAAGTCATCGTCAGCACTTGTCTGTCGACCGGGTGCCTCAAGACGTCTCGCACTCGCAGGACATGCCAGCCGTGCAACGCGAGCAAGGCGTTAGGGTCGTCTCCGTGACCGAGTGCCAGACGGGCAACCTCTGCACTGTCCAGGTCGACCCCCACCACGATGAGCCAGGACCCCGGTACCAGAGCGGAAGTCAACGAGCCGCCCCCTCAACCGCCCCGGCAACGGCGATGGCACGGCGGTATTCCGCCTCCGCACCGTCCAGGATGCGACTCCACGACTGTTCTGGGGGCGTGCTGCGGTTGTACGTCTTCATCGACTCGCGGAGCCCATCGTCGGTGACCAGCCGGGCGAGAGCCTCAGCCATCGCCTCGTCATCGGTCGCGAGGTATCCATTCAGACCGTCCTTGACGAACTCCTGCACGCCGCTTCCACGGCGCCCTACGACCGGCAGCCCAACAGTGCGCGCCTCCAGGGCGGCAATCCCGAACGACTCCAGGGGCGCGGGGGCCACGAAGATATCGGAGGCCGCATACCCCTCCTGCAGCTCCTCCCGGGTCACCCTGCCCGGCAGCCTGACCCAGCCGCCCATGTCGTGAGCGGCGATAAAGCGTTCAAGCCGGCGGCGATCGGGACCATCACCGAAGATCTCCAGGCGGATCCCTTTGTCTGCCGGGACCAGCGCCCGCACACGGGCCATGGTGCGCAACAACGGCAGCGGCCGCTTGCGGGAGGCCAGGCGCATCGCCGAAACCACCCGCACGCAGTCCAAAGCCTTGCGTGCCGGCGCCTGCTCGCGCTGCGTGGCCCAGCGGTCGACGTCGATTCCGTTGGACAGGACACTTACGGTGCCCGCTGATCCGACGACGCGCTGCAACGGCTCGGCAGCAACAGCCGAGACGGCGCTCATGACAACGCCGCTGGAGGCCCAGCCGCGTACGTATCCAGCTGCACGAAAGAACGGCTCGAAGGAACCCAGCATGCAATGCCACGTCATCGCGATGGGCAGGCCCATGTCCGTGGCGACGCGGGTGCAGTCCACAGCAAAGGGGCTCACCACGCCCATGTGGACGTGGGCGACGTCGAACCCACCGCTGGCCAGCCTCTGGCGCAACAGCCCTGGGGCCAGAGGGTTCACGGGCAGCTCGAACGGCAACCGAAGAGCCAGTCTGTGAACCTCGACGCCGTCGACCTGGTCGACGAACCCGCCCCGCTCCCCTCGGCTGCCAGCGGTGGCGGTGAAGACGACGACCTCATGGCCACGACCGATCAGGCGGGACGCAAGGTCATGGACCTGCACCTCGATTCCGCCCAGGCGGGGCATATAACAGTCAGACAGCATCGCGATCTTCACAGAACCAGCCTCGCATGAGACAGGATGGAACCTGATGTCGCACACCCTCCTGGCTTTCCATGCCCACCCCGACGATGAGTCACTGCTCACCGCCGGGACGATGGCGCGTGCCGCCGCGCAGGGACACCGGGTGATTCTGGTCGTGGCAACCGACGGCAACGAGGGTCTGGCCTCCAGCAGCTTCGTGGCCGGCGGTCGCCTCGGCGAGCGACGCCTGGAGGAGCTGCGTGAAAGTGCACGAGCGTTGGGGGTGGCGCGGGTGGAGCACCTCGGCTATGCCGACAGCGGGCTGGGCCCACACACCCTGCCGGATCCGCCGAGCCGGACACGGTTCATCCGCTCAGATGTCGATACGGCCGCACGCCTGCTCGCCGCCATCCTGCGGCAGGAGTCCGTCGACGTCCTGCTGACCTACGACGTCAACGGCGGCTATGGACACCGCGATCATGTGAAGGCTCACCAGGTCGCGGTACGTGCAGCAGAGCTGGCCAAGACTCCACGGGTGCTGCAAGCGACCGTGCCGCGTGACACGATCTGCCGCGCGGTGGCCCTGGCTGGCAAGGTCTACCGCTTCCCGGCAGCCTTCGACCCCACCACGTTCCAGCGCGCATTCAGCCCGCAGGCCGACATCACCCACCGGGTCAACGTCATCCGTTACGCGTCCGCAAAACGGGCCTCGATGCGAGCCCACGTCTCTCAGGCCAGCGCAGATAGCGGTGCGGACCGCACTCTCGCCGCCTTCCTGCGTATCCCGCGACCGTTCTACGACGTGATCTTCGGCCGCGAGTGGTACGTCGACCCAGCCCACCCGCCGGGCGCGCCCACCTCTCGCGACGTCTTCGCCGGTCTGGCGTGAGACTGCTCGGGGGAGGGCCGTGAGCGACGAGGACTCGGTCCCGGGCAGCCTCTGGCGCCCGAGCCGCAAGCAGGTCGCACAGGGCGTGCTCGGCATAGCCCTCGCGATCGTGCTCGTCGTCTGGTGGCTGCCCAGGATCGCGGGGACCACATGGAGTGCAGTGTTCGTCACCCTCAGCCACGTCGGCTTCGGTTCGGTCATGATGCTGTTCGCACTCATGTGTCTTGGGCTCTGGGGCTACACCTTCACGCTCACCGGGTCAATGCCCGGCCTGCGCCACGTTCATGCGCTCATCGTGAACCTCTGCGGGTCTTCCGCGGGCAACTTCCTGCCCGGCGGCGGGGCTGCCGGAGTAGCGGTCAGCTATGCGGCCTTCCGCTCCTGGGGCTTCTCACGAGGCGCTATCTCGACCTCCATCATCGTCACCGGCGTCTGGAACATCCTCGCCCGGTTGATCCTCCCGGTGGGCGCTCTGATCGCCCTGCTCGTCGCCGGGGGTAACCTGCCTCCGGCGGTGATCGGCGGCGGTCTGATAGGTGCAGCCGCGGGCCTTGCGCTGTTGGCCCTTTTCATCGCGGCGCTCGCCAGCGAGAACCTCACCCGCTCACTGGGCCGGGCTCTCAACCGGGTGCTGCGCCCGCTGCATCGACGGTTCAAGTCCTTCCACGAGGTGGGCGTCGACGACTTCATCAGGGACCAGCGAGCGCGCATCGTCAGCGTGGTGTACCACGGTTGGCTCAAGATGACGTTCGGGATGATCGCCTACTTCGGCGTCTTCTACGTGCTCTTCTGGCAGAGCATGCACATGGTCGGGCTGCGTATGACCTTCTCGCACGTGTTCGCCGCGTACGCCGTGGGACGGCTTCTCACCGCCATCGGCATCACCCCCGGTGGCGTGGGAGTCACCGAGGGCGGTGCAGTTGCCGTCCTGGTCGCGTTCGGCGCCGACCCTGCACAGGCGCTCGCCGGCACCGTGGGGTTCTCGTTGTACACACATGTGATGGAGGTCCCGCTGGGCGTGCTGGCTTTTCTCAGCTGGGCCCTCTCTAAGAAGACGGCACCCACCGACACCGCCGACAGCACCGCTCCTGATGGCGCTGCGGGCTGACTTGTCTAGCTGGTCGGCTGGCTCCAACGGGCTACTGGCTCCGGGGCGTACTCAGCCGGCAAGCCGGCGCACCTGACGTGTGCGTGCTTGATCCGCGATCTCATCGTCGATCTCCCCCGGCACGAAGGGCTGGCCCAGTGCACGCTCGACCGCCAGCTTGATGAGGGCGTCGGCGAACAATGGGTTAGCCGGCAGCACCGGACCGTGCAGGTAGGACCCGAACACACTGCCGGTGATCGCTCCCTCGGTCCCGTCGATCCCGTTGTTGCCCAGGCCTGACTTCACCATGCCGAAGGGCCGCTGCCCCGCACCCAGCTCGGTTGAGCCGGAATGGTTCTCGTAGCCGACCACGTCGCCGTAGGCCGTTTCCAGGACAACCGGGCCGATCATCCGCTTGGCGTTTCCCTGGGTCGTCACGTCGAGGATGCCGATTCCCGGAAGCCGCTCCCCCTCGATGGTGATGAACGCATTGCCGAAGAGCTGGTACATGCCGCAGATCATCAGCATCGGAGTGCCGTCAGCCGCCAGTGCTCGAAGAACCTCGGCATTGTGAGCCAGGTCGTCCTGGACCCGCGCCTGCCCGCTGTCCTGACCGCCCCCGCCGAGGACGAGGTGCGCGTCGGTCGGAAAGTCGTTGCCGGGATGGTGCTGGTGAACCATGGATTCGTAACCGTGCCAGCGAAGCCGGCTCGCCAGGCAGCGGGTGTTGCCGAGATCGCCGTAGATGCTCATCTCGCGCGGATAGATGTGAACGACCTTGATCTGACCCTTGCTGTTCAGGTGGCTACCATTCGGATCGCTTCCGTTCAGATCGTCACTGTTCGGTTGGCTGCTCACGGCTGGGCTTCCTCTCCGAAGTTGGCCAGGCCGTAACGCCCGGCCAGGTTGCGGCGAAGCGCCATCATCGCGGTGTAGGTGCAGAAGATACGTTTGGGCTCGTCCTTGTATGCCGTGAGGAAGCGTTCCAGCGCGAGGTCCAGATCGGGCTCGACCTGCGCCACGGGCACGTCGTCGTACTGCAGCCGCAGCGCCATGTCGTAGGCCCGGACGCCGCTGGTCAGCGCAGCTCCCTTGCCTCGCAGCGACTCGAAGCTGACGTCGTAGAGCCAGGACACGTCGCGACCGTCGGCGTAGTTGTCGTTGATGGCCACCATCGTGGTGACAGGGGTGTTGCCGTAGGTGCTCAGGGCGACGGTGAAACCGGCCGGGTTCTTGACCAGGACAAGCTCGAGTGGTTGTCCGTCGGCATCGATGACCTCACCTCGGCCGAAAGGGGGTTCGACCCTCTCAAGAGCAGCGACCACGGCGACCTCGTGAAACTCATTGCCGAGCAGTGCTTTGGCGGTGGACGTCGCCGCAGTCGCATTGATCATGGCGGCCAGTCCACGCTGTTTGAGGACCATCGGGCCGACCCGAGCTGTGGGCCCGAAGCGCACCTCGAAGCTTCGTTCGTCGTGAGGCTTGAGCAGACCGTCGGCCGCAGTCGGGTTCGGAGGCGTGAAGTCGTCCTCGAACCGCACGTCGGCTTCCTGCAGCTCTGGGAGACGGTCCGCGATCGAGGGGTCAACACCGAAGTAGGTGACGCTGACACCGTCACGCAGCCGCCCGGCGATCCGCGATACGAAAGAGTCGTTAAGGTTGAGGACCACCCCGACTGTGGTCTGCTCCGCGAGCTCGGCAAGCAGCTTGGCAGTGTGGTCGATCTCGGCGAAACGGTCGAGCTGGTCGCGAGCGACGTTGAGCAGCAATGCGTGTGTCGGTTTCACCTCGGCGGCGAACTTCAACGCGTGTGCCTCGTCCAGCTCAAGGACCGCAAGGTCTGCCCTGAGCCGTCCAGTAAGTGAGACCTCGGCCATCATCGAGGAGATGACCCCGCGGGTGAAGTTGCTGCCGGTGGGGTTGGAGAACACGGTGAGCCCGTGCTCGCGCAGGATTGCGACGAGCATCTTGGTTGTCGTCGTTTTGCCGTTCGTTCCGGTGACCACGACGACGCCGCGGGGTAGGTCCGCCAGCGCGTGAGTGAGGAAGCGCGGATCCAGCCTCTCGACCACGAGCCCGGGCAGCGCCGAACCGCCACCCCGCAACCTCGATGCGACGCGTGCCATCTTGCCTGCCGCCACTGCCACCGAAGTCCTGAGCACCGTCATACCCTAACCAAGGCGGGTGTGGGCCCGATTTCACCCGAGGTGGCGGTCGGCCAAGTGGGCCACGGCAGCCACACTGAGTGCGCACGCCAACCCGATGGACCCGAGCGAGATGATGCCCAGCCCGAGGTCGCGCAGACCAGGTTCCGGCCGGACTCCCCACGACACCAGCAGGCCGCCGACGATCGAGGCGCCGATGAGCGCCCCCAATGTGAACCGACACGTCGTGAACTGGGGCGGGAGGACGATGACTGACCAGCGCGGCGATCAACATCCCGACCGCTGCCCACACCAGGCACACGAAAGTTGCCGCGATGACGTCTGAGGGCCGGTGCCACCTGCCAAGGACCAACGCCACACCGACAAGGGCTGCCGTTGCAGACACGCCGATCGCCACAATCGAGCGCCAGGCCGGTGGAGCCACGATGAGTGCCGCGAGCGCTATCGACAGCGCGACCGTCGTGTGTCCGCTGGGCAGGCTGTTCGGTCCATGATCGGAACCGAGACGAGCGAACAGGTCGTACTTGAGAATCTGGGTGGTGAGATACGCGCCCCCGATCACGACGACGGCGCCCAGCGCGAGGTCAAGCCTGCGTCTGACCAAAGCGAGCGCGACGCAGACCACCAGCGACAGGCCGACCGACCCGGCCGACATCCAGCTCAGTCCTTCATAAAGACGATCTAGCACCGGCGCGGGGCTGCTGACGGCCTCGGACGCCGCACCGTCCAGACGTAGCCCTTGTGAGGTCCGCAAGGCCACGTACGCCGTCGCGGCCAGCCCCAGCAAGCCAACCCCGCCGCCAGTGCCCCCACATCCACCAGGAACGGTCTCCACGGCGCCTGCGGACTGCCCTCACTGACCACGCCGACTCACTCCCACTCCCTTGTATCGAGGTCCACACCAACCGGCGAGCCGGCGTGCCAAGGTCGCCGACCGCGAGGTGCGCAACGTCCCGCCCGATGCGACGCAGGAGGGTGAGAGAATGGACTCATGAGTAAAGGCGATTTGTTCGGCGACAGCGTGTACGAGTCAGGAGACCCTGTGGACGACACCGACGGCCTGGACCCTATCGAAGGTCTTACCGGCGATGACCCGGACGAGGCCATGCAGACGGGATACAGCCCGCCTGAGCGGGAACCGTACAACCTGCGGCACATGCCGACAGCGTCCGAGGCACATCAAGGGGAGTCCCTGGACGAACGACTCGCCGAGGAAGAGCCCGACATCAGTGCAGACGACCCGGACCATGCTGGTAGCCAGCCGAGAGCAGGTCGACTCGTCGCTCCGGATGACGGCGTGCATGCCGACCTGGAGTCGGAGGAGATCGCCAACGACGTGGGGCCGGCCGGCTATGCATCCAGCGCCGAGGAAGCGGCCATGCACATCGTCAACGGGGATGAAGAGGACTTAGAGGAGGAAGAGGACTAGGCCGGAGCCGCCCGCTTCGTTCAAGCGGCCAGTTACGGTCTCGTCGATGCCGGGGTCGCTCCAGTAACCGCTGCTGTGCTCGCTTACATGTGGCCTTGGGCCCATTGAGTGCGGCGCGCTGACAACCTCCACCCATCCATCGCGCTGATCCGCGATGCTGAGCCCATGACGTCAGAGATCTTGTCTTGGATCGGCGCCCACCCAACGGGTGTGATGGCCGCCGTAGCCCTGGCTCTCAGCCTTTTGACACTGTGGCGCTCGCGAAGGGCGCGCCTGCAGGCCGTGCCCTTCGCCCACTTCGCCACGTTCCATCAGAGCGCCGAGCGCGCAGAGCAGTATCTGGTGGTGGGCAACCATGGGCCATCTGAGGCCCGCGACCTGTCAGTGACCTTCAGCCGAGCAGGCAAGGCGTGGGTGCCCGGCTGGAATGGTGGCGACGACTCACCCTTCCCGATCCAGGCGCTCGCGCCGGGCAATCCCCTTGGCCTTGGGTGTTGGGGGAACTGGACCGAGGGAAAGGCGGGGCTGGCCATCGCCACCATCACCTGGCGCGACGGGCGACGGGGCACTCAGAGCGCGCGGACCACGCTCAGCATCGCAGGATTGCCGGTAGGCGGCTGGGGAGGCAAGACCCTCGCGGAACTCGATAGGGGGCCGGGCTGGCACATGCGTTTCTAGGCCGAAGTTACGTGTCGTGTGACGCGTGAAACCCCTGGTGAGCAGGGGTTTCACTGTTTTCGGGTGTTTGGGTTCTGGCTACTTCAGGGTCAGTGGGATCGGTGCACCGAGGAGTTCGAAGGCTCGGCGCCCGGTGGGTGTGGGTTCGGCGAGGGTGGGCACGGTGGGGCCGGTGTCGTGATCTCCGTAGCGGAGGTCGACCCGGGCCAGACATCCCAGGTGGTCCAGCAGGGCGGTGAAGCTGGCGGCGGGTAGGTCGTCGGTGGTGGTCTTGGTTGCTGCCTTGTGGTCGGCGCCCTGGGAGCGTTGGGCGGGGGCGACGGGGTCGGGACGTTGCTCGTCGGTGAACGTCAGCGGCGCCCATGCTTGGCGGAGATGCCACACGAGGTAGGCGGCGAGCATGCAGATGAACACGTGGGCCCGGACCCTTGTCTCGTTCCAGTGGTGGATGGGGCGCAGGTCCAGGTCGATGCTCTTGATGACGGGGGACATCAACGCTGGGGTCACCATGCTGGACCCGAAGACACCGGTCCGCACGTCCGCGATTGCCGGCGTCGCCGCGTCTCACCGGCGTCGATCGCCGTTGGGTGGTCAGCGCGCTGCAGGTCGGCTGACCTGGTCAGCGTCCCTTGTTCCTGTTCTTCACCCTGCTTTTCTTACTACCACCACGCGGGTCCAAGGCCTTGCGTGACGCCCTTGTCTCCGTGTTGACCTGGTCGCGTTCTTGCACCGACCCATCGTCGCTGGGCGCTGAGTAGTGCAGTTGCGCCGGAGCCATCGGGATCTCCAGACCCTTGGCCCGAATAGCCTTCGCGGCCTCAAAACCGTCCATGGGCGGGGCTTGGACAGCGTCCTGCACATCGTTGGGGTTGACCTCGACCTCGACATTGAAGAGGTAGCCGATCGACTCCTCCTTGATGGCTTCGTTCATCGCCTCGAAGAGCAGGAATCCCTCCCGCTGGTACTCCACGAGCGGGTCACGCTGGGCCATGGCACGCAGACCGATGCCCTCCTGCAGGTAGTCCATCTCATACAGGTGCTCGCGCCATTTGCGGTCAAGAACAGAGAGCACGACCCGGCGCTCCACCTCACGGGCAACCTCTTCACCCAGAGCGAGCTCTCGTGCGTCGTAGGCGTGATGGGCGTCAGAGGTGAGCTCCACCCGCAACATCTCCGCGGTGATGCTGCCATGGCCACCCGCTGCCTCCTCGACCTCCGCGATGCTGATCGAGACCGGGTAAAGGGTCTTGAGCGCTGTCCAGAGCTTCTCGAGGTCCCAGTCGTCGACAAACCCCTCGGAGGTGGCCGAGGCGACGTAGCCGGCAACGACGTCGTTGATGAAATGTCGGATCTGCTCGTGCAGGTCCTCGCCCTCGAGCACCCGCAGACGCTCGCCATAGATGACCTCGCGCTGGCGGTTGAGCACATCGTCGTACTTCAGGACGTTCTTGCGGATTTCGAAGTTGCGCGCCTCGACCTGGGTCTGTGCGCTCTGGATGGAGCGCGAGACCATCTTGGACTCGATCGGGACGTCATCCTCCATCTTGGCCGTGGTCATGAACCGGTCGACCATGGCGGCGTTGAACAGCCGCATCAGGTCGTCCTGCAGCGAGAGGTAGAAACGACTCTCACCGGGGTCACCCTGACGGCCGGACCGTCCGCGCAGCTGGTTGTCGATCCGGCGCGACTCGTGACGTTCGGTGCCCAGGACGTATAGCCCGCCGAGCGCGGTGACCTCATCGTGCTCAGCTGCCACGGCCTTCTCTGCAGACTGGAAGGCTGTCGACCAGGCTGCTTCGTATTCCTCCGGCGTCTCGACCGGGTCCAGGCCCTTCGTCTTGAGTGTGGCGACGGCTGTGAACTCGGGGTTGCCACCGAGCATGATGTCGGTACCACGACCGGCCATGTTCGTAGCGACGGTCACCGCGGACTTACGGCCCGCCTCAGCGATGATGGACGCCTCGCGCTCATGCTGCTTGGCATTGAGGACCTCGTGCGGGACACCCCTTCGACGCAGGAGTTCGGAGAGGTGCTCGCTCTTCTCGACGCTGACGGTGCCGACCAGGACCGGTTGGCCACGCTCGTGACGTTTGGCGAGATCCTCGACCACGGAGGCGAACTTGGCCGCTTCGGTGCGATACACGAGGTCGGCCTGGTCGTCGCGGATCATCGGCATGTTCGTGTCGATGGCCACGACGCCCAGCTTGTAGATGCTGTGCAGCTCAGCGGCCTCGGTCTGGGCCGTGCCCGTCATACCGGAGAGCTTCTCGTAAAGGCGGAAGTAGTTCTGCAGCGTGATCGTGGCCAGGGTCTGGTTCTCGTTCTGGATCTCGACGCCTTCCTTGGCCTCGATCGCCTGGTGCATGCCTTCGTTGTACCGGCGCCCAGCCAGCATCCGGCCGGTGTGCTCGTCGACGATGAGGATCTCACCGTTCAGGTTGACGTAGTCCTTGTCCCGTTTGAACAGCTCCTTGGCCTTGATGGCGTTGTTGAGGTAGCCGATCAGCGGGGTGTTCACAGACTCGTAGAGGTTCTCGATGCCCAGGTAGTCCTCAACCTTGGCAATCCCGGCCTCCATGACACCGACGGTGCGTTTCTTCTCGTCGACCTCATAATCGCCCTCGCCGTCCTCGCCGCGGTTCAGGCGCTTGACCAGACTCGCGAACTGGACGTACCACTTGGTCGCCTGGTCGGCCGGACCGCTGATGATCAGGGGCGTGCGGGCCTCGTCGATGAGGATGGAGTCGACCTCGTCGACGATGCAGAAGCTATGACCGCGCTGGACGAGCTCGTCGCTGGACCACGCCATGTTGTCGCGCAGGTAGTCGAAGCCGAACTCGTTGTTGGTGCCATAGGTGATGTCCTTGGCGTACTCGAGGCGACGGCTGGCCGGCTCCATCGCAGACAGGATGCAGCCCGTCTCAAGACCGAGGGCCCGGTGAACCCGGCCCATCAGCTCGGACTGGTACTGCGCCAGGTAGTCGTTGACGGTGATGACATGAACGCCCTTGCCCTGCAGGGCATTGAGGTATGACGGGAGGGTCGCGACGAGCGTTTTGCCCTCACCGGTCTTCATCTCGGCGACGTTGCCCAGGTGCAGGGCCGCGCCACCCATGATCTGAACGTCGAAGTGACGCTTGCCCAGGGTTCGCCTGCTCGCTTCACGCACGGCCGCGAACGCCTCGGGGAGGATGTCGTCGACGCTCTCGCCGTCGGCCAGGCGCTTGCGGAACACATCGGTCTCGCCGCGCAGTTCCGCGTCGGTGAGCTTCTCGAAGTCCTCCTCAATCGCGTTGACCTGCTTGGCGATGACCTCCAGCTTCTTGAGGATGCGGCCTTCGCCGACACGCAGCAGCCGGTCAATGATCGGAATTGGCACGAGACACTCCTGATGAAATCAACCATGATGTGGGTCAGTACTCAGTTGGACCTAGGCTAGTCGGTGATGGCTCACCCTTCCTCTTCGTCTCCCGAAAACCCCATGTCTCCAAGAATCGCCCTGTCTGCAGAAAACGCCGTGTCCGCCGAAAACGTGCCGCCGGCCGGGTCCTCCAACCAGCCTCCGTTGTTCGAGACCGCACGGCTGCGGCTGCGGCCATGGCGCGACACTGACGCTCCAGGCCCCGGCGAAGGACCGGACGACGACAGCCTGCGTTTCATGCCGGCCGGCGCCCAGCCCGGGCCGGATGACTTCCCGGCCTGGTTGGCGAAGCGTCGGCGGGACATGGACACCGGGACGGACCTGCACTGGTGCATCGCCGACGTGACATCCGACGCGATGCTCGGGAATGTCCAGATCTTCCGGATGGGACCCGTCCAGGACCGCTTCCAAGGCGAGCTCGGCTACTGGCTGCGCCCTGGCGCCAGAGGACAGGGCATCGTCGCTGAGGCACTCAAACCAGTCATCGCCATCGCATTCGCCCCGATCGAGCACGGTGGGCTCGGTCTCATCCGGCTGCACGCCGCCACGGACAGTGACAACACCGCCTCCCAGTCAATCCTGCGATCAGCCGGGTTCACCCAGTGGGGCGCCGACCACCAGGCCTGGCGGCGCACCGACGGATCATTGTCCGATGGCGTGTATTTCGAGCTGCTGGTTCGCGATCTGCGGGCTTCAGGACGGCTCGACAGCAACGATCGCGCCGCCACGGCTCTGGAGCCGGTCACGCTGGAAGGCAACCCCCCGCACGCGGGAGAGGTGCCCAGAGTCCGACTTCGCGCGTGGCGGCACACGGATGCGGAGCGGGTCATGCAGGCGTGCTCGGATGAGCGCACCCAACTCTGGCTGGCCAGCGGCCTGCCGTCGCCGTACACCCTCGAGGACGCCCGCTCCTACATCGCCGTCCGCCACGCGGAAGCCAGCGAGGGCAAGAGCCTTTCCTGGTGCGTGGCAGACCCCGAGAGCGATGTGTGCGTCGGCTCCGTGGCGATCATGCACCTGCGCCACGCCCTGGGCACCGCCGGAGAGATCGGCTACTGGACCCATCCCGACGCACGAGGTCACGGCATCATGTCCGAAGCCGTGCGGCTGGCTGTGCGACACGCGTTCATCCCGCGCGAAGACGGTGGCCTCGGACGACACCGCCTTCAGCTCGTCGCTGCGGAAGGCAACTCGGCCTCACAGCACATTGCCCGCGTCAACGGTTTCGTGGAGGTCGGCCGGGACCGGAAGGCCGAACCGCTGGGTGACGGGACGTTCGCCGACCTGGTGCGCTTCGACGTGCTGGTCGACGAATGGCCCGTTCCCGACTAGCCGACTCTGGGCGTGAGCCGAAACCGGGCTCAGACAGCACAGAAGGGTCACTGGTGGCGCAGGGTCATGTGTGCCCGACCAGTGACGGACCTGCGCCAGGTGGCCCGATCGCGCTAGCCCCGCCTTCCGCACATGCATGCGGTTGGGCTTGATGGCGGGGGTCACCGCTGGGTCGGGGGGCCTTCGGCTTCTTCGAGTGCCCGGATGGACAGGGCCTCGAGTTCGCTGAGCAGCTGGCGGAGCTTGCGGTGGTTGTCGAACCACTCGCGGTAGCGCTGTTCCTGGTCTGGGTTGATCGCTCGGGTGATGGTCTTGCCGTGCACGGCGCGGGTCCAGCTCAGGTAGGGCCCGTGTGGCACAGGAGGGTCGCCTTGGCAGCGGCAGCCGGCCTTTCCGCAGCGGGTGGTGCGGCGTACCAGGCTGCCGGGTAGCGCGAAGCCGATCTCGGCCAGCGCGGTGCTGATCCGCGTGAGTTCACGTTGGTGGCGGGTGGCTCGGGTCATGGCTGTATTGCATCCCTTCGGACGGCGTGTCGATACCTTGAAGCGTTATTGCATCAAGATAGCGTGGGGGTCTGTCGGACGAGGAGGAACCGATGGCTCGCCGTCCTAGCGTGATCGGCCCGCCCAGCACCCACAAGCTGCTCGGCGCGCTGCCGGTGGTCGCCGGCTTCGCCCGCCGCCTGGACATCGCCGGGATCATCGATCGGGCCTGTCCGATCCGGGAGCTGGCCACGCTCAGCCATGGTCAGGTCATCGAGGTGCTGATCGCGAACCGGCTGACCTCACCGCGCCCGCTGGTGCACGTGGCCGACTGGGCCGCGGCGTGGGCGGTCAGCGAGGTGTTCGGACCCGACCCGGACACCCTCAACGACGACCGGATCGGCCGGGCCCTGGACGCGCTCGCGCCGGTCCTGGAACAGGTCGTCGGCTCGGTCGGGCTCAGCGCAATCGCCGCGTTCGGGCTCGACGTGTCCCGGCTGCACTGGGACATGACCTCGATCAGCCTGTTCGGCGCCTACCCCGGCGCGGACGACGACTTCGCGACCCCCCGCTTCGGCCATCCCAAAGACCGCCGCACCGACCTCAAACAGATCCAGGCCGGGCTCGCGGTGACCGGCGACGGCGCCATCCCGATCCTGGCCAAGATCTACGACGGCGGCGCCGCCGAGGTCTCCCAGGTCGCCGGCGCGATGGAGTCGCTACGCACCCTGGCCGGAGAACGCCGGCTGCTCATGGTCGGTGACTCCAAGCTGGTCAGCTACCCCAACCTGGCCGCGATGATCAACGCCGGGGTGGACTTCATCGCACCGGCGTCGAAGACCTACGTCCCGGCCGCCACCTTGGCCCGCTGCGAGCTGGCCGCCGCGACAGCCGTGGAGTACCTGGCCGGCCGCGACAGCGCCAAGAAGCCCGAGGACCGCGGGAGCTACCGGGTCAGCGAAGACACCATGACCCTTGCCGGCAGGCACAAGCGGGCCCGGCCGCTGCGGCTGCGCCGGATCTTCGTGCACTCCACCGCCCGGGCCGGTGCCGCCGCGACCGCCCGGACCAAGAAGCTCGACCGGGCCCGCGACGACCTGCACCGCCTCGGCCGCGGCCTGGGCGGCCGGCACTACCCCACCCCGGCCGCCGTCACCGACCGGGTCGCCACGATCGCCCGCAGCCGCCGCGTCGGTGCCTACCTGCGCACCCAGATCAGCCAGGACCACAACGGCAAACCGACCCTGGCCTGGCAGTTCGACCAAGCCGCGCTCGAGACCGAAGCCGCCACCGACGGCTGGTACGCCCTGCTCACCAACCTCGACCCCGAACACGCCGACGCCGCCGAAGTCCTGCGCCGCTACAAAGGCCAAGAAGCCGTCGAACGGCGCTACGGCGCGTTCAAAGGCCCCCTCGCCGTCGCGCCGCTGTTCCTGCACTCCAACCGCAGAATCCACGCCCTCCTCGGCGTGATCTGCCTGGCCCTGCTCATCTTCTGCCTCGTCGAACGCCACGTCCGCCTCGCCATCGCACCCGAGGACAAACTCGACGGGCTCTGGGCACACCGGCCAGCCAAACCCACCGGACGGCTGATCTTCGCCGCCCTCAACGGCCTACGACTACAACCGGCCCAAGGCCCCGACCCACCCCTGATCCCGCAACCACCACCACTGCCAAGCCGGATCCTCGAACTCCTCGACATCGACCCCACCCAGCCGCGCTGACAATCAACCACCGCCCCGGAGAACCCATGAACCCCGATGTGCGGAAGGCCCGGCTAGCCGGCGACGGCGCCAAGTCCCAGCCACGACGCCATCGAAGCCAGGTGCCGATCGAGGGCTGGCCTGGCCTCGGGCGGGGCGCCGGGCTCCCAGTGGATCGCGTGGGCCCGCAAGACATTTGCGGCACGGTCCGCCTTGAGGTCGACCCTGGCGACCAGGGTGTCGCCATACAGGAACGGCAGCACGTAGTAGCCGTGGATCCGTTGGCCGACCGGAACGTAGATCTCGAGCCGGTAGTGGAAGTTGAACAGAGCCAGAGTCCGGTCCCTTTGCCAGATCAGGGAGTCGAAGGGGCTCAGCAGAGCCTCGGCATGCACCCTTCGCGGGATGCGGGCGTCCTTGTACACGTATGCCGGCCGCTTCCATCCGTCGATGCTCACCTGGGCGAGGTCCCCGGATGCCACAAGAGCCTCCAGTGCCGGGCGCGCCTGATCAGGCTTGAGCCGGAAGTAGTCGCGCAGACACTGCTCGGTGCCGACCCCGAGGGCCTTGGCTGCGATCAGCATGAGCCGGCGGAACGCGTCGTCGTCCGGCGGACGCAGGCTGGGCGAGATCGACTGGACTGCCACGGCTTTTGGCAGGACTCGTTCCAGCGCGGCGTACCGTCGTTCGAACTGCGACGTGCGCCCAACGCTGCTGATCTGCCCCGACCAGAACAGGTGCTCGAGCGCGGACTTGACCAGGGACCAGTTCCATCCCCACTCGCTCTTGTCCCTCGGCACGTCGTGCGCCAGTGCCGTCTCGAGCTGGCGAGATGTCAGCGGTCCGCGCGAGGCGACCTCCGCGAACACGGTCTGGACAAGCTCGGGGTGCTCACGGGCCACCCGCTGCATGCCCCCCCAGGAGTCGGACAGCGCGCGCTTCATCCGGAAGTTGAGCAGAGCCCACGTCCGTGGCGGAATCAGGCTCGCCTCGTGCGCCCAGTACTCAATGAGGCGCCGCGGGGCCACGTCGCGGGCACGGTCGAGCAACGCCGTTTCGTAGGGGCCGAGGCGGGAGAAGAACGGGAGGTACTGGCTGCGGGTGACGACGTTGACACTGTCGATCTGGATGATGCCGACGCGGTCGATGACCCGCTGGACATGACGCATGGCGGCCGCCCCCGGCGCTGGTTTGGGTTCGGCAAACCCCTGCGCGGCGATGGCAATGCGCCGGGCCTGGGCTTGAGTCATCCGGGGGGTCACGTGGAGCAGTACAGCACCCTACGGGCGGGCCGCGCCAGCCGCCGATTCACTTGCCTAGGGCTGTTGTTAGGTGCCCCTTAGCGATGCAGAATGGAGAGATCCCCAACAAGACCATACGAACTCCCCTGGAGGTATTCCAATGATCAGTAACGCTCAGCTGACGCCGGTCCTGCCAGTCGTCGACGTATCCCGCGCGACCGGCTTCTACCGCGACCGGCTCGGTCTGAAAGACGCCGGTGAGGATCCGGGTGGCAACCACCTGATGCAGACAGAGTCGGGGGCCACGATCGCGCTGATGACCGCCGAGGAAGGCGTGCAGAGCGCTCACACCATGCTCACCTTTGAGGTCCAGGACATCACCAACGAGATCAGGGAGCTGGAGAGCCGTGGCGTGGGTTTCTACGACTACGATCTGCCCGACCTCAAGGCGACCGACCACGTGGCTGTCATGGGCGCCGAGAAGGCTGCCTGGTTTGCCGACACCGAGGGCAACATACTGTGCCTGCACGAGCTGATCGGCGACATGTCATCCTGACGGAGGACATGTGCCCTGACGGAGTCCAAGGCCCGGCGGTCAGTCGGGCAGATCAAGAATCTTCTCGCGGAAAGCGTACATCGCTGCTTCCATGCGCGAGTGCAACTGGAGCTTCTCGAGGATGTTACGCACGTGGTTCTTGACGGTGTTCTCCGAGATGAAGAGCTCGCGTGCGATGTCTTTGTTGGCCATGCCTCGCGCCACCAGTTTGAGCACTTCGAGCTCCCGCGCGGTCAGCCGAGGAACAAGCGCCGTCGGCCTTTCATCCTGTTTCTTGATCATCAGAGCGAACTCGGACAAGAGCTTGGAGGCCATGGACGGCGAGATCAGCGACTGCCCTGCGTACACAGCCCGCAGGCCACTGACGATCTCCTCACCCGGCACGTCCTTGATGAGGTAGCCGTTCGCCCC
>CABDZF010000045.1_pt1 | contig 62333 bp, 58 predicted proteins | sample 3421651 | NCBI WGS metagenome assembly CABDZF01 (sample SAMEA5534339, study PRJEB31848) | metagenome | biome: tundra; feature: field; material: soil | place: USA | collected 2013-05 | depth 0.45 m | reverse complement strand
GTTTCCATCTTGGTACTCCTGGAAGCGGGTGACCACGAGATGCTGTGGCCCGGCGTCGCCCGAACCCCGAAATCCCCTGCCGGCCAGCAACCAAGAGTACCTAAGTGGAAACCCCCTTTCGTGCGTATCAGTGTGGCGACAGGCTTGGTTGTGCCCCTGGTCGCCGGCGTCGTGGTCACGGTCGCCCCACCCGCAAACGCAGGCGTCCCATCGACCCCTCCGCCCAAGGTCGGCCGCGGCGATCCTAACCGCGCGAGGTCGCCGGACACATCACAACGGCCGACGGATTGCGCGCTGCCCTGATGAGTTCTGATGCCGTGGTTGATGCGGCAAACTCACGGCTTGAGCACCTTTACGCCCAGGCAGACACCTTGTTGGCGAACCTGTCTGCGGCCAGGACAGCAAAGGTCGCCGCTGAGACCAAGGCTACGGTCCACAGAACCCGCCTCGTTCAGCTCGGCCGGCAGGCTCAGTTCGCCCGAAGCGCGTTGGAGCAATCGACCATTGACTCCTACATCGGCGGTGGCGGTCCTCTTGGTGAGATGGCCGCGGCCCTGGAGTCGCTGACCTCACCCTCATTGAATCTGAGCGCCAGCTCCCTGGCGACGGTGAACTACCTAATCAAGTCTCGTGCGCAGTTGATCAACCAGGCGAAGTCCATGCAGTCCGCTGAGGTCACGATGTCCACAAGGGCCACGGCGGCCATCGCCGGTGCGACGTCCGCCACCAATACTGCCGCGCGGGCAAAGTCCGCGATGGACGCCGTCATCGCCAGACAGCAGACCGCCCGGACGGGGTCCGGGCCGCCGAGACCGTCCAGATCGGCCGGGCTGCCGGGCTGCCGGGCTGCGCATCACCTTGCTGAGTTCGGGGAGTCTTTTGGCCAAGACGGCCGACAGACAACTCGCGCGGGCTCTTGGAGGCCGGAACTACACGCTCCTGATGGAGCAACGGCGCGGCGAACTACTCCAGCGGCCGGCGGCCATCAAGTGCACGATGCGTCCTTTATGCCGCTCCGGACCAGAGCCTGCGTCGCGCTGCAGCCCTGTCGCTCAACGCGATGAGCTTCGCCTACGAGCGCCAGAGCGGGTCGGCCCTGTGTGTCACCGAGGGCTACCGGTCGTACGCCGAGCAGGTCGCGGTAAAGCAGAGACTCCCGCAGCTGGCGGCCACTCCTGGAACGAGCAAACACGGACTCGGCCTCGCGGTTGACCTCTGCGGAGGCGTCCAAGACTTCTCAGCCCCCGCATATCTGTGGCTAGATCGCAATGCCTCGCGCTATGGGCGGTTCCACCCGGCCTGGGCCGAGCCCGCGGGCGTGCTGCCAGAAGCCTGGCACTGGGAGTTCGCAGGCTGAACGCCTGTGCAAGGCTGCGCCCATGACTAGCACCCTCGACTCCCCCGTCGAACACAGACGAACCAGGGACACACCCCACCAGAGGGCCTGGTACTGGTACGACTGGGCCAACTCGGCATACGTCACGACCACTCTCACGGTCCTCATGGCTCCGTACCTGACCGTCATCGCCAAGAAGGCGGCCTGCCCGACGTTGCCCAGCGACGTCGCCTGCCACACCAACCTTGCCGTGATCGGCGTATCAGTTGACCCAGGGTCGCTCGTCTTCTACGTCCTCACGTTCTCCACGATCCTTTCTGCGATCCTGCTCATCTTCATCGGCGCCATCGCGGACCGCTCCCCCAGGCCGGTACGGCTGTTCGCGATCTTCGCCTGGGCCGGAGCGGCAGCAGCCTCGGCGATGTTCTTGGTCAGCGGGGACAACTGGGCCCTGGGAGTGCTGCTCCTCGTCTTCGCCAACCTGTGCCTGGGCTCATCCCTGGTCATCTATGACTCGTTACTGTGCCGAATCGCCTCGCCGGATGAACGCGACCGGGTCTCCAGCCGAGGCTGGGCCTGGGGCTACCTGGGCGGCGGCCTGCTGCTCGCACTCAACCTTGGGTTGTTGACCCTCGACAAGCAGATCGGAATCTCAGCGGGAATGGCCGTGCGGATCAGCCTGCTCTCAGCGGGACTGTGGTGGGCCGCCTTCACCATCATCCCGGTCGCCGGCCTGCGTGATCTGCGTGGTGCCACCGAGCTGACCATCGAGCAGCAATCCGGGGTTGTCAGCGGCAGCCTGCACCAGCTGGCCAGGACTGTTCGCGAGCTGCGGTTCTATCCTCAGACATTGCTCTTCCTGGTGGCATACCTGTTCTTCAACGACGGCATCCAGACCGTGATCAGCGCCTCAAGCGTCTACGCTGCCGAGGAGCTCAAGTTCAGCAACAACCAGCTGATCGAGATCATCCTGCTCGTCCAGTTCGTGGCCTTTGGCGGCGCGCTGTTGTTCGGACGGCTGGCCAACCACTTCGGAGCGTGGCGGGTCGTGCTGAACAGCCTCGTGCTCTGGACCCTCGTGGTGACCATTGCCTTCTTTGTCCCGACGCGCGGGTTCCTGATCTTCGTCGGACTCGCCGTGCTGATCGGGATCGTGCTGGGCGGCAGTCAGGCTCTCTCCCGCGCGATATACAGCCAGCTGATCCCCCGCGGACGCGAAGCCGAGTTCTTCAGTCTGTACCAGGCCATGGAACGGGGAACGAGCTGGCTCGGGACACTGATGTTCGGCCTCGTACACCAGTTCACGCATTCTTACCGCTGGGCGATCGTCGCCCTGATCGGGTTCTTCGTCGTCGGTGGCCTTCTTCTGTCCAAGGTTCGGATGCGTGAGGGCATCGTTGCTGCCGGCAATGTGGTCCCCGCTGTCATATGACCCGCTCCCCCATCCGACTGCCCCATCCGCGGTACTATCGGATCCGGTCGGCATCTGCCGAAGCCGGAACATTGAACCTGACTGCGGCGTTGTGCCCAGTGAATCCCCGTGCAAACTAGCGCGGGCAGCACGTTGGGAGTACACCCGTCATGGCAGAACGATCACTTCGCGGTACCAATCTGAGTGCGCTTAGTATGGAGACCGACACGAACGTCGTGCTCAGCGAACGTCAAATCGTCCGGTACGTATGCCCGGAGAAGCACATCAGCGAGCTTCCGTTCTCTGTCGAGGCGGATGTCCCGTCCGTGTGGGAGTGCCGTTGCGGCGTGGAGGCCCGGCTGGTGGATGGGCCCGAACCGGAATACAGGAACGTGAAGGCCGTTCGCACCCACTGGGACATGCTTCTGGAGCGTCGGTCCATTCCCGAGCTCGAAGAGCTGCTTAAGGAACGACTGGCCTTGCTGCGGGCATCGCGCGGAGAGAAGCCGCGCCGCAAGCGCACCGCCTGACCTGGGACTATTCGACCGACAAGCCCCGTGCCGCCCCTGCGAGGGCCGCGGGGCTTGTTGCTGTCCGCATACTCATGCGGATGACACTGCGGACACCCCGGTCATGTCATTGCTGTCAACGCGCCGGACCGGCATGCCCACGCTCAGATGACCTCGCCGCGGACGATGCCCGACCTGCGCACCAGGCGACGTTCGACAACGCGCTGCAACCACCGCCGGGTGATCGGTCTGGTCAACGGCAGGATGAAGAAGAATCCTACGATGTCGGTCAGGAATCCCGGGGTCAGCAACAGCGTGCCACCGATCAAGACGAGCGTCGCATCGGCCAGCTCACGCCCCGGCATCTGGCCGGTGTTCAAGGCAGTCCGCAAGGCCTGCCAGGAGCGGCGCCCCTCGTGCTTGACCAGATAGGCACCTAGGGCAGACTCTGCCAGCAACAGTGCAAGAGTCTGCCAACCACCGATCACTGAGCCCACTGCAACGATCAGGGCGATCTCCGCCACCGGTACCACCAGCAGCGCCACGAAGACATACCACCCCCAGTGCGGGCGTCGACGGCCGTGACGGGTCAGACGTCGAGTCGGTGCCACCGTGGCTCCCTGTGAAAGAGTGACTGAACCTGTCCGAGGCGATAACGAGCGCCCCACATCGTGATATTACGCAACGACTCATTAACGATGTCCTGGCTCATCTTGGAGTCGCCCATCGTGCGTTCGACGAAGGTGATCGGCACCTCGACGACCCGCAGGCCGGCACGTATCGCCCGCCACGCAAGATCGACCTGGAAGCAATAGCCCTGGGAAGCGCCCTTCTGCAGGTCCAGGGTGCGCAGCGCCGAAGCCCGGTAGGCCCGGTATCCCCCGGTAGCGTCACCGATCGGCATACCGAGAAACACGCGTACGTAGACATTGCCACCGACGCTGAGGAACTTGCGATGGAACGGCCAGTTGACCACCGAGCCGCCCGGCACCCAGCGAGAGCCGAGCACGACATCGGCGTCGGCCAGTGCCTCCAGCAGGGAGTGCAGTTGCTCAGGCTGATGGGATCCGTCGGCGTCCATCTCGACCACGACGTCATAGCCTCGCTCCAGGGCCCACGCGAATCCGGCAAGGTAGGCCATTCCGAGCCCCTCCTTGTTCGGACGGTGCAGGACGCGAACCTGACCGTCGTCGGCCGCCAGCCGATCGGCGAGGGCTCCGGTACCGTCCGGGGAGTTGTCGTCGAGAATGAGAACGTCCGCCTCGGGCACTGCTGCGCGCAACCGCGACACGATCGGCGAGAGGTTCTCGCGTTCGTTGTAGGTCGGGATCAGCACGACGATCTTGCCGATCGGAGGCCGCACGATCTTGTCGATCGGGGGCCTGGCCTGCGGGTGGGTCATGGGCTTCCTTCGTGGGGGCCGGATCAGCGACCTGGTCGGCGGCGGCGCAGACGCCTCAAAGCCAGCAGAGCCAACATCGTCGCGATACCCGCGCTGGCGAGGTTCTCGGGCCAAGGGCCAACCCGGTCCGCGATGGTGCGATCGGTGCGTAACGGAAGATTGGCGGCAAGCACTGCCGGTGTGAACAACGTGCTGCGCTGGTGAGCGGTTCCATCGGGGGTGATCATGGCGCTGACCCCGACCGTGGACACGTGAACAATGGAACGACCGTGCTCGATGGCGCGGATCCGAGAGATAGCGAGTTGCTGGACAGACTCGTCGGTGAACCCGAACGTGGCGTTGTTGGTCTGGACGAGCAAGAGGTTCGCGCCATGGTCAACGGTGTCCCTGACCAGCCCGTCGTAGGCCACCTCGAAGCAGATGATGGGGCCGGCGGCAATCGTCCCGCCTTCACGGGTAGGCACCCGGAATACGCCGACGTTGTTGCCTGCGATGAAGTCCGAGTAGACCAGGTCGACCTTGTCGCTGAAGTGGCGGAAGAACGAGCGATACGGGATGTACTCGGCGAAGGGGACCGGATGTCGCTTGACGTATCGCGCGGTCAGGCCCCGGCCCGGGAGGTACAGGAGACTGGCGTTGGACACCATGGGCCGCGGCTGGTCCAGGACGGCGCCCAGGACGAGCGGCACGTTGATGGAGTCCACGGTCGCGTTGATGACACCTGCTGCGTCGGGGTTGCGTAGTGGGTCGATGTCCGAGGCGTTCTCCGGCCACACGACGAGATCCGGTTGGGGCCGGGTCCCCGCCTTCACAGATACGGCCGCCTGCCGGGTCACCCTCGCATGGTTGTCCAGGACGGCCCGACGCTCAGCGTTGAAGTCCAGACCGGGCCGGGGCACGTTGCCCTGGACCGCCATGAACCGTCCGTTCGACCCAGCGATCGGTCTGGGGACCAGCGAGGGCAGCAGCATGACCGATATGGCGCAGGCGAGGCTCAGCGTGGCAACAAGGACACTGCGCCCTGTGCCGTTGTTCCGGATGCCGGATTGGCGGGCTGATCGGCGGCCACTGGTCAGCCGGGCAACGCCGGCGGCCAGCAGTCCGCCCACCAGCCCCACCCCGAACGTCACACCAGGAGCGCCACCCAGGGCGGCCAACCCAGCCAGCGGCGAGTCGGCCTGGCTGAAGGCCAGGCGTCCCCAGGGGAACCCGCCAAACGGGGTGTTGTCCCGCAAGGCTTCTTGTGCCACCCAGGCCAAGGCCACGACCATCGGCCGTACCCTGCCCGCCCCGGACATTGTTGGTCCACCCTGGAGCAGTGCGCAGACCGCCCCGAGTAGAGCGATATAGAGGGACTCGAGTACAGCCAGAGCGATCCACGGGAGCGCGCCTACGTAGACACCAGACCAGGACAGTAGCGGCAGGAAGCACGCCAGCCCACTTAGGAGACCGAGCAGAGCGCCGTGCCAGACCCGGGCCCGGTACGTCGCGAGCGCCAGGAGAGCGACACCGATCGGCGCCATGATCCAGAGGTCGTGTGAGGGAAATGCCAGCCACAGAGCCAGGCCGGAAGCAACGGCGAGTGGGTAGCGATACACCGGTTCAGGCTAGATCACGACCTGACTGCAGTGCACCGCCGCATCGGTGTGTCAATGGTTGGGCGCATTGCCCGGTGTATTTGGGGTGGCACCGGGTGCGGCAGGGCCCGTTGCCGTTGGGACCAACTTCGAAGCGACTGGATGCCGATCCGAGGTTGTTGTCTACTAAGCACGCGGGCCCTGCCGCCAACCGCCTCCGATGCCCTGCGATGTGCCACCTGACAGGAAGTCCCGTAGATCTGGTTTCTCATGACGGTTACAGTCCCCAACCGCCATGGGTCCCGAGAATGCCCATGCCCTGTGACCTCGCTTGTTTTCTTGATTGAGCGGCGGCCAACGCTCTGAAGATACCCGTTCCGCCCCTGCTGTCAACCCTGCGTTCACCTGCGGCGATGCACAAACGCGCAGGTCAGAGGCACGCCCAATTCCATTGCGAATACAGAGTCTTTTCCCAATTTTGGCGTGTCGTCGAAGAAACGCCGGAATAGATCAGGTAATGGCCGGCACGACGACGACGCCACGAGCGGTTGTCGCGATGACCGGCTCGTCCAGCAGATCAGCTGCAGACTCGCCACCAACCGGGTTCCCCCGTGTCATGACCCGAACCTCGAAGCTCATCTCGCGACTGCGCGAACCGACCCTGACCAGGGTGGCCTCGATCTCGATGCAGTCGCCGGCCCGGACCGGAGCCCGAAACTGCACGTCGCTGTAGGAGGCGAACAGGCCCTCGTCGCCGTCGGTGCGGATGCACATCTCGGTCGCAACGTCGCCGAAGGCTGCCAGCGAGTATGCGCCGTCCACGAGATTGCCTGCGTAGTGGGCGTGGCTGTACGGAACGTACCGGCGGTGCGTCACCGTCAAGCCGACTGTGGCTGGCCCGTGCTTGCTCATGTGGGTGCTCCTTCGTGGTGCCGTCCAGTGACACGAGAACGGCGGTGAACCCGGACGTGGGAAGGCCCATTACATCACCGACATCTCGAGCAAGCCGCCCGAAAGCAGGATCGCTGCACCCTTGGTCAGCGTGTTGGTTGCGCTGTTCTCCCATCGACGAGGATCATCGGAACTGACAAAGGGGGCAGACGTGCGCAGGAATTTCGTCCCCGCCTTGGCCTTGGCCTTGGCTGTTACCGCCTGTAGCGGCGGGGGAACCTCGGCCCCAACCTCGATCCCTCAATCGACATCCATCCCCGGCTCGGCCTCCGCCCCGCCCAGCCCGGTGACCGGGACGGCTACCGCGACTACGAACGCCCCCTCAGGTCCGACGTCGTTCGGTTACGTACCCCTGTGGCCGTTCGCGTCGGTCGCTGCGGCCGAGCAGTGGCAACGGGAAGCACTCCAGGCAGGCCACCAGCCGTGGCGCCTGGACGCCGGTGAAGTTGCCGTGGCCTTTGCCCGGCAGTACCTCGGCTTCGTTGAGATCGACCGTGTGGTTCGCAAGACGATTACGGCAACAGATGCCCACGTCGCAGTCGGCTACAGGGTCGAAGGGACCAGCGGGACCGCGGCCGTGATCCATCTCGTACGCATCGGCTCCGGGACCGGCCAGCCATGGGAAGTCGTTGGCACCGACGACAGCGCCACCTTCTCGTTGAGGCGGCCGAGCTATGGGTCCGCAGTGGCAGGCACCGTCATTGTCGGGGGCCACATCGCCGGCGTTGACGAGAGCATTCGGGTGAGCGCCCGGCAGCTGTCCGGCGTCGTCGGGGGTTACTGCTGTCTGCCGGCCGCTGCTCCGACGTCGTGGTCGGTGCGACTGCCCCTGACGCGCACCCAGCCAGGGCCGGTCACCATCGTCGCGTCGACCGGTGGCCACGTGGCCGCCGTCGAGCGGTTCACCATAACCGGTGTGCGCTCAGGGCCCTGACGGCGCAACCTCGCCGACCCCGATGGCGTGAACGAGATACGACGCGACCTCACCTGGCGTCGTGCCCTTGCCGAAGATCCGGTCCACGCCGAGCGCGGCAGCCGATCCCTGTTCGAACCGGGGGCCGCCGACGATCAGCAGCGGCACCTTCCCGGCGGGATAGGCCTCGCGGAACGCCGCCGACATGGTCATGGTGTTGTGGATGTGGGCGTCCTTCTGAGTGACGACCTGGCTGACCAGGACCGCGTCGGCCTTCTCCGCACGGGCGCGAGCGACCAGTTCGGGCACCAGCACCTGGGCGCCGCAGTTCACGACCTTGATCTCGGTGTAGTACTCCAGGCCCTTCTCCCCCGCGAACCCCTTGATGTTCAGGATGGCGTCGATGCCCACGGTGTGTGCGTCGGTGCCGATGCACGCGCCGACCACCACGAGCTTGCGGTGCAGCCGCCTCTTGATCGCGGCGTTGACGTCCTTGGCGCTGAGCATCGCGAACTCGCGCTCGATCACCACGACCTCACGCAGGTCCACCCGGTGGCTGACGCTGCCGTAGACGATGAAGAAGGTGAAGTCCGAACCCATCGCCTTGGCGTGAACCAGTAGCGCGGGCGCCAGACCCATCTTGGCCGCCAGCTGGAGCGCAGCGCCCTCAGCCCGTTTGTCATGCGGGATCGGAAGGGTGAAGGAGACCTGGACCATGCCGTCCCCGGTAGTGTCGCCGTACGGCCGGATGAGGTCCGGCAACGTCTTGGAGGGCAGGGTTTTCGCGGACGCCTGCTTCGAACCTGGATCGCGGATGTTCATCGTCCACTACCTGCTTCCAACAAGGTGCTGGCCGGGTTGTCGTAGCCGGGCGCGCATCGGACCACGCCGTCCAGGCCCTTGCCGGCATCGGCGGGACGTTTCATCAACCCAAAGGTGCCGTCACTGATTGCCTGCAGGAGAGGAACGGACCCCGGCTGGCCCTGGTCATTGACAATCTTCTCGAGCAGGTCGACTGCCTCGGAGAGCACTTGGCGGGCACGGTTCTGGATGAACCCGTCGCGAGGAGGGTGGAAGTCCTCGGCCAGTCCGCCGGCCGCGTTGAGGACGTAGCGGACGTTCTGCAGGGCCAGGTCGCGGTCGGACAGGAACGGGGTGACCACGGCCTCGGTCATCATGCCGACGAGCAGGATGTCCTGGCCGGTCATGGCCCCCACGAGGTTGAAGAAACCGTCCAGCAGATAGCCGCGGAACACATCCCCTGTCATGTGCTTGGTGGGCGGCATCCACTTCAGCGGCGCCTCCGGGAACAGCTGGCGCGCGAGCAGTGCCTGTGCCAGCTCCATCCGGAACGAGTCGGGGATCTCGGGGTTGATCTCGAACGCGTGACCCAGGCCCAGTTGCCAGTCCTGCAGGCCGGCTTCCTTGGCGAAGTACTCGTTCATCAGCTGGCTGACGGTCACGGTGTGCGCCGCATCGACCGCATCGGCGGTGGTCAGGTAGTTGTCTTCGCCGGTGTTGATGATGATGCCGGCGCGGGCGTGGATCTGGCGCGAGAACCGCTGATCCACAAACGTCCTGATCGGGTTGATGTCGCGAAAGAGAATGCCGTACATGGAGTCGTTGAGCATCATGTCGAGCCGCTCGAGCCCCGCCAGGGTCGCGATCTCGGGCATGCAGAGCCCGGACGCATAGTTGACCAGGCGGATGTAGCGCCCCAGCTCCTTGGACACCTCATCCAGGGCTGCGCGCATCAGGGCGAAGTTCTCCTGGGTGGCGTACGTGCCGGCATAGCCCTCGCGGGTAGCCCCCTCGGGGACAAAGTCGAGCAGCGACTGCCCGGTCGAGCGGATCACGGCGATGATGTCCGCACCCTCGCGGGCCGCGGTCTGAGCCTGCGGGATGTCCTCGTAGATGTCACCTGTGGCCACGATCAGATAGATCCACGGCCGTTGCTTCGGGTTGCCGAGACGCTTGATCAGGCGGTCCCGGGTGGTTCGGTTCTTGTCGATACGGGCCATGCCGGGCTTGACCGAACGCAGCGCCAGGCTCTGCGCCGCACTGGTGTCGCGGCCCTGCGGCAGCCGGAACGAGATCGAACCCGCGGCGGACTTCTGGGCGAGCGTCAACAGATCCGGTGCTTCTCCGCGGCGCAAGGCGTCGAACACCGGTGTGGTCACACCGACCTCAAGCCCCACCTCGTCACGGACGGCGTCGACCAGGTGGTTAACCCACGGCACGCCTTCATGGTCGGCACCGGCCAGGCCAGCCAGCCGCAGCACTGCCCGCTCGACGGACACTGTGGTGTGCGTCTTGGTCAACTTGACCACGGGTGCGCCGGCCTTGCGGGCCAGCGAACGTGCCCGACGAATGACGGCAGGGTCCAGCTCCAGTTTGGGCTTGGTGCTCATGACGCCTCTTCCAGGTTGAAGACGGTGCGACCGCCTATGACGGTGCGCAGATTCGTGGGCGGTGCGGCCCCGGGTGACAGGTCCGGCAGGCAAGCCGGCGTCCGCCCGTTGGAGCGGCGGGGGCACCCGAGCGACCAGAGCGCGAAGCTCGCCGGCTGGCCGACGCCAAGGTAGCCGTGGTCGTCAGCGCCCGCAGCGCGCCACCCGCCACGGGTATGCGCCAGGAACGCCGACTGTGCCGAAAGCCGCTGGGCAGGTTCATGGTGGTTGACGCAGCCGCGGATGGCCTCCCACGGTGCGAACGGCGTCACGGGTGTGTCCGAGCCCAGGGCCAGAGGGATGCCTGCCTCCTGCAGGGCGGCGAACGGGTTCATGCCACCGGCCCGCTCAGGACCCAGCCGGCTGGCATACATGCCGTCGGGCCCACCCCACAGTGCGTGGAACGCCGGCTGGACCGAGGCGGTGACGCCCAGCTCCGCCAGTGCCTTGATGCCCTCGACGTCCACCATCTCAAGGTGCTCCAGGCGGTGGCGTGCCGCGACAACCCTGGCCGCGCCGACCATGCTTGCCGCGGCCTGGAAGCCGGCAATGGCCGTATCAGCACCCGCGTCTCCGATGACGTGAAAACCTGCCTGGATGCCGGCCAGCGAGCAGGCGGCAATGTGGTCACGAACCTGCTCGACAGACAGGTATGGATGCCCGCAGTGGCCAGTGTTGCCGGTACCCGGGCTGACCTGGACGTCGGCATACGGCTCTCGCAGCGATGCGGTTCGCGATCCGATCGAGCCATCGATGTTGAGGTCGCCCGCCAGTCCTCGGGCGCCCAGCCGACTGGCGAGCGCCCTGGCCGACTCTTCGTCGCCGACAAGCTCGGCCCAGTAGCCGACGACTTCCGGGCCGTGGCCACCCCGCCCGGCCGCGAGAACGTCCGCGAAGTCTGCCTCCGAGCTGAGGGTTGGCCCGCCGTTCTCGTGGATGAGGCCGATCCCGGCCGCGGCGGCGGCGTCCAGTGCGGCGTCGATGTCGATGCGACGCTCAGCCCCGCTGATCCCGGCGTGGAACGCGTCGCGAGCCGCGTGGTGCGCCTCACGGCTCACCAGCCCGTTGTCGTTCCAGCCCTGATGGTTCCGGGCGCCGGACGCGGCTGCCAGGGCCGAGGAGATCACAGCCGAGTGGCCGTCAACCCGTGGCGCGTAGACCACCCCGCCGTACGTCGCGCGGTCGAGCTCCTTGCCCGTCGGCGGGCGGCGTTCGGGCCAGTTTCGCTCATCCCAGTTGGGTGCGTAGACCGGACGGCCGGCCCGCTTGCGGGCAGCCTTCTCGATCCTGTCCAGGGCCTGCTGCAGGGACACTGTGTCGGCGAGCTCAACACTGCGCAGCCCCAGACCGGTCGCCGAGGTATGGACGTGGGCATCTACGAAGGTGGGCGTAACCAGCGCTCCGTCGAGCTCGACCACCTCGTCGACCCCGTCAGCGTGGCCGGCTGCAGCCTCGTCGGTGCCGATCCACGCGATCTGGTTGTCGACGACAACCAACGCCGTCGCAAACGGGTCTGCCGCGCCGTACACGAAGCCGCCTCGGTACAGCGTAGATGTGGCTGCCGGCGGTGAGCCGTGCAGACGTGATTCTCTCGGCGCTTCGGTGGTCACGAGGCCTCAGTCTGTCTCGGCTCCAGTCGGCCTTCGAACAGCCCCCGCACGCCGGAGTTGGCACGCAGCAGCTTCAACGCGTAGTCAGCGTGACCGGGGACGTACCCGTTACCCACGAGCATCCGCACATCGGCCGCCAGCCCCTCGGCCCCCAACGCCGCCGCGGCGAAGTTCGTCGCCATCGAGAAGAAGACCACCGTGCCGCCGGGTGCCGTCGACAGGATCGCGGGATGCTCGCAGCCTGGGACATCGACGCAGACAACGGTGATGTCAGCCGGGCCGCCGGCCGCCTGCACCGCACCGGACAGGCCCAGTGGTGAGCGCGCGTCGGCGATAACCACATGGTCGGCAAGCCCGATCCCCTCCAGCATGCGCGCCTCCTTGTCGTTGGGCACGACCGCGACTCGACGTCCGGCTCCGGCGTCCTGGGCCGCAGCCAAGGACATGGACCCCGACTTGCCTGCGCCGCCAAGGACCAGCACCGAAGGCGCCGCACCCTTCGCCACGTATTCGTGCACCAGCCGGGACACAAGAGCGGGTGCGCCGCAGACGTCCATCACCATGAGCGCAAGCTCATGGTCGAGGTCGGTCGGCAACACGGCCGCGATGGACCTGCCGAACAGGATCGCGTGGCCCGCGGCGGGCACCCGCTCGCCCATGCCGTCCCAGCGGGCCAGGCCGTCGGTGATCTGCAACGGGGTCAAGGACAGGGACACCAACGTGGCCACGTGGTCACCGACGGAAAGCCCCAGTGGGCTCTGCTCTCCCACCTCGGCGACCGTTCCGATGAGCATTCCGCCCGAACCGGTGACGGGGTTCTGCATCTTGCCGCGGGTTGCCACGATGTCCAGGACGGACGCGCGCATCGCGGCGCCGTCGATCTGGTCGTCCGCGGTGCGGTGAATCCCGGCCAGCTGGCGATACGAGGCCGCGTCCAGGTTCAGGGTTTCGATGTCAATGCGAACCTCGTCCGCCCAGATCTCAGGGGAGGCATCCAGGCGTTGGGCGGCCTGGGGCAACGTGATCTGGTCACCGGATGGCTCAAGGACTCTGTGCAGACCCACGGGCGAGCTCTCGGGTCGTTTAATCGGCACCGTCACTGATTCCTCCTGCATTTTGCCATACATGAACACATTTTGCGGTGCAGTGATACGAATTACGCAAGTTCTCCCGTATCATGCCATCCATGGACCCAAAGATCGAGCAGCCCTACGCCTACCTGCGCCACGAGCTGGTAGAGCCAGACTGGACCCGCTTGCCAGGCTGGCGCCACATCACCGCCATCGAGTGGGCCAGTGTCCAGTGGCAGCGGGCCCACTGCGTCAAGAACATCAAGGGCCTGCGAGCACTCATGGGCGATCTGCTCACTGACGCCTTCTATGCAGACCTCGAACGGGACCAGGCCGAGCGGGCCACGATGTCGATGCTCGTAACACCGCAGATGATGAACACGATGGTCCCCTGTACTGGCGTTGTCAGCGCGTCCGGGGACTCTATGCCCAGCGCCGGCGAAGAGTTCACCCATGCGTTCTATGCCGATCCCGTCCGCCGCTACATGCTCCCGGTCTTCAGCGACCGACGCGTCGACTGGCCGAGCCACCCATACTCCACCCGAGACTCGTTGCACGAGCACGACATGTGGGCGGTCGAGGGTCTGACCCACCGCTACCCCACCAAGGTTTTGGCAGAGCTGCTGTCGACCTGCCCGCAATACTGCGGCCACTGCACCCGGATGGACCTTGTCGGCAACTCGACGCCGGTCATCCCCAAGCTCAAGTTCGATCTCAAACCGGTCGACCGCTACGACGCGATGATGACCTACCTGCGCGCGAACCCCGTCGTGCGCGACGTGGTCGTCTCCGGTGGCGACGTGGCCAACATGCCGTGGAAGAACCTCGAGTCCTTCTTGGACCGGCTGCTGGAGATCGACAACATCCGCGACATCCGCCTGGCCACCAAGGCGCTGATGGGTCTGCCACAGCACTGGCTGGCCGACGACGTCGTCGAGGGCGTCGGCCGGGTTGCGGCCAAGGCCCGCGAGCGCGGCGTCAACCTGGCAATCCACACCCACGTCAACAGCGCCCAGTCAGTGACGCCCGCCGTCGCCGCCGCCGCCAACGCGATGCTGGACGCCGGGGTCGGGGCAGTTCGCAACCAGGGCGTCCTCATGCGCGGGGTCAACGACTCGGTCGAGCAGCTGCTTGACCTGTGCTTCGCACTGCAGGATGAGGCCTCGATCACGCCTTACTACTTCTACATGTGCGACATGATCCCGTTCGCCGAGCACTGGCGGCTCTCGCTGGCCGAGGCGCAGCGGCTGCAGCACGACCTCATGGGCTACCTGCCGGGCTTCGCCACGCCGCGCATCGTCTGCGACGTGCCGTACGTGGGCAAGCGCTGGGTCCACCAGGTCGACTCCTACGACACCGAACGCGGAATGTCGTTCTGGCGCAAGAACTACCGAACCTCGATCGAGAGCGCAGACACCGAAGCACTGTCGCAGGAGTTCGTCTACTACGACCCCATCTACACCCTGCCCGAGACCGGTCAGGACTGGTGGCGCGAGCACGGCGGGGTCGAGCTGGCTCACGAGGCCGCTGTGGCCAAGGCCACCGCGAGCCGGGAGGCCTCGGTGGCCCAGCTCGTCTGAACAGCCCGTATGCCGCGCCCCTGACCGGGGGACGCGGCTTACGTGTCCTACGATCGCGGGTTGTCAGCGATTGTCGCGAGGAGGCTCGCCGGGCACCCGACTGCCGTCACCGTCGTTCCCGTCGTCGTTGGTGAAGAGCAGGTCCGAGATCTGAAGCTGCACCTGCTCCACGTTGGGGATGTCCGGCAGGACAACGCCGGCCTTCTCGGTGGCGTCGGAGATGATCAGAGTCCCACAGCCCAGCAGCCGGTCGATCAGGCCCATCTCGTAGGCCACGTCGTTGATACGGAAAAGCGGGATATCACGGCCGGTCCGTGTGAGGACGCCGTGACGGGTGATCAGCCGCCGGTTCGTAACGGTATAGGTCGAGCTGATCCAGCGCAGGAACGGGAACAACGACCAGAGAACCAGCACCGGAACGGCCACCACAGCGGCGGCCAGAGCTAGCGCGCTGTTGTGGGGCTTGAGCATCAGGGCGGTGATGACGGCGCCCACCACCACGACGAACACGACGACAGGCCAGATGAGCGCCTTGCCGTGCGAGCGAACACTCAGCACGACGTACTCGCCGTTGGACAGCAGCTTCTTCGAAAACGCCATGCCCGCATCGTGCCAGATTCGAGGGTCATCGCGAAGATACGGTGGGGTCATGCCAATTCCCGACCAGATGCGCCAGTTCAACAAAGTCGCGCTGAACAAGGTCACCAAGCCGCTGTTCCCATGGCTGCCGGGGCTGGGTGTCGTGGTTCATCGCGGACGCAGATCCGGCAAGCTGTACCGGACGCCGGTCAACGTATTCCCGCGTCCAGGCGGACGGTACGTCGTAGCACTTACCTATGGTCCGGACACCGACTGGCTGAAGAACGTCCTCGCAGCCGGTGGATGCGAGCTTCTCACCGGCGGCAAGCAAATCGAGCTCACGGCGCCCCGGCTGTTTCACGATGAGACACGGCAGGAGATCCGGGTGCTCGAACGCCTGGTGCTCGGCCTTCTGGGCGTCTACGACTTCCTGGAGCTGCGTGCTCTAGCGGACGCCTGATCGGCAGAGGCCTCCAAGCGCTACGGTCGTATCGTGATCTGCACCGCGTCCACCCTGTCGTGGCCCCTCTGACCAGGCGGTCCATCCTGTTGCGCACGCGCCCTTTCGTTGTAGGGCCAGCGGTTTCGGCGGGGCCTCATCGAAGGACGCACTTACGACCGCCGTCTCCGGCATTACCCCATCCGGCCGTCTCACCCTGGGCAACTACCTCGGGGCGCTGCGACGCTTTGCCGAGCAGAGCGAGGAACCCGGGTTCTACTTCGTGGCGGACCTGCACGCCATGACGACACAACATGACCCGAGGCGACTCGCGACCTTGACCCGCGAGACAGCCCTGCTGTTCCTGGCGTCGGGTCTGCCCGACCAGTGCGTGTTCATCCAGTCCGCGGTCCCCGCCCACGCCCAACTGGCCTATCTGCTGGAGTGCACGGCCTATGTCGGCGAGCGCTCCCGCATGGTGCAGTACAAGGAGAAGGGACGCGGCAAGCCGATGACCCGGGCATCGCTGTTCACCTACCCATGTCTCATGGCCGCCGACATCCTGCTGTACGACGCACACCGGGTCCCCGTCGGCGGCGACCAGGACCAGCACGTGGAGCTGGCGCGTAATCTGGCAATCCGGTTCAACACCACCTATGGCCCGACGTTCATCGTGCCCGAGCTCCAGCGCGCGCCGGCCGCGGCGCGCGGTCGAGATCTGATGACCCCGTCAGCCAAGATGAGCAAGTCAGACCCTGACCAAGCCGCTGGGGTGCTTCGCATGCTCGACAGCCCGGATGTGTTGCGCCGCAAGGTGATGCGGGCCGTCACAGACTCCGACGGCGAGGTGCGTCACGATGAGGTATCCAAGCCCGGCATCACGAACCTGTTGGAGATTCTCGGTGCATGCATCGGCGTGCGGCCCGTCGAGGTGGCAGCCCGCTACACGTCATACGGGGACCTCAAGAGAGACACCGCCGACGCAGTCGTGGCTCTGCTCGAGCCTGTTCAGCGACGTTATGTCGCGCTTGCGGCAGACCCACACAAGGTGGAGGAACTACTCGGAGCCGGCCGCGACAGGGCCGCGGCGTTCGCAGCGCCCCGGCTGGAGAGCGTCATGCGGGCCATCGGCCTGGTGTCGGGCTAACGGCGGGTTCCGAAGCGATCCGTGGCGCCGATGAGAGCTTCACTCATGCCAGGCGATGTCTGGCGGGCCACTCACGTCGAGGCGGCCGTGCACCAGAACTCCGGGGATGCCTGCCAGCTTTCCTGCCTCGCGGAGCAGGATCCCGTCCTCGAGCCATGCGCCATGGCGCCAGTAGTGAGTGACCAGACGCGCAAAGCGCATCCGAAAAGCCGGATCGTCGAATCGCGGGTCGGGCAGGTGGTTCGGGTGGACGGCGACGTGGGTGTCCTCCCAGGCGCACCAGTGACGAGCGGCTTTTTCGCGCACGGCCGGGTCTGGGTCGGACAGCAGACGAGCGTAGGCCTCGACGAGGCTGCCGTCGCGCTCTTCTGCGGGCACGGCATCGCGGAAACGCGACCATTACTCGGGGAACACCCGGCCCATGTCGCGCGTCACCCACTCGACCTCCCTGCGACCGGTTGTGACAACACTGAAGAGCACAACCTCCGAGACGTGCTCAGGATGCTTCTCGGCGTAGGCCAAGCCGAGCGTCGAACCCCACGAGCCACCGAACACCAGCCATCTGTCGATGCTCAGCTGACCCCGCAACCGCTCGATGTCGGCGAGCAGATGGTGGGTCGTGTTGGTGGCCAGGTCAACGGCCGGCTCACTCGCATCGGGTGTGCTTCTGCCGCAGCCCCGTTGGTCGAACAGGATGATCCGGTACACGTCCGGGTCGAAGTACCGTCGCCACCCCGGTGTACACCCCGACCCCGGACCGCCATGCAGAACGAGCGCCGGCTTTCCGCCGGGGTTACCGCACGCTTCCCAATAGACGAAGTTGGCGTCACCGACGTCGAGCAGCCCCTGCTCGTAGGGCCCGGCCTCCGGGTAGACCCCCGCCGTGGGGCGAACCTCGCGCTCAGCGCCCTTTGAAGTCATTTGACGCTCAGTTCTGCAAGTCAGTCATCGAGCCCGTCAATAAGGTGCGAACGCTCCTCCCAGGGAGTCGAGAGCACCACCGTCGTATGTGTCGACACCATGGCCGAAGTTCGTACCCGGGCGAGAAGATCCTCGAGCTCGCCGGGGGTGGACACCCTGGCCTTGAGAATGTAGCTCTCCTCCCCCGCGACCGAGTGGCAGGCTTCGATGTCGGCCATGTCGCGAAGGCGGTCCGGCACATCGTCCGGGGCCGCCGGATCCGTCGGCGTGACCGATATGAAGGCGACGAGCGGCATCCCCAGCGCGTTGTAGTCGACAACTGCGCGGTAACCCTGAATCACTCCACGTCCTTCCAGCCGGCGCACCCGCTGGTGGACCGCCGATGTCGACAGCCCGGTGACCTTGCCGAGATCGGTGAAGCTCATGCGGCCGTCCTGCAACAACAACCCGACGATGCGGCGATCCAGATCCTCCATGGCCCAAGGTTACTAAGGTCCCAGCGCCTGCGGGCGGCGGCAGGCTGACGATGCCTCGAAGAACTCCCTAGTGGCACGATGACGACATGACCCAGCGCCTGATGCTCCTGGACTCTGCCTCCTTGTACTTCCGCGCCTTCTACGGCGTCCCGGATCAGCGACGCAGCTCCGAGCAGCCGCCCACGAATGCCGTACGCGGCCTTCTGGACATGATCGCGACACTGGTCGCCACCCATCACCCGACCCATCTGGTGGCCTGCTGGGACAACGACTGGCGACCGGCGTTTCGGGTCAACGCCATCCCGACGTACAAGACGCACCGTCTCAGCGAAGGCAGCCAGATCCAGGAGGAGAGCCCCGAAGACCTCACTGCGCAGGTGCCGCTGATCGTGGATGCGTTGCAGGCCTTGGGGATTGTCCGTATCGGAAGTGATGGCTACGAGGCTGACGATGTCATCGGCACCCTGACCCATCGCGCTCGCGGCAGACAGCTGGTGGATGTCATCACCGGCGACCGCGACCTGTTCCAACTGGTCGATGACGAAGCCGGCGTCAGGGTCCTCTACACCGCACGCGGCGGAGTGCGGGATCCCGACGTGGTCACCCAGGCATTTCTGCAGGCAAAATACTCCGTTCCCACCGGTCAGGCCTACGCCGACCTGGCGACGCTGCGCGGTGACACCAGCGACGGGTTGCCCGGTGTCGCAGGGATCGGTGAGAAGACCGCAGCCACCCTGATCAACCGGTATGGCGATCTGGCCAGTCTGCGTCGCGCCCTCGCTGAGGGCGACCCTCAGATCAAGGGCGCGCAACGACAACGACTGGAAGCAGCCTCGGCCTATCTAGACGTTGCACCCGTTGTTGTCCAGGTCGCCCTGGACGTGCCGATCCCGGACTTTGATGCCTCGCTCCCCCGCCAGGTTGGCGACCTCACTCTCCTCTCGTCCCTGGCTTCGGGTTACGGCCTCACCAATCCCCTCAACCGGGTGCTGAACGCGCTCGGGCTCGGCGAGAACAACTGAGCGACTTTGCCGCGCCGCCTTGAGCGCTTTGGGCGAGTTGCCGGTCGACAGAATCAGTATGTGAGGCAGCGGTCCCGCGCCATTGCCGCAGACGACCAAACACGCAAACGTCGGCGAAGTCAGCGACCCCGAGCCGGGCCTGCCTCTGTCAGTCGATTCGATCGGCAGCGACGACGCCTCGCATCACCCCGTCGATCGCACGCCTCGCAGTCACCGCCAGGGTCCGGTCGGGAGCCGCGTCACCGATCTGACCGAGCAGGTCCACGACCTGCTTGCAGCGACGGACAAAGTCGCCGGCACCAATCTCGCTGTCGCGAAGGACCACCTCCAGGCGCTGACCGCTGGCCCAACGATGCATCATCCAGGCCATACCCGCGTCCGGACAGCTGGTCTGCGGCAACATATGCAGTCTTTCGCTGTCCTCGAGCAGACTCCATCTGCGCACCATGGCTTCATACGCCTCGCGGACGTCGTCGTTGGGCATGCGAGGAGAGACGTCTCCCTCATCACGGCGCGGCTCGTGCAGCAGCGTGGAGACGATCGCCGCGAGGCTCGGCGGGTCGAGCCTCTTCCAGAGGTCAAGGCGCAGGCACTCGGCTGCCAACAGATCCTTCTCGGTGTAGAGCCGCTTGAGGCAGTCGCCCTGCGCTGTCACTGCGGCGCCGCCCTCAGTGAGATAACCCAGGTCCACCAGAAGCTCGCAGACGCGGTCGAACGTGCGGGCCACAGAGTTGCTCCTGCCCTCCACCGTATGAGCGACACGGTCGGTCTCGCGACGCAGCCGCCACCAGCGTTCGGCCCAGCGTGCGTGGTTCTCTCGATCGGGACACCCGTGGCAGGGGTGCGCGCGCATCTGCCGGCGCAGCTCGCTGACCCGCTGTTCTTCCCCGGAACCCGCAGAGCCGGTGTGCCGTGCCGGTGGCGGATCGTGGGGCACCTTGATCCGCATCGTTGCCGCAAGGTCTTTGCGGGACTTGGCATTTCGGGCGTTGAAGTGCTTGGGGACGCTGAGGTTGATGACTGGGTCGACCGGGGTGGGGACGTCTGCGAGCGTGAGCCGGCGCACCTGTGCATCGGAAGTCAGAACGGTCGGCGAGGCGCTGTCCTTCTTGCCCACGGCGTTGCCCTGGATGACGATCGCGTAACCCGAGCGCCGACCACCCGGGATCCTGATGACGTCGCCAGGGCGGAGCTTCTCCAGACTGACCGCCGCCTCGGCCCGACGACTGGCCGACCGGGCCTTGGCGGCTTCCTTCTCGATGTCGCGTATCTCGTTGCGCAGCGCGGCATACGCGGTGAAGTCCCCCAGATGACAGGTCATCGACTCGGCGTAACCAGCCAGCGCCTCCTCGTTGCGCTTGACAGTCAGCGCCATCCCGACGACGGCACGGTCAGCCTGGAACTGCGCGAACGACGTCTCCAAGATCTCGCGGGCCGTCTGGCGTCCAACCTGTCCGACGAGGTTGACCGCCATGTTGTAGGTCGGGCGAAAGCTGGACTTCAGTGGATATGTGCGCGTTGATGCCAGACCCCCCACCGCAAGTGGGTCCAGACCCCGGTTGTAGAGCACCACCGCGTGACCCTCGATGTCGATGCCGCGCCGCCCCGCGCGACCTGTCAGCTGGGTGTACTCAGCCGGGGTGATGTCTGCGTGCGTCTCTCCGTTGAACTTCACCAGTCGTTCCAGCACCACGGACCGCGCAGGCATGTTGATACCCAGCGCCAGGGTCTCGGTGGCGAACACCGCACGGATGCGGCCGGCCGTGAAGAGCTCCTCGACGATCTCCCGGAAGGTTGGCAACATCCCGGCATGGTGTGCCGCGAAACCGCGGGTGAGACCCTCGACGAACTCCCAGTAGCCCAGCACGTCGAGGTCCTCATCGGCCAGTCCCTGGATGCGCTCCTCGACCGTACGGCGAATCCGGTCGCCCTCCGCCGGCGGGATCAGCCGCATGCCGCTGGCCAACAGTTGGCGCACCGCGGACGTGCAGCCGATGCGACTGAAAATGAACGTGATCGCCGGCAACAGTCCGTCGCGGTTCAGGCGCTCGATGACCTCAGAGCGGCTCGGCCCTCCTCCGAAGCGGCCACCTTGCCGAGGGGGCCGCCGGTCACGACCCCGCCTGTCGGCGCCGCCGTCCCTGGCGCGACCGCGTCCATCGGCGCCATCAGCGCGTTCGCCACCACGGATCCGCTCCAGCAGCTCGGGATTGACCCTGGTCGGGTCGAAGACCCCGGTCGTGGTCGAAACCTCATCTGTGAAAAGGTCATACAAGCCTTGGCCGACCATCATGTGTTGCCACAACGGCACCGGTCGGTGCTCCTCGACGATCACCGTCGTGTCCCCGCGAACCTCGTAGAGCCACGCGCCGAACTCCTCGGCATTGCTCACCGTCGCCGACAACGAGACCACCTGCACGTCCTCGGGCAGGTGGATGATGACTTCCTCCCAGACCGCGCCGCGAAAGCGGTCGGCGAGGTAGTGCACCTCGTCCATGACGACGAAGCCGAGCCCGCGAAGGGTGGCGGACCCGGCGTACATCATGTTGCGCAGCACCTCGGTGGTCATCACGACGACGGGGGCTTCACCGTTGATCGAGGAGTCGCCGGTGAGCAGACCGACCTTGGCGGCGCCGTGACGTCGCACCAGATCGGCGTACTTCTGGTTCGACAGGGCCTTGATCGGCGTTGTGTAGAAGGCCTTGCGCCCAGTCGCCAGCGCCAGGAACACCGCAAACTCCCCCACGATGGTCTTGCCAGCGCCGGTGGGTGCGGCCACCAGCACCCCCGCTCCGTCGGCAACGGCCTGGCACGCCTGCACCTGGAAGTCGTCGAACGCGAAGTCGAAACCCTTGGCGAACGCGTCCAGCTCGGGGTGTGCGGCTTCCGATGAGGTGGCCATGGCGCTCAGGCTACGTCAGAGATCCGGGACCAGGACGTTCAACGCGGCCGGCACGTTCTCGCAGCTCATGGGAAGGGGCGCAAAGCGCTCACCATCGGCATAGCTGATGATCGCTGAGGCCTCGAGCCGGACCTGACGGCCTCGCAGGATCTCTACGGCCGGGTGCCCGACGTGCTTGCCACTGAACACCTTCGGGAAGACCTTGAGGAACTCGATCGTGGAAATCTCGTGCAGGATGAGGATGTCGAAGAGCCCGTCGTCGAAGCTGGCGTCCGGGCAAACCCGCATGCCGCCGCCGTATGACGGACCATTGCCCACGGCCACCAGCATCGCGTGGGTGCTGTGGCGGACACCGTCCACCTCGATGACATAGGGGATCGGTTTGAATACAGGCAGTTCCCTGGCAATGGCCAGGTTGTAGCGCATCCGGCCCTTCGGCCAGCCCCAGGTGTTGGCACGCTCATTGACCACGGAGTCGAAGCCTGCGCCCAGGACACCAGCGAACCAGTGCTGGACGCCCTGCGCATCGGTATGGCGGCCCGCATCGATGACGCGTACGGTGCCACTGGAGATGACCTTGGCTGCGGCCATCGCGTCGCGAACGGGTAGCTGCAGGCCGCGTGCAATGTCGTTCCCGGTCCCGGCCGCCACGATGGCCAGGACCATCTCGGTGCCGGCGCAGAGGTTGACCCCAAGATTGACCGTGCCGTCCCCTCCGGTGACCGCCAGGACATCCAGCCCCGCGGCGATACCGGCCAGGGCACGGTCACGTGCTCCGGCCGCGGTCTCGTCGGAGAGCTCGATCACCTCATGGCCCTCGGCCTCCAACCTGGCTGCCACCTCGCGCCCGAGGGCCACTCCGCGACCCTTGTCCGAGGTGGGGTTGGTGATCAACCCGATACGTTTGCTCACGGTAGGACGCTACAGCTGGCTGGCTTCGTCGTCGGCGACCTTGGCCCACTCAGGCTCACGGCGCGTGCGCCGCCTGTCCAGGAGGGTCGCAACGCCAACGGCGGCATAGAAGAGACCGACCATCGGAAAGGCTAGGGCAAGCATGGTCCACGCGTCCGGAGTGGGGGTCATCATCGCTGAGAAGACGAAGATGAGGATGACAGCAATCCGCCAGCCCTTGATCATGATGCTCGCAGGCAGGACGTGGGCCACGTTGAGGCCGACGAGAAAAACGGGCAGCAGGAATGCCAGCCCGAAAGCCAGGATGAAACGCATCACGAAGGTCAGGTAGAGTCCCGCATCCGGCAGGTTTGCCGCTCCCTGCGGGGTGAAGCCGAGCAGCACCTCGACCGCCCTGGGCACAATCTTCGTTGCCAGGAAGCAACCGCCCAGGAACAGGGGCACCGCGGCCGCGACGAACAGCATGGTGGTGCGCTTCTCCCGCTTGGTCAGCCCCGGGACGATGAAACCCCACACCTGGTAGAGCCAAACAGGACTTGCCAGGATGAGGCCAACGAAGAGCGCCACCTGGAGCTGCACGGTGAACGGCTGGGTGATACCCCCGAAGTTGATGTTGACGAGACCATGGCGTTCGGCGGCTATCTTGCGCAACGGGGCCATGATCGCGTTGAACAGCCGGTCGTACTCGATCCATCCAACCACGCTGCCAACTGCAATGGCTGTGGCGGCAATGACAAAGCGCCGACGAAGCTCACGCAGGTGGTCACCCAGCGACATACGCCCGTCGGGGGTGCGCTTAGAACGCAATGCTGGCATGTGTTGTTGGATCCCTCAGCTGACCGGATATTTGTCGCTGCTGGCGTACGGATCAGGCGGGCGGCCGGCTGTGCTGCTCGCGCTCGGTCGGATCCGCGGCCGACATCTTCGTCGGGTCCTGGATCGGGTCTGCGGTCGGGTTCGACGTCGGATTTGAGGTCGGATGGACCGTCTCGCCCTTGACCGTGTCGCTGCTCGCGGCACTCGGCTTGGCCGCCTCTTCCTTCTTCATCTCATCGATCTCGGACTTGAAGATGCGCATCGAGCGGCCGAGGCTGCGCGCTACGTCCGGAAGTCGCTTCCAGCCAACCACGGCAACGATCACCAGCACCACGATCAAGAGGTTGATCGGATGGTCCAACAGATTGCGGATCATGGGACTCAAGCCTTTCGTGATGGCTGCGAAAAACGTGCCAGCGAGTACAACAATCTCATTCTACGTGTTTGGCCCACGCGGGGCGCGAACTTGCACGACGTAGTCGGCGCGCCCTGCGACTGGCGGCTTTGGCGCGGTCCCGTTTTATGCGGGCCGCGACAGGACCAGCGAAGACGGCCAGATCTTCGGGCGACCCGATCCGCTCTCCGAGCAGCTCCAACTGACCCTGCACCTCGTCAAGACGACGTGATGCGGCCGCGAGCTCAGAACCAAGCTGCCTGGTCTGGCCCCACAGACCCCAGACCCGCCAGCCGAGGTATCCGCCTGACACGAGAAGCAGCATCACCCAGATCATCACCCACCACATGACACGGGACTCTATCCGCTTACCTGGGTGGACTCGACAGACCCGGTCTGGGCCGCATACGCCTCCAGGGCCGCACGTGCACCCAGGTGAACCTCACGGGCGAGCTCTGCCGGCTGGAGAACGGCGGCCGCTGAGCCCAGTCGCCACATCAGGCGACGCAACCAAGCCGTGTCGGCGGTCCGCAGGTCGATGACCGCTCCCCCATCCGGGGTCCGCTCGATGCTTTCGACCGGGTAGTAGTCGCTGACCCAGACCGCCTCGGGTCCCAGCGCGAGCCTGACGAGCTGGTCGTCCGCATGGGGCGTGAAGACCCCGGAATCCAGGTCGCGGGGCTCGGCCGTGGCAGGTGGAGTGCCGTCCTCATCCAGGATCACAAGAGTCTCAATCCGGTCCAGCCGGAACAACCTGACGTCCTCGGCCCGATGACACCAGCCCTCCAGATACCAGTGAGCGTCGAAGTTGATCAACCGCATGGGGTCGACGTCGCGCTCTGTTGACTCATCACGGCCGGGAACCAGATATCGAAGATGGATACGTCGACGAGCAACCAAGGCCTCATTGGCAAGAGCGATTGTCTCTGCGCTGGTCCCCTCATCCATCAGTACCTGGATGCGAGCTGTTCGCGCCGAAGCCGAGCCGGTGGCCTCTTCAAGCTTGGCCAGTGCGCGCACGACGGCGTCCCGCTCGCCGATCCCTGGGACCGCGGCCAGGGCACGCAGCCCCACGATCAAGGCCAGGGCCTCATCGACGCCGAGTCGCAGGGGACGGTTGATCGTGTCGGCATTGCCCAGAAAGACCCTGCCGCTCTCCCACTCGGCCTCGATGAGATCACCGGGATAGCCGCCTGGGGTGCCGCACAGGAACAACAGCGCCAGATCGGCCTCGACCTGTGCCGGTGTCACGGCAAACTCGCGGGCCGCCTCATCGATCTCCACGCCCTGCCGGTTGAGCAGCCACGGCACCATCGTCAACAGCCGCGACAGCCGGGTGGTTGCCGACTCCGAAGGTTGACCACCCTGCCCCAGCTGCCCGGACTGCCTCTTGGCGCTCATCCGTTTGCCTCGTCGGTTGGCATCCCTGGGGTGACCTGCCCAAGTCGGGCCGCCTCGGGGCCGAGTGCTCCGGTCAGCCGGCCGATCACGGACTCCCGCAGTTCGGCGGGACTCTCGACCACCACATCTGGGCCGAAACTGCAGATCTCGGCGCCGAACGCCTCGGTGTCGGTGTAGTCAACGGCGATGAGCGACCAGGTGTCGTCGACCTCCTGGACCGTGTGCGCCTGCCGGCGCAGACTATGCCCGGCGCCCACTCGTACCTGCAGGGCAGCCGGGCGGGGGTCGCGATCGACGGCTACGTTGCGGATCATCGCTGTCGGCTGATGATCCTGTGGCACCTCGTATGACCCGGGCTTGCCCTCGATGGCGACCTCACCCTCGATCCTGCCCAGCCGGAATACCCGCGGCGCGTTCCTGCCTGTGTCGAACCCCGTCAGATACCAGTGACCGTGCCAGGAGGCGATCGCCCACGGCTGCACGTGGCGGGTCGCCACAGCTCCAGTGCCTGCGGTCCGGTATGTGAAGGCCACCGGAGTGTGATGCAACACAGCGTCCTTTGCAGCTTCGAAGGCAGGCTCAACGGTCCGGACCATCGGCACGATACCGATCAGGGATGAGTCGTCGCGTTCCACTCCGGCTGCCTCAAGCTTGCGCAGGGCCTGGGCTGCGGGCCCTGCCAGAGTGGCCTGGGTCCAAGCCCGGCTGGCCAGGCCGAGAACCGCCAGCTCATCGGAGGCAAAGGAGATCTCCGGCAGGGCATACTCGCGACGGTCGATGCGATATCCGGGCTCGTCATCGAAGAACGCGTCGAACGGTTCCGTCACCAACGGTATGCCGAGCTCGCGCAGCTCGTCCTTGTCACGCTCGAACATCCGGTCGAAGGCCTCGTCGGACACGCTCGTGCCGTACTGCGGCACCGCATCGCGGATCTTGGCCTTGGACAGCGGTTTTCGCGTATAGAGCAGGCAGATCACCAGGTTGAGCAGACGCTCGGTCTTGTCTGCTCCGTTGGACTTTGTGCTCATGGGGGTCGACGCTACCGGACCGCCCGGCCCCACGTGAGGTGTCAGCAGCACTACTGTTCGTGGCGTGATCCATTGGCGCGAGGCAACTGTCGAATGGCTCCGGGAAGAGTGGCCCGGAGCCGCCACATTCGATGTGACACTGACCGACGTGGCGCTGCGCGGTCCGACGGGCGAGACAATCCCGGCCCTGGCCTATACCGACCTGGTCGGAAGGCCCCAGCCCGGGGATCGGGTCCTGCTCAATGTCAGCGCCCTGGAGCGTGGACTGGGCACGGGCGGGTTGGCCCTGATCGTGGCAATCCCAGACCGCCTGCCGGCGGACCCGAAGGCCAGCCCGGGCCATATCGTAAAGGCCCGGTACACACCTCTGCAGACGATCGTCCTCGGCGTCGACGAGCAGGAGAGCCCGCACCATGGCGTGCTGCGCGAGGCTACCGGGATCGACGGCATGCCCGTCATCGTGGCCGACCTGCACTCTGCCGTTCCCGCGATCCTGGCAGGACTGCGGCAGGGCGACCCGCAAGTCCGGGCGGTCTATGTGATGACAGACGGTGGCGCCCTGCCCATCGCGTTCTCCCGCACCGTGGCCGGGTTGTCCAAGGCGGGGTGGCTGGCCGGCACCATCACCGTGGGTCAGGCCTTTGGCGGTGACCTTGAGGCAGTCAACGTCCACACCGGGCTGCTGGCCGCGGCCCATGTCCTGCATGCGGACGTTGCTATCGTCGCCCAGGGCCCGGGGAACCTGGGCACCGACTCCCCATGGGGTTACTCGGGTGTGGCAACGGGTGAGGCGATCAACGCCACCGCGGTGCTTGCCGGTCAGGCTGTCGCCTCATTGCGCGTATCCGAAGCCGACCAGCGCGAACGCCACCGTGGCATCTCCCATCACAGTCTGACGACCTACGGCCGGGTGGCCATGGCGCACGCGGACCTGCCGGTCCCACTGCTGGGCGGAGATTTCGGTGAGCGTGTTCTGGAACAGGCGCGCCAACTCGCCGCGGACAGCGCGGGACGACTCACGCTTCGCGAGGTCGATACCTCCGGACTGGCAGAAGCGCTGTCATCCAGCCCGGTGCCGTTGTCAACCATGGGGCGCAGCCTCGATGAGGACAACGCCGCCTTCGTGACGGCAGCGGCGGCCGGCCGATTCGCCGCAACCCTGCTCAGTGCACGTCGACCAGGTCCACCACGAAGATCAGGGACTCGCCCGGCTTGATCACGCCACCTGCGCCGCGGTCTCCATAGGCAAGGGCTGCCGGGATGACGAGCTTGCGACGGCCACCGACCCTCATCCCGACGATGCCGTCGTCCCAGCCCTTGATGACCTGGCCCTTGCCCAGGCTGAAGTCCAGCGGTGCCCCGCGGTTCCACGAGGCGTCGAACTCCTCACCCGTCGAGTGCGCCACGCCCACATAGTGAGCGCTGATGGAGTCACCCGCCTTGGCCTCGGTCCCATCGCCCAACACAAGGTCCTCAATGACCAGTGCGGTGGGCGCGGTGTCGCCAGGAAAGTCAATCTCCGGTTTGGTCGTGCTGGGGTCAAAACCCATGATGGTCGAACCTTTCGATCGCAGGTCGTGGGCGATGCCCGGAAATCAGACGATTGCCAGAATGTCGACGACGAACACCAAGGTGTCTTTGGGTCCGATCAGCGGCGGGGAGCCTTTGGCGCCGTAACCTTCGGCCGGGGGCACGACGAGCAGGACACGGCTGCCGACAGTCTGTCCGACCAACCCCTTGTCCCAGCCGGTGATGACCTTGCCCGCGCCGATCTGAGTGTCGAACGATGAGCCGTGGTCAGCGGACGCGTCGAACTTCTTCCCGTTCCACAACACGCCTGTGTAGTTGACCTTGATGTTCTGGCCGGACTGGACCACCGGACCTGCGCCCTTGATCAGCGGTTGTACGACCAGCTTCGCTGGTGGGGCGCTCTTTGGGACCGTGACCTGCGCGGCCTGGGCGCCAACAACCGTCGCGGTCGGGAGCCCGGCCTTGGGCGGAACCGCAACGCCCGTGGCAGTCGTCAGTGGTGTGCTGGCCGAGACCAGATCGATCAAGAAGACGACCGTATCGGTGGCGCCGAAGCCAGCCTGAGCGTTGCCCTGGGCACCAAAAGCGTCCGCCGGGGGGATCGCCAACAGCAACCGGGAGCCGATCTTCTGCCCGGTCAGACCCTTGCTCAGCCCTGGCAGCAGCGAAGCGGAGGACAGGTCCATTCCAGCCGTCTGCTTGCCGAAGCTGGACTCGACCTGCTTGCCGTCCTTGCCGTTGACGAGGATGTAGTTGAACATGATCGCGTTGGCCTTGGTCACCTTGGGTCCAGCGCCCGGAGTGACGATCTTGGTCGTCGTAACCTTCACAGTCAGTGGCTTGGTCTTGAGCGTCAACGTGGGCGCCTTGACCGTGCCACCCACCGAGACGCTGTCAAGAGCGCTCGCCTTGGCGTCGGCGTTGGCCGAGCTGCAAGCGGCCAGGAACATCAAGGGGATGACAGCGGCGGACACGATTCGTAAACGAGAGGGGCGCACGCGAAAACCTTTGATCGTTGGTACAGGGATTCCCACCAGCATATCGGGTACAGGGATTCCCACGACCATATCGCCCCAATCTGAGGGCCTGCCGCCGCCGGCAACGCCCTGTGCGCGTCGCTCACATGCCCTCAATCAGCCGTTCGACGCGGGCATCGACAGCAGCAAAGGGGTCCTTGCACAGAACAGTTCGCTGGGCCTGGTCGTTGAGCTTGAGATGCACCCAGTCGACGGTGAAGTCCCGTTTGTGCTCTTGGGCTGCCCGGATGAAGTCGCCGCGCAGCTTGGCCCTCGTGGTCTGCGGCGGCACGGTCTTGGCCTCGAAGATCTCTGAGTCAGAGCAGACACGGGCCGCGTTGCCATGAGTCTGCATGAGGTAGAACAGACCGCGCTGACGATTGATGTCGTGGTAGGCCAGATCGAGCTGGGCGATCCGGGGGCTGGACAGGCTCAGAGCGTGTTTCGCCGCATAGCGGGAGATCAGCAGGTACTTGATGATCCAGTCGATCTCGGTGCCCACCAAGGCGAGGTCCCCCGTGCCGACGGCCAGGAGAGTTCGCTGCCACAGGTCCAGGACGGCTTTGTGGATCGGGTCGTCCAGGCCCTCGCGGTCAACGAAATCCATGGCGCGCTCGAAGTACTCGTTCTGGATCTCAAGCGCGCTCAGCTCACGGCCATTGGCGAGCTTGACCTTCTTCGAGCCGGTCATGTCGTGGCTTATCTCACGGATGGCGCGGATCGGGTTCTCGAGCGTCAGGTCCCGCATCATCACCCCGGCCTCGATCATCCGTAGCACCAGATCGGCTGAGCCGACCTTGAGCATCGTGGTCGTCTCGCTCATATTGGAGTCGCCGACGATGACGTGCAGCCTGCGGTACTTCTCAGCGTCAGCGTGCGGCTCATCCCTGGTGTTGATGATGGGGCGGGAACGGGTGGTCGCGCTGGAGACACCCTCCCAGATGTGGTCAGCCCGCTGGCTGACGCAGTATGTGGCTCCACGGGATGTGGTGGTGATCTTGCCGGCGCCGCAGGTGATCTGGCGGCTGACCAAGAACGGAATCAGGATGTCGGACAGCCTCTGGAACTCCCCTGCCCGGCCGACGAGGTAGTTCTCGTGACAGCCGTAGGAGTTACCTGCCGAGTCGGTGTTGTTCTTGAAGACATATATCTCCCCGGCGATGCCTTCATCGGCGATCCGATGCTGGGCGTCAGCGACGAGCCCCTCCACGATGCGCTCTCCGGCCTTGTCATGGGTGACGAGCAGTCGGACGTCGTCACATTCGGGTGTCGCGTACTCGGGATGGCTGCCCACGTCCAGATACAGCCGCGAGCCGTTGGCCAGAAACACGTTTGAGGACCGACCCCACGACACGACCTTGCGGAAGAGGTACCTCGCCACCTCATCGGGGGTCAGACGTCGCTGACCGTCAAACGTGCACGTGACCCCGTACTCGTTCTCGATACCGAAGATGCGGCGATCCATGACCTCACTCTATGGAGTGCGGAACAACCTTGGTAAGGGTTCGGCAGTGCCCTTCTTGGGTCTCGCGGGGCCCCGGCACATTAGCGGACATACCGGGCACGCAATCCAGCCATCGACGAGGTGCCGAGTAGCAGCCGTCCGGCAGAGCCCGGTCCCGTTCGACTGGCGGACCGAGAGCGCCGAAAACCATGGGATCATTGGTAGGGTGACCGCCCCACCAGGTGCCCCGCACGAAGCCGTCCACACCCCCGAGGGGCCCGGCGCGGCCGCCTACGGGTTGTTGTCCCGGGCACAGTCCCTTGCCGATCAGCTACGGGCTGAGGTCGAGGCCGAGGTGGCCGCAATGCGCGAAGAAGCCAGGGGCGCTCACGACGAGGCGAGGCGCCTGCTGGTCGACGCCACGATCGTCCACGACGACGCCGTCAGCGCCCAGCGTTCGGTTCAGGCACGGCTTCTGGAAGCGCAGGAGGAATCGGCTCAGCTTGTTGCAGATGCTTCGGACCAGGCCGCATTGGTAGCCGCCGCCGCCAACCTGACGACCGAGAACCTCCTTGCCAGCACCCATCTAGAGGCCGAAGAGATCCGGAACACCGCCAAGGCGGAGGACGTACGTCTGCGAGGCTTGGCCAGCACCGAGCTCGAGCAGGCGCGCGAGAAGAACACGGCGCTTTTGTCCGAGACTGAGGCGCGCCTGGAGTCCCAACGGATGCAGGTCGCTGCCGAGCTGCGGCAAATGAGCGAGGAAGCCACCCAACACACGACCTCCCTGCGGACCGCTGCCGAGGATTCCTGCAGCGAGGCGATCTCACGGGCCCGCGCTGAAGCCGGCGCAACGGCTGCCATGGCCAGGCAGGAGCTCGACCTGGCTCGGTCAGAGACCGCCAAGCTCAGGTCGGCCGCTGCCGCCGAGATCGCCTCAGCACGCGATGCCGCGACTGCAGAGGCTGACCGCGTCCTGGGTGATGCGGCCGACCAGCTGCACTGGACCCGAGACACCATCGCAGCTCTCCTGCTGACTGCCAAGGCCGAGGCCGATCGCTTGCGTCTGGCCGACCGCGAGACGAGTGCTGCCCATCTGACCGCCCGCCGTCGACAGTTGCAGGACGTCATCTCCCGCGTTGCCCTGCGTGTACGAGTGGCCGTGGCCGAGGCCGCAGCTGAGGCCGAGAGGCTGCGCGCCCAGGCGAATGCCATTCTCGCGGCCGCCGACAAGGACACCATCGCGACGCGCGACCACGCGCTGGCGCACGCGGAGAGGGTCATCAGCGAGGCAGACCTGACGGCGCAGGCGGCGCTGGATCGCGGGAAACGGCGACTGGACGAGGCCGAGAGTGGGGCCAGGTTGCTGCGTGAACGGGCTGCAGAAGCAGTGTCCAGACTCCAGACCGAAGCCCACGAACACCGCCGGGCGGTCCGCGACGAGGCGACGACCACCTTGGCGGCTGCCCGAGCCGACGCCGACACCAGCCGGGCCCAGGCCCGCGAAATCCTCACCCAGGCACGCGCAGAAGTGAAGGTCCTGGCCGACAGACGCGACGACATCGCCGAACAGCTCGGCCACCTCTCCGGCGTGATCGAGGCATTGGCCGTGCCCGAACACGCTGCGCAGACTGCCGTGCCCTCCGGGCCGGCTGCCGACGGCGACGTACCGCTGCCCGAAGACGCAAAAACCATCACGGTAGACACAAGAAATCATCTAGCCCTCACCACCAACGCTACGACAGGAACCCGATGACCGATTCCAACGCCCACTTCCGCAGCGTTCTCCGCGGATACGACCCCGCCCAGGTGGACCAGCACGTGCACGAGCTCGCACAGGCCGCCGCGGCGGCCCGACAAGAAACCGCCCAACGCACCATCGAGGTCAGCAAGCTAGAGGCCGCCCACGACCAGCTCAGGAACGAAATGGAGCGACACGTACAACGGGCCCGCAAGCTCGAAGAGGAACAGATGAAGGCGTCGGCGCCGACCTACGCGACTCTCGGCGACCGCATCGGGTCGATCCTCACGCTCGCAGACAAGGAAGCAAGCGAGCTGCGGACTCGTGCTCAGGCGGACGCCGCGAACCATCACGCCCTGGCCGACGAGAGCGCTCTGGCGACCCGCCAGGAGGCCGACCGCTATGCAGCGGAGATGCGCAGCGCCGCCGAAGCGGAGGCCGCTCGCTTCATGGAGGACGCCAAGCGTCAGGCGGACAGCGTCCTGGACGACGCCGACCGCGAGGCAATGGCCCGACGCGAAGAAGCCGAAGCCGTCTACGAGCGGTCAAGGGCCAAGTCTGCGACCGCGGCAGTGGACTTCGAGACCACCCTTGCCGCGCGTCGGGACTCGTCGGCGTTGGAGTTCGCCGCCGAGGTCACCGCCGCCGAGCAGCAGTTGGCCACCGTCCGACTGCAGTCGGAGCAAACCCGCATCGAGTCCGAGCAGTCACAGCAGGAAGCGGCAACTCGCTCCGAACAGCAACTCGAGCAGGCGATGAACCACGCTCACACACTGGTGGCTGAGGCCAAGACCAAGGCTGAGCGCATCCGGGGCGACTCCGAGCGTGAGCTCGCTGCGGCGACCCAGCGTCGCGACAGCATCAACGCCCAGCTCAGCAACGTCCGCCAGATGCTCTCGGCGCTCGGCGGTGCCGTGGTCGGGAACGCGTTGGACCTCACGGAACCTGCTGCCGGCCAATCCACGCCTGCTACTGCCGCCACTGCCCCAGCCACCGCTACCAAGCAGCAAACGCCTCTCACCGCTACCAAGCAGCAAGCGCCTGCCACCGACGTCAAGGTCGGCAAGAACCTGACCCAGACGGGTGGCAACCTCAATGCCGGCGAGCCTACAGGCGAGCAGCCGACCGCCGACCAGGTCGTCGAACCCAAAGCGGGCGACCAGAAAGCGGGCGACCACATAGCCGACTCGGGCCGCAAGGTCGGCGCCAAGGGCTGAGTTCTGTAGTACGTCAACGCGGCTGGCCGTTCCTTCAGGGATCTACCAGCCGCGTTGTGGTTCCCGGTTCCATCGCTGAGAGTCCCCAGGTCAGTGATCAGCCGATCAGGTGAGCGAACGAGGAAGGTTCGGCCGCCAGGAACTCGGACAGAGTCATCGGGCGCCGACCGGTGAGGTGCTCGATGGTGTGGCTGGTCACCGAGCCTTCGCCGGTGTCGAGCATCAGGTAGGAACCGATCCAGGCCGCGACGAGCCAGTCGGGATGGCCCGTGCGCGACGCCTTTGCCTCCTCGGGGGTCTCGGCGTGGTAGGTGATCGCCCGACGGGTGGCTTTGGTCAGAACGCGCGCGGTCTCGTGCAGGTCGATCGCGTGAGGTCCCGACACGTCGTAGATCTGTCCTTCGTGCCCGGGCTCGACCAACAGCACAGCGGCCAGTCGGGCCACGTCGGCGCGCGCCACCCAAGCCACACGACCGTGCCCTGCCGGGGCGCGAATCACTCCGTCCGCCCCCACGAACTGGGGCGCGACGTCGGCATACAGCGAGTTGCGCATCGACGTGAGGCTGATCCCGGCCTCGCGGACGGCCCGCTCGGTGGCGCTGTGGTCACGGGCGTAGGGAAAGGTCGAGTTCGGCGCGGCACCCATGAAGGACGTGTAAACGATGCGCTCGACGCCGGCCAGGCGAGCACCCTCGATTGCCTTGCGGTGCAACAAGACCCGGTCAGGGTCCTCGTGCCCAGACACCAGAAGCAAGGTGCCCACGCCATCCAGGGCCTGGGCCATTGCCTCGGAGTCCTCATATGCCGCGACGGCGACCTCAGCGCCCGGTAGCTGCGGCGCCGCGCTGGGGTTACGAACGATCAACCGCTGCCCCACACCTCGCGAAGCCAGCTCACGAGCAACCCGCCCGCCGAAATCACCGGTGGCACCGGTGACCGCGATCGTCACGAAGGATCCGGCTCGGGTGGGTCATCAGGTGCGCTCTGGCCGGTAAGCGTGTCGTGTCGACCTGGCGCCGGGTCATCATCGGCAGGAACATCCATCGTGGGGTCTTCGCTGCTCAGCAGTGCGTCCAGCAGCGGCCCTGACACACGGCGGAAGGTGCGGCGAGGTCGCGCCCGGTCGAGCACCGCGACCTCGAGCTGGGCTGCCGTCAGCGCCCGTGAGGGCCCACCTGCCGGGTCCTGGCGCAGCAGTTCCACAGCCAGCCCCAGAGCAGCCCCGAGGCTCATGCCCGGCCTCCACCGCTCCTGCAGCCCCGCAGTGATGTGCTCTCCGGCGCCGCCCATGGCGATGAAGCCCTGCTCGTCGGCGACCGAACCGTCATAGGTCAGACGGTAGATCTGGTCCTGTTCGGCGCTCTGACCGACCTCAGCGACAACGATCTCGACCTCGTAGGGCTTGGACTCCTGCGTGAAGACAGTGCCCAGCGTCTGGGCATAGGCGTTGGCCAGACCTCGCGCGGTTACGTCGCTGCGGTCGTAGGAATAGCCACGCAGATCGGCATAGCGAACGCCGGCCACGCGCAGGTTCTCGAACTCGTTGTACTTGCCGGCCGCGGCGAAAGCGATCCGGTCGTAGATTTCGGACACCTTGTGCAGGGCGCGTGAGGGGTTCTCGGCAACAAACGCGATGCCTCGCTCGTAGCCCAGGACCACGACGGACCGACCTCGGGCGATCCCCTTGCGGGCATAGTCGGCCCGGTCCTTCATGAGCTGCTCGGGCGAGACGTAGAACGGCATCGTCATCGCGCACCTCCAGGGTTGCCACGGCGGTCGGCGACGATCCGCTCGACCACTGCGGCGAGGGTGTCGTCATCAAGGAATCGCAGTCCCTCAGCGTCCACGACAGCCAGCGTCGGCCAGATCCGTCGGCTGAGGTCGGGACCACCGGTGGCCGAGTCGTCGTCGGCGGCGTCATAGAGCGCCTCGACGGCGACCCGGATCGCCGCGGTCGAGTCCATGCCAGGGTGCCAGAGCTTCTTCATCGCACCCCGGGCGAACAACGAGCCCGACCCGACGCTGTGGTGGTCATGCTCCTCGTAGCAGCCGCCGGACACGTCATAGGAGAAGATTCGGCCAGTCAGGGTGGGGAGGTCGAAGCCGGCGAACATCGGGACCACGGCCAGGCCCTGCATCGCCATCGCGAGGTTCGACCGGATCATGGTCGCGAGCCGGTTGGCCTTGCCCTCCAGCGAGAGCAGCGTGCCCTCGATCTTCTCGTAGTGCTCGAGCTCGACCTGGAACAGCTTCACGATCTCGATGGCAATGCCCGCGGTGCCGGCGATCCCGACCGCGGAGTACTCATCAGCGGCGAACACCTTCTCCATGTCACGGTTGGCTATGAGGTTGCCCATGGTGGCCCTGCGATCCCCCGCCATGACGATGCCACTGTCATAGGTGAGCGCCACGATCGTCGTACCATGCGGCAGCTCGAGCGTGCCGCCCATCGGCAACGGACGCCGCGATGGCAGCAGCTCAGGAGAGTGCACTCCGATGAACTCGGTAAAAGACGAGGAGCCAGTAGTCATGAACGCTGCGGGCAGCCGTCCGTGGCCGCCCCCAGAGCCGAGACTCACTGGCCACCCTTCTGCACGAAACCGCGCACGAACTCCTCTGCGTTGGATTCGAGAACGCCATCGATCTCGTCCAGCACGCTGTCGATATCGTCGTCGAGCGCATCCTTGCGCGCAGTCGCCTCCGGGGTGGCTGCATTTGGCTCGGGCGCCTCGTCCGGGGTCTCGTCGCGACGCTGCGGTCGGCTGTGCTCCTGGCTTGGCATGTGTTCCTCCACGGGCGTTGATCGGGGCCGGCGTTGGCCTTACCGAGAGCAAGAACGCCGGACAACCTTCGTCTTTTGCAGCCTAGCCCGCTGTCAGCCGCTGGCGGCAGCCAACTCCCGCAAAAGAGTTGTTGCGTCCGGGCTTCTATCGATCAGGTCGCCCACGCCCTCGCGGGTACCACGCAGAGGTTCGAGCATGGGGACCCGCTGCAGAGCCGTCTGGCCAGGCACATCAAAGATCACCGAGTCCCAGGACGCAGCGGCGATCTCGGCTGAGTACTTCTCCAGGCAGCGGCCCCGGAAGTAGGCGCGGGTGTCCTCGGGCGGATTGGCGATGGCCGCCTTCACCGCGGCTTCGTCGGTCAGTGTCTCGATGCGACCACGTTGGGAGAGACGCTGGAACAGGCCCTTCTCGGGGCGGATGTCCGACCACTGGATGTCGATCGCCTTGAGCCGGTGATCGGACCACTCGAGCCCATCTCTGTCCCGGTACGCCTGAAGGAGGTCGAGCTTGGCAACCCAGTCGATCTCACGAACGCACTCCATCGGGTCACGCTCCAGCTTGGTGAGCACCGAGGACCAGCGTGACATCACCTCAAAGGTGTCGTCATCGACGGCACCGGGGCTACGCGTCTGCAGGTAGCGATCAGCCTGTTCGTAGTAGATCCAGAGAAGCTGGACGGCAGTCATCTTACGTCCGTCGCGCAGCTCGATGAGTTCTCGCAGGCCAGGGTCGTGCGACACCTCGTGCAGCGTGGCGACGGGTTTGCGGACGGTGAGGTCTACATCAAGGGCCTGGTCCTCGATCATGGCCAGGACCAGACTGGTCGTGCCCATCTTGAGCAGTCCCGCCACGTCGCACTGGTTTGCGTCACCGATGATCACATGCAGTCGGCGGTACAGCGCGGCCACGGCATGCGGTTCGTCCCGGGTGTTGATGATGGGGCGCTTGAGGGTCGTCTCAAGGCCTATCTCAACCTCGAAGAAATCCGACCGCTGTGCTATCTGGAACCCGGCGTTCGTCGAGTCCTGGCCGATACCGACCCGGCCCGCGCCGCACATCACCTGTCGAGCCACGAAGAACGGAATCAAGTGGTGCGTGATGTCCGAGAACGGCGTCTCACGACGCATGAGGTAGTTCTCGTGCGTGCCATATGACGCGCCCTTGCCATCGGTGTTGTTCTTGTACAGGTTCACACCCGCCGTTCCAGACACCCCAGACAGGCGCCGGACCGATTCGAGCATGATCTGCTCACCGGCCCGATCCCAGCAGAGCGCCGCGCGTGGTGAGGTCACTTCGGGCGAGCTGTACTCCGGATGCGCGTGGTCGACATACAGACGGGCACCGTTGGTGAGCACCACATTGGCCAGCGTGGGGTCTTCCTCGTCGGTCAGCTGGCTGGCATCCGCCTGCTGCCGGGGGATCTCAAATCCGCGCGCATCACGCAGCGGCATCTCGTCCTCGTAGTCCCAGCTGGCCCGACCGGCGCGCGAACCTCGGGTGCTGGCGTAGGCGTTCACGACATATCCGGACAGCAACATGGGGTTCGCGTTCGGATCGCCGGGCACCGAGATGCCGTATTCCGTCTCGATCCCCATCACTCGACGCACCGTCATGGGCCAAGCCTAGGCGAATCTACCGAATCCGCGGGGGACGTCACGCGCAGCGACAGGGGCTCACCGGCGCGTGATCCGTGACGCAACGGCCTTGTTAGGGTCGCCTCGTGCATACAGCTCTCGGCCTGGCTCTCGACGCCGCCCTCATCTGCCTTTTCGCGGCCATCGGAAGACGCAACCACGGCGAGACCAGCGCGCTGCTCGCCGTCGCCACGACCGCGTGGCCCTTCCTGGCCGGCATGGTGGCCGGCTGGCTGATCTCAGTCTCGGCCCTTCGTCGTGCGCCCCTGCGGGTGCGCGACGCGATACCGGTCTGGCTCAGCACCGTGGCGATCGGGATGGTGCTTCGCAGCCTGACCGACGCAGGCACAGCCTTCTCCTTCATCGTGGTGGCCACTGTCTTCCTGGGAGCTGGCCTGCTGGGTTGGCGCGCTCTGGCGGCGCTGATCACTGGCCCGCGCTCATGATCCAGGTGAGGATTCGACCTGCTTGATCATCGGATCTCCTGGCGGTTACCGCGACCACGCCCACCCGGTGCACACGAGCACCGCCACGTTCGATGTCACGGAACCGCCCCGCCTTCGTATCAGGCGAAACTCAAGAGCATGGCGGTGGCCGATCATCTCGTGGTTGCCCGTCACGACGGCGGGGTGCTCGGCTAGGCACACTCGGGTGCATTCCGGAGCCGACCCGCATACAGACTGACCCGCCAGACCTCGGAATACCTCGCACCAGAAGCCACAGGCAACGAGCTTGGGCCTGACACGCAGGGCTACAGCGAACTGCTGCACCTGTTTCGCCACGATGGTGTTCATCTCGTCGTCGCGATGGTGGCGCAGCCGCGTCCGGCCAGCAATGCCCGGCACCGAAGGCTGGGCTTCACAGACGTGGGCACCCTAGACGAGGTGGTTCGAGTTTGGAGCAACCGTCAGCACTACGTGCTTCCGGCCACGCCTGGGCTGACCCAGAACCGTGCCTCGGACAACGTCACCTCACAGGCGACGACAACCTACAGATACTGGCCGGTATTGGCGACCGCTTCGATAGAGCGACCCGGTTCGGTGCCGTCCTTGCCGGTGACCAACGTCCGGATGTACACGATGCGCTCGCCCTTCTTGCCGGAGATGCGAGCCCAGTCGTCGGGGTTGGTCGTGTTGGGCAGGTCCTCGTTCTCCTTGAACTCGTCAACGCACGACGCCAGGAGATGTTCGATCCGGATGCCCTTATGAGTTGTCGTAAGGAACTCCTTGATCGCCATCTTCTTGGCGCGATCGACGATGTTCTGGATCATGGCCCCGGAGTTGAAGTCCTTGAAGTAGAGGACCTCCTTGTCGCCATTGGCATAGGTGACTTCCAGGAACCGGTTGGCGTCAATCTCGGAGTACATCCGTTCGACAGCCGACTGGATCATCGCCTCGATGGCGTGCTGGGCAGACTGGCCGTGCTCGGCCAGGTCGTCCTCGTGAAGTGGCAGGTCCGCGGTGAGGTACTTACTGAAGATGTCACGCGCGCTCTCGGCGTCGGGACGCTCGATCTTGATCTTCACATCGAGACGGCCAGGTCGCAGGATCGCTGGGTCAATCATGTCTTCACGGTTGGAGGCACCAATGACGATGACGTTCTCGAGGCGCTCGACACCGTCGATCTCGGACAGCAGCTGCGGCACGATTGTCGTCTCGACATCCGAGGACACCCCGGAGCCGCGAGTCCGGAACAAAGCGTCCATCTCGTCGAAGAAGACCACCACAGGTGTGCCGTCTGAAGCCTTCTCGCGGGCACGCTGGAAGATCAGGCGAATGTGCCGCTCGGTCTCACCGACATACTTGTTGAGCAGCTCAGGGCCTTTGATGTTCAAGAAGAAGGACTTGCCGACGGGCTTGCCTTCTTTTGCGGCGACCTTCCTGGCCAGGGACGCGGCCACCGCCTTGGCGATCAACGTCTTTCCGCAACCGGGAGGGCCGTAGAGCAGAACGCCCTTCGGTGGCTTCAGCTTGTGTTCCAGGAACAGGTCCGGGTAGAGGTAGGGCAGCTCGACGGCATCGCGGATCGCCTCGATCTGACCGGCCAGCCCACCGATGTCGCTGTAGTCGATGTCAGGCACCTCTTCGAGGACAAGGTCCTCAACCTCAGCCTTGGGGATCCTCTCGTAGACGAATCCCGAACGCGAGTCCAACAGCAGGGCATCGCCGACCCGGATCGGTTGTCCGTCCAGGCTCTCAGCCATCCGACAGACGCGCTCTTCGTCGGCATGCGCCACCACGAGGACCCTGTCGTCCCCCAGGAGCTCCTTGAGCATCACGATCTCCCCGATGCGCTCGAAGCCGCAGGTCGCGACGACGTTGAGGGCCTCGTTGAGCATCACCTCGCGCCCTGCGGACAGCTCGCTGGGGTCCACCGATGGCGAGACGGCGACCCGCATCTTGCGACCGCTGGTCAGAACGTCGACGGTGGCATCGTCGTAGGACTCGATGATCAGGCCGTAGGCCGATGGTGGCTGGGCCAACCGGTCAACCTCGCTCTTGAGGGTGACGATTTGCTCCCGGGCCTCCCGCAGCGTCCGAACGAGGCGTTCGTTCTGGGACGACAGCGTCGAAAGCGCGGTCTGCAGCTGCAACACGCGGTTCTCAAGGTCACGCGAGCGGGTCGGCGAGTCCGCAAGGCGACGGCGCAGGCCGGCGACCTCCTCGGACAGAAGGGACTGCTGGCGCAGAGCCTCCGCCTTGTCGACCGGCTCGACCGATGGCCCCTGCTGGTCCTCATCCTGGGGGAAGTTGTCGGACATTGTGGAACCTCCTCGGGTGACCTGTCGGCCCATTGGTGACCGACAATTCGACCCTAGCCCGACACAGGACTAAGTGGTGGATGTATCTGTCAAAGATCGGCGAACGCGTCGAATCTTCTTCTCCGACGTTGACCGCTCCCCCATGTCCTCCGGTGACCAGTCGCCGGTGGGTAGCTCAGTGTCCCCGTCGATGGCACCCTTGGCCGGCCGGCGCTTGCGCAGCGGAGGCGTGACGCCCGGCGCGAGCCGCCTGGTGGTGATCAAGAAGCCGGTGTGACCGTGCATGCGGTGCTGCGGTCGGACCGCCAGTCCTTCGAGGTGCCAGCCACGGACCAGCGACTCCCAGGCCGAGGGTTCGGTGAAACCCCCGTGGTCGCGCGATGCCTCGGCCACCCGTGAGAGCTGCGTGACAGTCGCGACATAACAGATGAGCACGCCACCAGGGGCCAGGGCGTCCGCGACGACGTCTAGGCACTCCCAAGGGGCCAGCATGTCCAGGACCACTCGATCGATGGTGCCGGGCTCGACCGCAGTCGGCAGGGCCTCGACCAGGTCACCGACAGTGATCTGCCAGGCCGGGTGCGGACCGCCGAAGAAGCCTTCGACATTTCCCCGCGCGATGTCAGCGAAGTCCTCACGACGCTCAAAGGAGTGAAGGTGACCAAGATCTCCCACAGCCCGCAGCAGGGACATGCTCAGAGCACCGGACCCGACTCCAGCCTCGACCACGCGGGCGCCGGGAAAGATGTCGGCCATGGCGATGATCTGGCCGGCGTCCTTGGGGTAGACCACGGCCGCGCCGCGCGGCATGGAAAGCACATAGTCACACAGCAGCGGGCGAACAGCGAGGTACTCGACGCCGGCGGTGTTCTTGATGGTCGACCCGTCGGGGGAACCGATGAGGTCGTTGTGCGCCAACCGACCACGGTGGGTGTGGAACTCCTTGCCGGGCACCAAGGTGATGGTGTGCAGTCGGCCCTTGGGATCGGTCAGCTGCACCCACTCACCTTCGGCGAACATTCCGCGGCGCAGGTGGGCGCCGGTGGCGCTGTGCGGGCTCATGACGGACAAGTCTAGGTCGGCGAGGCTGGCCGTCGGGACAGCGCCGCCTCGAGGTCGCTCGACAGCACTATGCCGGTGATCCGCCCGTCACGACCGCGCACCGGCACGGCGCCGATCCCAAGGTGCTGCATGGCGACCACGACGGCGGCGATCGACTGGTCCGGGGTGGCTTCGACGACCCATCCGTCTGGCTGCAGACGCATCACCGCGGTGACCGAGACACCACCGAGGGACTGCTCCGGGATCGCACCTAGTGCCTCGTCGTCAACGAGCCCGATCGCCCTGCGGCCGTCGTCCTCGACGACCACGGCTGTGCCGCCCGGCCCGCCCCCGCGCAAAGCAAGTGCCTGCGCGGCACTGGCTCGGGCAGGCAGCACCGCCGCGGGTCGCCATACGGAGTCAATCCGTATGCCTGCCAGCAGGCGACTCCCGCGCCCGCCGCGGATCGCATTCGTGGCGCCTACCCACAAGAAGGACCCAATGAACACTCCTAGTAAGACGTTGAACAGATCCGGAGGCTGGCCGTTCAGCAGTGGCCAACCGACGAACCAGAGAACAACCAGGACTGTCACGGCACGCCCGCACCAGCCCGCCGCTATAAGTCCGCTCTCGCGGCTTCCGGTGATTCGCCAGACCAGGGAGTCCACCAGGAAGCCGCCGTCCAGTGGAAGCCCAGGCAGCATGTTGAACCCGGCGACGAAGGCATTGGCATAGACGATCGCGCCGACGAGCAGGGAGGTGATGCCGAGTGGGACAGCCGACATGGCCAGCCAGCCGACCGCAGCCAGCAGGGCGTTGGCAGCAGGACCGGCGATGGCCACCAACGCACTGGCTCCTGGTCGCGCCGACGAGGAGTCATATGCCGTGTGACCGCCCCAGAGGTCGGCCACGACCCGGTTCACTCGGTAGCCCATCCGGGTGGCCACGAGTGCATGAGACGCTTCGTGAGCGAGCACCGAGATGAGCAGCAGAACGGCGAACGCCACGGCCACCACATAGGCGCCGACCCCAAGGTCGGGGCGGCTGTTTACGACGCCGGGACCGTAGGTGGCCGCGATGAACAGGGCGATGAACGGCCATGACTTGCCGATGTAGACGGGCACCCCGCCGATCGTGGCAAGGTGCCAGCCAGGGGCCGGACCTGTCTGTTCGGCGGTGCTTGCGGGCATGCAGTGAGCCTATGTCAGTACGGCCAGTGTCAGTTCGCGCCTCACGTTCAGCGTGCCCTCTGTCACTGCGCCCATCTAAAGTGCCTTCCATGGTTGCCGCACTTTCCCCGAGCCGGGCCGCAGACTTCATGCAGTGTCCACTGCTCTATCGCTTTCGAGTGATCGACAAGCTCCCGTCGCCGCCGAGTGCTGCGGCGGCCAGGGGCACCTTGGTCCACGTCGTGCTGGAGCGGCTGTTCGACCTCCCGTCATCCGAGCGCACGATCGAAGCCGCCGCGGCCATGGTCGAGCCGCAGTGGCAGGCACTGCTCGAAGGCAGGCCGGAGCTGGCTGAGCTCGTGGAAGAGACCGACCCGGCGGCGGTGGCGAGCTGGTTCGGCGATGCAGTCTCGCTGATCGAGCGGTGGTTCACCCTGGAGGACCCGACCCGCCTCGAACCCGCCGAGCGTGAGCTCTACATCGAGACCGACCTGGACGGGTTGACGCTGCGCGGTTACGTCGACCGGCTCGACATCGCGCCAACAGGCGAGATCCGGGTCGTCGACTACAAGACCGGCCGATCGCCCTCAGAGCTCTTCGAGGGCAAGGCGTTGTTCCAGATGAAGTTCTATGCTTTGGTGCTGTGGCGGTTGCGCGGCCAGGTGCCGCGGATGCTGCAGCTGGTCTATCTCGCAAACTCCGAGATCGTGCGGTACTCCCCCGACGAGGCCGACCTGCTCGCGGTCGAACGCAAGCTCAAGGCCTTGTGGCACGCCATCGAGACCGCCGCCCAGACCGGTGACTGGCGGCCGAGTAAGTCCAGACTCTGTGACTGGTGCGACCACCGCGCCCTGTGTCCGGAGTGGGGTGGAACTCCCCCGCCCCTGCCCGAAGGAGCGGCCGCCCTTGCTCTCGACCCGCGAGCCACGGCAGCCGTCGTTCCCGCAGATGACTAGATTTGTGGCATGACCTCTGGTCCCTTCACCGTCGGCCCGCCCGGCCCTGACGACGCGGTGGTATGGCGCGAGCTCTACCGCGCATTCGCCGACTTCTACCAAGAAGCCGTGACGGATGCGCAGCTCGATCTCACGTGGTCATGGATCACCGATCCCGGCCACGACGTCAAGGCACTTCTGGTTCGTGAGGCGAGCCGAACCGCGGTTGGCCTAGCGCCGGCCTAGCCCGCTACCGTCCCTACTTCCGACCGCTGGCTGCTGCCGTCGCAGGCCACCTCGATGACCTCTTCGTCGCTCCCGCCGCACGCGGCACGGGTGCCGTGGATGAACTCCTGGAGGCCTTGCGGACCATCGCACGTCAGCGTGGCTGGGCCAAGATTCGCTGGATCACCGCCGATGACAACCACCGTGCCCGGAGCAAGTACGACCAGGTCGCGCAGCGCACCATGTGGGTGACCTACGACATGCAGGTCCCACCCGTCACAGACTGACCCGCCCACACCGGCATCGGCATCGGCGGGTTCTCAGTGCCCGACTCAGTCTGTGCCCGATCCAGTCAGTGTCCTGTGTAGTACGTGTCGGCCACCTTCAGTGCGTCGTCGAGGATGGCGATGCCTTCCGTGACGTCTTCGGCGGACGTGGTGCACGGCGGCACGACGTGGGTCCGGTTGAAGTGGACGAACGGCCAGAGCCCCTGGTCCCTGCACCTGGCTGCGAACTCGGCCATGGGCTTGGCCTCGCCACCACGGGCGTTGAACGGCACCAGTGGTTCACGGGTGTCGCGGTCGCGCACCAGCTCCAGTGCCCAGAAGACGCCCAGCCCACGCACTTCGCCGACACACGGGTGCCGCTGCGCCAGGGCGCGCAACTGAGGACCGATGACGTCGGTGCCCAGCCAGCGGGCATGCTCGATGATGCCTTCCTCGCGGAAGATGCTGATCGAGGCCACCGCGGCGGCACAACCCAGCGGATGACCTGAGTACGTCAGCCCGCCGGGGAAGGCCCGGTCCGCGAACGTCGCGGCGATCGGGTCCGAGATGAGCACGCCACCCAGGGGGACGTAACCGGAATTGACTCCCTTGGCGAAAGTAATCAGGTCCGGGGTCACCCCCCAGTGGTCCACTGCGAACCACTCCCCGCATCGAGCGAAACCGGACATGACCTCATCGGCGATCATGACAATCCCGAACTCGTCGCACAGTGCGCGAACCCCGGCGAGATACCCAGGTGGCGGGACCAGAATCCCGTTGGTGCCGACCACGGTCTCCAGGATGATCGCGGCAACCGTGTGCGATCCCTCGACCATCAGGAGGTCCCGCAGATGTGACAGCGCGCGATCGGACTCCTCCTGCTCGGTGGCCGCGTGGAACGGCGAGCGATAGGCGTACGGGCCCCAGTAATGGATGATCCCGGGCTCGCCCGGCTCGGAGGCCCACCGTCGCGGGTCACCGGTGAGTGCGATGGCTCCGGCGGTGGCGCCGTGGTAGCTGCGGTAGGCAGCCAGGATCTTGTGTCGCCCGGTGTGCAGGCGCGCCATCCGGATCGCATTCTCGTTGGCGTCGGCACCACCGTTGGTGAAGAAGACCGTGTTGAGGTTTCCCGGGGCGATCTCGGCAATGAGCCGGGCGGCCTCGCTACGGGCATCGTTGGCGAAAGCCGGCGAGATGGTGCAGAGCTTCGCAGCCTGTTCCTGGATCGCGGCGACGAGCTTGGGATGCTGGTACCCGATATTGACGTTCACCAACTGCGAGGAGAAGTCGAGATACCGCTTGCCCGAGTAGTCACTGAAGTGGGAGCCGGAGGCAGAGGCGATCGGCATCGGGTCGATCTGGGCCTGGGCGGACCAGGAGTGGAAGACGTGAGCGCGGTCGTCGGCGCGAACTCGGGCCTCGTCGGAGGGGTTCTGGGGCGGTGACGCCTGGATCGATGCCTGGTCCGGTGTCTGGGTCACTAGGGGATTCCTATCTCGTGCGGGGGAAGCCGAGGTCAACTGCGGAGGTGGCCGGGTCGGGCCAGCGAGAGGTGACGACCTTGCCGCGGGTGTAGAAGTTCATGCCCTCGGCGCCGTACATGTGCGAGTCGCCGAAGAGTGAGGCCTTCCAACCGCCGAACGAGTAGTAGGCCACCGGCACCGGAACGGGGACGTTGATGCCGACCATGCCGACCTCGACGTCGAACTGGAACGCTCGGGCCGCCCCGCCGTCACGAGTGAAGATCGCCGTCCCGTTCGCATAGGGGTTGTCGTTGATGAGCGCCAGGCCCTGCTCATAGGTTTCGGCGCGGACGACGCAGAGCACCGGCCCGAAGATCTCATCGGTGTAGACAGTCATCTCGGGGGTGACATGGTCCATAAGGGTCGTCCCGAGGAAGAAGCCCCCGGCAGGTACGTCGTCCTGTCGACCGTCAACGACCACAGTGGCACCCTGCTGGGCGCCGGCACCGATGTAGCCGGCAACCTTGTCGCGGTGGGCAGCCGTGATCAGCGGACCAATGTCGGTGTCCGGTTGGGTGCCATCACCGATCTTGAGCTTTGGCAGCCGCGTGGCGATAGCGTCGACCAACCGCTCTGCGACGTCACCCACCGCGACGGCGACAGACAGCGCCATACAACGCTCCCCCGCCGAGCCGTATGCCGCAGAGACCACCGCATCGGCGGCCATTTCCACGTCGGCGTCGGGCAGCACCAGAGCATGGTTCTTGGCTCCGCCAAGGGCTTGGACGCGCTTGCCCGCGGCGGTGCCCGTCTCGTAGATGTACCTGGCGATCGGCGTCGAGCCCACGAAGCTCACGGCGGCGACGTCGGCGTGGGTCAGCAGTGCATCGACGGCCTCCTTGTCGCCCTGGACGACGGTGAAGACTCCGTCCGGCAGACCGGCGTCCTTCCACAGCTGAGCCAGGAAAAGCGATGGGGAGGGATCCTTCTCGCTCGGCTTGAGGACGAAAGAGTTTCCACAGGCGATGGCGTTGGCGCACATCCACAGGGGCACCATCACGGGGAAGTTGAACGGGGTGATGCCGGCCACCACACCCAGCGGCTGACGGATCGAGTAGACGTCCACCCCGGTGGAGGCCTGTTCGGAGAAGCCGCCCTTAAGCAGCTGTGGCACGCCGGCGGCGAACTCCACGTTTTCCAGCCCGCGTGCGATCTCGCCGGCTGCGTCGGACAGGACCTTGCCGTGCTCGGCCGTGACGATCGCCGCGAGCTCGTCGGTGCGCTCGTGCAACAGCTGGCGGAAGGCGAAGAGCACACCCGAGCGTTGGGACAAGGATGCGTGCCGCCACTCCTTGGACGCTGCCACGGCCTTGGCAACCGCAACAGCGACCTCGCTCCCGCTGGCGAGTTCGACCTCGGCGGTGCGCTGTCCCGTCGCCGGGTTGTACACCGGAGCCGTTCGGCCGGAGGTGCCTGGGGTCTTGCGACCATCGATCCAGTGTGAGATTCGCTGTGTCATGGCGACACAATACGTGTCGCCTACTTGATCACACAATGCGGCTAACGCTATGTTACAAAAATGAGAACCGCGATATCAGCCATCGAGGAACGGCTCGAGCTGCCGAGCGCCAGAGGCCTTGCCCAAGCGGTGAGCCGCGCCGTTCGTGATGGCGCCCTTGCGCCCGGCGCAAAGCTCCCACCCATCCGGGCCGTGGCCACCCAGCTTGGTCTCTCGCCCACCACCGTCAGTGCTGGCTGGGCGCTGCTTGCCCGCTCCGGAGCCATTCGCACCGACGGACGCCGAGGCACCACCATCGCGGGCCTGCAGGACCTCACCCCTGGCCGATACCGTCGGGCCCTCGAACGACAGCTCGACTTCGCCCTTGACCTGTCGACAGGTACTCCCGACCCAGCCCTGCTGCCCAACCTCGGACCGGCGCTGAGTGAGCTCACCACCGCCGGCATACCTGGCAGCTATCTGGATGATCCGGTCCTGAAGGGGCTACTGGACGTCCTGAAGGTTCAATGGCCCTACCCGCCCGAGGAGCTCATGGTCGTCGACGGGGCGATGGACGGCCTGGACCTGGTGTCGCGATCGCTGCTGCGTTTCGGCGACCGGGTGGTCGTGGAACACCCTGGCTTCCCTCCCCTGATGGACTTGCTCGAGTCCATCGGCGTCCAGATCGTGGGTGTGCCGGTCGATGCTGCCGGACTACGCCCCGAGCCATTGGCTACGGCCCTGCGAAATCCCGTCGACGCCGTGTTCTTGCAGCCGCGAGCGCAGAATCCAACGGGTGCGTCGATGACCGAGCAACGCGCGGGCGACCTGGCACCCATCCTCGCCCAGGTCGGTGTGCCGGTCGTAGAGGACGACTCGGCCGGTGCCGTCGCTGCCAGTGCGCCGATCAGCCTGGGTCGGTGGATACCGAGCCAGGTGATCCACATCCGCAGCTTCTCCAAGTCCCACGGCCCTGACCTACGGCTGGCTGCCATGGGTGGACCCAGCGAGCTGCTCCGCGAAATCAGCCACCGCCGACAGCTGGGACAGGGATGGAGCAGCCGGCTGCTGCAGCGTGTGCTGCTCAGCCTGCTCACCGACCCTGCGGCCATCGCCGATGTCGATCACGCCCGAGATGAGTACACCCGTCGCCGTGGCGCCCTGGTCGCCGCACTGATCTCACGAGACGTGGAGGTTGCCAGCGGCGATGGCCTGAACCTGTGGGTGCCCGTGCACGACGAGTCAGCCGCCATCGTCCGGCTGGCCAGCCAGGGCGTGGGCGTTACCCCCGGAGCGCCGTTCGACGTCCTGGCCGGCGGCGGTGGCCACGTGCGCGTCACGGCCGGTCTCGTGGCTGGCGGCTACGAAGAACTCGCGGAGGTCCTGGCCGCGGCAGCGAACACCAGCTCCTGGGCTTCTCGGGCCCGCTAGCAGGCACTCAGGCAAACAAGCGCAGCAGGTCTTGGGGCTCAAGACCTGCCAGGGTCGAGATCTGGACGGCCCCCACGGTTTCCGGCACTGGGACGTGGTGTGGCACCGCAATCGTCGGTATTCCGGCCGCCACCGCGGAGGCGACTCCCGGAGGTGAGTCCTCGATCGCGACACAGGCTCCGAGGTCGGTCCCGAGCAGACGCGCAGCCGCCAGATATGGCTCGGGGTGGGGCTTGCCATGGCTCACGACATCTCCGGTGACGACTGCAGCAAAGCTGCCTCTGGGCAGCTTCCTCACCACCGCCGTAGCCAGCGACTCCCAAGACATTGTGACCAGTGCGCACGGAACGCCCTGCAAGACACAGCTCGCCAACAGCTCTCGGGCGCCCGGGCGCCATGGCACATGGTCGGCGACCCTGGCGACGACGCCGGCCAGCAGCTCGTTGACGATCTCCAGCGGCGTCAGCTCGATCGGCGAATGAGCCAGGATGTACTCGGCCGAGACCAACAGGTCGTTACCGACGAGCTGGTGTGCGTGCTCATCAGTCCACACACCGCCGTGCTGCTCCACCAGAGAGCGCTCTTCGGCGATCCAGTATGGCTCGGTGTCTACGAGGGTGCCGTCCATGTCCCACAGAACAGCAGCCGGGAGGGCCGCAGTCATGTGGGGCCACAAGTCATGTCGCAACGAAGTCATGTCGCATTGAAGTACTTGGCCTCGGGGTGGTGCACAACCAGAGCGTCAGTGGACTGTTCCGGGTGCAGCTGCAGCTCCTCCGAGAGCGTCACACCGATGCGCGACGGGTCCAGGAGAGCAACCAGAACCGCGCGGTCCGCGAGGTCCGGACAGGCCGGATAGCCGAACGAGTAACGAGACCCGCGATAGCCCTGGCGCAGGATGGCGCCGAGTTCGTCATTGTCTTCGGTGCCAAAACCGAGCTCGTCGCGCACTCGCGCATGCCACATCTCGGCCAGCGCCTCGGTCAGCTGCACGGACAGACCGTGAAGCTCGAGGTACTCGCGATAAGCGTCTCGACCAAACAGCTCTGCGGTCGCCTCCGCAACGCGGGCGCCCATCGTCACCAGATGGAAGGCAATGACGTCAGGCTCGCCGTCAACCTCGTAGCGTTCCTTGCTCTTGAAGAAGTCGGCAAGGCACAGCCGACGGTCACGTCGTTGGCGTGGGAAGGAGAAACGCGCCCGCTCGCTGCCCACCTTTGCTCCGTCGGAGCCCTCTTCGTGGTGAAGGACCACGAGATCGTTCCCTTCGCTGTAGCAAGGGAAGTAGCCATACACGACCGCGGCCTCCAGCAGGCCCTCGGTCTTGATCCGCTCAAGCCACATGCGCAGCCGGGGCCGGCCTTCGGTCTCGACAAGCTCCTCGTAGGACACACCGTCCTCACCGCGTTCGCCCTTCAGTCCCCACTGCCCCAGGAAGGTCGCCCTCTCGTCCAGGTATGACGCGTAGTCCGCCAGGGCGATGCCCTTGACGACCCGACTGCCCCAGAACGGCGGCGTCGGGATGCTGTTGTCAGTGGCCACCTCCGATCGGGTGGTGTCGGCGGGGGCGTCGTCATCGGCCGCTGCCACCACCGCACGCACCCGGCGCTTGCGCAGCTCAGGCAAGGTGTCCGAGACGCTGAGCTCCGGGCTTGATCGGGCGGCCGCCACCGCATCCATCAGGCGCAGACCCTCGAACGCGTCTCTGGCGTAGCGGACCTCACCCTCGTAGACCTCAGCCAGGTCGTTCTCGACATACGCGCGCGTCAGGGCGGCGCCACCGAGCAGCACCGGCCAGCGGCCCGCGAAACCGCGTGAGTTGAGCTCCTCGAGGTTCTCCTTCATGACAACCGTTGACTTCACCAGCAGTCCACTCATGCCGATGGCGTCGGCGCTGTTTTCCTCGGCCGCGCGGATGATCTCGGCGATCGGTTGCTTGATGCCGATGTTGACGACCTCGTACCCGTTGTTCGACAAGATGATGTCGACCAGGTTCTTGCCGATGTCGTGAACATCGCCGCGCACCGTGGCCAGCACGATACGTGCCTTGGCCTCACGCGCAGAACCATCAGCGTTGCCCTCGATGAACGGCTCGAGATAGGCCACCGCGGCCTTCATCACCTCGGCTGATTGCAGCACGAACGGGAGCTGCATCTCGCCCTTGCCGAACAGCTCGCCGACGGTCCGCATCCCGTCGAGCAGATTGTCGTTGATGATATCGAGTGCGCTGTCACCCTTGTCCAGGGCTGCTTGCAGGTCCTCCTCCAGGCCTTGGCGCTCGCCGTCGATGATGCGCCGGCCCAGTCGCTCGTTCAGTGGCAGAGCGGCGAACTCGTCGGCACGGGCCTCCTTCAAGGAGGCCGAGTCCACGCCTTCGAACAGCTCGAGAAGGCGACTCAGGGGGTCGTAGGTCAGTTCGCTCTGGCCTGGCTCGCCTGCCCAGACCCGTTTGTCGTAGACGAGGTCCAGGGCCACCTGGCGCTGCTCCTCCGGGATCCGCGCGATCGGCACGATCCTGGCGGCGTGCACGATCGCCGAGTCGAGACCTGCCTTGACGCACTCATGAAGGAACACCGAGTTGAGGACGACCCGGACGGCTGGTTTGAGACCGAACGACACGTTCGAGACACCCAGTGTGGTCTGCACTTCTGGATAGCGACGCTTCAGCTCGCGGATGGCCTCAATCGTCTCCAGGCCGTCGCGACGCGTCTCCTCCTGCCCCGTGGCGATCGGGAACGTGAGGGTGTCGACGATGATGTCCTGCACGTCCATGCCCCACTCACCGGTGAGCGCCGTGATGAGCCGGTCGGCCACAGCCACCTTGTGTTCGCAGGTTCGGGCCTGACCGGTCTCATCGATCGTCAAGGCGATCACGGCGGCGCCGTGTTCCTTGATCACGGGCATGATTCGCGAGAATCGCGAACCCTCACCCTCTCCGTCCTCGTAGTTGACGGAGTTCACGACAGCCCGGCCACCCAGCAGCTCCAGGCCGGCCTCCACCACGGCTGGCTCGGTGGAGTCAAGAACCAGCGGCAGAGTGCTGGCCGTGGCGAACCGGCTGACGATCTCGTGCATGTCCTGCACTCCGTCACGACCGACATAGTCGATGCAGACGTCGAGCAGGTGGGCCCCGTCCTTAGTCTGGTTCCGGGCGATCTCGACGCACTCATCCCAGCGGGAGGCCAGCATCGCCTCCTTGAACGCCTTGGAGCCATTGGCATTGGTGCGCTCGCCGATCGACAGGAACGACGCGTCCTGACGGAAGGGCACCGCGGAGTACAACGAGGCGACGCCGTGCTCGGGCCGCGGTCGGCGCGCTTTGACCGGCGTCCAGCCAACAGCCTTCACGACCTCTGCAAGGTGAGCGGGCGTCGTGCCGCAGCAGCCACCGACCAGGGAGAGCCCGAACTCCTTGACGAACTGCGTGTGCGCGGCTGCCAGCTGCTCGGGAGTGAGCGGGTATGCAGCCCCCTCCTTGGTCAGCATGGGCAGCCCGGCGTTGGGCATGCAGCTGATGGGGATGCGGGAGTGCCGCGACAGATGACGCAGGTGCTCGCTCATCTCGGCCGGGCCGGTCGCGCAGTTGAGACCGATCGCGTCGATCCCGAGCGGTTCCAGAGCGGTCAGTGCCGCTGCGATCTCGGAGCCCATGAGCATGGTGCCCGTCGTCTCGACTGTGACATGCACGATGACCGGCAGGTTCTCTCCGGCCGCAGCCAGCGCACGTTTGGAACCGATCACCGCAGCTTTGGCCTGCAACAGGTCCTGGGACGTCTCAATCAGGAGGACGTCGACGCCTCCGTCAATCAGCCCGCGGGCCTGTTCGGCATACGCATCACGCAAGGTCGCAAAGGGAACATGGCCCAGAGAGGGCAGCTTGGTTCCGGGCCCCATCGAGCCGATCGCGAAACGTGGACGCTCGGGAGTCGACCAGTGCGCCGCGGCTTCGCAGGCGATCCGCGCACCGGACTCGGCTAGCTCGTAGATGCGATCGGAGATGCCGTACTCGCCGAGGTTTGCCAGGTTGGCGCCGAAGGTGTTGGTCTCGACGGCATCAACGCCCACGGCGAAGTAGGCGTCGTGGACGCCTCGCACAACGTCCGGGCGGGTGATGTTGAGAATCTCGTTACAGCCTTCGTGCCCCTGGAAATCGGCCATCGACGGGTCCGCAGCCTGGAGCATCGTGCCCATCGCGCCGTCGGCAACGAGCACCCGCTCGGCAAGAGCAGTGCGGAAGAGTTCAGAGCGGCTGCTCACAGTGGTCCGCCTTCTCGGTGGTTGGATCGACCGGAAGTCTATCGGCGGGTTGTGGAGCCGCCCAACCGGCATTCCGTAGTCTGGTCCCTTCAGACCACTCATTAGCTATCGGAGGCCCCCGGTGATTGAGCTCGCGGATGTGCCAGAACTGCGCGACCCGATCATGATCGCCGCCTTTGAGGGCTGGAACGACGCGGGTGAAGCGGCCACAGCGGCCATCGAGCATCTCAGCGCGGTGTGGAAGGCCGAGCCCATCGCGGCCATCGACCCCGAGGACTACTACGACTTCCAGGTGAGCCGTCCCCGGGTAGTAGTGGATGACGGCAAGCGCCGCATCAGCTGGCCCACGACCCGAATCCTCTTGGCCACCTCGACTTCGCTGGACCGCGACATCATCCTCGTCCAGGGCATCGAACCGTCGACGCGCTGGCGCTCGTTCACCATCGAGCTACTCGAGTTCGCCCAACAGCTCGGTGTCAGCACGTTCGTAACATTGGGCGCTCTGCTCGCCGACGTGCCGCACACCCGGCCCCTTCCCATCTCGGCCACCTCAGAGCACGAGGACGTTGCTCACCGTTTCGACCTCGAACCCAGCAGGTACGAAGGTGCCACGGGCATCGTGGGGGTCCTGGCCGACGCGGCCAGCCAGTCAGACCTGCCCGCGCTGTCCTGCTGGGCCGCCGTTCCGCACTATGCGGGAGGCACGCCATCACCCAAGGCCACGCTGGGACTCATCGCCAAGCTGGAGGAGCTGCTCGACCTACCCATCCCGCACGGCGACCTCCCCGAAGAGTCACGGGCATGGGAGCACGGAGTGGATGAGCTGGCCGAGTCCGATGACGAGGTGGCGGAGTACATCCACTCCCTTGAAAAGGCCCAGGACACGGCGGACCTTCCGGAAGCCAGCGGCGACGCCATCGCACGCGAGTTCGAGCGCTACCTGCGCCGTCGCGGTGAGGACCCGCCCACCGGCTAGAGGCGAATGCCCAGGAGTGCGTCCAACGCCCGCCCGACCAACCCGGGCGCACCGAGCTCGATACCGCCGGCATTGACACCCACTGCGGTGCCCGGCTCCTGAAGGCTTTCCCGGACCCACTCGTCAACCGCCGCCAGTGACCCTGGCGCGTCAAGGTCGTTCGCGAGGCACTCGCGGATACGTGCGATGGTCGAGTCAGCTGACGGGCCGCCGTTGCCGGACAGCCCCGCACGCCACGCCGCAAGTCGCCGCTGCGCATCCGCCAGGACCTGGTCCGTCCACTCCCAGGGCGTGCGGTAGTGGTGGGCCAGCACGGCCAGCCGAATGGCCATCGGATCAATCCCTGACCGGCGCAGCGTCGAAACGAGCACCAGGTTGCCCTTGGACTTGCTCATCTTCTCGCCGTCCAGCCCGACCATGGCCTGGTGAACGTAGGCGCGCGCGAATGGTGAGGCGCCCGTGAGGCCGCAGGCTTGCACCGCACTCATCTCGTGGTGAGGAAAAACCAGGTCCGTGCCGCCGCCCTGCACGTCGAACATCATGCCGAGGTAGTCCAGGGCGATGGTCGTGCACTCGATGTGCCATCCGGGTCGACCGTCACCCAGGTCACCGGCGGGCCATGACGGTTCTCCGGCACGCGCGGCACGCCACAGCAAGGGGTCCAGCGGATCGCGCTTGCCCCGACGCCCGGGGTCTCCCCCACGCTCGGCATAGACGGCCATCATCTGGTCCCGATCCCACGAGGAGACCGAACCGAAGTCCGGGGCTGATGACAGGTCGAAATAGATGTCGGCTGCTCCGGCGATGCCCTCACCTTCAGGAAGATCGACGCGGTATGCCGTGCCACCGGACAGCAGGTCGGTTACCGCCTTGACAACCGAGGGCACACCCTCGACCGCGCCGATGTAGTGGTCCGGGGCGATCACCGCGAGCGAGATCATATCTTCGCGAAAGAGCGCGATCTCCATGTCCGCCAACGCTCTCCACGGGACATCATCGCGCTGTGCACGCTCGAGCAGGGGCTCGTCCACGTCCGTCACGTTCTGGACATAGAGCACGTCATGGCCTGCGTCGCGCAATGCCCGGACCAGCAGGTCGAAGGTCACATAGGTGGCTGCATGGCCGATGTGCGTGGCGTCGTACGGGGTGATGCCACAGACGTACAACCGCGCAGTGGGCCCTGGCGTCAACTGGCGTACGGCTCCGGATGCTGTGTCGAAGACACAAACCGGGAGCCCGGTGCCGGGAACAGCTGGAATGAACGGCGACGGCCAGGATTTCACTCACTGAGCCTAACCGGGAGTGTGCCGTGCCAAGTCCGGAGGGCACCCATCTCGAGCCCAACAACGGCGGCCAGTACGGCCCAGGACAAGGCCGACAGGGTGGCCCTGGTGCGGTTTACAGGGGAGGCCACGGTACCGCGGGGCCACGTCCGTTGGGCTGCGGGAACCGTCCCGTGACCAGCAGACCCGAGATACGCCGGCCGACTGCGTCCACCTCGGCCGGCGACAACAACCCCTCGAGGGTTCTGGATAAGGGGCTGCGCAGGTTGCTCAACCAGCCCGACAGCGCTTCCAACCTGGCCAGGTCGGCCTCTGGAAGCGGCTGACCCACCCATCCCCACAGCACGGTGCGCAGCTTGGGCTCGGTGTGACAGCTCACGCCGTGATCGAAGCCCCACAGCGAGCCGGACTCGTCCAACACCAGATGGGAGCCCTTGCGATCAGCGTTGTTGATGACTACGTCGAACACCGCCGCTGAGGCCAGCTCGGGCCGATCCGCGTGGGCCACGACGACCTCCGTGCCATCGGCCAGCTGGGCCTGGAACACCGGGAGCCAGCCCGGCGCAAGCTCCGCGGGGGTCACCACGTCGATAAGGCTCTGGGTGGCATTCTCGACGGCGTCAACCCACAGCTGAACCGACCCGCGGCCGAGCGGTCCTTCCCTCAGGACGGTGGGGGGCACGAGGTTCCAACCGCCGACGGCCGACAGCACGAACGCCGCCGCCTCCCGTTCAGCAAGGGTCCCGTCCGGGAAGTCCCAGAGCGATCGCTCCCCGTCAACGGGCTTGTAGATCACCCGCGTCTGGATGTCATCCAGCTCGAGCCGCCCCCGCAGTGCCACGTTGCTGGCATCCACCAGACGGCCCTCGATCTCGAAGTCACCGAACGTCAGGACATCGAGGACGAGAGCCACCTCTTCCTGGGTCGACGCAGCCGCGAGATTCATCGTGCCCACCTCAGTGCTCAGCGCTTGTACCCGTTGGCGCGAGGGCAGATGTGCCCTGTCGGGTCGAGGGGGCCGCCGCAGAACGGGCACGGAGGCCGCCCGGCGGCGACGACTTTGCTGCATCGACGTGCGAACGCACGGGCTGGGGCAGGCTCGATCACGACACGCAGGACCGTCTCGAAGTCCCCGGGCTGTTCCGGCTCCAGCGCGGGCTGGCCCTCATCATCGACGTCGAGCTCTTCCTGCCCGTTGTGGCACTCAACGATGACGACCCGACGTTCGGCGTCCCAGCCGAGACTCATCGTGCCGACCCGGAACTCGTCCTCGATGGGTGTCGCCAGAGGGTCGGTGTCCTCGAATGTCTCGGCGACAACATCCGCCGCGTCCCCGGCAGCGAAGTCGTCGAGCAGGTCGTTGACCCGGTCGGCGAGCGTGCTCAGCTGCTGCTTCTCCAACGACACCGAGGCCAGCCGCGAACCGGCGCTGGCCTGCAGGAAGAAGGTCCGTTGCCCGGGCGGCCCAACGGTGCCCGCGACGAACCGCTCTGGTGGGTCGAACTCAAGGACCGGCATACGGACGACTTTAGTCTGGTCAGCCCGCGCCCCCACCAACCGGCGCGTCGCCAGGGGGCGGCATCAGAGCGGACAGATCGGTCCCGCCATCGTTGAGCCGGACCAGATAGGGGCGCCGATCGGTGTAGCTCACGGCCGACAACGACGCAGGGCCTACCAGGATCCGCTGGAAGTGGTCCAGATGTGCGCCGGCTGCATCGGCCAGGATCGACTTGATGACGTCGCCGTGGGATACCAGGGCCCACAGGGCCCCTGGTCCGTGTTCGGCATTGACTGCCGCGTCGATCTCGCGGACGGCCTGCAGACCGCGCGCCTGCATCTCTGCAATTGACTCCCCCATGAACGCCTCGCCGTCAGGGAACCGGGCCGCACTCGGCTGGTCCTGCACCGTGCGCCACAAAGGGTCCTTGGCCAGTTCCTTGAGCGAGCCGCCGGTCCAGGCGCCGTAGCGGCATTCACCGAGGCGCTCATCCGTGCGCAGCGTGACGTCGGCCAGCGCACTCACCACGATCTGGGCGGTCTCGACGCATCGTTGCAGGGGACTGGAGACAACCTCTCTGATCGGCAGAACCCGTAGTCGCTCGGCCAGGCCCGCAGCCTGATCACGCCCGATGTCGTCAAGACCAACGCCTTCAGTCCACCCCGCAAGCGTTCCGTTGGCGTTCGATGAGGTGCGTCCATGGCGGATCAGAAGGCAGGTTGACACGAACGACACTGTACGGCGAATGTTTGGGTGAGTCCCGAACCGTGCTGATATGAGCGATGTGATCATTGACCAAGCCGTCTATCGCGACGGACGCCGGCTGCCGTGCGGAGACCTGAGCGATGAGCTTGAGGAACTGCGAAGGGCCGCTCACGGGTTCATCTGGATCGGTCTGAAGGATCCCACCGATGCCGAGTTCGCCCTGGTCAACGAGGAGCTCAAGCTCCATCCGCTGGCCGTTGAGGACGCGATCAAGGGCAACCAGCGACCCAAGATCGACGTCTACGACGACACGATCTTCGTGGTGCTCAAGACGCTGCGCTACATCGACGCGACTTCTGACGTCGAGACCGGTGAGGTGATGGTCTTCGTCGGTGACCGGTTTGTGGTGACGGTACGTCGAGGTGAGGCCAACCCGCTGTCCGGGGTTCGGGCCCGTCTGGAGCACGCACCAGAGCACCTGGCTCTCGGGCCGAGCGCCGTCCTGTACTCGGTGATGGACTCTGTCGTGGACAACTACACACTCATCGACGCCGAGCTCAGCGAGGATCTCGACCTCATCGAGCAAGAGGTCTTCTCGGGCGCTCGCGTCATCGACTCCGCGGGCATCTACTGGCTCAAGCGTGAGGTCCTGGAGGTCAGGAGGGCCGTGACCCCGCTCGCCGGGCCGCTACACCGGCTGCGCTCGGAGGACATCCCGGTCATCGACGAACAGTCCCGCCCGTTCTTCGGCGACATCTCTGACCATGTGCTGCGTGTCATCGACCACGTCGAGTCCTACGATCGGCTGCTCACCGATGTTCTGAACGCCAACCTCGCCCAGATCTCGGTGCAGCAGAACAACGACATGAGGAAGATCTCAGCCTGGGTCGCGATGGCAGCAGTGCCCACGATGATTGCCGGCATCTATGGGATGAACTTCGACTACATCCCCGAACTCCATTACCACTGGGGATACTTCATCGTCCTGGGCTTCATGGCCGTGGTCCTGCTCGGGCTGTACCGGGCGTTCCGCAAATCCGGTTGGCTCTAGCCCCGCCAGCCGGCCCCGCCCGGCCCACTCAGGTGGCGCTGAGGTAACCCGTGCCCAACACAATGCACAGGGCCAGCGCAAGAGCAACGCGGTACCAGACGAAAACCGTGATCGGGTGGTGTGCGACGAACCTGAGCAACCACGCAATGCTGGCATAGGCCACGACGAAGGCGACGACGACTCCCAGAGCCATTTGACCGACGCCGACCACGCTGGGATCGGCGTCCTTGACCTCGTACAGCCCGGCGGCAGTCAAGGCCGGAATGGCCATGAAGAACGACAACCGGGTGGCCGTGACCCGGTCGAGCCCGTCCATCAGGCCGGCCGAGATCGTGGCACCGGAGCGGGAGACACCAGGAATGAGTGAGAAGCACTGGACCAGACCGATGATCAGGCCGTCACGCATGGTCACCTGACCCTCGCCTCGCACGACCCCTCTCCCGTCGAGAACCTTGTGGCGCCTTTCGGCGGCCCACATCACCACGCTCCACAGGAGCAGTGCTGCCACGATCACCCACAGGGTGCGCAGAGGGCCCTTGATCTCCTTCCTGCCCAGGAAACCGACGACAGCCACCGGGATCGACCCGATGATGACGGCCCAGGCGAGCTGGTAGTCGTGGTGGGCACGTTCCTCGACACGACGCAGACCGGCGAACCAGGCGCCGAGCAGCCGGACGATGTCCTTGAAGAAGTAGAGGACCGTAGCCGCGATGGCACCCATCTGGATGATCGCGGTGTACGCAGTGACTGCGGGGTTGTCCACCTTGTAGCCAAGCACCTTCTCGGTGATCGTGAGGTGCCCGGTAGAGGAGATGGGAAGGTACTCGGTCAGACCTTCCACGACGCCCAGAATGATCGCGTTCAAATAGGTCAGATGCTGCACGGCTCTTCCTTCGTGTCGTCAGGTCGCTCAGTCACCCAGCCCCGACTCATCCAGGAGCTCGGCCATCGTCCGCACCACATGCAGGCGTTCGTCTAGCGAGGCACCCTCGGCAGCGATCGTCAACGTGGTGACACCGGATGCAGCGTAGCGACTCAACCGGTCTTTGATCCTGTCGCGCGGTCCGATCAGCGAAGTCTGGTCGATGAAGTCGAGCGGCACGGCGGCCGCGGCCTCACGGTACTGCCTGGCCAGGAAGAGATCCTGGACTTTTGCGGCCCCGTCGGCGAAGCCCATCCGGACGGCCAGGGCGTTGTAGAAGTTCTTCTCGCGCGATCCCATCCCGCCGAGGTAGAGCGCGGAGTAGGCACGCAACGGGGCTGAAGCCGCCTGGACGTCGTCGTTGAGTATGACGGGAACCGTGGGCACGACGTCGAAACCGGCGAGACGATCCTGTTCGGTGCCGCGATCGACCTTGGCACGCCCGACCTTCAGCGAGGCCAGTAGGTCACCGGAGTACTCCGGGCTGAAGAAGATGGCAAGCCAGCCATCAGCGATCTCGCCGGCAAGCTCCAGGTTCTTGGGACCGACCGCAGCCAGATAGATCGGCAGATGCTCCCGCACTGGATGGATAGTCATCTTCAGGGCCTTGCCAGGGCCATCCGGAAGGGGCAGCGTCCAGTGCTTGCCCTGGTAGGCGACGGTCTCTCTACGCAGAGCCATCCTGACGATGTCGACGTACTCACGAGTCCGTCCCAGCGGCGCGTCAAACTTCACCCCGTGCCATCCCTCACTCACCTGAGGTCCGGAGACCCCCAGCCCGAGCCGGAACCGCCCGCCCGACAAGGTGTCCAGGGTCGCTGCCGTCATCGCCGTCATCGCCGGGGTCCGGGCCGGGATCTGCATCACCGCCGATCCAAGATCGACGTTGGCGGTCAACGCCCCCACCCACGCCAGGACTGTGGCCGTGTCCGAGCCATAGGCTTCGGCGGCCCAGACGACCGAATAGCCGATCCGATCGGCCTCCTGCGCCAAGGCGATGTTGTCCGCAGCGTTGCCGGCGCCCCAATAACCCAGATTCAACCCTAGTTTCATGTCGGTGAGGCTATCGGCGGGTTGCCACGAAGGGGGGCCGGGACGCCGCTAACGTACCGAGACATGCAACACAGGCGAATGGGACGATCAGGACTTTCGGTTTCTCGCCTTGCCCTGGGGACCATGGACTGGGGCGCGCGCACCTCGATCGATCATGCCCACGACCATCTCAAGACCTATCTGGGCGCCGGGGGTGACTTCGTCGACACGGCTCACAGATACGCCGACGGCGCCTCTGAGGAGATCCTCGGCGTGATGCTCGGCGACCTCGTCCCCCGCGACCAGCTCGTCATCTGTACCAAAGCCGGAATCTCGCGGCGGACGGGGACGCGGGTGGTCGACACCTCCCGGCGCGCTCTGATGCACCAGCTCGACACGTCGCTGGAGCGCCTGGGCACGCCCTACGTGGACCTCTGGTTGGCGCACACCTGGAGCGAGGACACTCCCGTTGATGAGACTCTCTCGGCGCTGGAATGGGCCGTGACCAGCGGGCGGGCCCGCTACGTTGGGGTCTCGAACTACTCGGGACGGCAGGCCGCGCACGCCGCGACCCTGATGTCCCAGAGCCGAATCCTTATGGTTGCCAACGAGATCGAGTACTCGCTGTTGAACCGGATCCCCGAGGACGAGCTGGTTCCGGCCGGACATGCCCTCGGGTTCGGACTTCTGCCGTACTCACCCCTGGGACGAGGGGTCCTCACCGGGAAGTACCGACACGGCATACCGGATGAGTCACGCGCATCTGGGGAACCCACAGCTCTTGCAGGCCTCAACCTCACCGAGGAGTCCGGACAGATCGTGGACGCAGTGGCCATCGCTGCGCAGGGGATGAACGTCAGCGCCGCCGAGATCGCGCTGGCCTGGGTGCGAGACCGACCCGGCGTGGTCGCGCCGATCGTGGGTGTTCGCACAACCGCCCAGCTGCGAGTAGTTCTGGCAAGTGAGGATCTCGATTTGCCCGAGGAAATCATTCGGGTGCGGCTCTCGTGGAGGGACGTCAGGCAGCGGTTGGGATTGTCATGTCGGCGTAGCGGGTTTCATGCACTTGGTGCAGTTCCTGGTTGAGGTGGAACGTCCAGTACTGCTCGAAGTCGCCGTTGCAGCGTAGGGCCCGGAGTTTAAGGACTGCTTCTGCGCCTTGGAGTCCCCAGCGTGCGCCGGTCAGATCCATCCGGTCTTTGACGAGGTGTCTGCAGGCGCCTTCGATGATGCCGGTCGCGATCGGCCAGCCTTGCTTCAACGCGGTTGGGTAGTCAAGGTAGGCGCGTTTGGCGAGCAGGTAGTCGGCGCAGCGGTCGGCGCCACGTCGGGTGCGGGGATCGAGGCCGAGGGTGGTGGCCTTGCGCCGGATCGCGGCGGCGACGGTTGAGGCCTGCCCGTTCAGGACCGCGAGGGCTTTCTCGGCGACCCACTTCTCGGCGTCGGGGTCGCTTTCGGTGAAGAACGACCAGGCCGCGGACCACAGGTACTCCAGCACGTGGATGAAGTCGCAGACGATGGTGACCTGTACGCGGCGGGCTCTGGCCTCAGCCTGGATGCGGTCGATCTGGTGCTTGGCGCCGTCGACGAGGGCGACCCAGGTGCG